>Ga0316197_10000934_pt1 | contig 20772 bp, 17 predicted proteins | sample OudBiesiAoxic_MG_FD_204939 | JGI IMG/M metagenome (GOLD analysis project Ga0316197, IMG submission 204939) | Coastal sediment microbial communities from Oude Bieten Haven, Netherlands - site A oxic | ecosystem: Environmental > Aquatic > Marine > Coastal > Sediment | place: Netherlands... | reverse complement strand
ATTTAAAAATTGGTATCAAATCTAGCGCGATTCTTTTTGGTCATTATGACAAGTTAATTGTGGGCTTGTTACAGTTAACATGCTTATTATTATTAATTTTTCTTGGTTTTGTAGAGCAATTAAGTGTTATTTATTATCTTGGTTTATTGATAGTGTTAGTGTTATTTATTAAACAGCAATTAGAGATAAAGTCGCGCGATAAAAAAGCCTGTTTTAAAGCTTTTTTAGATAACAACTGGGTAGGTATGGTTATCTTTATCGCGCTATTTTTGAGTTATTGGTAAATGATTTATAACTAACAACCAGGACCACATTCCATGCATTGATTGATCATTGCAGAGCCAAGTTTAAGTTTTGCATTTAGGTCTCGCAATGCAGTCCTTACCCCCTCTTCAATAACAGGGTGGTAGAATGGCATATCTAACATTTGCGAAATAGTCATTCTATTTTGATGCGCCCAAGCAAGAAGATGCGCTAAATGTTCAGCTTGCGGGCCAATCATCTCTGCACCTAATAAGCGCCCTGTTCCATGCTCAGCATAAATATGTAATAGCCCTTTATTTTTAAGCATGACACGACTTCTGCCTTGATTTTCAAAGGACACTGTCCCCGTTTCAAAACACCCACACTCCCCTAATTTTTCAACAACTTGTTTGCGACTTAAACCAACCATCGCTAGCTGTGGGTCGGTAAATACAGCAGCAATTGAACTGCGGCGTAAACCTGCACGTATATTTGGATAAACGCCAGCATTACTGCCTGCGATTTTTCCTTGATCAGCCGCTTCGTGCAATAGTGGAATTTGATTACTTGCATCACCTGCGATAAATATATTTTCAATGGATGTTTGCATCGTAAAGGAGTCTGCAATTGGCACACCACGAGCATCACTCTCAATATTGATATTTTCTAACCCAAGGTTATCGACATTGGGTCGACGACCTGTTGCCGCTAATACATATTCAACTTGTTTAATCTGTTCAACCCCCTGTTTATCGATATAAGTAATTTGAACATTACCATCTTTTTGAATCATCTCTTTCACATTAGCATCTGCATCTAAATAGAATTCATCTGAAAAGGTTTGTTGTGCATAAGCCATCACTTCAGGGTCAGTAAAGGGTCCAACTTGCCCGCCCATACCAAACATTAACACTTCTACTCCCAAACGATGTAGTGATTGACCGAGCTCTAAGCCAATAACTCCTGGGCCAAATACAGCAATCGACTTTGGTAAATCGGTCCAATTAAACACATCATCATTGATAATTAAATTTTCGCCAAGATCATTCCATACAGCAGGATAAGCAGGACGAGATCCCGTTGCGATAACAATACGCTTTGCTGTTAGCAGAGTATGATCATCTATCTGCAATTCAGTTTCACTGATGAACGTCGCTTTACCAATTAACTTATCTTCTACAGGAATACCATCAACCGCTTCGACAACAAAACCAACAAAACGATCGCGTTCATCACGGATACGCTGCATCACTTTTTTTCCATCAATACGTATATCGCCATCAATAAACACGCCAAAGGGGTCGGTATGTTGCGCACTGTGAGCACTTTCGGCAGCTGCTATTAATAATTTACTTGGCATACAACCGACACGTGCACAAGTAGTTCCAAATTTTCCACCTTCGATCAAAACCACTGAATCGCTATGCTCTTTAGCTGCTCGGTAAGATGCTAACCCAGCCGTTCCACCGCCAATCACTGCCACTTCCACATTTATTTTTTTCATTCTGCCTCTCCTATGAAGGTCAATTTTGATGCTTATTTATTCAAATAATTAACTAAATAAGCATAAATACTGATTTTTAAGTAAAAAAAAGCACAGCCTAAAACTGTGCTTCATAAAACCAATTTAAGGTTTATTTATTTGCGTAAGCAATCGCTGCTTCGCTATCTCCAATATGCTTACCACCAACAAACAGTTGTGGAACTGTCGTTTGCCCTGTTACTGCACGTAAACTAACCGTAGTCGCATCGGTACCTAATACAATCTCTTCAAAACCAATATTATTCGCTTTTAATGCCGCTTTTGCTTTAGCACAGAAAGGACAACCTGGTTTTGTAAACAATGTAACCGCTTCTGGCGCTTTAGCCGTTGGGTTAATGTAGTTAAGCATTGTATCAGCATCAGAAACTTCAAATGGGTCACCCGGTTGATTTGGTTCGATGAACATTTTTTCAATTACACCATCTTTAACTAACATACTGTAACGCCAGCTGCGTTTACCAAAACCGATATCACTTTTATCTACTAACATACCCATACCGTCTGTAAATTCACCGCTGCCATCGGGTACAACGGTAATGTTTTCTGCTTCTTGGTCTGCAAGCCATGCATTCATTACAAATGTATCGTTCACTGAAAGACATACAATTTCATCAACGCCATTCTCTTTTAAAACACCCGCCAATTCATTGTAACGTGGTAAATGAGTTGATGAACAAGTAGGTGTAAATGCCCCCGGTAATGCGAATACAACAACCGTTTTACCTTTAAATAGTTCATCTGTTGTTACATTAACCCACTCATCGCCTTGACGTGTTGGGAAAGTAACTGTTGGAACATTTTGACCTTCGATATTATTTAACATGTTGTACTCCATTATTTATTAGTTTAGTTAAGTTTTAAAAACAATCTCTGTTTCGATGAGGTGATTATCTACAAAACAGAGTAATAGGTAAAATCGTTTGTTATTATTAAATTGATAGCTTTAAGCTATTTAACTGTTTTTATTAATAGATGACAGCGTCAATAAGATACTTAAATTATGATGCTATTTAAAGGTTTTACCTTGGCACCAAACTCACAATATATCAACAAAACAAAAAACTAACACCTCAAAATAAATACAAAACTAATCAAAAAGTGCTTTTAAACTTGCGACACCTTTATCTGCAACCGCTTTTTTCTGCTCAGCACTTTTTTTGCGAGGCCCGCTTTCCCAGTCAAGATCATCTTGAGGTAACTCTAATAGGAATCGACTAGGTGTCGGGTTTATCGTTTCTCCATATTGATTTCGTTCTTTAGCAAGAATAAAAGTGAGCTCTTTTTGTGCTCGAGTAATACCTACATAAGCAAGTCGACGTTCCTCTTCAACATTATCTTCATCAATACTAACTTGATGCGGTAGAATGCCTTCCTCCATGCCCACTAAATAAACATACGGAAATTCAAGCCCTTTTGATGCATGTAACGTCATCAGTTGTACTTGATCTAATTCTTCATCTTCCTCATTACGCGATAACATGTCACGCAGAGTTAATCGAGCAACTACCTCTTCTAAGGTCATCGCTTCATCAAGTGAATCCCCCTTGAGCATCTCCGTTACCCACTTAAATAGCATAGATACATTTTTCATCTGCATTTCAGCAGCTTTAGGACTAGGGCTACTTTCATATAACCAGTCTTCGTAACCGATGTCACGAATCATATCTCTAACGACATCAATGGGTTGTTCACGTTTCAAACGATCGTTTAACTCAACTAACCATCGCGTAAAAACTTGTACAGATTGCAAACCTTTACCGTTTAAAGTCTGCTCTAACCCTAATTCAAAACTTGCTGCAAACATACTTACATGACGCAAATTTGCGTAGTTGCCCAACTTTTCTCGACTAACAGCGCCGATTCCACGCGGGGGTTTATTGACCACGCGAATAAAGGCATTTTCATCATCATGATTCACAAGTAGTTTTAGATACGCCATAATATCCTTCACCTCTGCACGGGCAAAAAAGGAGGTACCGCCACTAATTTTATAGGGGATGCGATTTTCCATCATCACCTTCTCTAATAAACGGCTTTGATGGTTACCTCTGTATAACACGGCATAATCTTTAAATGCGCAGCCATTCATAAACTTATGTCCAGATATCTCCATGACAACTCGTTCCGCTTCCTGTTGTTCATTTTTAGCGGTCAATACCTTTAGCGGCTCGCCATAAGCAAGCTCACTGAACAGACGTTTATCGAATTCATGGGGGTTATTAGCGATCAATACATTTGCTGATTTTAATATACGCTGACTTGAGCGATAATTTTGCTCTAGTTTAATCACTTTAAGTTGTGGAAAATCACTCTGCAGCATCGTTAAATTTTCAGGACGCGCTCCACGCCAAGAGTAGATAGACTGATCATCATCGCCTACTACGGTAAAACGAGCGCGATCCCCTACCAATGCCTTAATTAACTCATATTGACTGGTATTAGTATCCTGATATTCGTCAACTAAGAGATAACGAATCTTCTTCTGCCAGCGCAGCCTAACCTCCTCTTTATGAGTAAGCAGAAGGGTAGGTAATACAATAAGATCATCAAAATCGAGCGCATTATACGCTTTTAATTGGCGTTGATAGAGATCATAACTATGCGCAAAAATAATATCACGCTCCCCTTTCGCTTGTTTTATCGCTTGTGGGGGCAAGATAAGTGCATTTTTCCAATTCGATATTTGTGTTACAAGTGCTTTAAGAAGATCTGTATCCTCTTTCAGTTGTTTTTCGGTTAGTTCTTTTAACAGGGCAAAGCTATCTTGGTCATCAAACAGAGTAAACCCTGCTTTCATGCCTAAGGTTTTGACTTCACGCTTAATAATATCTAGTCCCAAAGAGTGAAAGGTCGAAACCATTAAACCACGCGCTTCTTTTCGCCCTAAAGTTTGACTAACACGCTCTTTCATCTCTCTTGCCGCTTTATTGGTAAAAGTAACGGCGGCTATATTCTTTGCTAAGTAATCACAGTTTTGCACCAAATGTGCAATTTTATTGGTAATAACGCGTGTTTTACCACTGCCAGCTCCCGCTAAAACCAAGCAGGGACCCGATATCATTTTTACAGCAGCGTCTTGTCCAGGATTGAGTTTCATCGTTTGTCCAATAAAGAAATACAGAGAGCTATTAAAACAAAAACGCGAGATAGACAAAAGTCATATCTCGCGTTTTATTGCTCAATAAACGGGCTAAAAAGCTAGCCTAGCGGTTATAAGTCAGATTAGTGGGTAAATAGATCTGCATTGAACCAAAGATGAGTCAGAATACTTGCCGCATAACCTAACGCAATAACAGGCATCCATTTAATATGTGCGCCAAAGGTATAAATACCACGTGCTTGCCCCATTAGTGCAACACCTGCAGCTGAGCCGATAGATAATAAGCTACCACCAACACCTGCAGTTAATGTGACTAATAACCACTGGCCTTCACTCATTGCCGGTTCCATGCTTAATACTGCAAACATAACAGGGATATTATCAACAATCGCAGATAAGATACCAACCAATACATTTGCCCAAGTAATGAAGCTAGGATCTGCATACATTGCATGTGAAACCATCCCTAAGTAACCGATGAAGCCAAGACCACCAACACAAACGACAACACCGTAGAAGAATAACAATGTATCCCACTCTGCTTTAGCAACTTTACCAAAGATATCAAAAGGAGCACCATCACCTAACGTACGTAAACGCTCATGCTCTTTTACATCTTTTGTATGAGCAATGGCTTTGTCGTAATGCTTTTTGTGTGTTTTGCGCAGGTAAAATGCAAAGAATTGCAATAAACCAAGACCGGTCATCATACCAAGTACTGGTGGCATACCTAAGAAGGAGTGCCCCATTACAGCAAATGCGATAGTCACTAAAAACAGTCCAATAATACGTTTTCCACCCGGTTTCGTATGTATGACTTCACCATCACCCTGAGCAACCTCATTAGTGATTGCAAAACTCATAATAACGGCAGGTACTAAGAAATTAACTGCAGAGGGAATAAATAACTGGAAGAAATCGCCAAAAGGTACCATTCCTTTTTGCCAAACCATTAAGGTAGTGATATCACCGAACGGGCTGAAAGCACCACCCGCATTAGCAGCAACAACAATATTAATGCACGCAACGGCGATAAATTTATGATTTGAGCCGCCAACTTTCATTACAATTGCACACATTAAAAGTGCAGTCGTTAAGTTATCAGCAATAGGGGAGATAAAGAATGCGAGTATACCTGTGAGCCAAAAAATATTACGTAACGTAAAACCTTTATTCACCATCCATGCACGCAGTGCATCAAACAATTTACGCTCTTCCATTGCATTTATGTAAGTCATTGCAACTAACAGGAAGAAGAACAGCTCTGCATACTCTAATAAATTATGACGAAAAGCAGCTTCTGCATCATGGCTCATGCCATGCTGTGAATAATAGAAACCAATCATTGCCCAAATAATACCTGCAGCAACTAATACAGGCTTCGACTTACGAAGGTGAATAACATCTTCGAGCATCACTAAGGCGTATGCGATACCAAAAACAAGTAATGCGGCATAACCTATTCCATGGGATGTTAAATCTATTGTTTCGCCGCTACTTGCAAACAAGGTAGGGGAAAAGAAAACAGCAATAAGCGTCAATAAAACACCTATTGATTTGGGTTTTTGTAACATTTCATTCTTCCTTAAAGAAATAAGTAAATTTAATAAAACTGACAACTGAATTTGCGCGATTCTAGCACACCGATATAACGAAAAACAGCAGTAAAAATAGGGGATTATAGAAGTAATGAAAATGGGATTATTATGTCATTGCAGTATTGTGCTAATTAATTTATTTTCCATAAACATTAACGATGCTAGGAGCAAATAAAATGAAAAATGAGATTAAAAGCAGCGACACCACTCCTATCGAATAAGAATGGCGTTCATCACTTAACCAGTACATAGTTTAATTATTGTGTAATAATCCAGGTTAATATTTGTGCTTTTTCATCGAAGCTGCTTTTTTGATACCAATACTCGAGCATCACCAAGACTTTACTTTCCCCATTCAAAGCAGAATCAAAAGATTTCCTGTTTTTAAATGCCCAATCAGTAAAGCGTGTTTTTTCGATCTCAGAAGCCTTAACAAACAAGCGTTGGGTCATCTCTAATGATGAAACACTATTTACCTCAATCGCTGTCGATGAACTCGCAATAACGTCTGCGTGTTCTATTCCATTAACATTGTTTTGCGCTTTTAATTGTGCTGCGTAATCTTGTGTTATTGATTCAGAGGTGGTGAGTAGTTGCTGCTCAATTGTTGTATTTTGTCCATTTATTGTCGCGATTAACTGAGGATTTTTATCGAATCCCTGTATCTCTTCAGTTCGCATAAATGTTCTTGAAGGCGAGATCGTTACGTTAGCATCATTAGCATTAAAACGGACAACAATTGCCGTTGATTTGAATTTTTCTTTTTGTCCCTGCTTGGAAACTAATTTAGAAACACGGACTACGATCTGATGTGTCCCATTTTCGAGTGTAAATTGATTGTTATCAAAGAGAGTAAAGCCGACATTTTTATTTTCAACCACTAATAATTGTAAATCTTGATGCAATGACACATTGATGCTCGCCTGTGCCGAAAAAGAAAAAATTACAAATAACGATATTACGAGTTTATTAAACCAGACCATAATTACTCCTGAAAAAAAGCACCTAAAAATAGGTGCTTTATAAATTTACATACTCTAAACTTTAATTAGAAGTAGTATTCAGCACCTAATAAGAAGTTAGTTGCTTTAGTATTGCCATCTTTAATGTTGTTCATATCATAGTTACGTACATCGAAGTAAAAGTAAGCGCTTGGTAAAATGTAACCTAAACGACCAGTGATTGCTCTATCTCCATCGTCCATTGTCGCATTATCAGACTCAAAGGTTTCAGCGTAACCTGCTTTAACGACATATTGTCCATCAAACACATATTGAGCAGTTGCCGATACAGCGCCCTGTGAATCATCACCTTTATCCATCTGTTTATAAGCAGCTGTTAGTGTAAATGCATCGATATAAAGACCACCACCAACGATTGCATAGTTATTACCGTCAATCTTTTCAACTGGCTGATTCGCACCGCCCGCAGCATTCCATAAAGTCCAAACAGGATTGATAGTAATATTACCAGTATTAGGATCAATGATGTATTTCTCTGGTTCAGCAACCGCTGTACCATCGTAATCACTTTGACCATAGTATCCAGCATGTAGGTTTAACATAGGAATTGGAGAGTAAGAAATTGCGGCACTGTAAACCACTTGATCCGTTGATTTTTCCATGTTGCTTAATGTTGCAGAAAGATTAACACCGCCCCAGCTTGCTGAGTCAAAACGTAATGTATTATCTGCTCGATCTTGGTAACCCGCATCGATATCGTTGTTCCAGTCAAATACATTACCCAATCCAGGATTAGAGTGAGGCCAATCAACTAAATTATATGCAGCAACTAACTGGCGACCAAATTTTATTGATCCAACACCTTCAAAATCAAGACCTAAGTAAGTATCACGAGCACCTAACTGTCCAGATTTAGCACCATTATCTGCGTTTCCACCTTCGATTTGCCAGATGAAATTTGGAGAAAAGTTTTCAAACTCAACAACACCGCGGAAACCGATACGAGATTCAATGACAGCCGATAATGTACTGTCGTCACCATCAAAGTTTGTTTGATGTAAAAAACCAGCCGCTTGGCCATAGACTTGAAATGCATCACCAGCTAGTGGAACGGCAGCGCTTGCGCTGAATGTTACTGTTGCTAAAGCTGCTGCTACAAGAGTTTTCTTAAACATAATAATCTTCCTTTAAATAAACATAATTGCTTATTGGCTTCCGTAATCCATAAATCCATGTCCATGAAGCCAAATTCATTGTTATAACCGTCAAATTCATCATTCATACACCACATACAAATGAGAATTCTGACTAAAAAGGGAACCACTCTTTTTAGTTTGCACAGACCAAAAACTTGACCCTCAGCCTGTCTGCTTGAAATCAATACTACATTCGTAGCGCGAATTATCAATACAGTTTGAGTGTTAAAGCTTCAAAGAAAGAGATTTATCACAAGAATTTAACAAAAGAAAAATAGCGTAAATTATATCAACAACTTATGTTTTAAAAACGATTGGTGCATTATTTTTTGTGCTCAAGATCAAATTAAAAAATTGTTTTGTGATGTGCATCCTTACTAAAACAAGCAAATCAAACACACTTAATTTACAGGGAAAAATAAGGGCAGTGTATGGCATATATATAATTTAATTAGCAATAATTGCAAGCATAAAGAATGAGTTAACTGCACGAACGATCAATGTGCACAGGTAAAATAGAAGCCTGTAAATCGAAATATGAAGAGACGAACACAAGAAAAAAACACTAAAAATCAATGAATTACAAAAACTTCATTTGAAGGGGTTTATTTGGTAAAAAAAAAATAAAAAAGTACCTAATCAGATTGTATTCCAAAAAGTAAGTAGAAGTAGAATTGTTGGCTATTCAAACCTAAGTGATAGCATAACATTTCACATATTATCAATCTGTTACTTTTATTCTATAAGAGGTTACAAAATCATTTCCGCATAGAAACAACATTTAAATTAACAAACCATTTACAAACTAAAATATGATTGCAAAAAGATCAAATGCGAAGATAAGTAATACTCGCATACTGCACCTTTAACTCAGTTACATTTTCAAGTGCAATATTAAAGTGTCTACAGAGTAGACTGCAAATAACACCTGAATGTGTGACAACTACTATTTTTTGTGGGGCAACGGCATTTGAAGCAGATACAATTAGTTCACTCCAAGCTTGAGAAACGCGCTTATGGAATTGATTCGGTGTTTCGCCTTGAGGAAATTGAAAGTGTAAACGGTTCTCGTTCCACTCATCAATTTTGTCACGCGGAATATCATCCCACTGCTTACCTTCCCATTCACCAAAGTGAATCTCTTTAAATCCATCCATATAGATAATAGGCTTATTAATAAGCTGCTTAGCGAGATCTTCAGCTAATTTTCGGCAACGAATAAGAGGACTGCTATAAATTGCATTAATTTTTTTGTCACTAAAATAATCACTAATTTTAGCTAATTGCAGTGGATAATCATCACATACAGGACAATCCAATTGCCCATAACAAGTGCCAGCTTCTATTAAGGGCTTGCTATGGCGAATCAGGAAGATATCTAAATTTTGGCTCATTTTGTCAACAACTGGGTAAATAAGAGTAGAATAGTTAGCTCAATAAATTGCTGCACAAAACCGAGGCAGTCGCCGGTATAACCTTGCAAGTTTTTAATCAATTTTTTCGCGATGATAATGCTAACTAAGCCACAACTTACAATAATAATCAAAGCATTATCTAAATCAATAAGCAACAAACTAAAGGCAGCACAAAGTGATGCAAATGCAAAATAATAACCATCTAATTTAGTCGCTAGCGACTGCACCTTACTTGACTCATCTAAACGCACATAAGGTAAGAGCTGCATAATGCACAGCGCAGCGTAACGACTTAAACTTTGCGCAACAAGCAAAGCAACAAACAAAGATGAATAATTTATTGCAGTTAATTCGAGTAGTAAATTAAATTTCAAAAGAAATAAAATAATAAGTCCGATTCCAGCATAGGTGCCTATCTGGCTATCTTTCATTATTTTGAGCCGCTGCGCCGGATTATAACCTCCTCCCAATCCATCACAGCAATCCGCAAAGCCATCTTCATGTAATGCCCCCGTTAATAATAAAGAGCTTATTAGCATTAATATCAAACTGATGTGGTGTGAAAAGAGCAGCTGACTAAGATAAAAAACAATCCCCATTATTAATCCAATACCTAGACCAATCAAAGGCAGGTAAGCGTTGGCTTTATGGAACTGTTCAGAATCGAAGACAATACAGCGAGGAATAGGCACACGTGTAAAATATGAGACAGCATAAAATAGCAAAATTATTTGCTGTTTTACTTTCTGTAATATTTTACCCATGTTTATACCCCACAATCCATCCGACAATAAACTAAGCTATTCACTTTCTGATACACCAGCATCAGCAAAGGAGGCCATTTCATTAAAAAAAGTTACCGCCGAAACAATCAAAGGATAAGCAACGGCTACGCCTGATCCCTCACCGAGTCTCAATCCTAGATTTAAAAGAGGCTCTGCTCCCATCGCTGCTAATAACGTTTGATGTGCTTGCTCGTTAGATTGATGACAAAACTGAGTGTAATCAATAAAGTGAGGTGCAATTTTACTTGCGGCTAAAGCTGCAACCGAACAGATAAACCCATCAACTAAAACTAATATCGAAAGTTCTGCAGCTTTTAGCATCGCCCCAACCATCATCACAATTTCAAAGCCACCCACTTTTTGCAAAACCTGCTCAGCTGAAGCACCTTTTAAATTATGTAGTGCAATCGCTTGATCAATGACCTTAGCTTTGTATGCCACCCCAGTTTTATCAACCCCGGTCCCTCTGCCTGCACATGTTTCGCCCGGCAAATTTAGCAACGCAGCCATAATTGCGGCTGCAGAGGTTGTATTCGCAATCCCCATTTCCCCAAAGCCGATAACATTACACCCGGCATTGTATTTGTTTAAAACAAGCTCAGCGCCTTGTTCCAGAGCTTGCCGATATTGGACTTCACTCATCGCTTCTGTTTTTAAAAAGTTATTCGTGCCTTTGGCAACAGGGACATTGATAAAAGAGGGATGTTCGATTGCAGTAAAATCACTACAAACACCCGCATTAATAATATTTAGATCTAACCCATTTTGACGAGAGAAACAGTTAATCGCAGCACCTCCCGCTAAAAAGTTCAATACCATTTGTTCCGTGACCGCTTTCGGAAATAGACTTACTCCCTCATCTGCAATACCATGGTCAGCGGCAAAAATAAGTACACAAGGAGACTTAAGTGAAGGCGACAAACTGTGCTGTATTTTGGCAACTTTTTGCGCAACGCTTTCTAGCATGCCTAAACTGCCTTGAGGCTTTGTTTTTAAATCGATAATTTTATGGACTTCATTAACAAATGAGCAAGTACATTGCTCGATTAATGGGTTAATAACAAACATGGTAGATCCTTTTTAAGTTATACGCTGGCGGGAACGATAAAAACGACTAAAATTCAATCGACAATTAAAATCAGATGAAAGTAAGACGTGAAATTAGTCACAAACTACAATAAAACAATATAAATTTCACTATAAGAAACTGAAAATGCACCCATAATGACTAATTCAATTGCTAGTATGCAATGATGCATTGTAGGCAAAATGTTTTAATCGACGCCAATCTTAGCGCCTTAAACAACGTTTTTGAGATAGATTTATGAATGATAATGATCTTCTTTTCATAGAAGATGATGTAACCGACGTTGACGACCCAATTTCATTACACCTATCACCTTGGAAGGTTTTAATTGTTGATGATGATAAAGAGGTCCATGAAGTCACTAAACTCGTGCTCTCCAATTTTGAGTGGGACGATACACCTTTGCATTTCCTCAGTGCTTATTCCGCTTATGAAGCCGAACAGCTTTTTTTAGAGCATGATGATATTGCCGTTGCACTTATTGATGTGGTGATGGAAACCGATGATGCTGGTTTACAATTAATACAAACCGTGCGCGATGAATTTCAAAATAAAACCACTCGTATTGTGCTGCGAACTGGGCAACCAGGGCAAGCCCCTGAGCGTAAAATCATTCGTGAATACGATATCTCTGACTATAAAAACAAAACAGAATTAAGTGGCGTAAAACTCGATACCTTACTGTGCACAACATTACGCTCTTATCAAAATATCGTTAATCTAAACAAAAACAAAGAGGGGCTAGAACTTGTTGTTGAGTCATCAAGTGTTCTTTTTGACGCGGCAACCTACGAATGTTTAGTTGACGAAACAATCAATTACTTAACCAAACTTGTTACAAAATGCACACAAACCCCAGCATATAATCTTTCTGCCCTCGGTTTTTATTGCGATTTGGATGTTTTTCTTCTTTTAGAATCACGTGGAGAGTATTCTCACTTAACTCGTCCTGATGATATTGAAAATCTGCCAGACCATGTTTCTATTCTTTTATCGCAAAGCATTGCAACACAAAAAAATATATATAATTCAGACTGTTTTGTATTAAGTATGCAAAGTAGCTCAGCTAAAAACGTCATCTTTTATTTTGATGGTTTTTCTCCACTTTCAAAGCAAGATATTGCACTCATTGAACTTTTTGCAAGCAATACAAAAATATCATTCGATAATGAAGAGCTTCGACATGAGATTGATGAAGGTCAACGTGAGATTGTATATCTACTCGGTGAGGCAATAGAGCATAAATCAAAAGAGACCGGAAACCATATTCGCCGTGTTGCTGAAATCACTCGAATATTAGCGCTTGAGCTCGGTTTCACAGTTGCAGAATCAGAAAAAATAAAATCAGCTTCTCCATTACACGATCTTGGTAAAATAGGTATTCCCGACCACATACTGCATAAGCCAGGATCATTTACGCCCGAAGAATGGAAAATAATGCAATCTCATGTAGAGATCGGTTATGAGTTAGTACGTTACTCAAATCAAGATATTTTAAAATATGCAGCATTAATCAGTTATCAACATCATGAAAAATGGGATGGCACAGGTTATCCAAATGGCCTGAAAGGCGAAGAGATCAGCTTAGTTGGACGTATTGCCTCACTGGCTGATGTATTTGATGCTCTTGCACATGACAGGTGTTATAAAAAAGCATGGCCGATGAATGAGGTATTACAATACATTGATGACCAAGAGGGGCTTCACTTCGACCCACTTGTTGTTGCCGCCTTTAGGAAGCATAAAAATCAAATTATAGAGGTCAATGAACGTTATACAGATGTTTTTAAGTAACTTGACATTAAAAATCCCGATTCTCTCGGGATTTGTTTTATAATACCCCCTATTATTTTTTGAACCACCCTTTATTATTGGAAATACCATGTCTTTTGATGCGCTTGAACTCGACCAACACCTTTTAAATGCCTTAGCTAAAATGGGACATACACGCCCAACAAGCATTCAAACGCTCGCTATTCCTGTTGCCATGGATGAGCAAGATATTATGGCAAGTGCGCCAACAGGTACCGGAAAAACGTTAGCTTTTTTATTACCTGCTGTACAACGCTTAATTGATTTCCCTCGCCGTAAAGGTGGTTCAGCGCGTATTTTAATATTAACGCCCACTCGCGAACTTGCGGTACAGATAAGTGAAGTAGCTGAAAAGTTAACGCAAGAAACAGATCTTGTTGTTGGTAATATCATCGGCGGCATCTCCTATGAAGAGCAAGAAGATATCATTATGGAAAACGTTGATATCGTAATCGCAACACCGGGCCGCTTAATGGAGTATATCGAAGCAGAAGCGTTTGATTGCCGCGAAGTTGAAACATTAGTACTCGATGAAGCCGACCGTATGTTAGATATGGGTTTTATCGATACCATGGACAGAATTGCAGGTGAAACACGCTGGCGTAAACATACCTCTTTGTTTTCGGCGACATTAGAGGGTAAAGGCTTACGTGAGTTCTCTCGTGATATTTTGACTAACCCAGCGCAATTAACGGCTGAAGTTTCTCGTCGTGAAAGTGGCAAAATCAACCAATGGATTCATCTTGCCGATAATGCTGAACATAAATTACAACTATTAGCATTTATTCTTCAACAAGAGCCATTGCACGATCAACCACAAAAGATGATTGTGTTTGTTAAAACACGTGATCGCCTAACAGAATTGGTTGCTCAATTAGCTGAACTACAAATCCCATGTAACTACCTACGTGGTGAAATGGATCAAGAGAAACGTAACGAATCATTACGCCAATTTAAAGAAGGCAACGTTAATATCCTGATTGCAACAGATGTCGCTGCACGTGGTATCGATGTACCTGATATTACGCACGTCATTAACTACGATATGCCACGCAGTGCAGATATTTATGTTCACCGTATTGGCCGTACAGCACGTGGCGGTAAAAAAGGTAATGCAATCTCGTTGATTGAAGCCCATGACGTGGATATCTTAAGCAAGGTTGAACGCTACACCGACCAAGTATTAAAACGCCGCGTGATTAAATCACTGCGCCCAGCAAACAAAGAAGCGAAAGTAAGTTTACGAAAATCTAAAAAGCCAGTGACTAAAAAAGGTAAAGCGCGCGAAAAAGAGGTAAAAGAGCTTCAAAAAGCAAAACGCCAAAAGAAAAAAGAGGAGATGGGCAAACAACGTCACCGTACTAAAAAATCTAAAGGCAAACCTGATTTTGCAGCTAAAGCAGCTAAAAAAGCAGTAACTAGCGAAGAGTAAAAAACAGATAGCTTCGAGTTTAGAGAAACGAGTCTCGAAGCTCGTCACTCGAAGCTTTATTTACCTTTCATCTCGATAAAAAACCAGATCCGTTGCAGTAGAGTCTGCTGAGACAAAATAATAACCATCAACATTAAACTGCTTCAGTTGTTCAATATCGGTCAATTCATTCTCTAAAATGTAACGCGCCATTAACCCACGTGCTTTTTTAGCATAGAAACTGATCACTTTATATTGGCCATTTTTCTGGTCTTTAAAAATTGGAGTAATAATCTCTCCCTTTAACTCTTTTTTCTTCACTGCTTTAAAGTATTCGTTTGATGCAAGATTAACTAATAACTTATCGCCCTGTGCTTGTAACGCCTCATTCACAGCGGTTGTAACGATTGTACCCCAAAACTGGTAAAGGTTCGCCCCTCGAAAATTATCGAGTTTTGTACCCATCTCTAAACGATAAGCCATCATTAGGTCTAACGGTTTTAATAAACCATATAAGCCTGAGAGAATACGCAGATGTTGCTGTGCATAGTTTAACGTTTGTGGGGCTAATGTTTCAGCCTGCAAACCTGTATAGACATCCCCCTTAAAAGCAAACAGTGCTTGTTTGGCATTATCTAAAGTGAGCGGAAGTTTCCACTCAGCAAAACGAGCAACATTTAAACCAGCAATTTTATCACTTACTTTCATCAGAGAAGCAATATCTTGCATAGATAACTGCTGGCAGCGTTTTATTAGTAGTTCACTCTCAGATAAAAGTGATGCATTTGAGTAATCAGGTGTCGGCACAGGTGTTTCAAAATCAAGAGTTTTTGCTGGAGAGAGTACAATAAGCATATTTATTCCTAAAACAAAAACGCCTCGCAAGGCGCTTAATAAGTGATAAACCATTAAAACGTATTTAGCGCCTACGGATCAAGTAGTAATGTAAATACAATGTTAATCATTTTTTGACTTTACTGAAAAATGATAGCTAAACACTAGTAGCAGGCTGTTAATATTGTTCAACATAACACGATTCATGGAGGTCTGAGTTCCCATGCAGAGCATGGGAATTACACACGGGTTGGCAACCAGTGTGTTGGCTTTACTGAAAGCTGACAACTAAAAACTGAGCACCAATTAATAATCCAAAGTGATATCATCCAGCATATTATGCGAGTTTAATGATTTTTTACCCTCTGTAGAGTTAAGTTTAATTAACAAACGTACATCATTCGTCGAGTCTGCATGGGCTAACGCTTCCGTATAACCAATAACCCCCTCTTCATAGAGATTAAACAGAGCTTGGTCAAATGTTTGCATGCCATGCTCTGTAGAGTTTTTCATGATCTCTTTTAGGGTATGTAGCTCGCCTTTACGAATCGCTTCTGCCATAGTTGGTGTGTTATACAATATTTCAAAGGCCGCACGTCGCGTTTTTCCATCTGATGTTGGAATCAATTGTTGGGCAACAATCGCGCGTAGGTTAACCGAGAGGTCAAATAGAAACTGACGATGTCTATCCTTAGGAACCAAATGCAAAATACGTTCTAGCGCTTGGTTGGCGTTATTTGAGTGTAACGTCGCCATACAAAGATGGCCTGTTTCAGCAAATGTAATAGCAAACTCCATCGTTTCTCGCGTTCGGATCTCACCAATCAGGATCACATCCGGCGCTTGACGCAGTGAGTTTTTTAACGCTTCTTCAAAAGAAGCGGTATCAATACCAACTTCACGTTGGGTAACCACTGATTTTCGATGCTCATGAACAAATTCAATCGGATCTTCAATGGTTAATATATGCCCCGATGAGTTTTGGTTACGATAACCAATCATAGCAGCTTGTGTTGTCGATTTACCTGAACCCGTTGCGCCAACAAATAAAATTAGACCACGGTTGGACATACATGTTTCTTTAAGTTGCAGGGGCAGATATAACTCCTCAAAGGTTGGAATAACCCCTTCGATACGGCGAATGACCATACCAGGCTGCTCTTTTTGCATAAAAGCACTAATACGAAAACGACCTGCTTGCTCTGTTGTTACCGCATAATTTGCTTCTTTTGTTCGCTCAAAATCCGCAAAACGCTGTTCACCCATGATCTCTTTAAGCAACGAAAAGACATCTTCACTATTAAAATCAGTTTTAGTTAACGATTCTAGGCGACCATTTAATTTAATCGTCGCGGGTAACCCCACTGAAATATAAAGGTCCGACGCTTTGAGTTGATCTACTTTTACCAGTAATTTTTGTAACATAATCATTTACCTATCTGGTTATATGCATAAGATTAAAATGTTTTCGGATCAGCGGCTTTTTGGGCAGCATCTGCATGCGATACCTCGCCTCTACTGACAAGGTTACGTAAACATTGATCCAGTGTCTGCATGCCATGTACCATCCCAGTCTGAATCACGGAATACATCTGAGCGACTTTGTCTTCACGCACTAAGTTACGAATCGCAGGTATACCGATCATAATTTCATGTGCAGCTACACGACCACCACCATTTTTCTTAAGTAGCGTTTGGGAAATAACTGCGCGTAACGACTCCGATAGCATAGAGCGAACCATTCCTTTCTCTGCAGCAGGAAATACATCAATAACACGGTCAATCGTTTTAGCCGCTGAGGTGGTATGTAGGGTGCCAAAAACTAAGTGCCCCGTTTCTGCCGCTGTTAACGCTAGGCGAATGGTCTCTAAATCACGTAATTCACCAACGAGGATAACATCGGGATCTTCACGCAACGCACTGCGTAATGCGGCATCAAAGCTTAAGGTATCTTTAAATACTTCACGCTGGTTAATCAACGACTTTTTAGTTTCATGCACAAACTCGATTGGATCTTCAATCGTTAATATATGCTCATGGCGACTATCATTAATGTAATCAATCATCGCAGCTAGGGTCGTTGACTTACCCGATCCCGTCGGTCCTGTAACGAGCACTAACCCACGCGGGAAATCAGATATTTTTTTGAAGATTTCAGGGGCGTTTAGGTCATCAAGGGTTAACACTTTACTCGGGATAGTACGAAAAACAGCACCAGCACCACGTTTTTGATTGAATGCATTAACACGAAAACGGGCTAAATCGGGAATTTCAAAGGAAAAGTCAGTTTCTAGCTTCTCTTCAAAATCTTTACGCTGTTTATCATTCATGATGTCATAAATTAAACTATGCACCTCTTTATGCTCTAAAGCGGGTACATTTACCTTACGTACTTCACCATCTACTCGAATCATTGGTGGAACACCTGCAGAAAGGTGTAGATCTGATGCATTATGCTTTACACTAAAAGCTAATAATTCCGTGATATCCATAAAATTAAAATCCTATTAAAAATGACTGATATACAAAAAAAAATAAATAACGTTACACAAAAAATAGCCCATGCTGCCGCGCAAGTACAACGCAATGCAGATCAAATTCAACTATTAGCTGTGAGTAAAACTAAACCAGTTAGCTTAATTAAACAGGCTTACTGTGCAGGGCTTCGGCATTTCGGCGAAAACTATGTGCAAGAAAGCGTTGAAAAAATTAAAGAAATTAGCAACGATAGTGACTTTAAAGATCCTATCTACTGGTACTTTATCGGACCTTTACAATCAAACAAAACACGCCCCGTTGCAGAAAATTTTGATTGGGTGCAAAGTGTTGAGCGATTTAAGATAGCACAACGCCTTAATCAACAGCGTCCACCAGAGCTCGATCAGCTTAATATCTGTTTACAAGTCAATATTAGCGGAGAAGCAAGTAAGTCTGGTACTACTTTATCTCAAGTTATTGAGCTTGCATCACAAGTTAGTGATCTACCTCGCTTAAAGTTGCGTGGTATTATGGCTATCCCAGAAAAAACAGAAAATATTCAGCGACTTGAAAAACAGTTTGATGAGCTCCATAACATCTATCAGAAACTACAAACCTTATATCCAGAAGTTGATACACTGTCGATGGGCATGAGCGGCGACTTACAAAGTGCCATTAAATGCGGTAGCACCATGGTACGTATTGGCACCGACATTTTTGGTACTCGAGACTAACATAGCTAGAATTCATAAATAGGAAACAAACATGTTACACAAAAAAATTACCTTTATTGGTGCAGGAAACATGGCATCAAGTATTATTAGTGGATTAATTCAAGATGGTTACCCAAGCCAGGCGATTTGTGCAAGTGAGCCAAATGTTGAAGCGACGGATAAGTTGACACAACAATTCTCGATTAAAGGTAGCCAAGATAATGTTGCTTCTACCACATGGGCTGAAGTAGTTGTATTAGCAGTTAAACCACAAATTATGTCAACTGTTTGCCAAGCGCTTGCTGATGCGGGTGTTGATTTTAGCGATAAACTCGTAATATCGATTGCAGCCGGAATATCAGTAAAACGATTACAATCACTATTAGGCGAAAATACTTCTGTTATTCGTACGATGCCTAATACACCGGCTCTTTTACAAAAAGGGATGGCGGGTCTATTTGCTTCGCCACAGGTTAATACCGCAAATAAAATTTTTGCAGCGCAACTAATGCAAGCAGTTGGTGAAATGATTTGGGTTGAAAAAGAATCAATGATTGATGCTGTAACAGCAACATCTGGATCAGGACCTGCTTATTTCTTCTTGTTTATGGAAGCGATGCATGCAAAAGCAAAACAGATGGGCTTTAACGATGAACAAGCTAAGCAACTTGTTTTACAAACTGCATTAGGTAGTGCAGAAATGGTCGCTAAAAACCCGGATATTAGTATTGCAACCCTACGTGAAAATGTCACATCAAAGGGAGGCACAACTGCCGCAGCGTTAAATACTTTTAACGAATTGGGGTTATCTGAAATAGTTGCAAAAGCGATGCAATCTGCTGCAGACCGCGGTGCAGAGATGGAATCTTTATTTTAATTGTACATTTTAGTAATAGGTGAAAGAAGCATATGAATTCAGTAAATTTCTTAGTTAATACTTTATTTGACCTCTATATTATGGTCATTTTGCTACGTGTTTGGTTACAAGTTGCACGCGCAGATTTCTATAATCCATTTAGCCAATTTATCGTCAAAGCAACACAGCCAGTGGTTGCACCTCTTCGACGTGTTATCCCGAGTTTAGGCGGGTGGGATAGTGCAACGATTGTATTTGGTTATATCGTAGCCTGCTTAAAAATCATCACGTTAAGCCTAGTAATGAACATGGCAATCAACCCCACTGTTATTGCGATTTCTGGTTTAGTTATTCTCTTAACGGCGGTTTTCAAAATCATATTTTGGGTATTGGTATTACGCGCTATTTTAAGCTGGGTAAGTCAAGGGCGCAATCCGATTGAAGCAGTAATGCATCAGTTAAGTGAGCCTTTATTAGCCCCTGTACGCCGTTTTATTCCACCTATTGGTGGCTTAGATCTTTCGATGATAGTAGTGTTATTAGGCTTACAATTCGTTGAAATTTTAGTCAACGACCTGTTAAGCAAGCTATTTTAGGCGATAAATGGAAAAACCTTACCTAAAACAAGACGCAGAGGATATCCTGTTGCGTCTTGTTTTACAGCCTAAAGCAAGCCGTGATGCCTTTGTCGGCTTACTCGGAGATGAGCTGAAAGTTGCTATTACTGCACCACCTATCG
>Ga0316197_10000933_pt1 | contig 20773 bp, 17 predicted proteins | sample OudBiesiAoxic_MG_FD_204939 | JGI IMG/M metagenome (GOLD analysis project Ga0316197, IMG submission 204939) | Coastal sediment microbial communities from Oude Bieten Haven, Netherlands - site A oxic | ecosystem: Environmental > Aquatic > Marine > Coastal > Sediment | place: Netherlands... | reverse complement strand
GTACAAGTAAAATAATAACAGTAACAAAAAGTATATTTTCATGCCGAGTGGTAAAAAAAGAAAAAGACATAAGGTAGCTACCCACAAACGAAAAAAACGGAGGAGAGCTAACCGCCACAAGAAAAAGTAGTTAGATAACTACTTTTTCATTTTATACGTTCATTGACATAGAAATTCCAAAAAAGAATTTCAACGGGTTTATACAACCTGTAACAACTATTGTTTAATCCATTCGTCCTATTTTATAGGTGTCGAATATAAATTGAATCAGGTGAATAGAGAATTAATCGTAAGATCGAATTCTGATACCGTTGATTTTGCCTTATTAAATGATGGAAAACTCATAGAACTTCATAAAGATGAAGACGATAATAATTTCAATGTTGGCGATGTTTTAATCGCCAAAGTCAGGAAACCGGTTACCGGTCTCAATGCCGCTTTTGTTAACGTAGGTTACGAAAAAGATGCATTTTTACATTATCATGACCTTGGACCACAATTGTCCAGTATGTTGAAGTTTATTAAATTAGTGAGTACGGGGAAATTAAAAGATTTTTCCCTTAAAAATTTTCCATTTGAAAAAGATATTGATAAACATGGCAGCATTAATAATGTAATTAAAGCCAATCAATCTCTTTTAGTGCAAATTGTTAAAGAACCCATTTCTACCAAAGGCCCCCGAATTAGTTCGGAACTTTCCATAGCCGGACGATATTTGGTTATGGTCCCTTTTTCAGATCGTGTTTCCGTATCACAAAAAATAGGAAGCAATGAAGAGAAAGACAGGCTGAAAAGGCTAGTAAAAAGCATTAAACCCAAAGGGTTTGGGGTAATTATAAGAACAGTTGCAGAGGGCAAAAAAGTAGCAGAATTAGACAAAGATCTTCAGAACTTGCTGAACAAGTGGACAGCAATGTGTAAGAAATTGTATAAAGCGCCGACACCTTCCAAAGTATTGATTGAGCTAAATAGAGCTTCCTCAATCTTAAGAGATGTTTTTAACGATTCATTCAGCGGTATCCACGTTGATGATGAGACGCTTTATGACCAGATTAAAGATTACGTGCAAGAGATTGCACCAAAAAAAGAATCCATAGTTAAGTTGTATAATTCTTCTGTGCCAATTTTTGAAAAATTTGGTATTGAAAGACAGATCAAGACCTCCTTTGGACGAACAGCATCCATGAGCAAAGGTGCCTATTTGGTGATAGAACATACTGAAGCGCTTCATGTAATAGACGTGAATAGTGGTAACCGCTCCAACAAAGCAAAAAATCAAGAAGATACTGCTTTGGAAGTAAACATCCTGGCCGCCTCAGAGATTGCAAGACAATTACGTTTGCGAGATATGGGTGGTATCATTGTTGTCGATTTCATAGACATGGTAAAAGCCGATCACAGAAGAAAACTTTTTGATCACCTGAGGGATGAGATGAAAGAAGATAGAGCCAAACATAAAATATTGCCGCCTAGCAAGTTTGGTCTTATACAAATTACCAGGCAAAGGGTACGTCCCGAAGTAAATATTAAGACAACTGAGGTAAATCCCAGTGGCCAGGGCCAGGAAGTAGAGGCTCCAATTGTTTTAGTTGAAAAAATGAATGTAGATCTTGAAAGAATAATGAAAGGACCTGCAAAGGGCAAAGGAATTGTGCTGAATACACATCCTTTTATTGCCGCTTATTTGACTAAAGGATTCCCCTCACATCGTTCCAAATGGTTTATGGAATATAAAAAATGGATAAAAATTCAGCCAAGAGATGCTTATACATATCTCGAATACCATTTTAAAGATAAAGATGGCAAAACCATTAGATAAAAAAAAGCGACTTCCAAAACGGAGTCGCTTTTTTTTTGCCATATAGGGAACCGTGACAAAATACTCCTTATCAAAAATTTGTTTCATCCTATAAGGAATTTATAAATCTGCATTTATTGTTTTTTGACCGTTATTCATAAATTTGTTCTTAATAGGTTTTAGTATAAAAAATAATTATGAAAAATCCCGCCAGTATAATTTTACTAATATTTTTACTGATTATTTCTTGTAACTCTGCCACTGACAATAATGATTTTTCTGAAATAATAAAAGACAGTCCTTTTATAAATGGTAAAAGTGACTATTTAAATTCTCCTTATGTTACAGCAGGGGATAGGGTGTATATGGTGGGTCACCAAATTGGATCTTTTCCTGATTTGGGATGGCATGTTAAAGGTGAAATGGGCGGTATCTGGGATCACCCGATTAAATTAATGGATGGGTTTGAGGTAACACTTAATTGGCAAGATCAAAGTTTAAAACTAGATTCTGCAACTTCTTTTGTTAACTATCCATATGCAAATAAACATACATATAATCTTAGTGAAAATAATATGCAAATTGAACGCTTCCAATTTGTGCCTGATGGCAAGGAGGGAATTCTGATTCAATATAAATTGAAAAGCCGATCGGACGAAGTACAAAACTTTGATTTTGTATTTAGCGGATTTTCCGATTTAAGACCTGTTTGGCTAGGAGAGCGAACAGGGATGATAGATAGTGAAGACAAGGCAGAATTTTTAAAGAATTCTAATGCATGGCTTCTAAAGGACAACAAAAATCCATGGTACGTGATTTTTGGCACACATATGCAACCATCTGAATACAGTTTTGAAAAAAGTATTCATCATGGTCTGGGAATATCAGGTAATTTGACTTATAAGATTTCCCTTCAGCCCAATGAAATTAAAATACTGAATTTTACCATAGCTGGTTCTTACCAATCCAAAGAACAAGCATTGGCTACCTATGATTCCATTCAAAATAAAAGTACAGATTACCTTATATCGAAAAAACAACGGTATAGTCAACTTGCAGAACAATCGAAGCTGACAATTCCGGATAAGGAATTACAAAATGCATTTGAATGGTTAAAATATAATTGTGATTGGTTAATTAGGGATGTTCCTGAAATTGGAAGAGGAATAACTGCAGGAATTCCTGACTATCCGTGGTGGTTTGGGGTAGATAGTGAATACGCCCTGCAAGGCTATATGGCCATTGGTCAAACGGATATCGTTTATAAAACAATTCATCTCCTGGATAGTGTTTCAGAAGCAGTTAATGGCAATGGCAGAATCCTTCACGAAATGTCTACAAATGGTGCCGTCTATAACAAAGGAAATATTAACGAAACCCCACAATTTGCATCATTAATATGGCAGATATATCTATGGAACGGAGATTTACAATTTTTGGAAAAGTATTTCCCAACTATTCAGAAAGGACTAAACTGGTTAATGTCTGAAAATGATTCTAACAAAAATCTTTTTCCCGATGGCTTCGGCATGATGGAAATACATGGCCTTGATAGTGAAATGATAGATGTAGCTGTTTATACCCAAAGAGCTTTTGCTGATGCCTCTAAAATGGCAAAGGAACTGAGAGAGGATTCATTAGCCTCAAATTACGGAAAGATAGCTGGTACATTAAAAGACAAAATTAATAAAGAATTTTGGGCTGAAGACTTTAACTCCTATGCAGACTTTATAGGGACAGATAAACAGGCCTTGCATTTAATAGACGATGCAATAATTAGAGCAGATACCCTTAATAAGCCATGGGCAATTGAGGAATTGGAAGAGACTAAAAAATCTATCCTTGATAATCCTTCCAGGGAACTAAAGCCATTTGTTCTGCATCATAACTGGGTAGTAAATACACCTATGGAAATGAAAATTGCAGAGAATAATAAGGCTATTAAAGCGCTTCAAACATCTGAGAAATTTGTAAATCCTTTCGGTGTTTTTGTAACAGGAATAGACAGAGATGCCTCCGCAGGTTCTGATGACGGTTCCTTCAAAGGAAGTAAAATCTTTTCATATACAGGGGCGGTAATGACACTACCAACAGGTGTTTTAGCAATAGCAGAAAATAATTATGGCAGGCCTGATAATGCATTAAATTATCTAAAACGGATGACCCGGACTTTTAGTTATGCCCTTCCAGGAAGTATTTATGAAGTTTCCCCGGATTATGGAATGATTACTCAAGCCTGGAATATTTATAGCTTTGCAATTCCTGTAATTCATCAATTTTTTGGAATCCAACCCTCAGCATCAGAAAAAAAGATTCAGATTATGGTTCAAATGCCTGAAGAATGGAATTCAGCATCTTTAGAAAATGTGATTGTCGCAGAAAACAAAATTTCTGTTTTCTTTGAGAAAAAAGATAAAGTAACTACAGTAAGAGTAACGCAATCTCAAAATGACTGGACTTTGGAAATAGTGCTTCCAAAAATAGAAAGCGGAAATTACTTAATAGTAAAAGGAAGTGCAGAAATAACCACAATAGAAAATCAGATATTCTATTTTTCCAAAGATCCCATTATTGAAATTAAAACAACCTCTGAGTAATAAAAGTTAAAATCGCGATCTATTCCTGGTTTCCTGCTGATACTAGAATTATTATCCTCATTATGAATTATTCTCAAAAAACTTATACGATAAATGAAGCGCAAAAAAAGATAGAAAGGTATTGTGCTTATCAGGAACGTTGTCATTTAGAGGTTACTACTAAGTTACGGGCAATGCGTATGATTCCGGAAGCAATAGACCTTATAACCACTCATTTAATTCAAAATAATTTTTTAAATGAAGAACGATTTTCCAGGAGTTATGCCAGGGGAAAATTTAACATCAAGAATTGGGGTAAAGGAAAAATCGTCTCAGAATTGAAAAGACGAAACATATCAAAATACAACATAAAACTGGCGATGGAAGAGATAGATGAAGAAGATTATGCAAAAAAACTGGATTTGATAGCCAGAAAGAGATTAATACAGATTAAAGAAGGGAGTTTGCAAAAACGGAGAAAAAAGTTGGCAGACTATTTATTATATCGAGGTTGGGAAATGAATTTAGTCTATTCAAAAATTTCTGAACTATTATCCTAGAATACTGAAATAAAAAAATATCGTTCCTAGCACAAAATAATTGTATTTAGGGCAGTATTTCGTAACTTTGCCTCTTAAATTTATAGATATGAAGCCAAAAGTTACAACAGAGTTTCATCACGGACAGGCAAGAATATTCAAAAATCCATTTTTGGAAAGTCTTACCAAAACAAATCCAATACAAAATATCATTGTTTATGGAATCACCATCATAGCAATGATTTCGTTTGCTTATATAAAAATAGGTTTATCTCCTATTGAAATTATCGGTCTTTTTATCACTGGTGTATTCTTTTGGACATTTGCCGAATATATGTTACATCGTTTTGTTTTTCATTGGGTTACTGAAGCAAAATGGTCTCAACGTTTCCATTTTATAATGCATGGTTCACATCATCATTATCCCAGAGATGAAGAACGCTTGTTAATGCCTCCCGTTCCGGGATTACTAATGGCAAGCGTATTATTTCTTCTCTTTTATTGTATTTTCTGGATACTTGGAATATCTCAACTATCCTTTGGCTTCTTCCCCGGGTTCTTTTCCGGCTATTTAATGTATTCTTTTGTGCACAGGGCTACACATGTTATGCGACCTCCTAAGAGGTTTAAGAGTATATGGCAGCATCATAGTTTGCACCATTACAGATATCCTGATAAGGCTTTCGGTGTATCAAATACTTTTTGGGATAAAGTCTTTGGAACTATGCCTCCGTCTAAGGCAAAAGGTAAAAAAGAAGAATTGGCATAACTTAGAGTTCTATTTTATCGCCTTCATTCTTTCGAAAGGTTTTGTTCTATCAAATAAGTATCGATAGGTAGTGTGTATTTTACATATCTCACCCCCTACCTGTTTTACTACAATAATCATTTTTCTGTTAAAATCACCAATTCCATTAATTTCAATAACTTCATATTGATTGGATAGGCTTTTTGCCATATTATGAAATGCATGAATTATTCCGCCATCCAGCCCTTTCCCCTGATGCGCCGGGACAACACCAAATACAAACCCCAACATTTTTTTATTCCTTTTGCGCCACTTATGCCATACAAATTTTAATTTTCCAATAAAATCTAACTTCCCGTTTACATATTTGAACCATTGATTTACTTCGGGAATATTTATGTAGAAAGCTACAGGTTCTCCTTTATAATAGGCAAACCATATTATTTTTTCGTCAATAATTGGCTTCAATTTTTTCATAAGTAAATGCCCCTGTTCCTTAGATATTGCTGAAACACCTTCATGATTAACCCATGCTTTATTATACATATCAATTATACTATCTGTTTGTTCTTCAAACTTTTCCATTTTGAAATGATCAAATGTATAATCGGGATTACTATTTACAATAGTGGCCTTTCGTTCTAATCTAGGGTTCACATCCTCCTTAATTACTTTTAAAAAGGTATAGTGCTCAAAATAAGTTTGAAAACCATAGTTTTCAAACAATGTCTTATAATAAGGAAAGTTGTAATTGCATTGATAATTGGGCTCCAGTTCATATCCTTTGGTTAAAAGCCCCCACCATTTGTCTCTTGCTCCAAAATTTACTGGTCCATCCATAAACTCAACCCCACCATCCAATAACCACTTTTTACTAATTTCGAATAATGTATTAGCAGCATTTTGATCATTAATACATTCAAAAAAACCTACCCCTCCAAAAGTTTCGGTTTCACCTTTTGCCGAAGTTTTTCTTAAAATAAAAGCTGCAATACGACCAATAATTTTATTGTCTTTTAATAAAAGCCATCGGATGCAGTTCCCGCGTTCAAAGTTTTTATTGATCGCAGGATCAAAAATATCTGCTATATCCTTGTGAAGAGGTTTTATATATTGTTTTTGATTTTTATAAAGATCATCTGGAAATGAAACGAATCTTTTACAATCGCGGTGGGACTTAACTTCGACAAGATGCATTTAATACAATTAAAAGAAATGTAAACATAATCATAAATAGAAAGAAAAGATAAAGAGGTGAATAATATTTATTCTGAAATCTTTCTGAACATGAACTTAGGGGAGTATTTTATTCGTTCTTTTTATTGCTTGATCATTTTTCCAGTCAATCCATCGCTGTCCTTTGATTCTGCGCATCAAATTATCAAAATGTCTCATTACAAGGACATTGTATACCGCTTTTCCAAGATTTTTTGAGTTATGGGCAATCCCTCGCAAACTCATTGAAAACCCTGGTGTTATATATTTCATATAATGCCAAAAACCTTCCGGTATATATAGAACTTCACCGTGATTCAATTGCGTCTTATATCCGTTAGCCATTTCTAAAGCAGGCCATTCGTGTAAATTTGGGTTAGAAAAATCTATACTTTCATGTGTAATAAGTGAATGAGGTACTTTATAGAGAAATCTATTCTGAGTTTGAGGAAAAAGAATACATTCCTTTTTACCCTCGAAATGAAAATGGAAAATATTAGCAAGATCAATATCATAATGCATAAAAGTATACGAATCCATTCCTCCAAAAAATAACATCGGAAGTCCCTTCATGAATCGAAATCCAAAATCTGGATAGGAGAAATCATTTTGAAGTTGTGGTACTTCCTTGATTAAATTCCATAAAAATATTCTGTATTTCGTTGGCTGCTGTCTAAGAAGGTCGATATAGTCAGCCATCTTCATTTTGGAGTGAGGCTCATTAAATCCGTCTTTATAATCAACTGGCCTGTCATCATATAGAGGCACTGTAACATCACCTGCGACCTGTTTCATATACTCAAAATTCCATTTAGAATACGCAGGCCAATCTGTTATGAGTTTTTCAATTACAACAGGTTTTTGAGGCTTGTAATAGTTTTTTATAAAGTCCTCCCTGTTAATGGTTTTTACTCTTGGTATATCCTCTAATTTCAAAATCCCAGATGTATATTAAAGTTAAAAATGTTGCTAAAAACTATTTTTGTTTAGCGTTTTCTATAACCGTCCATTATGTTTGGATTTAACCTTTGCTAGCTCATTACGCTCTATCTTATGTTCCGGTCTTGACCATTTTGGTTTTTCTCCAATTGGTTGCAGCTTAGATTCATTTGCTTCCACCGTATTTGGTTGCGGTGCCTTAACAAAAGGTTTTTGGGGAACAAGACCTAATTGCCTAAACATATCCAAATCTTCATTTACATCAGGATTCGGGGTTGTCAATAATTTATCACCTGCAAAAATGGAGTTCGCTCCTGCAAAAAAGCACATCGCCTGTCCTTCTCTGGTCATTTCTGTTCTCCCGGCAGACAATCTTACCTGGGTTTTAGGCATAACAATTCGGGTTGTAGCAACCATCCGTATCATATCCCAAATGGAAATAGGGTTAATGTCCTCCAAAGGAGTACCTTCTACAGCTACAAGTGCATTAATAGGTACAGATTCCGGCTGAGGATTCAAGGTAGATAAAGCTACCAGCATTCCTGCTCTGTCTTCTAATCTTTCCCCCATTCCTATAATACCTCCACTGCAAACTGTTACATTGCTTTTCCTGACATTTTCAATGGTTTTTAATCTATCGTCAAAAGCCCTCGTTGAAATGACATCCTTATAATAATCTTCTGACGTATCCAGATTGTGATTGTATGCATAAAGACCTGCTTCTGCCAAACGACTTGCCTGATTTTCGGTTAGCATTCCTAAAGTACAGCAAACCTCCATATCAAGTTTATTGATGGTTCTTACCATTTCTAAAACCTGTTCAAACTCATGGCCATCCTTAACATTGCGCCATGCAGCTCCCATACAAACTCTTGAACTTCCGGATTCTTTGGCGCGCAATGCCTGCGCCTTTACCTGCCGAACAGTCATTAGGTCATTATTTTCAATATCTGTATGATAACGTGCTGCCTGCGGGCAATAACCACAATCCTCAGGACAACCACCTGTTTTAATGGATAATAAAGTAGATACCTGTACCGTATTCGGATCATGAAACTTCCGATGTGTGGTGGCAGCTTCGTATAATAATTCCATCATGGGTTTATTATATATTTCAAGAATCTCCTGTTTTGTCCAGTTATGTCGTTCTACACCCATAAATAAGAATTTTATTTAAAAGTCAAAAATAATCTTTAATCCGTAAAATATTCGATAAATCAAATCTTAATTAATATGATTTTAGCAGGTTAATTTTGGGTGTTCTTTAATAAAATACTAACTGCGTTTCCACCAAAACCTACCGCATTTATAAGCACTCTGTTTATTTTTTGCGGTAGATTAAATTTCATAAAAGGAACTCCTATAAATCGTTGATGTTGCAACATTAAAACGGCCAGTTCTAAACTTAGGATTCCGGATGCACCAAAAGTATGTCCTACTTTCCATTTATTTGTAGTAAGTGCAGGTGTGGAATTACCAAAAATTTGTTGAATTGCAGTAAATTCAGCATTATCTCCTTTAATGGTGCCCGGCGCATGCATCACAATAACATCTACTTCTTTAGGGTTTAGTTTTTCAAGTGCCATAAGCATTGAATCCTGTAGACATCGGGCGTCTGTGGAAAGAGAAATATTATGTTCCAATGGTTCTGTGGCAAATCCAATTCCTTCAATGATAGCAAGGGATCTTTTCAGAATACCATATTCCAAACAAGCAACACCTGCACCTTCTCCAAGTACCATAGAGTTCTGAGCTTTACTAAGGTCAAGTGCCCTACAGGGATAATCGCTTTTATCCTCTTTGGCATATATTTTAAGGGCTCTCATTTGGGCAATAGTAAAAGAAGTCAATGGCGCTTCACTACCGCCTACCAGAAACTTTTTCGTCATCCCACTTCTAATCCATGCCACACCATTTAATATGGCGTGAAGCGCTGAAGAACAGGTAATTGAATGTGAAATATTGGGGCCCTTTGTCTTCAGGTCATGGGCTATCCAGGAAGAAATATTACCGAGAGTGGTTGTTGGGGAGGTCAATACCGCGGTAGTCCCTTTTTGCAAATACTCCTTGTGATATTTCTCAAATAGCCCGGTTGCTCCTCGGGATGAACCAATATTAATTCCAAAATTTTCATTTTTTTCCCAGCCTGCATTTACAACAGCTCTTCTGGCCGAAAAAATCCCATAAAGGACACTATCATCAAGGTTTGAATACCTTGAATTACTATTTCTAAGTGCGTTTATTTCTGATTTTTCAGATTCAGATAAAGATGATACCCATGTATTCTTGCCGTCAAAAGTTACTTCTTTTAAAAGGTGGTTAGAATGCTGATAATTGGCCCAAATATCCTCTGTATTAATTCCCAGTGAGGAGATGGAAGCAATTGATGTAATCGTAATAGGTTGAGTCAAGGAATTAGTATTTAGCGTAAAAATAAAAGTTCTTACCTTGAAAGTGTAAAAACAATATAAAAAACAATGAACAATGAATTGATCCCTCAGCCGAATTGGTGGAAAAGAAATTGGCCATGGGTAGTACCTTGTGGTGGTTGTTTTACTATTCTTATTCTCTTAGCCGTTGCTATTGGTTCTTTATTTTTTGGCATTACGTCAATTATGGATGATTCTATTCCTATTGAATATGCACTTGAAAAAATTAATGCAGACCCTGAAATAACTAAACTAATGGGTTCTCCTATTGAAAAAAATGGAATGATTCAAGGTGAATTTAACTTGAACAATGATGAAAAAAGTGCCGATCTGAAAGCACCTATTACCGGGCCTAAGGAAAGTGGTACTTTGTTCATTAAGGCCACTGCCAAAGGCGATAAATGGACCTATCATGAAATAAGGGTTGTTATCCAGGATAATAACGAGGTAGATCTTATAAATGATGAGTGGGACTAGAATCCTTTGGCAAATCCTGAACTACCGTATCCAGTGCAAGTTCAATTGTATCATAAAGTTGTTTTAACTGGGAGTCAGTGATAATAAAGGGAGCCAAAATATAGATAGTATTACCCAATGGACGTAAAAAAACACCATGTTTCAGAAAAAAGCTAAACAGCCGGTCGCGCAAACTACCGTAACGCTCCATTTTAATATCCAAGTCAAGTGCAAAGATGATTCCACACTGACGAATTGCAGCCACCTTCGGATGTAGCATAATTTTTAATCCAAACTTCCTGTGAGATTCAATGACTCGCCGAATATCCTTTTGAATTTGTTCAGATTGAAGCAATTCAATACCAGCCAGCGCCGCTGCACAAGCCAACGGATTTGCTGTATAGGTATGACCATGAAACAGACCTTTAGCAATATCATTGCTGTAAAATGCATCATAGACCTGCTGAGTGCATGAAGTTACTCCCATAGGAAGCAAACCGGCAGTAAGTGCTTTAGAAAGGCAAATGATATCTGGATTAATTGAGATATGCTCAGAGGCAAAATTCTTTCCTGTCTTGCCGAATCCGGTCATTACCTCATCTGCAATTAATAAGACCCCATGTTTTTTGAGCAGGTCAAGAATCATATTTAATGCTTCTGCATCATGCATTTTCATAGCCGCTGCCCCCTGCACAAGAGGTTCATATATAAATCCTGCTATATCGTTCTTCCTAAGTCTTTCAGAAAGTTGAAGTAAAATATTACTTATATTCTCTTTAGTTGGGGTTAGAATTCGTTCTACTTCAATGAAATAATCTTCAAATGGTCCATTATAAACCGAAAGTCCTGAAACAGACATAGCCCCAAAAGTATCCCCGTGAAAGCCCTCTTCAAATGCGAGAAGTACTTTTCGTTTATTACCCTGATTAAAATGATATTGTAAAGCCATTTTAATTCCTACCTCCGTAGCCGTCGAGCCATTGTCAGAAAAGAATATTTTCTGTTGATTAGCAGGTAATATTTTTATTAATTCTTCCGATAGTCTTACGGCAGGTTCATGGGTAAAACCGCTAAATACTACCTGATCTAGCACCTTCATTTGATGTTGTACCTTCTCTAAAATAAAATCATTACAATGACCGTACATTGAGGTGTACCAAGAAGCAATCCCATCAATATAATCATTGCCCTCCTCATCATACAAAAGAGCGCCTTTAGCCTTCACTATGCCCAGCATATCAGAATGTAGCTTATGCTGCGTAAGGGGGTGCCACAAATGTTTTTTATCTCTTTCCGTTAGATTTTTCAATATTTCAGAATATAATTGTTAGTTTCAAATCCAAAACTTGGATCAGACCTGATCATAATGGCGCTCAAAGTGTTTGCAGTATTGGATAAAATTTTGCCGCATATTGTTTTATGAGGGGTTTATCAAAATTAGTTTCCTCCTCAATTCTACCTATTACTTTTACCCCTGTCTTCCGTATTATAATGTCTTCTGTACTTGGATGTTCATTACCACTGAATATAACAGCCACATTAAACCCTTTTTGCTTTAAGCTTTCAATGGTTAACAATGAATGATTAATGCTTCCCAAATAATGCCTCGAAACTACTATTACCAGATAATTTGCCTTGATGATATCTAAAATGGTATCTTTTTCATTTAAAGGCACCAGTAAACCACCCGCTCCTTCAATTACAAGATCATTTGTAGTTTGTGGTTCTATAATTTGGTTTGTATCAATTGTGAGATTATCTATTTCTGCAGCTGCATGAGGGCTCATTGGAGTTTTAAATTCGTAGCTGCTTTTGTGAATCCTGGTTTTTACATTGGATATCAGTTCTGCAACTTTATGACTATCTGTATTCGTCAAATCTCCCGCTTGTACAGGCTTCCAATAATCGGCATTTAGAGACTCGGTTACAATAGCAGCAGCTATGGTTTTCCCAACATCTGTAGATATTCCGGTAATAAAAATTCGTTTCATTATGTGCTATAGTTGGGTAATCATATTACACTTTAGACATTTGTATTTCTTCTTTTCTAAAAATGGAAATAATTTATTGATTATGCCCTTTCTACTATAGTATACTTCAGATCTTTGTGCCTTACAATTTGGGCAGGTAATTAGATTCCCTTTGCTGTCCAAAGCATAGCTTCTTATCTCATTATATATATCCAAAGCTCTATTTTTATCTTTTGAGTAAACCTGTAACTTAACCCCTCCGATGGCCTGACTTATCAAAGGATCTGTATTTATAGTGTTTTCGTCTTTTAAAAAGACCGGAATGCCTTCAGATTCAAGCTTCCCTTTTATAATTTGTACATCAGCAGAATACTCAAATGCACCCAGCGTATAAAATTCCTGATTCATATCTCTTTAATTGCTAGTTCTAAGTGTTGTAACATAATGCAAATATCCTCTTTTGAATTAAAGCTGTGTAAACAAAAACGTAAACGTTCCTCACCTTTGGGTACCGAAGGAGATAGAATAGGCCTAACGTCAAATGAATTTTTTTGAATTATTTGCGCTATTTGCTTTACCTTATTATTGCCTTTAATAATGCAGGAGTGAATTGCTGAAGAACTGGGGATGAAAAAGGATGAAATCCCCAAACGCTCCTTCTCCTGATTAAACATTGCAATATTTTCATGAAGCAATTCTCTCTCTCTAAGTCCTTCAGGGTTTGTCATATACTGATATGCCGCTATAATAGTTGCTAAGGCGTGGGGCGGCAGCCCGGTAGTGTAGATAAAGCTTCTTGCAAAGTTTATCAAATATTTATTTAGGTCTGCACTTCCTAAAATAGCTGCCCCATGGCATCCCAGAGCCTTACTAAAAGTGATAATCCTGGCAAAAATATTTTCCTGCAGCTTCAATTCCTGAATCCTTCCACAGCCATTTGAACCAAATAAACCAATAGCATGAGCTTCATCAACAATCAAGTTACATTTAAATTTCTCACATAACAAGGACAAGGCCTTCAGGTCTGGCGAATCTCCATCCATTGAAAAAACAGATTCAGTAACTATATAAATTTCCCTGTCGTTATTTGTGTTTTTACCTTTCTCCCGAAGGATATGTGATAATAAGTCTTTAAGATCGTTATGTCTATACTTATAGCTACGGGCATTACTCATTTTAATACCATCTCTAATACTGGCATGAATAAACTCGTCGTATAATATTATATCATCTCTTTGAGGAACTGAAGAAAACAGACCAATATTTGCATCATAACCGGAATTAAAAATCAAGGCCGAATCTGCATTATGCAGTTCCCTAAGAAGTTTTTCCACTTCATTAAATAAAATACCGTTTCCCGTTAGCAGCCTTGAACCTGTGGCACCATTCTTAACTATCTCCTTTTCATAAAGAATACTAGTTGCTTTTTTAAAAACTATTTGGTTATTTGCAATTCCCAGATAGTCATTTGATGAAAAATCAATTCCCCGAATATCTTTAGGTAATGTTCTAAGGGTATTTCCCTCTTCCCTTTCTACTAGTCTTGTATGTAATTTTTTAGGTAATAGACCCATGTCACAAATGTAATATATCCTATTTTTAAATAGTATATTGAATCATAGAAACTCCAAACAATGACAATTCAAATTGGTCGGGCGCAAAGCAGATTGGAATTAGAACAAATACTTTCTTTGCAGAATAATAATAGTCCAAACGCATTATCTGTGAAAGAAATGGAGCAGGAAGGTTTTGTAACGGTAACTCATACCCTGGACTTATTAGATGATATGAATAAGGTATGCCAGCATATTATTGCCAAGGAAAATGATAAAATTATTGGATATGCCTTGTGTATGCATCCTAAATTTAGCAACGAAATAGATGTCCTAAAACCTATGTTTAAAGAAATTAATTCTGTATTACCCCCTGGTGAAAAATACATGATAATGGGCCAGGTTTGTATTGATAAAGGATATCGAAAAATGGGTGTTTTTCAAAACCTTTACAAGAAAATGAAAGCGGTCATCAAGACAAATTACAATTGCATTATTACTGAAGTAGATGCATTAAATAAACGTTCACTTAACGCACACTTTGCGGTTGGTTTCATTGAACTTAAGACTTATAACTCCAATGGAAGGACCTGGCATTTATTAGTCCTGAAATAAAAAAGCCATACAAATTGTATGGCTTTTTTTATATTTTTGGAATACTTTAATCTGCAAGAACTATTAATTTATTATCATTTAATTCAATTGTTCCACTATTAATCTGTAGTATGGTTTTTCCATTTGAATCTTTTGTAAACCTATCTTTATATTCCTCTTCAATCTGAATATCTCCTTGTATCTTAACCTCACCTTCCTTAAGTATTGACACTATCGGAGCATGATTTGTAAGCATCTGAAATTCCCCATTTGCTCCAGGTACGGTTACGGAGATAACTTCTCCAGTAAATAATATAGCTTCAGGGGATACAATTTCTAAGTACATAATTAAAACATTCTTATTAGACTTCAGCTAACATTTTTTCTCCAGCTTCAATCGCTTCTTCAATAGTTCCTTTAAGGTTAAATGCAGCTTCTGGCAAATGATCTAATTCCCCATCCATGATCATATTAAAGCCTTTAATAGTCTCCTTAATATCAACCAAAACACCGGGTATACCTGTAAACTGCTCAGCTACATGAAAGGGTTGTGATAAAAATCGTTGCACTCGTCTGGCCCTTCCAACAGCTAATTTATCTTCCTCGGAGAGTTCATCCATTCCAAGAATAGCTATAATATCCTGCAATTCCTTATAATGTTGTAATAGTTCTTTTACCCTTTGAGCACAGCCATAATGGTCTTTACCCAATACCTCAGGAGTAAGAATTCTGGATGTAGAATCCAGAGGATCAACAGCTGGATAAATACCGAGTTCCGCGATTTTCCTGGACAACACAGTAGTAGCATCCAAGTGGGCAAATGTAGTAGCCGGCGCAGGGTCTGTTAAGTCATCGGCTGGCACATAAACCGCTTGTACTGATGTAATGGAACCTCTTTTTGTTGATGTAATTCGTTCTTGCATTGTTCCCATTTCTGTGGCCAAAGTAGGCTGGTAACCTACCGCTGAAGGCATCCTTCCTAAAAGTGCAGACACTTCAGAACCTGCTTGAGTAAAACGGAAAATATTGTCAACAAAAAATAGTACATCCTTGCCTTGGCCTTCTCCTGCACCATCCCTAAAATATTCAGCTATTGTAAGTCCTGAAAGTGCAACTCTTGCACGGGCTCCTGGAGGTTCATTCATTTGTCCAAAAACAAATGTCGCTTTAGATTCTTTCATGACTTTCTTATCAACCTTAGATAAATCCCATCCGCCTTCTTCCATGGAGTGTAAAAAGTCATCCCCATATTTTATAATTCCGGATTCGAGCATCTCACGCAATAAGTCATTACCTTCTCTTGTACGCTCACCAACTCCTGCGAAAACTGATAGTCCACCGTGCCCCTTGGCTATATTATTAATCAACTCCTGAATCAAAACTGTTTTGCCAACACCGGCACCTCCAAATAATCCAATTTTACCTCCTTTAGCATAGGGTTCAATAAGATCTATGACCTTTATTCCCGTAAAAAGAACTTCGGTAGAAGTAGTTAGATCTTCAAATTTTGGAGCTTCCCTATGAATTGGAAGTCCATTCTTACCTGACTTCGGTAAATTTCCAAGACCATCAATCGCATCTCCAATAACATTAAACAGGCGTCCATAAATATTTTCACCAACCGGCATTTGAATTGCGTTACCTGTAGATAATACTTCAGTACCTCTGCTCAAACCATCAGTAGAGTCCATAGATATAGACCTAATTGTATTTTCACCAGTATGTGATTGAACTTCTAATACCAAGAGAGAACCATCCTTCCTGGTAATTTCCAGGGAATCATAAATTCTTGGCAGTTCTGCGCCGGATGGAAATTCTACGTCAATAACCGGTCCAATGATCTGGGATACCTTACCTGTAACTTTAGCCATTATGCAAGTATTTATATTTAAAATTATAGCAATTTAAAAACGTCCTAAGATTGTGTATAAATTGATTGTATTTTCAGGCTGCAAAGATATGTTTTTCTATTTTAAATGGAAATTGTTTTGCCTTATTTTATGGGCATTAAAAAAGCGCCTCTAATAAGGCGCTTTTATATAGTATTTTTATTGTTTACTGCAAGGTAGGTGAATAATTTGTAGGATAGTTGCCAATATCTACAAGATTCCCTGAAGCTTCAAAATTTGAACCATAGGTGGCATCTATGGCTTTCATAAAATCATTAGCGATTAAAGCATAGCCTCTGGCTGTAGGATGCACACCATCCAATGAAAATGCTCCACCTGTTACCAAATTGGAGGTTAAGGTAAAATTGCCACTGGTAATACCGCCATTTGACAATTGGGCATATAAGGTATTAGCATCCACTAAAGCAAGGCCCGCTGCACTTGCCGTACCTACAATGGCAGCGTTAAAATTCATGATGGCCTCAGAGATCTCTTCTTGTTCACTGGGAATAAGCACCCATTTATCTGACAAAGGTATAGCGACACCATTCACCGACAGCGGGTTGTTTGGGTCTGCCAGAGTACCAATAAAATTCGAGGCCGGTAAAACGATCAAATCTTCTGCCGTAGCCTGTCTAATTTTTGGCAACCCGTCAAATGCCGGATTAATAGCTCCCAAATCTGTTAAGCTTTCATCTTCTATAACCACCGCATTGGTTTCGCCTTCCTCAAAACTAATAATTCTTGCAGCTGCCTCTTCCGGCGTAAAGAGTCCCGTTACTTCTAAAGCGGCCAATGCTGCCTGAATACCCCCGTTATAGGGTGCATAAGCCTGATTAACCGCAGCGGCAGTCGCAGCATCCAAAGGTACCGGATTATAAGGTACGGTAGTAAAATGCGGTATGATGGTTACATCAGGAATATTAGCAACTACACCTCCAGCACCTGAAGCTGTAAGTGTTGAGATCAAAGCCCCGTAACTCTGATTAAAACCTACTCCAGGAGGTCCATTAACTGGTGTTATTGGGTCAGATCCATCTCCTCCTGTTAGGGCATATCCCAAAACATCGTTGATACCAACCCATAATGAAAAGAAAGATGGTGCCTGGGTAACTGCCAATTGCAAAACACTGGCATCGGGGGTTGATCCTGTCATTCTAATAAAATAAGGATTGGCCAGTCCCAGTTGAAGATTTCCTAAATTACCATAGCCTGGTGCCAGTAGATGAAAACTTTTTGCCCCGGGTACTCCCAAATTGTTAAAAGGACCTGTTGGATTATTGAGAGCGATATCTGTCGTAACCGTTACAGGACCAATTATCGATTCTAAGGGAACTGGGCCAGCCCCACCAAAAACAAGTCTGGGATCAAAACCTGGAATCCGATTACCTGCTAAAGCCAATCCGCCAAAATTATCATTGGTCAAAGGTTGTGTAAAACTACCGCCACCAACAAGTTCAAATTTTTGTGATAAAATGTTGGGCAATGAATTATTTTGACCTGCTATAAATAGAGCTCCATCCGTAAAACCTGCCATCAAAGAATTGCCTAAAGCAACAAAGTTGGAAAAATCGGCGGATCCCGGGGTGGGGGGTGGCAACTCCACCTCAACCTCGATCATCTCAAAATCCTCCTTATCATTACAAGCCGAAATTCCTATTAGACATGCCAATAACCAGATATATTTTATTTTCATATTCATCATATTATAATGTGTTAATTGACCAAGATACATAGTAAATGGAGCCTATAAACCCAGTCCCGAAAGCGGTGAAGTATTCTGTTCCAAGAATATTGCTGCCTCCTATTTTAAACGTTGATTTTATGCTGGGAACCCGATAATTAAACTGGGCATCAAGTGTATGGTATTCCGGAACAACCCCGTTTCCAAAAGTAGCTTCCCAGAAATAATCATCACTGAATCTGTAGGCAATATTAAATCCAAAATTTTCAAAAAGTTCTGTATTCCCAAAGGATGCTTTAAATTTATGTTCCGGTGTGTTGAAACTTGTCATAAAATCAGGATTGGCCTCCTGATCAAAATCCTGTTTCGTAAAAGTATAGCTTCCACCAAGATCAAAATTCCTAAATACTTTTGCCGATAATCCCAAGGATGCACCATAGGAGTTTACATCCACATTAGAATTTGTATAGGCGCTGTAGGCCTGAAAGTCATCATTACTAATGGCTGCTACTGAGAGTGAACCATCTCCTACAGTTCCATAAAATGGTGCTACAACTACTTCTTGAGAAATGAAATCCTTATAGTTGTTATAATAGGTGCTAAAATCAATGATTATTCTGTCTATTTTTCCTCTATATCCTATCTCAAATGAAGTTACCTGTTCCGGTTTTACCAGATCGGGATTGGCGACTCTTAAATCAGCAGGGTCACCAGTTTGCCCCAGTGTTTGCACGGAACTGAGAGAATATGAATTAGTATAGGCGGCAGCTCCCGTTTGAGTAATTGTTGCCGGCTGACCTAATGCTTGTCCACCGCCACTTACATCATAGTCCCTGACGTATCTATCCAAGTTCTCCGGGGCAGAACCTACCAAGATGGCTCTTCCTGCGTCCAGGCCTATGAACAAATCCTGAGTCGTAGGGTTCCTAAAACCTGTTTGTACTGAGGCTCTTATATTATGCTCACTATTGATCGTAAGTCCCGCGGATATTCTTGGTGAAAAGAAACCGTCAAAAAACTCTGATTTATCGTATCGAATAGATCCGGTGAGTTTGAGATTCATACTTTGATTTAATTCTAAATCCTTCTGGATTTGCGTATAGATACCATATTCGGAATAGTCAATTGGACCATCAAAATCTGTGTAAATTGTTCCAAATGAATTTAAACTGTACTGTCTAAAAGAACCTCCAACTTGGATATTTGCCCAGTCAGTTAAATGACTAAAATTATAATTTCCATCGGCATGATAGTATTTGGAAGCATCCTTAAATTGGGACCCTGAGGCAAGATCAGGATCCTTAATCACACTATTAAAAGCATTCTGAAATTCTGGTGTTCCAGGAAGAAAGCGGCCAGATTCTGCTTGTGCCCGTGCTGCAGCATGTGCCTGGGCATCTGTGGCGCCGCCTAAAGTTGCCTGTACATAGGTTCCTGCATATTCACCAAACCATGTATTGTCATCTTTCCATCTTCTATTAATGTTTATACCTGTAAATACCATATCATAGGAATCGCCGGCTTTGTCTGCCACTAAATAGCCCCTCAAGAAAAAATTATCGTTTCTAACTTCGAGCTTGTGCTGTTGCTGAAAAAACCCATTAATATTATATCTGTTGGTGCCTTGGTAAATAGTTGATCCTGTACCAACTTTACCCACATAGGAAATTTCGAGACTTTTGCCTATTGTAGGTCTGTAATACAATCCCCAATCTGCTTTGATACTTTCTGCATTATAATTGGTGAGATCTTTTTCATTGTATCCGGTTCTACTTACTTCCACTGCCGGAACCAGGGCATTGGCTCCTTCCGGGAGAACTCCTAGGCCTTCAAGGGTTACAGCCACACTTTTTATATTTGTCGAAACCTCGTCACCATATACATTAATACCATCATAATTCAGGTCTGCCCTGGTAAGGGTAGGATCAAACTTATCTACCTCGCTTGTAGCGGCCCAATCTGTTCCTTTCAGGTAGCCAAAGTTTACCTTACCAGCGAATTTATCAGAAAACTTATATGCTGCCCTAATTCCAAAATCTGTATAGCTATTATCCCCGGCCGCTACTTGTGATGTAATTCCCTGCTTCATAGAAACACTGATTCCCTGATAGTCAAAGGGGCTTTTACTACGCATAAAAAGAATCCCATTAAAAGCATTTGCACCATATAATGCTGAAGACGCTCCCGGTAACAATTCAATACTTAGTACATCAGGTTCAATTAAACCAACCAAGTTGCCGATTGGAAAGTTTAACGCGGGAGTAGAATTATCCATCCCATCTACCAACTGCATAAATCGGGTATTAGCAAAGGTTGCAAATCCACGGGTATTCACGGATTTAAAGGTTAAACTGTTAGTGTTTATATCAACCCCTTTTAAATT
>Ga0316197_10000932_pt1 | contig 20778 bp, 29 predicted proteins | sample OudBiesiAoxic_MG_FD_204939 | JGI IMG/M metagenome (GOLD analysis project Ga0316197, IMG submission 204939) | Coastal sediment microbial communities from Oude Bieten Haven, Netherlands - site A oxic | ecosystem: Environmental > Aquatic > Marine > Coastal > Sediment | place: Netherlands... | reverse complement strand
TTGAACAGGCGGGCAAAGTTGTCCCAGTTCTCCGGCAACCGGCCCAGGGGCCACATCATCCCGTTTCGAACTTCGTTCCCGATCTGAACCATCTCGGGCATGACTCCGGCCTCGCGGAAGGCCTCGATGGTGCTTCGGGTCCAGGCGTACACCGAATCAACCAGTACGTCGATGTCCGTGGTATCCCACGCGGCGGGCGTCGGCTGTTTTCCCGGGTCGGCCCACCCGTCGGCGTAGTGGTAGTCGAGCAGGAATTTGAAGCCACGCGCCTTAGCCTCCTGGGCCAGGGCGATCGTGTACTCCAGGTCGTTGGGCAGGTCGGTCGGCGTGTGGAATACCCGGAGTCGAATCCAGTCGTATCCGTGGTCCCTGAAGATGTCCAACCCGGGACGGACCACCCCGTTCTCCTTGAACTGCACGCCGCGGTCTTCCGCTGCCTTCAGGAACGAGAGGTCGGCGCCCACGGCGTAGGTGAGCTCCACACCCGGAGCGGTCTCGAGCTCCTGGGCCGCCAGGCCGCTGGTGACCAGGACGACAGCTCCGAAACACAGTAACGGGCGAAGAATCATGGTACGCATTGGCGTCGATTCCAATTGAGGGTCAAGCCACAGGCGGCTACTGGTGATCGACTAGATCACGAACAGTTGTGTGAAGAGCCACGCGGTCAGCCAGCTCAAGGCGACAATGGCTATGAGGCCGTGATTCCGACGGTCTCTTATTGCCAGGGCCGAAAGGCACCCAACGATGATCGCGCCTTGCGTTAACAGGTAGGCCGGTTCGCGGCTCAGGGGATTGCTGAAGCCGTTGAGCGCCGAGTCGCCAAGCTCGAGAAATGGCAGAGCCATGATTACGAGAAAGAACGGTACCAGGACGGCCTCGTAGTGCTGCCGGAGGTCCGTCCCCGGGCCAATACGGCTCGGAAGCACCAGGGCCGAAGCGAAGTACAGGGCCACGGCCGCCAGAAGAAGCAATCCGAAAGCGGCAACCGTGAACACGGTCCTCTCTCGATAGCTGTTAACGGTTCCGAGCCAGTACACGATCTGCCACAGCAGCACAGCCACCGCCCACGCCAAGCTGATCCAGTCCGTGCGCAGTGTCGCTCGATGTTCGAGCACTGATGCCAGGCCGGACAGGATTCGCGTCATTCCGAGCCCGATGACGATGGCCAGGACTACGCTGACAAACTCGAAGTCGCTCATACGATCACCTTATCAGGTGCTTCTCGCCGTTTGGTGCGGACTGACTACCTCTAGTCACCCGCGTCGGCAGATTCGTCACCACGCATCAGAAGCTTCTCGGTGAAGTCGAGTCGCTCGGTCAACGAGGACATCTCATCCTGGACCGCAAGAAGCTCCTCTCGCATCTGGCTCACCTGCTCGGACAGTTCACGTGAGCTTTCCTCGCCCGCGGTCCCGACCTCGATCTGGCGAATGCGATGGAGAAAATAGGCGAATATGCCCACCATCGCCGCGCTGCCGATAACGGCGGCAAAGATGATGAACAATGCGGTCAGGCTACTGATCACTCGTCCCCCCGTCCCGTTGGCTCAGTGCTCCTTATCGATCGTGTCTGCTCGAAAAGTAACGCCTGCCTCGATCCTTGCCGCAGTATGTTCGAACGGTGATTCTTCAGGTTCCGATATGACATCGATTCTCGATCGCCCTGCGAGGCTTCATGAGACCTGACACTTTGCGGCGGGCGGGCGCCGCAGACCCGCGAGCGCTGATCTTCCTCTTCCTCTTCCTCGTGGCCGGATTTCTGCCCCCGGCGGTCCATGGACAGGCGCTGCAGCTCGCCGAAGTCCACGCGGGCGACGACTACATCGAAGCCGTCCGTGCTTCACGTGAGTTGATCCTCGAGATCATGGAGGAGGCGGGAATCCCCGGCGCTTCCGTGGCGGTAGGCATTGGCAGCCAGATCGTTTGGGCCGAAGGCTTCGGCTGGGCGGATGTCGAACTGGGAGTCCCCGTTACGACCCTGACCAAGTTTCGCGTCGGCAGTGTTTCAAAGCCGATCACCGCCGCCGGACTCGGCCTGCTCGTCGAGCGCGGTCAGATCGACCTCGACGCCCCGGTTCAGACGTACGTGCCGGACTTCCCCGAGAAGCGGTGGCCCATCACCACCCGCCAGCTCGGAGGGCACCTGGCAGGTATCCGGCACTACCGCGGCAACGAAATGATGTCGTCCCGACGATACCTTACGGTTGCGTCCGGACTCGAGATCTTCGCCGATGATTCGCTGTTGTTCGAACCCGGAACCGAGTTTTCGTACTCCAGCTACGGATGGAACCTGCTGAGCGCTGTGATGGAGGGTGCATCCGGTGAGGATTTCCTCACCTTCATGCGCGACGAAGTATTCGAGCCCCTCGGCCTCCGGAATACCGTGGCCGACCATACGGACTCGATCGTGACCTTCCGGACTTCGTTCTACGAGAAGCGTGGGGACGGTGCCGTCATCAATGCACCGTACGTGGACAACAGTTACAAGTGGGCGGGCGGCGGATTTCTTTCCACGCCGGAGGACCTGGTTCGTTTCGGCCAGCAGCACCTGGAAGAAGGATTCCTGCAGGCCGAAACCCTGGTCGAACTCCAGAGTCCACAGACGCTGCTGAATGGCGAGTCCACGGGCTACGGCATCGGTTGGAGCAGCGGTGAACAAGACGACGGAGATCGCACTTATGCCCATGCCGGCGGGTCGGTGGGGGGCGCGACGTTGTTGCTTCTCGTGCCCGAACACGACCTGGTGGTAGCGGGCGTCGTAAACATCTCGGGTCCGGCCCCGATGATCGTGCAGCGGGTCGCGCAGGTCTTCGAAGACCACCTGGAGGGCCCTGAATGACAAAAGTGAAGACCGTTCTTCTCGTTGCGGCGTTGATCGTCGTCGCGGCGGGGGTCGGGGGACTGGTAGGCGCGGGCGCGGCGATCGCGCTGGTCAAGACCTCCTACAACGGGCCAGTAGAGGGTTTCAGGCGGACTGAATTGGCGGTCCACTCAGAGGAGCTCGGCGAATCGGTAATCCTGAGGCTCCACCTGCCCGTGGAGTATGCGGCGGAGCCCGAACGCCGATTCCCGGTGCTATGGGTCCTCGACGGGCCCTCTCAGGGCCTGGACTTCCACCGGGCGACCGAGGCTCTGTCGAGGATCGGCGCGGCTGAACCGGCAATCGTGGTTGAGGTGCCGCGCAGCAGCTCGGGTCGCGACGACGACTTCAGGCCCCCCGCCGAGGCCGGCGTTACCTGGGGCGGACAGGCCGACCGCTTCCTGCGGTTCCTCGAAATCGAGGCCATTCCCTCGGTCGAGATAGCCTTCAGGGCCGACACCGACCGGGTCCTGGCAGGGCATTCCCTAGGCGGGCTCTTCGCCCTGTATGCACTCGCCGAGCGCCCTCAGCTATTCGATGCGTACTTCGCCTTCAGCCCGTCTGTTTGGGTGGGAGGTGAGGCGATCATCCCTCAATTTCGAAGCGCGCTGCAGCAACCGCGTGAGGGGGAGACGTTCCTGTACGTCAGCGTCGGAGGGCAGGAGGGGAACGAGATGGCTGCCGGCTTCGATACACTCCGAGAGACACTCGATGCCTATGCCCCACCCGGTCTCAGGTGGCAGATGGAAGTCACGGCCGGCGCCGATCACGGCAGCAACCCGATCCTGTCATACCCCGTAGCGGCAAGCCACTACTGGCGTCCGTGACCGGGTTGAGCTGGTACTGATCGACACCTGCACGCGCATCACGATTCGGCAGGGTCTTCGAGCCAGAAGGCCGTGTAGATCACACCGTCGGTGCCCCGGCGATTCTCGGTCCGGACGCAGCCCGACTCCTGCGCCAGCTGCCTCACCGCTTCATTGCGAGCGTCCTGATCCAGAGCCTGAAAGGTATCCTCCTCGTCGGAGGTCCAGGCCCGCTTTCGCGCCAGGCGGAACAGATCGGAGAACCCCATATCACACTCATGTCCCATGGTGCCCTGCCTCTAATCGAGATCGACATTTGTTGCCGCCGTCGCCCGCTCTGCTGATCTTAGGCGTCATGAAAGACCGACGATACAACGAGGAAGAGGTTGCCGCGATCTTCGAGCGGGCGGCCGATCCTGAGCGAACCGGCCTGCGTGACCTGCCTGCTGGCGAAGGCGAAACGCTTGCTTCCCTGCAGACGATAGCACAGGAAGTCGGCATCTCTCCGGAACTCGTGGTCCAGGCGGCGAGGTCCCTCGATCGGGCTGGGCGTTCCACGTCACAGACTTTCCTGGGTCTGCCGATCGGTGTCGGACGCACGGTCGAACTCGACTGGCCAACCTCCGATGAAGCTTGGGAGCGACTGGTAGCGGACTTGAGAGAGACGTTCGAGGCGGGCGGAAGAATCAGGACCGAAGGCTCGTTCCGTCAGTGGACGAACGGCAACCTTCAAGCACTGGTCGAACCGACCGAGGCCGGACATCGAGTTCGGCTCCGAACCGTCAACGGAAGTGCTCGCAGTCTGATGGTAAGCGGGCTGGCCTTCCTGGGCATCGCCGGGGGGGTGCTGGTCGCCGCGACCATCGCCGGCGGATTTGGCGACACTGGCTCGCTGAGTGGTATCGGGTTCATCACCGCGGTGGGCCTGGGCATGTTCGGCGTGGGCGCGCTGCGCCTGCCCGCCTGGGCGCGCCGACGCCGAATTCAGATGGCGGGCATCGCCGAGCGGCTCACCGGCCGTGCAGAGTCACAACTGCAGCCGGGGTCTGAAGACACCTGATTCGGCATCATCTCACGCTACCGACCTTCGGTCGTACTCCAGTACATCCAGACTATCAGCGCCAGGATTACTCCGGAGAGGACCCCTCGGGGCAGTGCCTGACTTCACTGGTCCGACCAGACCGCCAGCTCGTTCCCAACCGGATCCGTGAAGTGAAAGCGGCGCCCACCTGGAAACTCGAACGTCTCCCGGACGATCTGCCCTCCGTGTGCCGGTATCGCCGCTTCGATCTCCTCCAGCTTCGTGGAGTAGAGCACCACCAGGGGGCCGCCTGCGGTAACCGTCGGAGCGGACTCGAACCCGCCTGACAGCCGGCCGTCCGAGAAGCTCGTGTAGTCCGGGCCGTAGTCCTTGAAATCCCAGCCGAAAACCTCCGAGTAGAACGTCTTGGTCGCCTCGATGTTCGTCGTCAGAAACTCGATGTAGTCCACGCGGCGATCCTGTTCTGTCTGGCTCATGGGGTCTTCTCTCCTTCTTCTCTAGCTGGCGTCGATTCCTCCCTGCCGCACCGCTCGTCGTTTGCTTATAGTAGCATACTTTTCCATTTCACGTACTGAATACGGAGGTGTGTATGAAGTTCATGGCCACGTGGCGAATTCACGACGAACACAGGCATGACGCGCTCAAGGCGTTCAGCGCAATGAGCGATGAGGACATTCGGGCCGACTACGGCAACTCCATCAAGGTGATCGGTCGCTGGCATGACCTCATCGGTCTGACTGGCGTCGCCATCATAGAATCCGACGACGCGGCTGCCGTCACGAATTGGCTCCTGAATTGGAACTCGGTTCTCGATTGCGAGGTAACGCCGGTCTTCGACGATGACGAGGCCCGGGCTATCGGACGAGCGAGGGGCTGAGCCGAAGAGCGAGCGAGAGGCGTTTCTCGTTGAATTCAACACCACCATCCTCGAGTCCTACGGGTACAATATGCCGGAGTACGTCCCGGTGCCTGACGATTTGCTCGAGGATACCGAGAGGCTGAAACCGTATCTCAGGATGAGCTACGAATACGTGACATCCCTGAAGCCGAAGCCCACCACGAAGCCGAAGAAGAAGTAGGCCTGGTGCGGAGCGGTCGCTGTGTACTCAGTACGTTTTGCCGTCCCCTTTCAGCCGAAGCGGCTTGACCTTTCGGCCCGCCACGCTGTCCTCGATCAAGGCCTCGAGCCTTCGTTCGCGAGTCGATTCGCGCTTCGCGCTCATAATCCAGTGGGTGACCTGTTTGCGATATCCGAGAGGACGGGATTGCCAATCAGCCCAGGCGGCGGCGTCCGACTGAAGCCGGGCGAGGTAGTCATCAGAGAGTATGGCCTGAGCCTCCTGCTCGAAGGAGTATACTCCCGAGTTCTCTTCCGTCCGTTTCCGGTACGCCTTCGCCCCAGCCGGCTCGATTCGACCCCCCGCTTCGAGCGCCTCGTATCGCTTGAGGTTGCGCAGACTCCACGTGCTACGGGACCTACGCGGGGTGAACCGGATCGTGTAGGCCTCGTCATCCACGCGCTTCCGGAGGCCGTCGATCCATCCGAAGCAGAGCGCTTCGTCCACCGACTCCGGCCACGTAATGCTGGGACGCCCCGAGGACTTCTTCCAGAAGCCCACCCACAGCTCGTCTCGCTCGGAATGATACCGCTTCAACCAATCACGGAACGCGTCCGGACAATCGAAGTGCGTGATGCCATCCGGCTCCATGGCCCTCACTCCGTGGGCAACGACGCGATGAACCTGCCGACCATGTCAATGATCGGTCCCTCGAACGGCGCCGCCTCCTCCGACGGGAAGTCGTACAAAGGATCCGCGGTCGTGACGATGACCATGTCGAGGTCGTGAAGCAGGATGATCAGGCTTCCGCCGTGTCCCGCGGCGTAGTCGAAACGATGTTCGCCGGCGGTGGCGGACCACCACTGGTAGCCATACCCGAGGTCGACGAGGTAGCGGCCGTTTCTGCTGGTCGTGTTCCCGAAGCGCTTGATGCCCCCGGAGTAGTTGGTCAGCGATTCGTCGACCCAGTCGGATGAAAGCACCCGGGCTCCGGCAAACTCACCACCATTGAGGTACAGCGAGCCGAATTTCGCCATGTCGCGTCCGGTAACGTAGATCTCTCCCCATCCCCAGTTGTAGTTGTCCGCATCACGGGTCCAGTCGCCCACCTCGGCGCCGATCGGCGTGAACAGGGTCTCCTGGGCAAGCGAGTGCAGGTCCGCATCGCACGTCCGTGCCACGATGATCGCGAGGAGATGGGACGACAGGCTGCTGTAGGCGAACTCCGTCCCCGGATTGTTCAACAGAGGAAAGTCCACCAGGTGCGGAGTCCAATGCCAGTTGTCGGCGAGGAACAGACGGTCCAGGTACTGACGCCCGTAGTCATCGTCCGGATAGCCGGCGCGCATCTGCAGCAGGTGCCGGATCGTGATCTGCTGCTTCCGGGGATCTTCGATCTGTGCCGCATGCTCGGGGAAGAACTCCACCATCTTCTGATCCACGCTCGAGAGACAGCCTCTCGCCAGAGCGATGCCCACCAACGCCGAAACGAAGCTCTTCGTTGCCGATTGTCGCCCGGAGAGCTGATCAACTCCACCCTCGTTGAAATAGGCCTCGGCGATCAAATGGCCGTTCTTGATGACCAACATCCCGTAGAGGGTCGGCAAACCACTGGCATCGAGGTAGGCCTCCGTCAGGAGCTTCGGATCCAGCCCCTGCTCGGCAGGTGTCGACACTTTCCAGTCGTCGCCTGGAAGCGGTGTGTACTCCACGGCCTCGAGTTCCTCCGGCCGAGGCCGCAGTAGGTCCGCGATGACCGGGCGAGTGACTCTGATGTACCCGTAGTCCAGTTCCAGTCCCAACGGACCGAGCGTCTGCGAGAACGTGTCGTAGACGCCTTCGACCGCCTCGAATGGGGCAGAGACGGACTCCAGAGCGGTGCTACCGAAGTTGTTTCTCAGGTGCTTGTTCGCGCCGGCGTCCAGCAGGGCTTCTACGATCTCCGCGTGACACAGGAAAGCGGAGGAGTGCAGCGCGGTTGCCCCGTCGTTGCTGGTCATGTCCAGATCGGCCCCGGCCTCGATCAACGCCCTCGCCACTTCAGTCTTGCCGAAGGTCGCTGCGATGATCAGCGGTGTGGAGCCATACGGATCCCTGGCGTTCAGGTCCGACCCGGCCTCGATGTGTTGGTCGATGGCTTCGGTATTCCCCTGCAGGGCCGCAAAGTGGATGCTGACGCTCGGGGCTTGGACCTCCTGCGCCAGGACGGACACTGGCGTGAGGAGTGTGACTATCAGAATTGCCTTCGTTGCGGCTCTCATTGCGACGTACCTCCCGGGGGGAGTCCAAATCGTGTCGGGCTGGCTGACGGTCCTTTTCCCTACGGAGTCCGCTTCGTGAGTGTGTCAGACGGCGGTGCGCTGAAGGGCGGCGAGCACGTAGTCCGGCATCGGGTTGAGCGGCCGGCTGAGTCGGGATTGATCTAGTGATCTGATCATGGCGCGCGCTTGGTCTTGCGGTTGAGCGACCACCTGTCGATTGCGTAGCAGGGTACGACCAGCGAGGCATAGGGCAGGAAGTCGTAGGGATCGCCCTCTATGGCATCGTCGTCTGGATGCTGTCGGGAATGCTGAAACGATCCTCGCCAAGCGGCACGTCCACCTCGACAGACTCTACGACGGCGGTCTCCACGCCGTCAGGCATCCACCAGTAGGTAACCGTACGCGGATACATCAGTCCGCCCCAGTCTTCGTAGTCGCTGAAGGCGCGCCCCGGGTGGTACTCGGTCCCATCAACCGTGACATCAGCCAGGACCCGTACGGGAAGGTGGCTCTCCGTATCGACGAAATAGGTCATGCGGACACCCAACGGGAGCGTCACTGAGAGCTTGTGAGACTCGACTCCTTCCACAATCTCGCTGCCCAGGTACTCCGCCGGGTAATCGAAGAACGCAGGAAAAGCAAAGGCGATGTCGAGTTCAAGGTCCCGGAGATAACGCGAATCGACCAGTGCTGGATCCTGTGGTGTTCCGTCTTCGGCTGGTGGACTTTCGAGAAACGCGGCACGTTCCCCATCGAACACCAGCACATAGTTCCCCACACCCTCGGTCCGCATTCGATTCGGGCGGCTGATCTCGGTTATCACCGGGTATTCGTGGTCAGCATAGACCATCCTGATGCGCAGCGTCTGCAAGTCCTCGATCTCTCCACCCACCGTCATGGCTGAGGCTGCTCTAGCGACGATTCGCTCGGCGGTGGGCGCAGACTGCTTGCAGCCGGGAACCATCACAATCAGGGTGACAGCCATCGCGGACATGCTCAATCTGTGCACTCTCTCGAACGTCCTCATAAGACCCTCCGTGCTCGAGACTAATATTGCGAGCTACGGGACCGCTCTCAGTCTACTGAGGCCCCGCCTCCATCATCTTCTAGCGATCGGCTGACGGTCACCATCAAAGTGCTCAAGTGGTCCCGAATCTTGCGCGTATTGGAGGCCCACACTGCCCGCCCGGTAGCAAGAACTCCGGCCACCGCGCTTCCAAAGATCGTCCACCCCACGACATACGACCCTACGTCGAGGGCTTCGAGACCAACCAGGGTTACTATTCCGACCGAGAGCGCCCCCAGAAGGCTGAACGTGCCTATGATCGCCAGCCCGCCACGACGGTCCATCATGACCCGGACGCGAGTGCCCTCCCCTTCGGTGTGGGCATTCACCAGGACCTGACTCCCGTCGCCTACCGAGTGCCAGGACATGCCAGACGCATTGGCATCTCCTTCGCCCTGCTGCTCGGCGGCGGCTCTGACTGCCGAAAGAAGGTGGGCCGCTCTTTCCTCCGTCAGCTTCGTTGCGAAGTACGCATCGAGCCGATGTTTCACGGGCCCGCCAAGCACGCGCTCCAGTCCGGATTCGCTTGAGTCCGCGGGTACGAGAATAGCCGCCCGCTCGATCAGAACGGGATCCATGCCGAGTTCCTCGGCGATGGCCTTCATCTCCGCCAGGGACACGCCATCTTGATGATGAACCGCGGCATCGGACGACCTGGACAACTCTGATGCCTTCCGTAGAATGACCGCGAATTCCTGGTCGGTGTACTTCTTCTCTTCTCCGCTGATAGCGACCTCGCTTCCATCTTGAGGCTCTTCGCCCGACCTTCTTCGGCGCTACTTCGCCCGATCCGTTCCCTCTGTCGATACAAATCGGTCGACGATCGCGAGAAGCCGGGCGTCGAAGTCCTCGACTCGGCGAAGGAGGATTCCCGCGTGGCCCACGCCGGCCATCGTGTCGACCGTGAACGCATCGTCGTACCGACGCCAGGCCTCGATGTTGGTCGGTGGCTGCGACGTGTTGATCGCCGCAAGCGGGACCTCGATACGCTGCAGGACAGGCTTGAGATCAGTCGCCATCCAGGCATCGTACGCACGAGCCACGTCGAACCAGTGCTCTCGCGGCTGCTCGCCCATCATCTCCACGACATAGTCGATCAGCGAGTCGGGCGCTTCGGGCGTGAAGCCGAACGCGCGAACCCCGGCCGTATCTCCCCATAGTTGCCGCATGACGGGGAGCACCTGTTCGATCTCGCCGGGATTCGGCACGTACCCGGGGTCCTTGAGTTCGTCGACGAACACTACGCCAAGGACGCGGTTGCCCAACTGCTCGGCGGCCGCGAGAACCACGCCGGCTCCCATCGAGAAGCCGACCAGGACGACGCTCTCCAGCTCCAGCTGTTCAACAACCGCCGTTATGTCTTCGCCGAATGCGTCCACTGTCCAGTCCACTCGATCCGCACCCGACACGCCGTGCCCCGCCAGGTCGAGCGCCACGACACGGTGCGTGCGTGCTAGCGTCTGGGGGTGAACGCCCCAGATCGCGCGGCTGTTCGTCCAGCCATGTACGAGCACCAGGGCCGGATCACCGGCGCCATGCGTCTCAAACCGGATCGGTACTCCATCGGCGGAGTGAGCTTCGCCGTCCGTGGCGCCGAATCCTGCTACGAGCTGCCGATTGTACTCGGCGTCGTCGAAATGACCCTGCGACTCCGCGACCAGGCCATCGGAACCCATCGTCCATTCCTCGTAGCCGCTGAACCGGACGGCCTTTCCGGTTCCGGCCGGCCCCGAGTTCGTCCCCGAGAAGGTCCAGTGATACTGAACGGATCCCTCCACGATGCGGAGCGAGTCCATATCGAGCACGAGATCCGGGAACGCGGCCATGAATCCCTGGGCGACGGCAGCGATGGCCTCGCGACCTACCGCTGGGTCACCGTCATTCACGGTCAGCGATCCGTCCGCGCTGTAGAACGACGCAACGCTGACCGGATCGTGGCTGCACCAGGCGGCGGTGTAGCGGGCACCGAATTCCGTCATTGCCTCGGCGTCCAACCCCGTCTCTCCTGAATTGCATGCGGCGACAGAAAGCAGACATAGCACGGCCACCGGCAGGCCGAGCGAGGTGGATCTTCGGAGTCTCTCGAGCATGGTTCCGTGTCCTTGAGAAGGGTCCGTCAGTCTCCGCTATACAACGTTGTGACCGGTCGAGTCGAAGATCGGAATGGCCTCGCCGAGCCGTTGGACGCCAATTGCCTCCAGCTGCGCGGAAACATCTGCATAGAAATCTGAACTGAGCATGACCGACTGGGTATACCACCACTCTCGCCGGCCGGGTGAGCTGTGCAGCTTGAGCCAGTAGGCTTCCTTCCCGTTGTAGAGCTCTTGATCAAGCGCGCCCTGCTTGAGCAGCCGATGGCACATTTCCCACATCCCGGTTTCGTGGATGCACCAGATGGTGAACCTCTGCTGCTCCCACGGATCGAGAGACGCGAGATCTTCGTTACCGCGCAGAGCGATCTTGTACAGCTCCGGGTCCGCACTCAACATCTCGGTGAGCGTCCGCTGGTACTCGTAGACCGCGGTCGTAGCGGCACCGCGAAGTTGGTCGTTGTTGTGCCTGATCTGAGCGGACAGGTAGACCAGGGTCGCGATCACGCCGATCGCTCCAAGGAGTTCCGCTATGGCACCCAGAGCTTCCCAGTTCATGACGGTTTCGCCCCTCGAGTCACCTGCTTGAAGCCGTAGTGTTGATCAATCCACGACGCGAATTCCCCTGAGCCCACTGAACCGCGGAATGAGGGCCCAGATCCGGACCACAATAGCCCTCCAAGTACAACGTGCGCGACCAGGCGATATTCAACCGCCGCCAAACCGCTATTATGAAGTGCTCCCATGATCCACCGTGCCAGGACGCTTCAGGAAGGTGGCTGATCAATGGCCGGATTGAGGAGAATCGGAGTGCTGTTGGAGCTGTCCTGTATAGCTTCGCTGCGAAGCGGTTTGGCGGAGTTGAAGCGGATTTTGAACTGGAAGGATAGGGTCGTCCATGCACGTCGATCTAACAGGAAAGACCGTCCTCGTAACCGGAGCGAGCCGGGGCATCGGACGATCGCTGGCCGAGGGCCTGGCCCGGGCCGGAGCCACTGTCGCCGCTCACTTCAACCACAACCGCGCCAAGACCGAAGCCCTGGTCGAAACCCTCGGGCACGACGCCGGCGCCTTCCAGGCCGACCTCGCCGATCCGGCAGCTTGTGCACGGCTGTTCCACGAGGTCGTCGCGAGCTTCGGACGCCTCGATGTGCTGGTGAACAACGCTGGCATCGCGCTCAAGATGCCCGCCGGTATGCCTACGGATGAATGGCGCGAAGACTGGGATCTGACCATGGCCGTCAACCTGCGGGCGGTTGAGTTGTTGAGCCGCCTGGCCATCGACCATTTTCGACAACGCGACGGCGGGCGGATTATCAACATCGCCTCGCGAGCTGCGTTCCGCGGCGACACTCCGGAGTACATGAGCTACGCGGCCTCGAAGGGGGGCGTCGTGGCCCTCACGCGAAGCATCGCGCGCGCTTATGGCAAAGCCGGTATTTGTGCTTTCGTCGTAGCCCCCGGTTTCGTCCGCACGGAGATGGCGCAGGAGGTCATCGACGAACACGGCGAGGAGCGCGTGACGGGCGATCTGGCGCTCGACCGTCTCACCGAACCCGCCGACGTCACACCCCTGGTCGTTCTGCTAGCCAGCGGGCTGGCCGACCACGCCACCGGCGCCACGTTCGATGTGAACGCAGGCAGCTACGTGCACTGAGGCCGCCGTCACCTGGGCAGCTTCACCATGGCGTTCCCGAGGTTCGTCAGGTACACCGGACCTCCGTCAGGACTGAGGATGAGCCCCGTGATGGGACCCGGCAGCGGGGCCCACGAGGCGGGCGTGAAGAGCTCCATTCGAGGGAACCCGGACTCGCCGCGCCGCGTGAATTCCTCGGCCGATTCCAGCTGAGCGGGGGTTTGAGAGCGAAAGGCCATGTGGCGCTCGCCGGTCTCCGTGTCGACCACCAGCAGCCCGTTCGCGAGCGGTAGGGCCACCCACAGGTATCCTTCGCCGTCCAGCTCGAGGTTGTCCGGCTCCACTCCGTCCACGAATACCGTTCGCTCGCTCAGCGTCCCGGCGTCCAGGTCCACCCGATAGCGCAGCACGCGGAGTCCCATCGTCTCGGCCACGTAGAGGTGGCCGCTCGTCTCATCGATGACCACGCCGTTGCCGAAGTAGAGCGAGTCCACCATGACCTCGGCCTCCGCGGCGAACTCGCCGTCCTGCATTCCCAGCCGAAGCAGCGAGCCTTCGGGAGCGGGGATGTCCACGGTGGCCCACATGCGTGCCTCGCCCTCCTCGGGGGTGTTGTGGGCGCTCTGCGTGAACCAGATCGCCCCCCTCGAATCGCGCACGGCCGTGTTGACCCCGTAGCGGTGCTGATAGACCAGTTCCGCTGCGCCCGTCGCCAATTCCACCCGGTAGATCCTGCCCTGGAAGATGTCCGCCACCAGCAGGTGGGTGCCGTCCGGTTCGAGGGAGATTCCGTTGGGACCGCCACTCTGCTCCGGAGGGTTGTGGACGTATCCGGCCGCTGCCATGTCGCCGAACGGGGCGCTGTTGCCGTCGAGTTCGATCAAGCGCAGCCCGTGGACCTCGTCGCCCACGATGAGGCGGCCATCCGGAAGCGCGATGCCATCCTCAGCGTGCATCAGGGAACCGTCGCCCGGAAAGACCATCGTCGAGTCGAATGTCCACTGCGGCAGGGCGGCAGCGGCAGGGCCCGGATCCGCGTCATTCGTGTCACTCGCGTCTTCCGTGCAGCCGGACACGAGGGATATGCACGTGGCGCACAGCGCCATGGTCGCAACGACCTGGGAATACCTACCTGAGTTCATGACAACTTCCCTCTATGTGGCATCGCACTTGTATGTGGTGAGCTCTGCGCTAGCATCGGATCCCGGTCCGCTCACCGAATCGCGTATCCTCCGTCAACCACGAGCGCCGTTCCTGTGACGAAGCGCGCCGCGTCTGACGCGAGAAACACCGCAGCTCCAGCGCATTCGTCGGGCGTCCCGAAGCGGCCGGCCGGCGTTCGGGTCAGGATCTCGTCGTACAGCGGCATCGCCTTGATCGGCTCCGTGAGGTCGGTATCGATCCAGCCGGGGAGAATGGCGTTCACCTGGATGTTGTGGGGTGCGAGCTCGATTGCGAGGGATTTCGTGAGCTGCATGATCCCCCCTTTGGCCGCGCTGTACGACGGGGCGAATGCGGAACCGGACAGCGAGTAGGTGCTCGCGAGGTTGATGATCTTGCCTGCCTGCCGCTCCGTCATCGCCTGCGCGGCGTACTTGGCCAGTAGGAAGCATGCCGTCAGATCGATCTCGATGACGCGATCCCAGTCCTCGGCAGAGAGGTCCAGAACTCCGCCGAAGATGCCGATCGCCGCATTGTTGACCAGGATCGACACCGGCCCCAGATCATCTTCCACGGCGGCCAGCGCTGGTTGCAACTGGCTCCGGTCAGCCAGGTCTACCTGCCGAGCCATGGCCTGCGGGGCTACGGCTTGGAGGGCCGCGAGGGCGTCCGCGTTCTTCTCCTCGTTTCGGCCCCAGATGGCGACCTTTGCCCCGGCGCCCGCCAATCCGAGCGCGATGCCCAGGCCGATGCCACCGTTGCCGCCAGTGACGACGGCGACCTGGCCATCGAGGTCAAAGGTCCCGAGATCCGACATGCTGCCCTCCTGTGTGTTGGTCAAGTCCAGAGTTCGGGGCTCACCGGTTCTCCACAAACATGACGATGGGTTCCAGGACTCCGTGAGCCTTCTTCGCCGCCGCGATCTCGGGCGAGGCCATGGTTGTCTTCATTCCCTCCATGTCATTCACATCGACGGACACGCAGACCTGATTGCCTCCTTCACTGTCGAGGTAGTCGACCACGTTCGAGCCCCACGAGCCGAAGGCGGCGACTCTGTCGGAGTGCTTGCTCGCCCACAGATCGCGATCAGTGACCGCGTGCGAAAAGATGACTCTCGGCATAATTCCTCCAGGTTGATCGGAACATCCTGACGGTCCGGGTGCGTCCTGCGGGGCGCCCGATGACACGTCTGCACACTGGCAGCGTAACTACGAAATCGCGGGATGAGAAGCCCGATGGTTTTCTGCCGAGCGCAGCTGTGCCTGGATCCGTTGGCCGGTACGCTGGCTAGCGGGCGAAGCCGCCGAAGGGCCCGAGATACACTGCACCGAAGCCGTCGAGCACCCCGCGTACGGCGTCGCTCGGATCGCCGTACACGCTGAATCCGGTGGGCTCGACACACGAGAGAAATCGTTCGGCGAACACCGAGCCGAACGTGCCGAGGTGGACCATCGCGGCCCCGGAATCGGCGTACCGCTCGTAGATATGACAGGCGGCGCCATCCTCGGTGATGAACCACTCATACGTCCGGGCCCCGGCTTCGGCCCGTGTGGACTCGACCATTTCGTTCATCAGCGACCGGAAGTCGTCGAGTCGGCCGTCGCGGACGGCCAGCTGCAGATTCCAGGATACGATAGTGGACATCGCTTACTCCTCTGTTGATAGATTTGAGAAAGAGAACATGACAGGATCATCCGGGCCGAGAAGAACGATCTGCAGCATCAGTAGCGGCAGGTCGCGGGATCGGAAGCCACGTAGTAGCGCTTGTAGTTGAGTGCTTCGGGGTCCATGCATCCCTTCAGATTCAGCAGCCGGACGTTGCGGAAGTCGATCTCCTGCCCTTCCGCCTGCAGCGCGATGAAGCCCTCCTCAAGCCGCTTGCCATCCTGCTTCTGTGCAGGATCGTGCCCACTCACGACCACACCGCCGACCTGGGGATGCGTGTACTCCATGACTTGCTCGCCTTCGATCACGTGCCGCACCAGCGAGTCGCCCAGTACCACCAGCTCGGCGCTCACCCAGCGACCCTTCGGGTACGTGCTGGCGCTGGACTCGATGCAGTGGCGTTCGTCCAGCTGGCCCTCGTAGACGATCGCGGTGCCGGGCGAGCACATGTTTCCGGTTGGGCGTGGCTGTCCCTCCTCTTCCTCCGCGAGGAGCTGGAGCTCAACGGAGATCGGCCAGTCCTGTCCGACGGGCATGGTCCGCGGATCCTGCGAGTGGAACATCACGCCGCTGTTGAGCCGGGCGTACTCGGGAGCGTCCGGCATGAACTCGCCGACGAAGCGGTATTCCAGGGCCAGACGGTAGTGAGAGAACGGCGTGTCGTGGTACAGGTGTCCGAAGCGGTCGCCGAACTTGTCGTAGCCGTCATAGCGGACCTTGATAGTGCCGTCCTCGACCCGAAAGGTGTTCGCGTAGTTGTCCCCGACCTTGTGGCCCTGGAACTTGGCGGTCCACCCGTCCAGCCCCTCGCCGTCGAACAGATCAATCCAGGCTTCCTCGTCTGGATCCGCCGCCTCCTCCATCCGACCGGTGTCTCCGACGCAGCCGGACAGCAGCAATATGCCGAGGAGGCAGAATCCTGCGATCGGGACGAATCGCTCCAGGTTCATTCGCCTCGTCCGCTATTCGGACCTGTGCGCCTCCAGCTCGATCTCGATCAGGAACTCGGGCAAGGCCAATCCCTTGACCTCGAGCCAGCTTCCCGTCGGAAAATGCTCCGTGTAGATGGACCCTCGGTACGCGGCGACCTCGAGAAACCCCGCCATGTCGGTCGTGAAGACGTTCTCGACGATCACGTCGTCGAAGGTATATCCGTAGTGCTCGAGGACCTTCCCCAGGTCGGAGTATGCGTTCTTCATCTGCTGCTCGAGGTCACCCACGGCTGTCGGGTTACCCTGATCGTCCATGCTCACGGCGCCAGAGATCTTGATGTCATTGCCGATCTTAATGGCATGGGTGTATCCGTAGGCCTTCTCGACTTCCGGTCGCAGAAGGAAGTACTCCGGCGCCTCCGCAACGGCGTGTACATCTGCCTCCTGTACAGTTGCCAGGCCGGAGTCAGGGCCGGCGCAGCCGGACATGACAGTCATGCACAGTACGACAGAGGCCAGCAGTGATCCCTTGTTCATTGTCCCTCTCTTTGAGTTTGCGCCCGTGTCCTCACGGAGCCAGTACGCTGCCCGAAAGCTCCAGAAGTTGTCCGTCTCTGAATCGTGCTCCCAGCGTGTGCTCTTCGTCCCATGCGACCTCGTAGCCGATCTCTACCACAGGCTGACCGCTGAGGGGAGTTACGCTGACGAATAGGGCCTCGACGTGGGGCCAGACGCCGGCAGGGTCGCCGATCTCCGGCACGTCTTCATCCGCCTCCGCGTAGGGCTCATAGTGCTCGAAGAGCTCTCGCTCGATGGCAGGGCGCCACGACGGGAAGCTGGCCGGAATGTGGCGCGCGATTTCGATCGCTGCCGAATCCGGCTCGCTGCGTGTGCCGCTGAGCGCCAGGGGAACGCTGACGTCAGCCAGGTTCAGCACCCCGCGCCACAATCGTCCGGAGCGTCGAAGCTCTCCAAGCTGCGGATCGACGAACGGTGGAGATCCGAAGAGACCGCACATAGGGTAACACTCCGTGTCATGGTATCAGATGGTCGAAGGCCGGGCGTCACGACTCCTGCCCCGCCCTCTCACTCCTTACGAAAGGCCGGGCCTGGAGCACGGCCCCAAGCCACAGGCTCAGCAGTATCCAGTGCCAGTATGGTCTGCCAAGCGTCAACTGCTCGAGTCCGAGGCAGACGGAATCACAGTTCTGCTGCTCCGCGAGCAGGCCGCGCAGAAAAAGGAAGTAGAAGGCGGCCGTCGTGACAATACCTGCGAGGGCCGCCACCAGGAACAGAACGCGTGGTGAGACGTCCCGAAGGGTCGATCGAACCGCCATCAGGACAGCCGCGTTCGTCGAACAGGCGACCAGCCAGGGCAGCCCGAACAGCAGCGACGCCATGAGCACTCCAAGGAGGGCTCCCCCCAGGCTTTCCGCGCCGCGGGCGGCCGTAGCGCCGGCCAGCAGCAGCCCCGGCACGAGTCCGTAGAGGACGCTCGACGCGAAGGCGGGTCTATTCGCGGGGGGATGCACCCTTCCGGTATTCACCGAGCTACCGGCGGAGCACGGTCTGTGCGCCGGCCACCTTGAATTGCTGCATTTTCAGTCCCCTGTCACAGCTTCGATGTCGGCCTCGGCGATCGGCTCACCAAATCTCAGGACATTCCCGTCAATGTCGGTAAAATAGGCCTCGCGGTCGCCCCACGGACGATCCTCGGGGCCAGAGCTTGGTTCAATACCGTTCGAAGCTGCTCGCGCAACGAGCTCCCGCAGACCGTCGACCACGAAATGGACCACGGCACCGTACGGAGCGATCGGATGCTCCGTGAGAAAGAGCTCCGCTGCACCGTGGGTGACTGATGTGAGGCGAGGGGCTTCCGACGAGAGTTGGTGTTGCCACGAGACCGAGAAACCCAGGGCTTCATAGAGCGGGAGCGCACGGTCGATGGATTCGACACGGAGAGTCGGGATCACTGAACGAATGGCTGGCTTCTTCATGGCCGCAGTGTCCGTAGATGCGTCATGCCTGCACCGGTTGCGGCTCGTTCAAGGCTCCGCCGCAGCGGCCTTCGCTGGTCCCCAGGCGCGCCGCACGCAGAAGGCCCCACTCCTGGCCGTCGCGTTTGAACGTGAAGGAGTAGATGCGGATCTTGAGGATCTCCGCGTCGTCAGCCGCCTCGCATCTGCCGAACCAGACCTCTACGAGGGCGGTGTCCGAGTCGAACATCGGAGCCCCCAACAGGATCCTGCTGGCACCCCTCCGATGCTCGGGGGTGAGCTCCAGGCCTAGAGACTCTTCGAGTCTGCTCTTAACCGATTCTCCCCACGGCGACCCATACTCGAACGAGACGGGCAGGTCACCCTTCAAGGCAGCGCGAACTCCCGGCTCCAGCGCTTCGGCAGCTGCCCGAGCGAGAGCTTCGTCTTCAAGGGTGGCCTGCGAGCACAGGGGGGACGCGGCCAAAAGGACCCCGATTGCGGCTGCCGTCGTTGCCCTCGTCATCGGTCCGCGAGGTCCGGGTTGGCCCTCTCATCCAGGACCTCGTAGTGAGCAGCGATCAGGTCCCAACGCTTGAGAACCGCCTGAGCCACGTCCGGCACATAGCAGCGCTCGTAGTCTTCGCCCTGAAAGTTGACGACACTCTGGATGGAGTCGAACGTCATGATCGTCACGAACTCTACTTCGGACTCATGGTCGCGGCGCAAAATCTGGATTCCCCGATACCCCTCGATCGACTTCGCCTCGATGCCCGGGACGACCGTCTCACTCAGTACGGTCCAGTAGACGTCGGCGTTCTCGGGAGTCGTCCAACCGTGCCAGATGCGTTTGATGGCCATGTCATTCCACGTTTGAAGTCGGTCTCTTCCCGCAGGATTGTCGTAGTCCGCTCACTCTAGCGCCCGGACACTTCCGACCGCCGCATCGACCTGCCGCCGGAAATCCTCGACGTAGAGATGGGGAGCCACCTCGCTCCACCACTTCGCCCCGTCTTTTGTTTCCAGGAGCTGGCTGACGATCGGGCCGAAGAGGTCGAGTGCAGACGAGGAGTCGAGCTCGGAGTAGCCGAGCTCGAGGCTCTGCTGACTGACGAGATTCTCGATCGTAGCTACGTAGGTGTTTACGAAGGCCACGAACCGGGTCGCTTCCGTGTCGGACAGGTCCTGGCCTGCCAGCGCGCGTGTGTAGATGTCAGCGAGCTCACCATCGTTCGCCAGACGCCAGTTCAGCTCATTGAACAGGATGGTGATGTTGTGAATAGAGCTAGCCTGGGCGAACTCGTTCGATCTGTCCAACGCAAGAGAATTGTGTCGGACTTGAATGGTCAGATAGACGAGCGTCGCCACCGTGGCGATCGCGGCGATCAACTCGCCGATGCTGCCGATATCTTGGAAAGACACGTGGCTGTCTGCCTCCAAAACGCGTGGTTGCCAACCGAAACGTAACTGTCCTGGCCAACACCGCACTCGAAACGACCTTCCTCTGCGGACCCTTCGCTAGAGAGACATCATGGCAGGCGCTCTCCCGCCGGCGCGTTGGCGCCTGTGCCCCATACGAGACGATCCACTGTCCCTTCTGCGTTGCGCTCGAAGCGCACGGTCGCATAGAGCATGCGGGAGAACCAGGCCGAGCCGCCCAGGGGAATCAGCTCCGAGGAGCCCCCTTCGTTGGCCCGGGCCAGGAGTCGGCCGTCGGACTGGCTCACCGAGACGACGAAACCGGGACCGAAGGAATATCGACCCACAAGCTCGTCCAGCAATCCTCCCGCCGCAGCGAATCGCCGGGGCTCCAGGACTTCCAGCTCTTCTCCGAATACGGCACCCGCCACGAGCCGCCGGATCTCGTCGCGCGCCACGGACTGCACGTTGCCGAGAACTGCTATGGCCAGATTCTCCCGCGTCTCCAGGTAGCGTATTCCGGTCAGTCGCGGGTCCATGTGACGGAATTCGGGGTGGACGATGGTGTCAGTGAAAATCCCAAGCTCCCAATCGTCCCCGTTCACATCTAGCTGCGCCAGGTCGGTCACGAGTAGCGATCCCAGGTTTCCAATGAACTGCGGGCTACGACTACCGGTTCTTGTACTTCGGATGCTGCTTCAGCGTCTTCATCGCGGTCTTCCACTCGGATACCGCCGCTGCGCGAGCCCGGGGATCCGTCTTTCGCGTCTCGTACGCCGCTTCGGCTCTGAGCTTCTGGAAGCTTCC
>Ga0316197_10000931_pt1 | contig 20779 bp, 20 predicted proteins | sample OudBiesiAoxic_MG_FD_204939 | JGI IMG/M metagenome (GOLD analysis project Ga0316197, IMG submission 204939) | Coastal sediment microbial communities from Oude Bieten Haven, Netherlands - site A oxic | ecosystem: Environmental > Aquatic > Marine > Coastal > Sediment | place: Netherlands... | reverse complement strand
AAATATTAGCCGCCAGATCGGTGACTTGCTAGACGTCCAGACAGAGCTTGAGACCGCCTATCTTTTAGAGGTATCATCACCGGGACCCGACCGACCCTTGGGTAAACCGGATGATTTCAGCCGCTTTAGCGGTCACCAGGCCCGGGTCCGAACGGCTGCACCCATCAATGGGCAAAAGAACTTTACAGGAATACTGGCAGGCATGCAGAACGGAATCGTGACATTGCGTATGAAAGATACATCCATCGCGATCCCGCTTTCACATATTAAGTATGCCCGACTTATTGGATATCAGGGAGAAAGCTGATGTTTATTGTCGAAATCAAACATGTGATTGAACAAATCAGCCGGGATAAGGGCATCGACCGGGATGTGTTGGTTAAGGCCGTTGAGGAGGCGATCCAATCTGCCGCGCGAAAAAAGTTTGGCAACGGAATCGACATTGAGACCCAGTATGATGAAAAAACCGGAGAAATCGAAGTCTTTCAGTTTATGGAAGTCGCTGAAACGGTTACGGACCCGGATACGCAAGTGACACTCGAAGAGGGTCGCCACCTGGATCCTGAATGCGAGCTCGGCGACAGCTTGGGCACCAAAATGGACACATCTAATTTCGGCCGGATTGCCGCTCAATCAGCTAAGCAGGTGATCATCCAAAAAATGAAAGATGCGGAACGGGATGCGGTCTACTCAAACTATGTTGACCGGAAGGGCGAATTGATAAATGGCATCGTCCAGCGTTTTGAAAGAGGAGACATTATTGTCAATATCGGCCAAACCGAGGGAATCGTTCCGTTCCGTGAACAGGTCCCCAGGGAATCGTACCGGCGGGGAGACCGGATTCGAGCCTATATCCTCGATATTTTACATGATACTCGGGGACCGCAGATTATCCTGTCGCGTACCCATCCGAATTTTCTAATCCAATTGTTTAAGACCGAAGTTCCCGAAATCAGTGAAGGAATCGTCTCCATTATGGGAGCGGCCCGTGAACCAGGTGTACGAGCTAAAATTGCCGTTTCATCGAACGATTCGGATATTGATCCGGTAGGGGCCTGTGTGGGGATGAGGGGCAGCCGGGTTCAGAATGTCGTTCAGGAATTGAAAGGTGAAAAAATCGATATTATTCCTTATCATATTGCCCCCCCTAAATACGTATGCAATGCGTTGGCACCAGCAGAGGTCTCCCGGGTGATTATTGATGAGGAAAATCAGACCATGGAGATCATCGTCCCTGACGATGCGCTTTCCATTGCCATCGGCAAGCGGGGGCAAAATGTGCGTCTGGCGGCCAAGCTGACTAGGTGGCGCCTTGATGTCAAGAGTGAAAGCAGTTATAACGCCGACATGAAGAATGGGTATGATTCCCTGGGAGCCTTACCCGAAATTAGCCTGGGTCTTGTAGATGCGCTTTTCGAAAACGGTTTTTACTCCGTCGAAGAATTAAGTCGGGCCTCAGTGAATGATTTGATTCAAATCCGGGAAATCGATGAAGAAATGGCCGAGACCTTGATTACAAACGCTACCATCGCCTGGGAAGAGATGGCGGCTGCCGCGGAAGCTGCAATCGATAAAGAGGAAGAATCGGAAGTCACTTTCGCTGGAGATGGTATAAGTCCTGACCCGACAACCGAAGCAACCAACTCAATATCAGAACCTGAATCGTCTGAGCGCGCCCCTGTAAGCATCGCTATCGATGAAGAAGTTAGCCCATCAACCGAAACCACCATCTCCGGGGAAGCGACAACTTCACCGCCGGTGCCGGAAAACAAGGCCGGGTCTAAAGATGATTTGGAAGATAAACCGATACTGGAAAATAACGACACGAACTAGAGGAAAATCATGGCCAAGATCAGAGTATATGAGCTTGCCAGAGACCTGAACATGACCAACAAGGTGCTGGTTGACAAACTGCAGACGATGGATCTGCCCGTAAAAAGCCATATGAGCACCCTGGAAACTGAATTGATCGATAAAGTTAAAGCGGAAGTGCTTGGCACAAAGCCCAGGGAATACGAATATGAGGAAACCCGGGTGCAAGCAACCATTATCCGCAGACGCCGAAAAGTTATTCGAAGAAAAAAAGCGACCAACGACGTACTTCCGGAATCTTCCCAGGCCGCGCCTGCGGAATCACTTGAATCGACACCGGTGGAACCGGCTGAACCGATAGGTTCTGATCAAGTGTCCACAGAGGATACGAATGTTGTGACTGGAAAAGCGGCCGTCGTACCCATCGATACCAAACCGGCCGATGAACAAGATGATCTTTCATCGCCAGAGCCAGAAGCTGAGACGGGAACACTAACCCCCGAAAACGAATTACCCTCCTCTGATGATGCAGATCAAGAGGCAAAGCGATCGGATGCCGACCCTGCGAAACCTTTTGATGAAGCTGCCGCCGAAGTCAAACCGCTGAAGCCGGTTAAAAAGAAAAAAAAGAAGAAAAAAGAGACGCCGGCCAAAATCATTCAGCTGGCACCGCTTCAACCGGAAAAGACTTCCGTTGAACCGACGCCCCTTGAAACACCGGCCAAAGCGTTACCACCGGTTAGTGACATGGCGCGGAAAAAGGGGAAAGCAGGTAAGAAAGAGGATACCGATCAATCTGATCGTCGCTTTTTCAAACGTAAAATTTCATTTAAACGTCGATCTGTGGTCGAGGGCGCCGATCTATACAGCCGAAAAAAACAACGTCGTAAAGGCGGAAAATGGGCCAAGAAAAAGCCGGAGGCAGCGGGCCAGAAAACACAGATTACAACTGCCAAGGCCATCAAGCGCCGGATCAAGATCGACGAAACCATCATTCTAACTGATCTGGCCAAGCGGATGGGAATTAAAGTAAACGAGCTGATCGTTCAGCTTATGGGGATGGGTGTTATGGCTACGGTTAATCAAAGTATTGATTTTGATACCGCCGTTCTGCTGGCGGTCGAATTCGACTACGAGGTGGAAAAAGCCGTATTTGAGGAAGAATCAGTGATCAAGGCAGCCACAGACGACCCTGAACACCTCAAAACCCGACCGCCCGTGGTGACCATCATGGGTCACGTGGACCATGGCAAGACATCGTTGCTCGATGTCATTCGGAAAACCCGAGTGACCGAAAGCGAAGCCGGTGGGATTACACAGCATATCGGTGCCTATTGCGTTTCAACCGATAGCGGACAGATCGTTTTCCTCGACACCCCTGGCCATGAAGCCTTTACAGCCATGAGATCCCGTGGAGCCAGGGTCACCGACCTGGTAATTCTGGTAGTGGCGGCAGACGACGGTGTGATGCCTCAGACCCAGGAAGCGATCAATCATGCCAGGGCTGCCAACGTGCCGATCATTGTGGCCATTAACAAAATCGACAAAGCCAACGCCGATCCGGAACGCGTCCAGCGTGAATTGGCAGAAGCGGGTCTCACGCCTGAGGAATGGGGTGGTGATACGGTTTACATTCAGGTGTCAGCCAAAATAAACCAGGGAATCGATGAACTTCTTGAGATGATCCAGCTTCAGGCCGATATGCTGGAACTTAAGGCCAACCCTGACAAACTGGCCACCGGGCATGTAATTGAGGCCAAGCTCGACACGGGCAGAGGCCCCGTGGCCACGATATTGGTCCGTGATGGAACCGTCAGGACCGGAGATCCGGTGGTTTGTGGTGTCCATTACGGGAAGATTCGATCCCTACTTAACGATCGGGGAAAAATTGTAAAAACAGCCGGGCCAGCCATACCGGTGGAAATCCTGGGGCTTTCAGGGGTGCCTATGGCCGGCGACGAGCTGGTGGCCCTATCCGACGAAAAGGATGCCAAGCAGGTCGGCCAGCATCGGGGGCAGCAGCAACGATCTAAAGAACTGGCCAGGTCTAACCGGCTCTCCCTGGATAATCTTTTTGAAAAAATGCAGGAAGGTGAAACCAAATCTCTCAACATCATCGTCAAGGCGGATGTCCACGGTTCCGTTGAGGCATTACAGGATGCACTGATCAAACTTTCCAACGAAGAAGTAAATATTCATGTGGCTCACGCCGCTGCCGGAACCATTACGGAATCAGATGTATCTCTGGCGGCCGTATCCAGTGCCATCATCATCGGTTTTAATGTCCGGCCCACTCCGAAAGTTCAAACCCTGGCGAATGAAGAACATGTAGATATGCGTTTTTATAACGTAATCTACGATGTTATCAAGGACGTCAAGAATGCCATCGTCGGCATGATGGACGCGGTGTTCAAAGAACGAAATCTGGGAAGAGCCGAAGTGCGGGAAGTTTTTCATATTCCGAAAGTGGGTACCGTGGCGGGATGTTACATCACCGATGGCCGTGTCGTGCGAGATAAGCCGGTACGTGTGGTCAGGGATGGTATTTTGGTTTATGAAGGAAAAATTGCCTCCGTAAGGCGATTCAAGGATGACGTCAAAGAAGTCCAAAGCGGGTACGAGTGCGGCATCGGTATTGATAAATTCAACGATGTCAAAGTCGAAGATGTCTTCGAATGCTACGAGATGGAAGAGATTGCACCCGAAATGGCATAGATCGAAATGGTTATCGGAGTGGTAAAATTGACTCTCAGGATCACTGGCTGCCGGAGCCTGAAAGAAAAACGCAAGGTAGTCAAATCCATGGTCGGCCGGATTCGAAACCATTTCAACGTTTCTGCGGCGGAAGTCGGAGCAAATGATATCCATCAGCGGGCTGAAATCGGCTTTGCCCTGTTAGGAAACTCCGGACGATTGGTCAACGCCAAGGTGGATAAACTAATTAACATGGCTCATGACTTGGCCCTGGCTGAAATTATCAGTAGCGAAATGGAGATCATTCACCTATGAGGCCCTTTGCCCGCGCCGATAGGGTGGGGAGCGAGATCCAGAAAGTACTTTCGGATCTGCTCTTTCGGAAAATCAAGGACCCTCGTCTGAAAATGGTGTTAATCACCGGTGTTAAAATGACCTCGGATCTGAAGCTGGCCCGGGTGTATTTCACCGTCACCGGCCGGGAGGCAGATCAAGATGACATCATGGCAGGATTGGAAAGTGCCGGCGGGTATTTCAAGCGATCATTGGCTGAGCAACTGAGCCTTCGCTACATACCGGCCCTTCATTTCCATCATGATGATTCCTTTGAATATGCAGATCATATCGACCGCCTGCTCAAATCAGTCCAGGGAGAAGATGAAAGAAATTATTGAGACACTGAATTCCAGCCGTCGAATAATCGTGACCACACATGTCAAGCCTGATGGTGACGCCATCGGATCACTTGTGGCCATGGGTTTGGCTCTTGAAGCCACTGGTAAAAAGGTGGTCATGTACAGCGAAAGCCCGATTCCGACACCCTATCGGTTTCTATCCGGGATTCACAGGGTGGTCCATGATTCGGCGGCCGTTGATAAATGCGACACAGCCGTGATTATCGATTGTGGCGATCTTCTTCGGATTGGTCGAATGGCCACCGAAATGGCGGATTTTCCCGTCCTTCTTAACATCGATCACCATGCCACCAATTCCGGCTTTGGTCATTACCGGCTGATCGATCCCAAGGCTTGCGCCAGTGCTGAGATCGTTTTTCGGATCATCACCGCGCTCGGTGTTTCAGTCACCCCGCCAATAGCCATGGCACTTTATACAGGCATCCTGACCGACACGGGATCGTTCCGGTTTGCCAACACCAACCGGGAGACCTTCTCTCTTTGTGAGACACTGGTCGCCGCGGGGGCGAATCCATCTGATGTAGCCCGCCATCTCTATGGGCAATACTCTATCGGTCGGCTTAAATTATTGAACAAGGCTCTTGACTCCATTGAAATATCTCGCAACGGCAAGTTGTCCTTGATGGCCTTGACCCAACGGATGCTCGCCGAAACTGGTACCGATCCCGAGGACGTCGATGGGATGATTAATTACGCCCGGCGAATAGAGGAGATTGATGTGGCCGTGCTGATTCGGGAAAAAAGAAACGGAAGCTCCCCTACAGGGCATAACCGGCCGTTTCAGGTCAGCCTACGTTCCAACGGCTCAGTGGATGTAGGTGCTATTGCCACAACTTTCGGCGGGGGTGGGCACCCCGCTGCAGCCGGATTCCAGGTGAAAGCGACCCTATATGATATAAAGGCAAAGATGTGGGCCCTGGCGGATACGCTCTAATTCAATTTTGCATACCCAGGCACCCAGGAGACGGCAGCAGAACGAACGCAGGTAGCGATTGAATGCAAATTGGAATAAATGTTTCCGGATGCAACCCGCAAAAAACGGCATACTGCTCATTGATAAACCGGCCGGGATAACGTCGGCAAAGGCCGTCGCCGTGGTTAAACAACTGACCGATTCAAAAAAAACGGGTCACGCCGGCACACTGGATCCTATGGCTACAGGCCTGTTGATTTGTTGCCTGAATCAGGCGACCAAGCTGGCCCGGTTTTTACTGGAGGGAGAGAAAACCTATCTGGCGGTTCTTTACCTGGGAGTCAAGACTGATTCACAGGATGCCACGGGTCGAATTTTATCCCGACAGGATACCTCGTATATTACGGAAACAGAGGTCAAAAAAACCATAGCCGCCTTTACCGGCCCGATCCAGCAACAGCCGCCGGCTTATTCGGCGGTAAAATACAGAGGGAAGCCTCTGTACCATTGGGCCCGAAAGGGAAAACCGGTGGCCAAGCCACCCAGAACCGTGGTAATATCGTCTCTGAAGATCCAAAAGATCGCGCTACCTAAAGTCTACTTTAGCGTGACCTGCTCCGCCGGTACCTATATACGTACTTTGTGTGCGGATGTGGGAGATTCTTTGGGCTGTAGCGGCCACTTAATGTCTTTGCGCCGAACTGCCAGTTGCGGCTTTATGGTGGCCCAGGCACTGGATTTGGAACAGCTTCAAATCTTAAGTGTTACGGATGGCTGGAAGGCTCGATTGATCCCGCCGGTAGATGCTTTGCCTGGCTTGCCAGCCCATCAGGCAGATCATGCGCTAGGCGACAAAATCAAATTTGGGCAGTCCATCGGTCCGGCTGATGGGATCGAGATTCGCGCGGAAAAAATGAAAATTATCGATGCCGACCGGAACCTGCTGGCCATCATTGACCGGAAATACAAATATTGCTGTGTGTTTCCGGACGGCGTTTAAAGTCAAATTATTGACGTTAATAGAGAAATATTGGGATAATGGGTTTGAACAATTTCTTACTAATACCCCGATTGAGCGAAAGTCGAGGATGCCTCAGATACAAGGCATCAAGGGTGACGCTGTAGTGTACTAGCGCAAACCCTTGATAACGCCGTAGATGGGGCATGATCGGCTTTCCGACTGGGTAAACAAAATGAGATTATTTTGTGACTATATATCTCATTCATTGAAGCATTATGAAAATTTAACCGAATTGAAGATTTATACTACAAATTAAAATACTTAAGTTGAGTTTCTCATTTTGTTTACGCTCGTTTGGGGTAATATAAATTAAGGATTATAATAACCCAAAATTAAATTGAATTGAGATTGGTATTAGGCATGAATGTAATTCAGGAGGACACGCATTGGTACTAACATCCAAAGAAAAAAAAGAACTGATTGACAAGTTTAAACTGCATGAATCGGATACCGGTTCACCGGAAGTCCAGGTAGGGTTACTGACCCATCGCATTTCGTATTTGACCGAGCACCTGAAGACCCACAAGAAAGACCATCATACTCGCCGGGGACTCTTGATGCTGGTAGGTCAGCGACGACGACTGCTCAACTATGTAAAAAATAAAGATGTGAAGCGCTATCGGGATATTGTCAAAACACTTGGACTGCGACGCTAATAACGACCAGTCTTATCATTATAACGCGGCACTTATATCGCTTGAATAATCGGATCCTAGATTTTCCACGGGTTGCTATATATTTATTGCGACACTGCTGCACAGGAGAAACATATGGAAGTAGAACTTAGTACAACAATAGGGGACCAGCCCATAAAAATCCAGACGGGAAAGCTGGCCAAACAAGCATCCGGTGCGGTGGTTGTTCAGTACGGCGAAACCGTCGTTCTGGTAACGGCTGTGGGCTCAACAGAAGAACGGAATATGGGATTTCTTCCCCTGACCGTTGAATACATGGAAAAAATATACGCTGCGGGAAGGATTCCCGGCAATTATTTTCGTCGGGAGATCGGCCGGCCGAGTGAAAAAGAAACCCTTACCGCCCGTTTGATCGATCGCCCCATCCGACCACTCTTTCCCAAGGGATATCAATTTGAAACCCAAGTCATTGGGACAGTGTTGTCAATGGACCAGGAGAACGATCCGGACTGTCTGGCACTACTCGGGGCTTCCGCCGCTCTGGAAATTTCAGACATCCCTTTTGCCGGTCCTATCGCCAGCGTTCGGGTGGGACGTTTTGATGGCAAGCTCGTAGTTAATCCGCCTATTTCTCAATGGGCCCTATCCGATTTCAATATCATCGTGGCCGGCTCTAAAACCGGGGTGGTAATGGTGGAAGGAGGTGCCAAAACCATAAGCGAGGCTGACGCTATTGAAGCCATATATTTCGGCCATCAGGCGCTGCAGCCGCTGATACAGATTCAGGAGGAGCTCAAAGCCAAATGCGGTAAACCAAAACGCATATTCGAACCGCCCAAGCCGGATCCAGGCCTTTTCCAGTCTGTAGCCTCCGAGTCGTCAGATAAAATTCGACGGGCGCTTTTAACCCCGGCAAAAATCGATCGGCAGGTAGCGATCCACCAAGTCAAATCCGATATAGTCCTGCAATTTGAAGAAACCCATCCTGATCTCGAGAACGAGGTTAAAGAAATTTTCGCCGATCTAAAAAAACAAATCTCCCGGGATCTGGTTCTAAAGGAAAACCGTCGTATGGACGGGCGTAAATTTGACGAAATCCGTCCCATCACCTGCCAGCCCGGGATCTTACCCCGACCCCACGGAAGCGCCCTTTTCACCCGTGGTGAAACCCAGGTGCTCGGTGTTTTGACCCTCGGATCGGGACCGGATGAGCAACGTGTAGAAACCCTAAGCGGTGAAGAGTTCCGCCCGTTTATGCTTCATTACAACTTCCCTCCCTACTCGGTGGGTGAAACCCGACGTCTGAGCGGACCCAGCCGCCGTGATATCGGCCATGGTGGATTATCCACTCGAGCCATCGAGCCGGTACTGCCAGATAAAGAAGATTTCGACTACACCATCCGAGTCGTTTCAGAAGTTCTCGAATCCAACGGTTCTTCTTCTATGGGTACGGTTTGCGCCGCCATCCTGGCACTGATGGATGGGGGTGTTCCCATCAAGGCGCCCGTGGCGGGCGTCGCCATGGGTCTCGTAAGTGAGGGGGACCAGATCGCCATTTTGTCTGATATCCTTGGTGACGAAGACCATACCGGTGATATGGACTTTAAAGTCGCCGGGACCCGGGAAGGAATTACTTCCCTGCAAATGGATATCAAAATTCGCGAATTGTCCCGTGATATTATGGAAAAAGCCCTGGCCCAGGCCCGGATGGGACGACTTCATATCTTAGATAAAATGGAGACTGCCCTAAGTACACCCCGTGAAGAAATATCCCGTTATGCACCGGTCATAGCCACTATCGAGATCAACCCGGATAAAATCCGAGACGTCATTGGTCCGGGCGGCAAAATGATCCGGGCCATTCAGGCGGATACCAATACAAGAATTGAAATCGATGATTCCGGCATGGTCAAGATTGCAGCGACCAGCCAGGAAGAAGGAGATACCGCCATGGCCCGGGTCAAAGAAATTACCGCCGAGCCGGAAGTGGGTGCTGTTTATGAAGGTAAAGTAGTTAAGATCATGGATTTCGGTGCTTTTGTACAGATCATGCCTGGAACCGATGGCCTTGTCCACATTTCCCAACTGGCCAATCATCGGGTCAAAAAGGTCACCGATATCGTCAAAGAAGGTGATCAGATCAAGGTGAAAGTCCTGGAAGTTGGGCGGGATGGCAAAATCCGTTTAAGCCACAAGGCGGTCAGCGACCGGGGCGATTAAGTGTGATTGAGACACGGGAAGCAAGCCGATAAATGATAAGCGAGTCTATCCAAAAAAGTACCCTACCGAACGGGATCCGTTTGCTGACCATGCCCATGTCCCATTTGTATTCGGTTTCCATGGGTATTTGGGTCGATGCCGGGGCTCGGGACGAAGCCACGGATGAACGGGGCCTTTCCCACTTCATCGAACATATGATTTTCAAGGGCACCCGGCGGCGATCAGCCTATCAAATCGCCAAAGAATTCGATGCCATCGGTGGGGCCACGAATGCTTTCACTTCTATGGAAAACACCTGTTATTATGCTAAAGTTCTGAACGGGCACCTGCCTACCGTAGTGGACATTCTAGCGGATATATTCCTCAACTCGGTATTCGACCAAAAAGAGATTGAGCATGAACGGCCGGTGATTTTTCAGGAAATCAGTATGCTGGAAGACAGCCCCGATGAGCTGGTGCATCATTTGGCCGGCCAAACCTTCTGGGGTGATCATCCCTTAGGGCGTCCCGTTATCGGCACACGGGAAAACCTGCTGCAGTTTGATTCCGACGACCTGAAACGATTTTTCCGTAAATTATATCAACCCAAACGGATCATCATTTCAGCCGCCGGCATGATCGACCACCTGGAATTCATTGATCTGCTCCACCCGGTGTTTGAAATGCTGTCCCCCGCCGGGGAATTCCCTCAACGGAAAAAACCGACGAATCGTTTCCAAATCCAGGTCCATTCCAGGGACCAGGAGCAGGTTCATCTTTGCCTTGGAAGCAAAGGCTTGGCCATCTCCAACCCCGATCGGTATGCCATTTCTTTGCTTAATACCATCATAGGTGGGAACATGAGTTCCCGGCTGTTTCAGGAAATTCGTGAACAATACGGTCTGGCCTATTCGATCTATTCATTTATGAACTCATTCGAAGATGCGGGCATGTTTGGTATTTATGCTGCCGTATCCCCCGATCACGCGGTTGAAACGGTTGAACGAATTTTAGCAGCCATCCGAAAATTGAAAGAGGAACCGGTCAGCGCTGATGAATTGCAGAGCGCCAAGGATTATACCAAAGGCGCCTTATTATTATCTGCAGAAAGCAACGATAATCAGATGATTCGTCTGGCCCAGCAGGAGATCCATTTTGGTCGGCATGTGCCGATGGAAGAAGTCCTGTCGAGAATTGACGCAGTATCGACCCAAGACCTTTTAGCCCTCTCTCGACGACTCTTCGATGACGACCGGGTGGCCTTGACCACCCTGGGGCCAATTGCAGATGAAAGCCTTTTTTCAGGCCTGATGAAACAATAGCCCATGCCGTATTCTCCGGTCATCCAGATATATCGTCTGAATCCCGGACGAGACGCCGATATTCCACTGCCCTGTTACATGACACCGCTATCGGCAGGGATGGATATTTACGCGGCCGTAACGGAGCCGATCAGAGTAAAACCCGGAACGATCAAATTGATTCCCACCGGGTTCGCCATGGCCCTGCCGGAGGGGTTTGAGGCCCAAATCCGGCCGCGTAGCGGACTGGCCGTGCGTCACGGCATTGGACTGATCAATTCGCCCGGTACCATTGATGCCGATTACCGCGGAGAAGTTAAGCTGGCGGTTATTAATCTCGGCCCCGAGCCGCATTCCATTAGGCGGGGTGACCGAATCGCCCAAATGATCATCACGCGTGTCTTCCAGGCCCGGCTTGAGGAGGTCAACCATCTGGACACTACCAGTCGTGGCGGCGGTGGATTCGGGCATACCGGCCAGTAGTGACAACAAACCCGTTTATATGGCGGAAAATTCCTGACACCATGGCTACCCTAGTCAACGAAAACCAATCCCTGATCAAATCAGCAGGAGAGACACAAGGACCGGCTGTCTGCGTCCTTGCCAGTGGCAGCCGGGGAAACGCCACTTATCTGTCCGACGGGCATACTCATATTCTTCTGGATTCCGGGCTGTCCGGTATCCAGATTGAGCGCCGGTTAAAATTGCGGGGGATCCGACCGGACGATCTGGATGCCATCCTGGTTTCTCATGAGCACAGAGACCATATCAGCGGTGTCGGTGTGTTATCCCGCCGTTTTGATCTACCGGTCTACATCACTTCAAAAACAGCAGCGGCTTCGGCGCGGCTAATGGGCCACCTCCGGGAGGTTATCCATTTCAATTGCGGAACCCCCTTTAAAATCAACAGTCTGAGAATTCACCCGTTCTCAATCTCCCATGATGCTGTCGACCCGGCGGGATTTACATTTCAGCTAAATGGTAAGAAAGTGGGCGTGGCCACCGACCTTGGTGTGGTGACAACCGTGGTCAAATCTCACCTAACTGAATGTACGGTGTTAATCCTGGAGGCTAATCACGACTCAGATCTGCTCATCAATGGGCCTTATGCATGGCCGTTGAAGCAGCGAATTATGAGTCGTTCTGGCCACCTGTCCAATCAAGACACAGGCCGCTTGTTGGCCGAAATGATCCATGACCGGTTAAAGCAAGTGATATTGGCCCATTTAAGTGAAATCAACAACACGCCTGAAAAAGCCTTAAGCACCATTCACCCGGTAATTTCGAATAAAAAGATTGCCCTTTTAGTGGCATCACAATCAGATTGTGGCGCTCTGATCAATGTGTAGCTTCCCATGTAATTAGTGATAAAAGAGGCTGACTAAAAATATGCGTAAAAATCTCTCCGATGTACATCCTTTATAAATCCCTCCGATGGATGTGGAATCTGCCTGAAACATGCAATTGTAGCGTATGGAAAAGCAGCGGCGCCAGAATTTATCCCTGTAATCCATAAGCCAGGCCCTGCCGCAATATGTGCTTGACAGATCACCCGCGTCGCCGTATCTTTTGGCCGCACGCTAGGTCTTGGATAGCCGCTCGAACACCCCTGTGGCTATAATAGGGAAAGGAAACGATAATGAAAATACGGCAAATAGCATTGATCGCCTTGATCGCCATTGCGCTTGCATCTGGAACGGCGATAGCCACCGACACCGAAGAACCATTGAAATTAGTTAAAGCCAAACTAACTGAAATTACCGAAATTATAAATAATAAAAATATCGACCAGGTTAAAAAACGGGTCATGATTATAGAAACAGTGAGGCCCCTGTTTGACCTCCCGCTAATGGCCAAGTTGACCCTCGGTAAAAAGCATTGGACCGCCCTGTCCGAAGATCAAAGGCAGCAATTTACAAAGCTTTATTCAGATCATTTGGAAAAATCATCTATCGGCAAAGTCGAACTTTATGCCAATGATAAAATCGATTTCAAACCCCCGGTTAAAAAAAAAAATAAAGTATACGTGCCCACCGAATTGACTTCCGAAGGACAAGTGATGCCCATCACCTATAAATTCTATCAATCAAAGAACGGTTGGAAAATCTACGACGCCGAAATCAATGGCACCAGTGTTATTTTATCAAACCGGTCCGAATATGACGCCATTTTGCGCAATGGTTCCATCGACGATCTGTTGACGAAGCTCAAACAATCCTTAATGACTCCGGTGCAGGCAAATGAAGTCAGGGTCGAGAGATAGCCTGTCACTCATTCGTCGATTTTACGACCGCATCATTTTAAAATGGCCTAAAGTGGTCATTTTCGGTCTTCTGGTGGCAGTCGGCTTCCTCAGCTATCATGCCAAAGACTTCACCCTCGATGCTTCATCGGAAACCCTGCTTCTGGAAGACGACCAGGATCTCATCTACCTGCGAAAGATCAGTGAGCGTTATAATACCCAAGACTTTGTTATCATAACTTATAAGCCTCGTATGGATCTATTTTCAGATCCCGTTCTGACCCATATCGCCGATCTGGCAAATGAGCTAAAAAAACTGACGCGGGTTTCCAGTGTTTTTTCCATCATTGATGCTCCTCTGCTGGAAAGTCCCCCCGTACCCATAAAAGAGCTGTCAGGACAATTGCCTACCCTGGAATCACCATCGGTGGATAAGAAACTGGCTAAAATCGAGTTTGGCCAGAGCCCTATCTATAAAAACCTGCTGGTCAGTCCGGATTTGCAGACCACCGCCTTGGTTGTAAATTTAAAGACCGATGTGATATTTCAGGACCTCATGGCCCAGCGGGATCGGTTGCGGGCGGCAAGTCAAGATACAGCGTTAACTGCAGCACAGGCCGAAGAACTTCATGAGGTCACTCGGAAATTGAAAATCCATCGCGATCAAATGCGGCAACAAAACAACAAGGATATTGCCGCCATTCGGGCCATTATGGGTAAATATCGCCAGGATGCCGATCTGTTTCTCGGCGGTGTGGCCATGATCACCAACGACCTGATCGGGTTTATAAAAAATGATCTCAAGGTGTTCGGACTCGGAATTTTCTTTTTTCTGGTGGTGACCTTGAAGATTATTTTCAAACGGCTGCGGTGGATCCTTCTGCCCATGGCAGGTTGTATTCTTTCCGTTATTTCCATGATTGGACTGCTGGGATTATTTGGCTGGGAGGTGACGGTCATCTCCTCCAACTTCATCTCCCTGCAGCTCATTATTACCATGGCCATCAGTATTCATCTGACGGTCCGTTACCGGAGCCTACGGCACGATGCCCCCGGTACCGATCATCGCCAGCTGATTCTGGATACTGTGGTTTCCATGTTTCTGCCCTGTCTTTATGCCATTTTAACCACCATCGCCGGGTTCGGCTCTCTGCTCCTTTGCGATATCAAACCGGTCATCAACTTCGGATGGATGATGAGTGCCGGCATCGCCGTATCCTTTGTGATCACCTTTTTATTTTTTCCCTCGGTATTACTTGTCATGGGCAAAGGCGCCCGGGAGTCCATGCCAAAAAAATATTTCTCCTTGACGCCCTTTTTGGCACGATTTACTGAAAACCACGGTCAATTGATTCTGGTTAGCGCTGTTATCATTTTCGTAGGAAGCATCATCGGTATTTCCCGACTCATCGTTGAAAACAGTTTTATCGACTATTTTAAGGAAACGACTGAAATTTATCAGGGAATGAAGACTATTGACCAGCATCTGGGCGGCACCACGCCCCTGGATGTTATTGTTAAAATGACACCGGCTGTAATTCCTGATTCGGATCCTACCGATTCTGCCGAATCGTCCACAGATGCGTTCTTTGACGAGTTCGCTGAATTTGACGAAGCCACGAAGGATGCACGCTACTGGTTTACACCGGATAAAATCACCCGGATCGTGCAAATCCACGATTACCTGGACGGCCTGGATGAAACCGGTAAAGTGCTCTCTTTGGGCACCATGATTAAAATCGCCGAGAAAATCAACCAGGGTAAACCGTTAACCAACTTCGAGATGGCCTTGCTGTATACCGAGCTGCCCGATCACTTTAAGGAAATGGTGCTCGATCCATTCGTCTCCATACCCAACGACGAAGTCCGGTTTTCTATCCGTGTTCTGGATTCCGACAAATCGCTGCGCCGGAATGCATTGTTAAAAAAAATACGATATGATTTGATCCACGATCAGGGCCTTGATCCGGGTGAATTCAGGCTCACCGGACTAATGGTGTTATACAATAATGTTCTTCAAAGCCTGTTCAGCTCACAGATCTCAACCCTCGGCGTGGCCCTGTTGGCCTTGATAATTATGTTTCTGGCATTATTTAGAACATTCAAAATCGCATTGATCGCCATTGCCCCCAATATGCTGGCCATTGGTTTCGTGCTCGGTTTCATGGGCTGGCTCAAGATCCCTCTGGATATGATGACCATCACCATCGCGGCCATCAGCATCGGTATTGCCGTGGACAACACAATCCATTATATATATCGATTTATCAACGAGTTCGGTGCGGATGGAAATTATATCGCGACGATGCACCGTTGCCATGGCAGTATCGGCTATGCCATGTTTTATACCTCGATCACCATTATCATCGGATTTTCGATCCTGGTATTATCCAATTTTATTCCAAGCATCTTGTTCGGGCTGCTGACGGGATTGGCCATGTTCATTGCATTGGTCTGCGCACTCACCCTGCTGCCCCGGCTAATCGTCGTATTTGAACCATTCGGACCTGGAAAAACCGCGTCAACCGGATGAAGAGAAGAGATTGATGAAAGCATCCATTTCTATGATATGGCGATCGAAGCGTTATGTATTGCTCGGTCTTTTTTTCATCTTCCTGCTCTCAGGATGCGCGCACAAGGGGGCTGCTCAGCGTGACTTGGAGACATCTCCACCGACACGGCCAAGCGCTCAGTCGCCCCCAATTGTTGAAGAAGCGGCGGGGAGCGATCAAGATGAATTTTTTGAAGACGAATTTTCAACGGATCATTTCCCGGTGGCCGATCCCCTTGCCCCTTTCAACCGGGCTGTATTCCAATTCAATGACATGCTCTATTTTATCTGTCTCAAACCGATTGCCCAAGGGTATCGGTTCATCATCCCCGAACCGATCCGGATGAGTATCGGCAATCTGTTTTACAATGTTGCCGGCCTGGGCCGGATGGCCAATTGTTTGCTTCAGGGAAAATTCCGTTTCGCCGGTGCCGAATTCGGCCGTTTTTTTGTCAATTCAACCGTTGGTCTACTGGGTCTGGGAAACCCGGCAGCCAATTATCCCACTTTGAACCTGGATCCGGAGGATATGGGACAGACCTTTGGCACCTATGGTATCGGTAACGGATTTTATCTGGTTTTACCGATATTCGGCCCATCTACCCTGAGAGATGCGATCGGGATGGTGGGTGATGCGTTCTTTTATCCTGTCTCGTATGTTCGCCCCTGGTATATTCCCATAGCCGTCAGATCCGTTGATTTAACCAACAAATTGTCTTTTCATATCGGTGATTATGAAGCGCTTAGAGACGCCGCCCTCGATCCCTATCTCATGTTCCGCGGTGCCTATATTCAAAGCCGGAGACAGATGGTTGAACGCTAAAAAAGGTATTTCGGTATGTCCATGAATGAAAAACTCGCTGCCTTGACCCATGTTTATCGTGTACTGGAGAATACCCTCGAGGCCCACCCCCTGTCCTGCCATCGGGGATGTCCTGCCTGTTGCACCCTAAATGTGACGATGACAACCTTGGAAGCATATCAAATTATCATCTACTTGAGTCAAACCGAAGAGATGGATCTACTTGACCGGTTGTCCGTTTTTTCAGATCAGCCTCGATTCATACCGAATCAAACTATCAACACCCTGGCCCAAGATTGCGCCAAAAGTGACGAAATTTCCGAAGAACAACATGATCTGGGGCAGGGTGGCTGTCCCCTGTTGATTGACGATACCTGTGCGATTTATACTGCCAGACCGTTGGCCTGTCGAGCCATGGTTTCCAGTAGGGATTGCCGCTTGACCGGATACGCCACCATGGATCCGTTCATTTTATCGGTAAATAACGTCTTGATGCAATTCACCGAACATATCGACCGGGACGGCCAGACCGGCAATCTGACTGACGTATTATTATATTTGTCGATTAAAGAGAATCGACATGCTTACCAAAGAAGTGCTGCTATAAAGGGTGTAAACGGATTGCTCGCCAACCACTCCCTGACCGTTCTTATGGTGCCACCCGAACATCGGCAACCCATGGCGACAGTCTTAAAATCACTAAATCCCGCCATGGGTAAAATCGGTTGAAATAGATCGGAAGGAAAAAAATCATGCAGATTTACGTTTCCGGTTCCCTGGCCTACGATCGAATCATGGATTTTCCCGGAAAGTTTGAAGACCACATTTTGCCCGACAAGATTCATGTACTAAACGTCAGTTTCACGGTGAACGGTTTGGCCGAGAATTTTGGCGGAACGGCGGGCAATATCGCCTATTCCCTGTCGCTTTTGGGTGAAAACCCGTTGATTCTCGCCTCGGCAGGGAGTGATTTCGAACGCTATGAAAAATGGTTGGGCAGCCACCGGTTGTCGATGACGGGCATCCGCAAGGTCAATGACATTCTAACCGCCGGGGCATATATCACCACCGATCAATCCGATAACCAGATTACCGGGTTTAACCCCGGCGCCATGCAGCATCCCTCGAACTATGGATTTAATAATATCGATGCGGGTAATGCCTTTGCCATTGTGGCCCCCGGAAATCTTGATGACATGCAAAATTACAGCCGACACTATCAGAAGGTCGGTGTCGATTATATTTTCGATCCCGGCCAATCGATTCCCGCCTTGACCGGCGACGCCCTAGTCGGCATGATCTCAGGATGTAAATATTTGATTTCAAACGATTATGAACTTGAACTGATTAAGAGGGCAACCGGAATGGAAACCGACGACCTGCTCGAACGGTGCGGAGCGGTCATCACTACCCTGGGTGAAAACGGGTCGGTGGTGCGAACCGCACAAAACGAGGTTCATGTTGATTCAGTTGGGGTGGATACTGTGGTCGACCCTACCGGGGCCGGGGATGCATTTCGAGCGGGTCTCATAAAGGGCATCATCGCGAACAAATCATTGGCCGAAGCCGCCCGCATGGGAGCGGTTTCAGCCAGCTATGCCGTAGAAAAACAGGGGACGCAAGCCCATTCTTTTACAATGAACGAATTCAATGCCCGCTATCAACGTTCATTCGGATGATTCCCGGGGTGAAAGCACCGCCGAAACCGGTTATAAAAGCAATGAACTACTGGCCTGCTAGGGCATGGTGGCCTTTTTGGCAAAGTTTGCCAATGCTTTTTCTATGTTTGCAATCGCTTTCTCGCAGCCCTTGATCCCATGTCGTTTTTCCAAATATCTGGGATCATTATAAGACAACCATATTACTCCTTCACTATCTTCCCAAACGAGTGCCTTTTGGGGAAGGTCAATCGCCACGCTTTGGGCACATTGCATCAAAGGCGTTCCTGCCTTCGGGTTGCCGAAAATCACGAGTTCGGTGGGGCGGAGATCCTTTCCCACTTTTTTAGCCCCTTGGGCGTGATCTATCCGGATAAACACGGTCATGCCTTTTTCTTTCAGAACAGATTCGAGCCGATCGGCGGTCTGGTTGACATCATGGGCGCTTTTTACACTAATCAAGCCCTCACCACCGGCCAGAGCAGGTGAAATAAATATGGTCGATAGCAAAATAACGAGTAATGAACGCATATAATACTCCTTTCTTTTGGATGATGGGAAAACACCTTATTACAATTAGTTACAAATGAGGGCGGCATGTTTCAAGCCTTTTAATAACCACAAAGTTTGCCAAGATTGCAGACGTCATGATTATTTCTTCATATATTCATTTTTCTCTGCACTTCCATGAAAAAGCATATCAAATCCTGCCCGCATAACGAGCAGCTTTTTCCAACGCGTCTCAAACGTTACGCCTCTATCCGCACTCTTTGATGGGTTTTACCATTAACCTGGCATATTTTTATCCCGTTGCTTGAGGCTACAATCTCAGCGGAGTCCTTGTCTGTGGTCAACGGATTCATTTGAGTTGAAATCGTATCCGCATAACTGCCTCAAGTTTATACGGTCGGGAAGGTATTCGTCTATTTCTATACCAACGGTATGGTGTCATTTTCTCAGGTAGATCCATCAGGCTGGCCACCATGACAAATCGCTGCGCTTTCTCTGTGAGCGGATCGAGCGTTTCTTCTAACCATGGATAAAATGAGTTATGTATGCTATCATAGATAGGAAAAAGCGTGCTCGATTGGCTACCTCCTTTTTGGTTTTGAATTTCTAATTATTCTCAGAAGCCAGGGCGCATTTTTTCCTTGTTAATCAAAATGTTAGACGTAATGATGACCAAAATTAGTTAGAAAATAACACCCTTGCTATATCCCTCTTGGAATTGGTTCCATGACATATAATTTTGATCCTGACAGATGGTATGAAAATGAGCTTCGAATAATCCATTCAAAGTACCTTGAAGACAAAATGACCAAGCAAGAACATGAGATGGCCATCGAAGAGCTTGACCGGAAACATAAGAATATGTGGAAGCGATTAGATGGATCCTACCAAATACCAAAGTAGAAATACAGAAATATTTCAAGGTCGGTTTGGTTTGGTGTTTCCGGGCTGGTGATCACAAAATCAAAGCGAAACACAATTTGTTGCTTTAGGCAATAAATGTGTGCTGGTTTTTGACTTGTTCGACTAAAAATTTCAAAGGAGACAACATGATTCAATTACGTGACAAGGAAACGGGTGCTCTATTAGGAGATATCACGGAGGAACAATTACAGTTTTTAATAGACCATTTAGAGGAGGAATCCGAAGAGGATACCGACTATTACCTCGATCGGGCAACGCTGAATATGTTGAAGGAGAAGGGTCTGGATGCGTCTTTATTGAAACTTCTTGAAGATGCTTTCGGGGATCGCAAAGATTTGGAGATTGAATGGTTGCGAAGTTAAGCGAACTTCTCGAAACAGAAAACTTCTATGAAATCAATGCCCTTTGCTGTCCAAATGCCGGCAAAGGGTTTTTATTTCTTCACTTTCTTAACAATTTAAAGTTCCTTCGTCATGCCGAGATTAATCCGGTATTCTGAAAAGGGAACAGATAAGGGGCGTTCCTTTGAGCTGTCACTGGTGTGACATTTCATCAACCGACAACCCTCTTCGTACGGAATGTGTTCATATGGTTGCAATGTTACGCTCCTAAAATCCCCCCAATATTTATCGGGGATCGGATTATGGAAAAAACCAGTCAAAAATGATTGATTCCAATTTTCAGCTTATTCGTTTAGTGGATTTTTTAATGATTTTTTGGATCAATTTGAATGCAGGATCGGTTTTTGAGACAATCTTTTTCAGTTGCTCGGCATAGGTCTGAATGCTCGCTAACGTCTCTTGTTGAAGCTTAATAATCGAT
>Ga0316197_10000929_pt1 | contig 20837 bp, 16 predicted proteins | sample OudBiesiAoxic_MG_FD_204939 | JGI IMG/M metagenome (GOLD analysis project Ga0316197, IMG submission 204939) | Coastal sediment microbial communities from Oude Bieten Haven, Netherlands - site A oxic | ecosystem: Environmental > Aquatic > Marine > Coastal > Sediment | place: Netherlands... | reverse complement strand
GGAATCCGGATGGTACCCCTGGTGTTTGCAGAACCATGAGACGGAACGTCCGGTTTGACAACCCGGGTCTTACCGACACCCCGTCCTATACTCGATGAGGCGCTCGGGGAACCCGGCGCCACAGCTACATCATGAGGTAGTGCCTTGTTCGAACGGTTTACTGATAGGGCCCGCAGGGTCGTCGTCCTCGCTCAGGAAGAGGCGCGGCTGCTCAACCACAACTACATCGGCACGGAGCACATCCTCCTCGGATTGATCCATGAAGGTGAAGGTGTGGCTGCCCGCGCGCTCGAGAGTATGGGGATCAGCCTCGAGTCGGTCCGCAGCCAGGTCGTCGAGATCATCGGTCAGGGATCGCAAGCCCCGAGCGGCCATATCCCGTTCACACCCCGTGCCAAGAAGGTTCTCGAGCTGTCGCTGCGCGAAGCGCTGCAGCTCGGCCACAACTACATCGGCACGGAGCACATCCTCCTTGGCCTCATCCGCGAGGGTGAGGGTGTTGCTGCCCAAGTGCTCCAACAGCTCGGCGCCGACCTGCACAAGGTGCGCCAGACGGTCATCCAGCTTCTCTCCGGTGTTCAGGGTGAAGAAGCGGCGCCCGCCGGTCATCCCGGTGGAGGCGGTCGCGCAGAAGCGACGGGAGCCTCGAGCAGTGGCTCCACGGTGCTCGACCAGTTCGGGCGGAACCTCACCCAGTTGGCGCGTGATCGAAAGCTTGACCCGGTGATCGGGCGCTCCACGGAGATCGAGCGCGTCATGCAAGTCCTGTCCCGTAGGACGAAGAACAACCCCGTCCTGATCGGTGAACCGGGCGTCGGCAAGACGGCCATCGTGGAAGGCCTCGCTCAGAAGATTGTGGACGGCAACGTTCCGGACACGCTCACCGACAAACACCTCTACACCTTGGATCTGGGTGCACTCGTCGCCGGTTCTCGCTACCGCGGCGACTTCGAGGAACGCCTGAAGAAGGTTCTCAAGGAGATCCGGACTCGCGGCGACATCATCCTGTTCATCGACGAGATTCACACGCTCGTCGGCGCCGGCGCCGCCGAGGGGGCGATCGACGCTGCGAGCATCCTCAAGCCGATGTTGGCGAGGGGAGAGCTTCAGACGGTCGGGGCCACCACACTCGAGGAATACCGCAAGTACCTTGAGAAGGACTCAGCTCTCGAACGGCGGTTCCAGCCGATTCAGGTGGAAGAGCCGACCGTTGCCGACACCATCAAGATTCTTGAAGGCCTTCGCGATTCCTACGAGGACCATCACCGTGTGCGGTTCACCGACCAATCGCTCGTCAACGCAGCGAATCTCGCCGATCGCTACATCGCCGACCGGTTCCTTCCTGACAAGGCCATTGACCTCATCGACGAGGCCGGCAGCCGAATGCGCCTCAAGCGAAAAGACCTCCCCGTCGACGTTCGCGACATCGACGAGAAGATCTCGAAGTTGCGTGGCGACAAGAGGGACGCCGTCTACGCGCAGCAATACGAGCGGGCCGCCAAGCTCCGGGACCAGGAGCGCGTGCTGATGGACGAACGCGGTGAGTTCGAGACGCAGGGCACCACGATTGGCGAGGACTATTCCGCGGTCATCGATGAGGAACAGATCGCCGAAGTGCTTGCTCAGTGGACGGGGATTCCGGTCCACCGCCTCACCGAGGAAGAGACCGAGCGTCTGTTGAAGATGGAGGACGAACTCCACAAGCGCATCGTCGGTCAGCATGACGCGATCGAAGCGGTCTCGAAAGCAATCCGCCGCACGCGCGCCGGGTTGAAGGATCCGAAACGTCCGGCCGGGTCGTTCATCTTCCTCGGGCCATCGGGCGTCGGGAAGACCGAATCGGCGAAGGCGCTCACCAACTTCCTGTTCGGCGACGAAGATGCCCTCATTCAGATCGACATGTCGGAGTACATGGAGAAGCACGCGGTCAGCCGCCTCGTCGGTTCGCCTCCCGGCTACGTCGGCTATGACGAGGGCGGGCAGCTCACCGAAGCGGTGCGGCGGAAGCCGTTCTCGGTGGTCCTCTTCGATGAGATCGAGAAGGCCCATCAGGACGTGTTCAACATCCTGCTGCAGATCCTCGAAGACGGTCGCCTGACCGATTCGCAGGGACGTACGGTCGACTTCAAGAACACCGTGATCATCATGACGTCGAACCTCGGTACGGCCGACCTCCGCAAGAAGGCAATTGGGTTCACCACCGATGATGAAGAGGTCAACTACGACCGCATGCGCGAGCGGGTCGTTGAATCGCTGAAGAAGCACTTCCGACCTGAGTTCCTGAATCGGATCGACGAAGTGATCGTCTTCCACGAGCTGACGAAGGAAGAGGTCAAGACCATCGTCGACCTCCTCATCGCTCGGGTGCGAACGCAGCTCGAGTCGCAGGCGATCGATCTGGCCCTTTCGGATGCGGCGAAGACCCGTCTGGCCGAAAAGGGCTACGACCCGCAGTTGGGGGCTCGTCCGTTGCGGCGTGCGATCCAGCGCCTGCTCGAGGATCCACTATCGGAGCGGGTGCTCCATCGAGAGTTCCCCGCCGGTTCGACGGTCCTCGTTGATATCGACGAAGAAGACGACGAACGTCTCTCCTTCGTGTCGATCGAGACCCCGGACCAACCCCCGGTAGAACTCGCCGACAACGAGCGGTAGACGAGAATCTCAACCGAGGAGCCCCCTCCGCTCGCATCCATTCGGATGCTCGCGCCTCCCCCACTTCGTGAGGGAGGCGAAGAGGCTCTTGTCTCTCCCACCGTCAGGTGGGGGAGACGCGGCCGGACGGCAGTCCGGTCGCAGAGGGGGCGGTCTGGGAGTTAGTTGGTTGAAGATGAGACCAGCTGTGTCCGCCGCCGCTTCGGCCGCCCCGCAACCCATCACGCCGTCGGATCCCCTAGACTTGACGTGTTGCACCCGTGGGTAGGTGTGCAGCAGATTCAACCAGAGAAAGGTTCGATCCATGAACGGATTGAAGAAGCGCGGGGGCTTGTTTGTACTCCTCCTCGCATTCGCACTGATCGTTGCTGCGTGCAGTAGCGACAGCGACGACACGACAACAACAGCGGCCGGTGGCGATGAGACCACAACGACCGCTGCCGAAGAAACCACGACGACCGCCGGTGGCGATGAGACCACGACGACCGCCGGTGAAGAGACCACGACCACGGAAGCGATGGCGTTCGAGGGCGAACCGATCAAAACCTGCTTGGTGACGGACCTTGCCGGCGTCGACGATCGAAGCTTCAACGCAAGCGCGTGGGCCGGGGTTCAGGCTGCAATGGATGCCGGATTTGCAACGGATGACTCGTTCTTCCTCGAGTCCACTGATGCCTCCGACTGGCAGCCGAACATCGATCAGATGGTCAGCCAGGGTTGTCAGCACATCGTGACCGTCGGCTTCGCTCTCGGCGAGGTCACGGCCATCAATGCGCAGGCCAACCCGGACATCATCTTCTCGATGGTGGACAACGTCCTGACCGACGAGAACTTCGCGCCGCTCGCACTGCCGAACGTGCGTGAGCTCGTGTACCAGACCGACCAAGCTGCGTTCGCTGCGGGCTATCTCTCTGCTGGCGTCTCTGAGACCGGCGTGCTCTGCACGTACGGCGGCGCCAACTTCCCGACCGTCGCGATCTTCATGGATGGCTTCACGCGGGGCGCGGAGTACTACAACGAGGTCAAGGGAACCGCCGTGCAGGTGCTCGGTTGGGATGTCGAGGCCCAGGATGGGCTGTTCACCGGCAGCTTCACCGACATGGACCTTGCACGGAGCACGGCAGTGAGCCTGTTCCAGGAGTCCTGCGACATCATCATCCCCGTCGGTGGCGCAATCAACCTGCCGGCAGGTGATGCGATCAACGACTCGGGCGCCAATGCCGCTCTTGTTGGGGTTGACGCAGACGCGTACTTCGCGATGGATGAGCAGTACCAGTCGTTGTGGCTCACCACGGTCGAGAAGGCCATCGGCCCGCTCGTCGCACTGTCGGTGCAGCAGCAGGCTGAGGGTTCATGGACCGCGGGCGCATTCGTCGGCAACCTGGAAAACGATGGCGTCGGGCTTTCCCCGTATCACGACTGGGATGCCAAGGTGCCCGGCGAACTGAAGGTTGAAGTCGAGCAACTGCTCCAGGACATCAAGGACGGCGCGATCAAGGCCGACTACGTCCCTGTTGGGTACTAGTCGACAGCACTGATCCAATCGACACAACGAGTGGGCCCCTGCATCTGCAGGGGCCCACTTCGCGTGGTTGAGCGCGGCCCCGTCTCCAGCAACTATGATGCCCCGAGCGTCGATTGCGGGAGGCCCGAGTGGAGCTCGAGATGCGTGGGATCACCAAGCAGTTCCCTGGTGTGCTCGCCAACGATGATGTGAACCTCACGGTGGCGCAAGGCGAGACTATCGCGCTCCTCGGTGAGAACGGCGCCGGCAAGACCACGCTGATGAACATCCTCACCGGGCTGTACACCCCGACGTCCGGCCAGGTGCTCATCGACGACAAGCCCCTGGTGATGGATTCCCCGAGAGATTCGATTGATGCAGGGATCGGCATGGTTCACCAGCACTTCATGCTGGTACCGGTGTTCACGGTCGCGGAGAACGTTGTGCTCGGTGACGAGCCAACGGAGGCGTTGGGCTGGATCGACCAGAAGACGGCTCGAGCCTCCGTCCGAGACGTATCATCGCGCTACGGGCTCGAGGTCGATCCAGATGCGATCGTCGAGGATCTTCCCGTGGGAATCCAGCAGCGGGTGGAGATCATCAAGGTTCTCGTCCGCCATGCGGACTTCGTGATCTTCGACGAGCCAACATCAGTGTTGACTCCCACTGAGGTCGAGGGCTTTTTCGAGATCGTCAACGGTCTCAAAGCCGACGGCAAGGGCATCGTCTTCATCAGCCACAAGCTGGGTGAGGCTCTTGAGATCGCCGACCGGATCGTGATCATGCGTCGCGGCAAGACGGTCGCGGAAGTGCTCCCGGCAGATGTCGACGAACCAAAGCTTGCCGAGCTGATGGTCGGTCGTCCGGTTGACCTGGTCGTCGACAAGGACACGGCGGAGCCGGGGGATGTCGTGCTTTCCGTCGAAGACCTGACGGTGCTCGATGATCGAAACCGAACCGCGGTGAATGACTTGTCGTTCCAGGTTCGGGCGGGTGAGATCGTCGGGATCGCCGGTGTTCAGGGCAACGGTCAGACCGAGCTTGTTGAATCGATCACGGGCCTACGCACGTCGCTCGGCGGGTTCGTCAAGCTGAACGGCGAGGACGTCACGATGAAGTCGCCCCGTGCGATCCACAAACTCGAGGTCGCACACGTCCCTGAAGACCGTCAGAAGAGTGGTTTGGTCTTGCCGTTCACGGTCGCTGAGAACATCGTCCTGGATTCGTACTACCAGGCACCCATCTCGCGAGGCATCCAGATGAGTTGGCCGGCCGCGAATGAGCAAGCGACGCGGCTCGTCGAGGAATACGATGTCCGCACGCCGGGGATCGACGTCCTCGTGTCGAATCTGTCCGGGGGCAACCAGCAGAAGGTCATCGTTGCACGAGAGTTCGACCGGGATGTGAAGCTGGTGATTGCGTCGCAGCCAACTCGTGGAATCGATGTCGGCTCGATCGAGTACATCCACTCACGAATCGTCGAAGAGCGCGACGAGGGTGCTGCGGTGCTCATCGTCTCTTCGGAGCTAGATGAGATCAGAGCCTTATCGGATCGCATCATCGTTATGTATGAAGGCAAGATCGCCGGCGAATTCGATGCGACGGCGTCAACGACAGACATTGGAATGGCGATGCTCGGCAGTGGCGGAGAGGCGGAGGCATCATGAGTGACGAAGCGCCGGGGGATGGCGACTGGGGCGATCAGGGTCACTCATCCTGGTATGCCCGGGTAACCGGAGTCGGAAGCTCGATCGGTCAGGCAATCGTCATACCGTTGCTTGCGGTGTTCACCGCGCTTCTCATCGGTGCGTTCATCATTGCGGTGACCGATGTCGACACGCTCCCCCTGTGGGGGAGTGATCCTGGTGAGGCGTTCCGTCTCACGTTCTCAGGCATCTTTGATGCCTTCAAGGCGTTGTTCGTCGGCTCGTTGGGGTCACCACGGGCCATCAGTGAGACGCTGTTCGCGGCAACACCTCTGATCTTCGCCGGATTGGCAGTCGCCATCGGCTTCCAAGCCGGGTTGTTCAATATCGGTGTCAACGGACAGATGTTGATCGGCGGCATGGCCGGTTTGTGGGTGGGCTTCTCCATCGACGTTCCGATGATCTTCCACATCCCGTTGGCTCTGATCGCAGCGATCATCGGTGGGGCCCTCTGGGGGGCGATCGCGGGCTTCCTCAAAGCGAAGACGGGTGCCCACGAGGTCATCACGACGATTATGTTGAACTTCATCGCGCTCTTCCTCGTCGACTACCTCCTGCAGTCATCTCTCTTCCAGCAGGCCGGGCGGAACGACCCGATCTCGCAACCAGCGAACCCGTCGGCCCAGTTCCCGACGCTGATCGGTAGCTACCGGCTCAACATCGGGTTCCTCATCGCACTTGCCGCTGTGGGGTTTGCGTGGTGGCTCATGTATCGGTCGACGATCGGGTTCGAATTCCGAGCGGTCGGGTTCAATCCGGACGGAGGCCGCTACGCCGGGATGAACGTCGCGTGGATCTACGTGTCGGTTATGGCCGTCTCTGGCGCTCTGGCGGGTATCGGTGGAGCCAATCAGATTCTCGGCCTCGAGCCCTATCGAGGCATTTCCAACTTCGCCGGGACGATTGGATTCGATGCCATCGCTCTCGCGTTGCTCGGTCGGTCGAATCCAATAGGAGTGCTCCTCGCCGGCCTGTTATTCGGAGCGCTGAGAGCCGGTGGACGGGAAATGCAGGGCGCGGCTGGTATCCCGATCGACCTCGTCCTCGTCCTCCAGGCATTGATCATCGTGATGATTGCGGCCCCCGAACTGGTGCGAGCGATCTACCGAATCCGGACTCCTGAGCAGGAAACCGGGACCACACTGCCGAGCGGGGGGTGGGGCGGATGACTGCCGAAGCCACTCCCGGTGACGCTGTCGTGAAGACCAGGGCGACACCCGCCGAACGGCGCGCAACCGCCGTTGGTATCGTGCTCATTCTGCTTGGTGTGTTCGTGTTCTGGGTCTTCGGGCTCGGCACCGAATCCGGTGTGAACTCGACGTTCAACCTCTCGCTTCCTGGTGAACGTTTCGAAGGCCTGACCTGGGCCGTCAACTCGAGGTGGCTCGCGTTCATCGTCGCGGCGATTCTCGCGTTCCTCGGTGGCCTGGTGCTGCGGAGGTCCCACATGAAGTGGACGAACCTCGCGTTGGCCATCGGTCTCGCTTTGTTCGCACTTGCCTTCCTGACCTGGGCCGCTTCCGGCAAGTCGTTCAACCTCGTCGGGATGCTTCGCTCAACGGTGATCCTGTCGGTACCCGTCACTCTGGGAGCCCTCACCGGTCTCATGTGCGAGCGGGTTGCGGTCATCAACATCGCGATCGAGGGACAGTTGTTGACCTCCGCCTTCGTTGGCACGATTGTCGGCTCGGCTGCGGGAATCTGGGTTGGGTTGATCGCCGCGATGCTGACGGGTGCCCTGCTTGGAGCCGTCCTTGCCGTCTTGGCGATCAAGTTCCGGATCGATCAAATCATCGCCGGCGTTGTGATCAACATCTTCGCCCTGGGCCTCACTTCGTTCCTCGCACGCCGCGTGCTGTCAGAGGCACAGGACCTGAATTCGCCGGGTCGATTCACGTCGTTCAAGATCCCGATCCTTGGAGACATTCCGATCATCGGACCGATGTTCTTCGACCACAACCTGTTTGTGTACGCCACTTTCATACTGGTGATCTTCCTGCACTTCGCCTTGTTCTACACGCGGTGGGGTCTCCGGTCTCGTTCGGTCGGCGAACACCCCGAGGCGGCGGATACCGTCGGCATCAACGTCTATCGAACCCGCTACCGCAACGTGATCCTCGGCGGGTTCATCGCAGGCTTCGGCGGGGCGTTCCTCACGCTCGCTCAGGTGTCAAGGTTCGAGGAGAACCTCACCGCGGGTATCGGTTTCATCGGGCTCGCCGCCATGATCTTCGGACGGTGGATGCCGCTGGGTGTGTTGGGAGCGGGGCTCGTCTTCGGCTTCGCGCGAGCTCTCCAACAGAAGCTCGGCATCTTGGGGACACCGATCCCATCGGAGTTCCTGTCGATGACGCCGTACATCGTGACGATCATCGTCGTGGCCGGCGTAGTCGGACGCGCGCGACCACCCGCTGCCGACGGGAAGCCGTACATCAAGGACTGAGCGTCCGGCCTCGAGCCGAGCTGTCGAGCCGGTCGGAGGCTGCTCCTATGGCATGCGCCGGCATCGGCGGCGACCGGATCGACGTCCCGGCATTTGGGGGGCGCCCGACCGCCGCTTGGTGCGTCTGCGGCAGCCGCGGGTGGGGCCTCTAGCCCTGGCTACCGAAGAACCGCACCGCTTGCAGCGCCAGTTCATTGAACGGTGGCCGATCACCCGCAGGTTCAGCCGGGTAGGTGCTCTTCACCTCGATGAGGAGCTCCGTAGTTCCGAGGCTGGCAATCGGGACGCGCTGGGCGTCGTTCGTGTTCGTGAGGCGTCCTGAGATTTCGATCGTCAGGTCGTTCGTGGTGATCAGGTAACCCTGGATCTTGTAGTTCTTCTTGAACCGGTCGTCATCGAACAGGTTCTGCAATTCGATCTCGGTGATCCGCACCGGCTCCGCGAATGTGAACCGGAGCCACGCGTCGACTCCGCGTGCGCCTTCGTCATTCCAATCCGTGTCGGGATCATCATCGATGAGATGCTCGGGTTCATGGCCGGTGAGGAACGAACTTGCTTCAACCGAGCTTGGGAACAACTCGACGGCAGCAACTGCGATGGTCGTGGAACTCGATGTGGTCGTCGATGACTCTGCAGTGGCGTCATCGCTGCGGAATACGTTGAAGATGAGGACGGCGAGGGCGACGAACAGCACAACGGCCACGAGCACACCCAGGGCACGGCCGCCGGGCGAAGAACGGAGTGTGGGAGCGGGTGCCACCGGCAATGGATCCTGGCCCAGCCTCGCTCCGCACTGTTCGCAGTGGCGGTTGTAGTCGGGGTTTTGGGCGCCGCACGACGGGCACGCGACCGTCGGAACGGGAGCAGGGGTAGCCGCAGTTGGCGCCACAATCTCCTGGCTATCCGTGGGGTCCTGGCGCGGCGGCGGCTGGCGACGCGGGGCCTCGGGTTCTGTTGGCGCCTCCCCGAGCTCGAAGGGCTCGAAGAGATCGTCGAAATCGGGTTTGTCCTGGTCCATCCGATCGCAATCTTCTCAGAGGTCTGTGTCCCAGTATTGTGGCACGTATGTCGCCTATTGCACTTGTTCGTGTCGCCGAACCCTGGACGGTGTGGAACATCTTGGGGGCGATCTTCCTCGTAGCGGTGGTCGCGGGCATCGTCTACTGGTGGGTCCGCCGCCGATAGTCAGGTTGCCCGCGCGTGTTTCGTGTCACACCTGATCTCTACGGTCCGGTGTATGGCTGAATACCGATGTACCACATGTTCCTACCGCACGAGCCGCTGGATGGGGTTCTGCCCCCAATGCCGAGCCTCGGGCACCGTCATTGAGATCGAGGCGGGCGGCGGCTCAACCGCGGCCCCGACACCTGTGGGGGAGGTCGTCTCCGCTCCCATCCGGCGCCTGAAGACCGGGCTCGAGGAGTTCGACCGTGTCCTGGGGGGTGGCCTGGTGCCCGGTTCGGTGGCGCTCTTGGGCGGCGAGCCCGGCGTTGGGAAGTCCACGCTTGTGCTCGAGATCGGCGCGGCGCTCTCGGGCTCAGGGACGCGTGTCCTCATCGCAACCGGCGAGGAATCCCGCAATCAGGTTGGGTTGCGCGCGCGGCGAATCAACGCCGTAGCGGACGGACTATCGGTTGCGACGGAATCAGATGTCGGACGACTCTCAGCGCTGATCCGTGCCGGCACGTGGCCCGTGGTTGTCGTCGATTCCATCCAGACCGTCACTGACGGATCGAGCGGCGTTGCAGGAACGACGACGCTGGTGCGGGACGCGGCGGCTCAGCTGATTGCCGCAGCCAAGGAGAGCAGCGTCGTTGTGTTTCTCATCGGACACGTCACAAAGGACGGGGCGATCGCAGGACCCAAGAGCCTCGAACACATGGTCGACGTCGTGTTGTCCCTCGACGGCGACGCCCACCGGAACCTCAGATTCCTGCGGGGCACGAAGAATAGGTTTGGTTCCGTGCACGAAATCGGCGTCTTCGAGATGACCGACCACGGTCTCGACCCCGTTGCCGATCCAAGTGCCGTGCTTGCGGGGAGAAGAGAGAAGCCGGTCGCCGGGAGTGTTCTTTTCCCGGCGCTCGACGGTCGTCGTTCGCTGTTGGTTGAGATCCAGGCTCTTGTTGTCCCAACCACAGCGGCTCAGCCACGGCGCAGTGTCAAAGGCCTCGCCGCTTCGCGGGTCCATCAGGTTATCGCATCGATTGATCGCCACGGCAAGATCTCGATGGGCGGTCGCGAGGTCTACGTCTCGGCCATGGGAGGCATCTCCATCGGCGAACCAGCCGCAGATCTCCCTATGGCGTTGGCGATTGCTTCAGCCCTGACTGAGGTTCCGCTCGGTTCGGTTGCGGCATGGGGCGAAGTGGCTCTCACGGGAGAGGTTCGGTCGGTGAGCCAGGCCGATCGCCGACGTGCGGAGAGTCGCCGCCTCGGTGTTGACCATGTTGTCGAGGCCGGTGACGGGCGCCGCCTCCACGACGTCTTCCGGGAGGTTGGTGTGATACCGGGCCAAGCCGAGCAGGGGAACAGCCTTCGGGTGATGCCGATCAGGGAAGATGTACGTGCGTGAACGCCACCACCTGACCAATCGTTGCACTATCCTGCGCAATGGATGACACCCAAATCGCCCCCACCCCTCGATGTACTGCGCCAGTTCGCGCCCGGGACGACACTTCGTGATGGTGCCGAGCTGATCTTCGGGCAAGGGACCGGCGTCCTGATGGTGCTCGGTTCGAGCGGCCAGATCGACGATCTCTGCACCGGAGGGTTCAGGTTTGCCGACGTCCCGGTCACGGCACAACGGATCGCGGAGCTGGCGAAGATGGACGGTGGAATCGTGGTCGACGGTGCGACGAACACGATCACTCGAGCCAACGTCCACTTCATTCCCGACCCGCGGATTCCGACCGACGAAACCGGTACCCGCTTCCGGACGGCCGATCGGCTCGCCTCGCAGACTGGTCTGCCCGTCCTCGCCATTAGCGAGGAGGGACGGGACCTTGCCGTGGTGTTCGTCGGCGATGAACGGTTCGTCTTGAAGTCCCCGACGGTGCTCTTTGGCGAGGCCAACCAGCGGCTTCAGTCCCTCGAGCGTCTCCGCAACCGGCTGGATGATGCCGTTGAACGCCTGTCCCTGTACGAGATCGACGACATCGTCACGATGCGAGACGCCGTGAAGGTGATTCAACGAGCGGCTCTTGTGCTCCGGCATGTCGAGGAGCTCGAACTCATTGCCATTGAACTCGGCGACGAGGCTCCGCTGGTTCGCTTGCAGGCGACGGATGTGGCGGAGGGTGTGGGGGAGCTCGTTGATTTGGTGAACGCGGACTACCAACCCCGCAAACCGCGTCGTGGCACATCGGTGCTGCCGAGGCTTGCTGAGGTGTCAACTGAGGATCTCTACCACACCGCTCGCGTGGGAGAGGTGCTCGGCCTTGTCCCCCTCGATTCTGAGGTCAGTCCGCGCGGCGTCCGGTCGTTGGCTGCCGTGCCTCGAATCCCGGATAGGGTTCGAGATCGAATCCAGAAACGGTTTGGGACCTACCAACGTCTCCGTTCAACGACGGTCGAAGAACTCGACCAGATCGACGGCGTGGGCCCGAAGCGTGCCGCTCGTATTCGCGCCTACCTCGATCAAGGCAACGGGATCCTCTCACCTCACCTCGAGGACTGAGCTCGGCCCGCCGGTACGTCCTAGGCAACCGGTACACTTCGCCGTCCGCGACCCCACGGTGACACTTGGCGACGAAGAAACCAGCTGCGACGAAGAAACCTGCCGCGAAGAAGGCGGCCGCGACCGCGGCTGGGCCCAAGAAGGCGGCGGCGAAGAAACCTGCCGCGAAGAAGGCTCCGGCGAAGAAGGCGGCGGCGGCCAAGAAACCTGCCGCGAAGAAGGCCGCGGCGAAGAAGGCTCCGGCCCCCAAGAAGGCGGCGGCGAAAAAACCGGCTGCGAAGAAGGCTCCGGCCCCCAAGAAGGCGGCGGCGAGGAAGCCCGCTGCGAAGAAGGCTCCGGCAAAGAAGGCTCCGGCGAAGAAGGCTCCGGCGAAGAAGGCTCCGGCGAAGAAGGCTCCGGCGAAGAAGGCGGCTGCGAAGAAGGCTCCGGCGAAGAAGGCGGCTGCGAAGAAGCCCGCCGCAAAGAAACCCGCGACCGCAGAGGCGACGGCAAAGCCCGCCACGAAACGGTCGGCCGCCAAAGCGGATCCGTTTCAGGTCGGTGAGAAGGTCGTCTATCCCCATCATGGGGCTGCCACGATCGTCCGCAAGGAAAAGCTCGTGTTCAAGGATGAGAAGCAGAACTTCTACGTCCTGGAGATTGCGACGGACCAGCTCATCGTGCGTGTTCCCGCCGCGTCGGCAATCGAGCGTGGTGTACGCCCGGTCATCTCCAAATCCAAAGCCCGTCAGGTCTTCCAAACGCTGCGAGGCGAGCCGCAAGAGGCCGGTTCCAACTGGAGCCGCTGGTACAAGGTTCTGACGGAGAAGATCAACAGCGGCGACATCTTCCAAGTCGCCGAGGTGATTCGCGACCTCGACTACGCCCAGAAGATCAAGGGAATCTCGCCGGCGTTGAAGCGGATGCTCGCCAAGGCACGTTTGATCATCATCAGCGAGCTCCAGTTCTCCCTTGACGTGTCTGAGGAAGAAGCGACGAAACGCCTTGAGCGGGCGTTGCCGAAGGTCGAAGTTCCCGAAGAAGTCTGACGCGTCCAGCGTGTCAGATACCATTCGGCCTATGAACGATCGTGCCCCAATCTGGGGGATCCTGCTGGCAGCCGGACGCGGAACCCGCTTCGGAGGGCAAAAGCACAACCTCGAACTTCGCGGCTCGCCGCTATGGGAATGGGCCCAACGAGCCCTCATCGACGGAGGAGTGGGGCAAATGGTGATCGTCGGAGATTTCGACGGAGCCGTCTCGGGCGGTGACCGACGACAGGACTCTGTCGCCGCCGGCCTGGCTCAGGTTCCCGACGAAGACGGATTGGTCCTTGTCCACGATGCCGCCCGTCCATTGCTGACTCCAGACGTTGTGCGGCGAGTGATTGCCCGGCTGTTGGTCGGTGACGTAGCCGGTGTGATCCCAGCGGTCCCGGTTCGGGACACGATCAAGCGAGTTGAGCGAGAGCGTGTGGTCGAGACCGTCGAACGCTCGGACCTCATCGCGGTGCAGACCCCCCAGGGATTCGACCTACGGACACTGCGGGCTGCCCACGCGGCTTCCGCGATCGAGGCAACCGACGACGCGTCGATGGTGGAGTCGATTGGTGGGTCGATTGCGGTCGTCGAAGGTGATCCGATGAACCTCAAGGTGACGTATCCGCAGGATTTGCTGCTGATCGAGGCGCTACGATCTGGGCACCATGAGTGATCCACGAGTCAGAATTGGCTGGGGTTTCGATGCCCACCGGTTTGGTGGTCCGGGTCCGATCCGGCTGGCCGGAGTTGTGGTCGACACCACCCGAGGTGTGGAGGCGACAAGCGACGGCGACCTGGTCGCTCACGCCGTGGCCGACGCATTGCTGGGTTCCCTCGCGCTTGGCGACCTCGGAACACACTTCCCGTCTTCCAATCCCGAGATGGAGGGAATCGATTCGATGGAGATTCTCGCCAGGGTGGGCCGCCAAATCGAGGATCGAGCCCATCTCATCCACAATGTCGATGTGACCGTGATTTCGCAATCGGTCCGAATCGCACCGCATTGCGATGAGATGAGGCAACGGTTGGCTTCAACCCTCCGGCTCGACCGATCTGCGGTCTCGGTGAAGGCGACGACGACCGACTCCATGGGAGCGATCGGCGCAGACGAAGGTCTCGCTGTGGCGGCGGTCGCTACGATCTATCGCTGAACGTCTCGACCATCAATCCGGGGTTGTCGGTGAAGATCCCGGAAACCCCCGCTTCGGCAAGTGCGATTGCATGGTCCGGATCGTTCACGGTCCAGACGAGCACCGCGAGGCCCCCGGCCGTCTCAACGATCCGATGCGCGTCGGTAAGAGTTCTCGCCAGCGACAGATTCACCGAGACATGGCCGTCGCTGCGCGCTTGTTCGATCACCACTGATGGATCGAGCGCGAACTCGGCGAGTTGGCCGGTCGGAACCCCCGGGGCGAGGTCTTTCACGACGGCGAGTGAGTCCCGATTGAACGAAGACACGAGCACTCGGTCCCCGATCTCGTGCGCGGCGAGCCAGCCTGCGACCGCGACCGCCGTCTGGTGTGTCGGGTCATAGTCCGCTTCGCGCTCGTCGTTCTTGATCTCGATATTGAGGAGGGCTGTAGGCCCGATTGCGTCCCATGCCTCGTCGAGTGTCGGCACCCACGGAGTGGTCGCCCTGATCTCGTCGAAGTCGAGTTCGACAAACGGCGGAGCCTTGGCAGAAGTCCGATCGTCGTGATGGACCACCATCACGCCGTCGCGGCTCGGTCGCACGTCGAGTTCAACCCCGTCGGCCCCAAGCTCGATGGCCAGAGCGAAGGCCTCGACGGTATTCGCGCGGACGTGGGCTGAGGCACCTCGATGCCCATAGATCAGGAACTCAGTCATAGGCCAACTCTAGAGAATCCGCGTACCCAGGGTTCTCCACCCTCCATGCGGCGCCGCCGGCCCGCGGAATGGAAGAGTGCCCTGTCGTTGCGCTGCGGCGTGGCGGTACCATCGCGAGCGATGAAGGTCTACAACACGCTCGGTCGGGAACTCCAGGAATTGGAGCCGCGTGACTCCGGCAAGATCGGGATGTACGTATGCGGGGCGACGGTCCAGTCTGATCCACATCTCGGCCACGGCCGTTCGGCGGTGGTCTTTGACGTGATCCGGCGCTACCTCGAGTGGTCGGGATACGAGGTGACGTACGTTCGTAATGTCACGGACGTCGACGACAAGATCATCAACGCTGCGATTGCCGAGGGTGTCACCACCGACGTGATCGTGGACCGCGCCTACACCGCGTTCGACGAGGCACACCGACGGCTCGGCGTAAAGGCCCCGACGATTGAGCCGTGGGCAACACATCACATCCAAGAGATGCTCGACATCATCGGGGACCTCATCGAGACCGGTCATGCCTACGCCGTCGATAGCGATGTGTACTTCTCGGTCCGCTCCGATCTCGAATACGGCAAACTCTCTCGGCACGATCCGGACGACCTTCGGTCCGGTGCTCGGATCGAGACAGACGAACGGAAGCGTGATCCGCTCGACTTCGCCCTCTGGAAGGCGGCCAAACCCGGCGAACCGTCCTGGGAGGCGCCCTGGGGCGCCGGGCGGCCAGGCTGGCACATCGAGTGCTCGGCGATGGCGCGCAAATACCTCGGAGACGGGTTTGACATCCACGCCGGTGGACACGACCTGATCTTCCCTCACCACGAAAACGAGATCGCGCAATCGGAGTCGGCCACCGGCACCCCGTTCGCCCGCTACTGGTTCCACAACGGCATGATGAACCTCGAGGGCGAGAAGATGTCGAAATCGACGGGCCACGTCGTGGGGCTGCTCGAAGCCCTCAACGAATACCGCCCGACGGCAGTCCGCCTCGTCTACCTCCGCACGCACTACCGCAAGCCGCTCGACTTCTCGCTCGACGCCTTTGTGGATGCCGAAGCCGCTCTCGATCGGTTGTGGACCTTCCGCAGGCGCACGCCGGGCCCGGTCGAGGATGCCGCCGACGCAGCCGCGATCGAGCGGTTCAACGCCGCGATGGAGAACGACTTCGACGTCGCCGGCGCGCTCGGTGTCCTCTTCGACGTGGTTCGCGAAGGGAATCGCCGGCTCGATGCCGGCGAAGACGCCTCGGCCTTGACCGCGGCCTACGACGAGTTCGTCGCGGTGCTCGGCCTTGGAGATGACGCCCCCGATCGAGCCGGCCTCGCTCCCGATATTGCACTCCTCGCTGAGCGTTTTGGGGCGGCCCCGGGTGATGTCGACGGCCTCCTGGAGGTCAGAGAGCGCGCCCGTGCGGAACGCGACTGGGCAACATCCGATGCCATTCGTGATGACCTTGCCGAACTCGGAATCGTGGTGGAGGACACAGCTGATGGCTCGCGCTGGCATCGGGGATAGGGTCGAGGGCTTCCACGCCGTCGCCGCCGCCGTGAAGGCGGGCCGCGCGAGAACGGTGCGTATCGAGGAGCGGCGTCTCAAAGGGGGCGCCTACACAGGCCTTGCCGACGCAGCCCGCTCTTCCGGCGCCGAAGTCGAGTTTGTGGGTGACGTTCGCGACGACGCGTTGACTTCCGCGCCGCAAGGTGTCGTCGCGATATGTCGACCGAAGGAGACCGTCTCACTCGAGGATGCCGTGGCAACCACCGACCCCGCAGCATTGCTCGTATTCGATCACCTCGACGATCAGCGCAACCTGGGCGCTGCAATCCGCTCGGCCGTTGCAGCAGGGCTGAGATCGGTGGTTGTGCCAAAACGGCGCGCGGCCCCAATCGGAGCGGCAGCGTTCAAAGCAGCGGCGGGAACACTCGAGGAGGTCTCGCTCGTTGAAGTGTCCTCGATTCCCGAAGCGCTCCGGCGACTCGAGCAGCTTGGGGTGTGGCGCGTTGGCCTCGATGGATTGGGCGAGCGTTCGCTGTTCGGCTTTGATCTACTCGCGGAACCGGTGGCCGTCGTTGTCGGAGCCGAGGGAGCGGGCCTGCACCGTCTCACGGCCGAGCGTTGTGACGTCATCGTCCGGATTCCCCACGCGGGGCCTGCCGAGAGCCTGAATGCCTCGGTGGCTACGGCACTGGCCGTATTCGAGGTCTCCAGAGCTCGCGGCTGGGTATCCTGACAACCGCGCCGGGTTAGCTCAGTTGGAAGAGCATCTCTCTTGTAAAGAGAAGGTCATCGGTTCGAGTCCGATACCCGGCTCCGAAGAGAACCCTTGGGAGGAAACGATCTCCCGAGGGTTTCTCGGTTTCCCTGCCGACGTGGCGGCGGGTTTGGTCCGCATCTGGTCCGCACTGAACATCTGTGGAAGTCCTTGACCTGGGACCAAGGCACCGAGATGGCTCAACACGCCACATTCACGATCGACACCGGTGTCCAAGTGTTCTTCTGTGACCCGAAATCTCTATGGCAGAGAGGCTCGAACGAGAACACCAACGGCCTGTTGCGCCAGTACTTCCCCAAAGGCACCGATCTATCGATCCACACCCAACAAGACCTTGATCAGGCTGCCTACAGCCTCAACACGAGACCTAGACAAACCCTCGGCGGAATGACACCATCAGACAAACTCGCCGAAGCGATGCCATGACCCCTTGAAACCACCGCCGTTATGGGCGGTCTGGTCAGTTGGGCGGCTGTAGTTGCTGCTTGCCGTGTTGACACACGGAATTGTCTGGCGGTAGGGCGAGATCGGTGAGGTAGGTGTCGACTGTGTCGGTGACGCAGCGGGTCTTCACGTATCCGGGTTGGTAGGCGGTGTGGCGGGTTCGCTCAACGACCAGGAGGGTGCCCTGTTCGAGACGGTCAGCGAGCGCCCGTGAGGATTCGAAGGGGAGCACGTCGCCGGTTGTGCCGATGACGAGGATTGGTCCGGCGCCCGATCCGGTGACGGCGGGTGGTAGTTCGGGCGGAACGGACCAGAATCGACATGGGTTGAGTCCTTCGAAGTAGGGACCGATGCGTGATGCGGTTGCCGTTTGGTAGGGGCCGAGCCGTGGCGATGCGGCCAGGACAGCGTCGATGTCAGCTTGTGCCGGTTCCCATGCTGTGGTTGGCCAGTCGAGACAGGTGACTGACCAGAATCGTTCCCGCAACTCGCCGAGCGGTTCGGCGAGCGCAAGGACGCGGGTCCCGTCGCCGTCTTGGGCGTCGGCGAGGGCTCGGAGCAGTTCAGGCCACAGCAACTCCTCATCCTGGAGGCCCGTCCACACGGCCAGAACTGCGTGTCCCAGTCCGACTTCGGTGCCGTTGACGATGAGCGGTTGCTCGTCGAAGCGGGCCATCAGATCATCGAACGCAGCCAGAGGATCGCCGTCGTTGTGGAACGGACAGAACCTGTAGCCAGCGCACTGGTCCATCATCGTGTTGAAGAGCTGTTCCTGCATCGCGGCGACCTGCATCCACGTAGCGGACCAGGGGGCGGTGGTGTCCAAAGCGCTGTCAAGCACCATCGCTCGGGTCTGCTGCGGGAAAAGCGTGGCGTAGATGGAACCGAGCTGACCGCCGTAGGACTGCCCGACGTAGGTGATCTGGTCCTCGCCGAGGGCTTCACGGAGCAGATCCATATCCCGCGCCGTCGCCACGCTCGACAGGTACGGAACGAGTTCGCGGGATCTCGCCGCGCATCCCGTGGCGTACTCTCGGACGGAATCCTCAGTCAGGGCCATCTCTTGCGGCGACTCTGGTGTCGGGTCCAGCGCATACAGCCGCTCTGGATCATCGACGCAGGCAACGATGGTGCCTTCACTTGTCCCCCGCGGATCCCACGACACGACATCGAATCTCTTCGACAGGGTCGAACTGAAAGTCCCCGAGAAGCCGTAGTCATCGACGATGAAGTCGGTTCCGCCTATTCCTGGGCCTCCCGGGTTGTACAACAGCACCCCGATCCGGTTCCCCGGATCTGTCGCAGTCCGCCTCGCCACGGCAAGCTCAATCGTCCCAGCGGACGGATCGGCATGGACGAGGGGAACCGACAACCTGGCGCACTCGGCGTCCCCGCACGCCGTCCACACCAGCCCATCGGACGACACCGTCACCGTCGTGGCCCCTTCGACGGCGGCCATCGTCGTGGAGGTGGTCACGGTGGCCTGAGGGGCCTCCACCGCCGTACTCGTCGAGGCGGCCCCGGAGCTGCCTCGGTCACAACCAGCAACCGAACACGCCGTCAGACACACCACAGCCAGAAGCAGGTAACGTCGCATCAGGGCCTCCCGAGCGCCTACTCCTCAGTATCCACCCAATCACCACCCCTGACTAGGAAAAGCGAACAACGCCGAGCGCATATCCGGCATTCTGTGCGGTCGGACGGGTAGCCCATAGGTGCCGATATGGGCGACTAGCCGGGACGTTGCGTGCGCGGTCGCTCTGGCCTGTCGGTGGCGTGCGCATACGGGCGGCTGGCGAGGCGGTGGCGGTTGTTGCGATCGGCCTGTGTGGCGGTGGTGATTTGCCGTGCTCGGGCAGCTAGGGGGAGAGGGGGCTACATACTGTCCTGTTCGAGTTGGGCTCGAAGGGGTGTCCATAGAGGATGGTTGCGCCGTCGGTGAGGTGCTCGAGTGTGCCCCACGGGGGTCCGAGTCCCCAAGTGTTGTAGTCGCGGGGTGCAAGAGCAGTGGCTGCTCGATTGCCAACTATGAACTGCTGACTACCGACCAAAGCCTCGATCTGGACCACCGTTGGTGCGGCTCCGGCGGGTCGGCTGGCGTAGATGAGGGAGTACGTGATGTCCGGCGGCGGTTGCTGGTTGTTGTGGTCGTACCGCTCGTCCCAGACCCAGTGGGCATCGCTGCTACCCAGTTGAATTGTCACGCTGGCCGTATCGGTACTAGTCATGTGTGCGGACACGAAGTTGGGGTGATCGCTGGTGGCTCCTCCTGGCGGGAGAGGCCAGCTGAACGACATGACCGCGTCGAGCCCGCGATCGCGGCCGCTGCCGGGAAGGACGTGGCTACTGGTGGATAGGCCGATGCGTTCCGGATCGCCCTCGTTCAGCAGTCGTGGCGCGTACTCCTGGAACGCCTCCACTGAGAAGAAGGTGACGTAGGGCGGCAGGGTCACCTCGAACGTTGTGCCGCCGGTGACGGATATCTCGTCGCAGACGGGCGGAATGGTGAGGTCGACAGCCGCGCTCGCGGTTCGCCTTCCAGTCTCGTTGCTGTCAACCGTCACGGAATTCGTGAATGGCGATTGGACGTCGAAGACTGTGCATAGATACGTCCAGGCTTCGCCGACATCGAGTATCCCGTTGGTGACTGCTGACTCGTCGGGTCCGAGCAACGCATCGCAGAGGGGATCATCCAGGGCCATTCCTGTGAGGTCCGTCCCGCCCGTATTGGTTATCACGATGGAGAAGTTCGCGTCTGCGCCTCGCAGCACGGGGGCGTTGATCAGAGTCTTATCGACTGTCATATCTGGATTGGACGCTTCGACCGTGACGGGTACCAGTTCGATGATTGCTGGGATGGCGGCACTCGCGACCGCAACAGTGGATTCGCCAACGGCATCGCCGACGACGACCGCTAGGTCATCGGCCGTTGCTTCCAGTGAAGCCGCGCTGCCGGACACGCCCCACACCAGACGCCCGGTGAGTGGTGATCCATCGCGGGCAACGATGTCGGCATCGAGTTGGACTCCTTCGCCGATAGCGAGAGTTGCATGGGATGGTGTCACGACGATGGACGCTGCGGGATCAGAGACGCTGAGAAGCCCATCGCACAGAGTGTCTTCAACACGTACGAGGTCGGAGCCGAGGCCGAGCGAGTCGACGGCCTTCTGTACCGTCAACATGTCGTTGAGCATCGGTTGCTTGGCGTCGAGATCAGTCAGCCGGGCACATCTTGATTCACGATCGTCATCGAAGGCCTTGAACAGCTTCGTG
>Ga0316197_10000928_pt1 | contig 20841 bp, 19 predicted proteins | sample OudBiesiAoxic_MG_FD_204939 | JGI IMG/M metagenome (GOLD analysis project Ga0316197, IMG submission 204939) | Coastal sediment microbial communities from Oude Bieten Haven, Netherlands - site A oxic | ecosystem: Environmental > Aquatic > Marine > Coastal > Sediment | place: Netherlands... | reverse complement strand
CGTCTATCAGCCGTTTGGCGGCCGAGAACCGGAAACCTGCGCAGCTGGACTCTTTGCAAAGTGCTCAGGACATGTTTGCAAAGTGCACACAAGCAGGCAACGCCGCTGCGGCGGCGCTGGCTAATTACAGGTTTCATGAGATCATCGGTGACATGGCGCATAATGTGTATTTGACGGCGTCGCTCAACCGGCTGCTCATCGACCATACGCGGCTAAGCCAAACCTTCTACCGCCCGAAATCTCAGGAAGATGCGGCGTTGATTGGCAAAGCCTCGGAGCAACATGAAGAACTGATTGCAGCGATTGATGCGCAGGATGCGAAACATGCTGCCGAGCTGACGTTGCAGCATTGGGACTTGTCACGTGGCCGCATGGAGCGATTTGTGCGCCCGGATCCGCTGCCGCTGGAAGCTGCTTTGCCAAAGGATAAAACAAATGCAGTTTGACGGAATTTACACACCTTTGGTGACGCCCTACAACCAAGATTTCTCTATTAACAATAGAGAGTTGCTTGGCGTAATTGATTTTTTGATCGAGGTGGGCGTGCAGGGTTTGATTGTTGCGGGCACAACCGGTGAATATTACGCCCAAAGCACGCAAGAGCGTCTTGAATTGATGGAGACTGTCAAAAAGTACATCGCTGAGCGCGTGCCGCTGATCGTCGGCACCGGAGCAATCAGAACAGAAGACAGCATGATCTATGCACAAGCTGCGCGCGATATTGGCGCGGATGCAATTCTGGTTGCAACGCCGCCCTATGCCTATCCGACCGATCGCGAGATTGCACTACATTGTCTGGCCGTTGACCGCGTCGCTAACCTGCCGGTTATGCTGTATAATTACCCCGGCCGGATGAGCGTCAATATGGGCGAGGAATGCCTTGATCGGCTGGGGCGCAGCCCGAACTTCTGCTCCATCAAGGAAAGTTCCGGTGATCCAAATCGCCTACATATGTTGGCGCGTGATTACCCGCATATCGCTCTGAGTTGCGGTATGGACGATCAGGCGTTGGAGTTCTTTGCATGGGGCGCACGGTCATGGGTGTGCGCGGGATCAAATTTCGCGCCCGAAGCGCATATCGCGCTGCATCGGGCTTGCGTCCTTGAAGGCGACTTTACCAAAGGTCGGGCGATCATGTCAGCGATGTTGCCCTTGATGCGCGTGCTCGAGCAAGGCGGCAAGTTTATCCAATGCATCAAACATGGTCTTTCGACCCGCGGCTTTGATGTAGGACCGCCTCGCAAGCCGCTGCAACCGCTGAATAAAGACGACAAAAGAGAGCTGGAAGACGTGATACGCACACTGAACCGCGCGATTGCCGCCATCGAAGGAGCATCCATATGACCGATCTGCTGACACGTGCAGAATATGCAGCCATCGCGCAAGACCTTGATTTGCCGGCGGCACCTTTCATTGATGGAAAATTTCGCCGTGGCGGTGGGGCGATGATGCCAACCGTAAACCCTGCAACAGGGAAGGTGCTGGCGTCGGTTTCTACTGCGGATGCGGGCGATGTTGATCTGGCCGTCGCAAAGGCGCGTGAGGCTTTCGACCAAGGGGTGTGGTCACGCATGCTTCCGTCAAAGCGCAAGGATACTCTGATCACATTGTGCAAATATTTGACCCGCCACAAGCGTGAGTTGGCGGTGATGGAAAGCATCGATAGCGGGAAACCAATTCGAGATTGTGAATTGATTGATATTCCTGAAACGATTCACTGTCTGAAATGGCACGCCGAAGCCATCGATAAGATATATGACCAAACGGGGCCGGCGGGTGATGACGCGATTTCACTGATCGTGCGCGAACCAATTGGAGTTGTTGCGGCGGTATTACCTTGGAACTTTCCGTTGATGATGCTGGCGTGGAAGATCGGCCCGGCATTGGCGGCTGGATGCTCGGTAATTGTAAAGCCGGCCGAACAAACATCGCTCACCGCGTTGCGTGTGGCAGAGCTTGCGCATCTAGCAGGCGTCCCGCGCGGTGTCTTACAGGTCTTGCCGGGTGAGGGTGCGGCTGTGGGTGAACCGCTGGGACGCCATATGGATGTTGATATGGTCAGCTTTACAGGATCAACCGAAACGGGGCGCCGGTTTTTGCGATATTCTGCGGATAGCAACCTCAAGAAAGTTGTGCTGGAGTGTGGTGGTAAAAATCCCGCCCTTGTTCTGGCGGATGCTGAAAACCTGGATCATGTGGCCGGGCATGTGGTGAACGCAGCCTTCTGGAATGGTGGCCAGAATTGCTCGGCCACATCTAGGTTGATCGTGCACAAGGACGTCAAGGCACCGTTGATGGAACGGATCACGGCCCGTATGCGGGACTGGAAAACCGGCGACCCACTCGACCCCGCAAATTATATCGGAACAATGATCGACGCGTCACATTGTGAAAAAGTGCGCGGCTATCTTGGGACGTCGGATGACGGTCCTTTCGTAATGCCAACTGTCATCGAGGCAAAACCAAACGATCCTGCAGCGCGCGACGAGATATTCGGGCCTGTGCTGGCGGTGATCGAAGTGGCCAGCACAGAAGAGGCTATCGCGGTGGCGAATGATACGGCGTACGGTCTGGCGGCCAGCGTCTTTACTGACAAGGCGCGCACAGCCTTGCGCACCGCGCGCGATTTACGGGCGGGGACAGTCACTGTGAACTGCTACGGCGAAGGGGATATGTCCACGCCTTTTGGTGGCTATAAACAGTCCGGTTTTGGCGGGCGTGACAATGGTCTGCATGCGCATGACCAATACACGGAACTAAAGACCATCTGGATCGATCTGACAGACCCCAAAGAGGGAGATAACGTCGGATGAGCCGTATCGGGTTTATAGGAACGGGCCATATAGCGGCCCCGATGGTACGGTTTCTCGCGGACCGGGGGCACCAGATAACTGTATCTGACCGCAATCGTGAGGTAGCGGCATCACTGGCGGCCACGCATGGTGTCGTGGTTGCTGATAACCAAGCGGTGGTGGATGCGAGTGACATAATTTTTCTATGTGTCAGGCCCCACGTCGCGGCAGATGTGCTGAAGCCTTTGACGTTTCGACGTGAACACCAGATTGTATCGGTAATGGCTGGTATTTCGCTGGATGCGCTTGGCGCAACCTGTGCACCTGCCCACGATATCACAATGACCATTCCCTTGGGGTATCTTGAACAGGGCGGTTGTCCTTTGCCTGCCTGTCCCAGCGACAAAGTGCTCAAGCCTCTGTTCGAGCCTGAAAACCCTGTTTTGGGTGTCCGTGATGAGGGCGCGTTCAATATGCACTTTGCGGTATGTGCGTTCGTGCCCGGCGTGCTGGATTTGATGACAACCTCTTCGTCATGGCTGGCCCATCACACAGGGGATGCCGATCAGGCCGCGCGGTATACAAGACAGCTACTGGCAGGGTTTCTGGCCGCTTTGCCGAACGAGGGCGCCGCACTTCTACCCGACGAGCGTGATGCACTTGCGACGAAAGGTACATTGAGCGCGCAAATGACCGATGGGCTGCGGGAAGGTGGTGCGCATGACGCGCTGACCCGCGCATTGGACAGTATTGCCGACAGATTGACAGGTAAGACATGAGCGTTGATGCGGTTGGTACAGTACGGCGTGGCCGTGGCGCACGGCGGGCTGTACGGCAAGCAACAGATATGACGATGCTGCCCGCTTTGCGCCGCGGGTTGCCTTTAACCGAACCGATGAACGCCGAGCAGATCGCCCGCCTTGATGCAGCGTCAATGGACATTCTTGAGAACATTGGCGTGGTCTTCCGCGATCCCGTTGCTCTGGAAGACTGGAAACGTGTCGGGGCAGATGTGCGTGGTGAAACCGTATATCTGGACCGCGCACTTGTACGCGCCCTGATTTCTACAATTCCCGAAACCTTTACCTATAACGCGCGTGATCCGGCCAAGAACCTGCCCTTCGGTCGGGACCACGCAATTTTTGTCCCGATGACAGGTGCGCCTTATTTGCGCGACCTTGATGATGTCCGGCGCAATCCCACGCTTGATGATCTCGCCAACTTTCACAAGCTCAGCCACATGCTGCCGGCGATGCATTCGTCCGCGCATCACATTGTCGAACCCTACGACCACCCGATCAGCCAACGGCATTTGCGCATCACTTATTCTTCGATCAAGCATTCCGACAAGACATTCATGGGCATGACCACAAGCCCCAAGAATGCCGAGGACGTGCTGGACATGTGCGCCATCCTGTTCGGCGAGGAATTTCTTGAAACGCATCCGGTCGTGACCGGGAATTGTAACGGGAATTCCCCTCTGGTGTGGGACGAAACGATGCTGGGCGCGCTGCGCGCGTTTTCGCGGCGCAACCAGCCTGTTCTGTGCTCGCCCTTTGTGTTGGGGGGCGCAAATACGCCTGCATCCGTCGCGCCGACCGTCGTACAACTTAACGCGGAAGCGCTCAGCGCATTGGCCTATACGCAAGTCATCCGCAAAGGTGCACCTGCCATTTACGGGCATTATCTCTCAACGGTATCGATGAAATCGGGTGCGCCAATGGCGGGAACCCCGGAAATCAGTTTAATGAACTTCATGATTGGTCAGATGGCACGCTTTTATGGCGTCCCGTGGCGTACATCGACCTCGCTGGGCGGGGCCAAGACTTTTGACGCGCAGGCGGGCTATGAAAGCGCGATGACCCTCAACGCTGTTCTGATGAGTGGTGCCAATTATATGTGGCACGCAGCTGGGTGGAACGAAGCGGGCATGCACTGTTCTACGGCCAAGTTTATCGTCGATGCAGAGGTGTGCGCCATGGGGTACCGAATGGCTGAAGGCGTGCGCTGGGATGATTTTGACGAAGCCCTTGTCGCTGTCGGAGACGTGGGGCCGGGCGGGCATTATCTGGGCCATCCGCACACGCTTGAAAATTTCCAGCGCGCGTTCTTCATGCCCGAGATGTTTGACAATAATTCGATTGAGCAGTGGCAGGCAGAAGGGGGCATCGATATCACCGAACGTGCGCTGAACCGCGCACGCACTTTGCTGGGAGAGTACGAGGCACCGAAACTGGATCCTGGTGTTGATGAGGCGCTGTGTGACTACATTGCACGGCGCGAACGTGAAATCCCTCCGGCTGATGCGCTTAATCAGGAGTATTGAAGATGTCAGTTCGCGTAATACTGGCGCCCCCGGACATCGCACCCCAGCGGATCGCGGACCTGTTATGGAGCACGGACCCCGCGTTGAACGGCTTTATCTTCGGGTCAATGGACGTGCTGCACCGAATCCTTCAGTCCGAGTGGCCAGCGACGCGCGGCATGTTGTGCCATCGGCACGCATTCCTCGCCGAGGATCACGGGGCAATCTCAGGTTTGTTGGTGGGCCACACGGCCGCAGAGTTTCCGGCGAATTTCGAAGCGGCGCTGGAGTTGCAGACGCAGGCGCTGCTGGAGGCGGAAGCGCTTCATTTGCGTGAAGCGCTGAAATGGATGGACCGTCTGTTTCCAGCGGCGAGGGAAGGTACTTATTACATCTTGGAACTGGCCGTGGCTCCGGATGCGCAAGGTGTGGGCGTGGCCCACAAATTGCTGGCGGCCGCGCAAGTACGCGCGCTTGGGGCGGGCTGCACGCACCTGTGCCTTGACGTGGCTGCTGATAACGAAGCGGTCGCATTCTATCAGCATATCGGTTTTGTGACCGAGATTGAAACGCGCATGCCGTATCTGGCGGACACGTACGGTATCGGTCTGCACTATCATATGACGCGCCCGTTAGAGCCCGCGTCATGCGCGTAAAACGGCTGCCCCGCGATCCGGGCCCGGCAGGCTGGGATAAACTCTTGGGTAAAGCTGCGCCCGCAACACCACTCGAGCAGGACACAACTGCTGACTGGCTTGTTATCGGTGCGGGTTTTGCCGGTCTGGCGGCCGCACGACGGTTGTCGCAACTGTGTCCCGCCGATCGTATTGTGATGCTTGATGCCACACGGGTCGGGGCTGGGCCGGCGGGCCGCAACTCTGGGTTTATGATTGATCTGCCGCATGATCTGGCTTCTGAAAACTACAGTGGCGCGCTCGAGGTGGACCGCGCGCAAACAGAAGATAACCGCCGCGCCATCGCCTTTGCGCAGACGATGGCAGACGATTTTAACATGCCGCCTGAAGCATTTGTGAAATCTGGAAAAATAAACAGTTCTGCAACACCCAAAGGCGCGCTGCATAATCAGGAGTTTGCGCGCCATCTGGCATCAATGGAAGAACCGCACGAGATGCTGGACGCGCAAGCTATGCGCGATTTGACCGGCACGACGTACTATACTGGCGGTTTATTTACACCCGGTGCGGTTATGATCCAGCCCGCGATGTTCGTACGTTCTGTTGCTGCGGCTTTGCAGTCAAACCGCGTTCACCTTCACGAAGAAAGCCCTGTCACAGCGCTTGACCGGGTGGGGCCGGACTGGGTGGCGACAACACCCAAAGCGCGTGTGACCGCGCCGAACGTGGTTTTGGCGGTTAATGGCCATCTGGAAAGCTTTGGTCATTTGACGGGACGGTTGATGCATGTGTTCACCTATGCCTCCATGACCCGCGCGCTGACGACGGCTGAATGCGCAGCCTTGGGCGGGCAACCCGTCTGGGGAGTGACACCGGCAGACCCCCTTGGCACCACGGTACGGCGCATATCGGGACAGGGAGGGGACCGGATCGTGATCCGCAACCGGTTTACCTTTGATCCCACGATGGAAGTACGTGACACGAGGATTGACCGCGTCGCGTTGGATCATGACAGAGCGTTCGCAGCCCGTTTCCCGATGTTGCGTGATGTCACGATGGAGCACCGATGGGGCGGACGGCTCTGCCTGAGTTACAACAATGTGCAAGTGGTCAAGGAAATAGAGCAAGGGCTGTGGGCGGCCTGTTGTCAGAACGGATTGGGTACCGCCAAGGGAACATTGGCAGGCGTGCTTGTGGCCGAGGCTGCCAACGGTCTGTCGTCTCCGGCGCTGACCCGCGCGCTCACGGCACCATTGCCCAAAAAGCTTCCACCCGCACCATTGGCACGGGTGGGAGCCAACGCGCGATTGCGTTGGGGTGAATGGCGCGCAGGTCGCGAGCTATAACGTCAAATGGCGAGGTATTCTTCGCGCAACTCTTTGTTTTCAAGAACTTCTGCTGCAGTACCGTCAAAAACGATGCCGCCGGTATCAAGGATGACCGCACGATCGGCAAGCTCAAGCGCACGCACCGCATTCTGCTCAACCAGAATGGTGGTCATGCCCTGTTCCTTGATGATCCGTAGCGTCTTTTCAATCTCGTCCACGATGACTGGCGCAAGTCCCTCATAGGGTTCATCCAGCAGCAAAACTTTGATGTCGCGGCACAGAGCGCGCGCGATAGCCAGCATTTGTTGCTCACCACCGGACAGCGTTATACCTTCCTGATTGCGGCGTTCGCGCAAGCGCGGGAACAGATCGTAGACACGGTCAATAGACCAGCCGATTGGTGGTGCGATCTGTGCAAGCTTCAGGTTTTCCTCGACAGTCAGCCCTGCAATAATCCGGCGGTCTTCGGGGACGAGGCCCAAGCCGACACTTGCAGCTTCATAGCTGGCCATTTTGTGCAGGGGCTGGTGGTCAAGCCATATCTCGCCGTGGCGTACTTCAGGATCACCCAAGCGTGCAATAGAACGCAATGTGGATGTTTTGCCAGCACCGTTGCGCCCAAGCAAGGCAAGGATTTCGCCTTCGTGCACATTAAAGCTGATGCCCTGCACGATGTAGCTTTCACCGTAGTAAGAGTGCATATCCCAGACCGACAGAAAGGCGGGGGCGGTGGATGCCATGTTGGCATTCTTGGTAAAGTCGGGTTTGACGTTCATGTGTTCGCCTCCTTATGCCGCTGTCTGCGTTTCGCCAAGATAGGCTTCGCGCACTTTAGGGTGACCCTTGATGTTGTCGGGCGTATCTTCGACCAAGGGCGTGCCCTGAGCCAGTACAGTGATCCGTTGCGCAAGGCTGAATACAACATGCATGTCGTGCTCGATGATCGCGATTGTGATGTCACGCTCCTCGCTGATCTGTTTCAGCAGATCGATGGTGTTGTTGGTGTCCGCCCGCGCCATGCCGGCTGTTGGTTCGTCTAGCAGCAACAAGCGGGGTTCCTGACTAAGGCACATACCGATCTCAAGCCGGCGTTTGTCACCACGTGATAACGAACTGGACGTCATTTGGAGTTTGTCAGACATGTTCAGCTCTTCCAACATGTGCTCTGCGCGTTCCACGACGTCTTTCTGTGATACAACACTGGAAATCGCATTGAGCCCGAACGCGCCGTCGCGTTTTGCAAAACACGGGATCATCATGTTTTCCAAAACCGTCAGATCTCCGAAGATCTCAGGGGTCTGGAATACGCGGCTGATGCCCATTTGGTTGATTTCGTAGGGTTTGCGGCCCAGCACCGACTGACCATCGAACATAACCGATCCGGTGTCCGGGATCAGTTTGCCCACAAGGCAGTTCAGCAAAGTGGATTTCCCCGCCCCGTTAGGTCCGATGATCGCGTGAACGCTGCGCTCTGCAATGCTCAGGTTCACATCTCCAAGCGCTTGCAACCCGCCAAACCGCTTGCCGACGTTTTTGACTTCAAGAATACCCATTACGTCGTCTCCTTATTCAGCTGGTGTTGTTTTGCCATCGGTCTTTTCGTCCGAGGCTTTTTTGCGCTTGAAGACAGCGGCGATTTTCTGACCGCCTTGAACCAGACCGCCAGGCAGGAAGATCACGACGAGCATAAAGATGATGCCCAACGTCAGGTGCCAGCCCTTGCCGATGAACGGATAGATGATCGTGACAAGCAGGTCTTCCAGCCCGTCCGGCAGGAAGGCAAACCATGTATGCAAAATGTCCGAGTTGATCTTGGACAAAATGTTTTCCATGTATTTGATCGCACCCGCACCCAGTACCGGACCGATCAGCGTGCCAACACCGCCGAGGATGGTCATCAGCACCACCTCACCCGATGCTGTCCAGAACATACGCTCGGGGCCCGCAAGAGGGTCCATCGCTGCCATCAGGCCGCCTGCAAGACCGGCGTACATACCCGAGATCACGAAGGCCGCCAACATGTAGGGTTTGGGGTTCATCCCCGTATAGTTCAGCCGTTGCTGGTTTGACTTGATCGATTTGAGCACAAGTCCGAAAGGAGAGCGGAAAATCCGGATCGACAGATAAAATGCCGCCAGCATCACGAACGCCGAAAAGTAGTAACCCGCTGAGAAGGTAAACACCCAGTCACCAATATTCATTTCCGCGGCGCTGCGCATCTCGAGGCCGAACAAGCTTGGTGAGGGGATGTTGCCCTGTGCCGTTGTTTGGGAACCCAAAATGCGGGGGTCCTGCAGCGTCAGTTGCAGACCGGTTTCCCCGCCTGTCAAACCTTTCTGCAAGAGGCCCTGTTTGTCAGGGCCGTCCATGTCGGTAGCAAGCACCGAGTAGGCCAGCGAATAGGACATCATCGCAAAGGCAAGCGTCAGGATCGAGAAGTAGATGCCCGAGCGCCGCAAACTGACATAGCCGATCAAGACTGCGAACATGCCCGACATCACCACCGACAAGCCAAGCGCCGGCAGGACGTTCATGCCAAAGATTTTAAACATCCACATGGCCGCATATGACCCGATACCCAGAAATGCGGCGTGACCAAAGGAAAGGTAACCGGTCAGGCCGAAAAGGATATTGAAGCCGATGGCAAAGATACCAAAGATCACGAAGCGCTGCATCAGGTCGGGATAACCCGCGTTGAACTGCGCCATGGCAGACCCTTCGGGGAAGGGGTTAAGGATGAAGGGTGCCAGCATCGTGAGGGTAATCACGAGCAACAGCAGCTTTGTGTCCTGTTTATTAAGTCCGAGCATTTTCTTATTCCTCCATCACGCCTTTGCGACCCATAAGGCCCCGTGGACGGGTCAGCAAAATGATGATTGCGACCAGGTAAATGATGATCTGGTTGATACCGGGCAGTGCGTCGAGCACGCGGGGCATCGAGGCGAAACTTTCCAGAATGCCGAGCAAAAAGCCCGCTGCGACAGCACCGGGCAGAGAGCCCATGCCGCCGACCACCACAACAACGAAACTCAGAACAAGAAAGTCCATCCCCATATGATAATTGGGCGAGTTAATGGGCGTATACATCACCCCCGCAAGTCCCGCGACCGCAGCGGCTATACCGAACATGATGGTGAAACGCTTGTCGATGTTAATGCCTAAAAGGCCTACCGTCTCGCGGTCTGCCATGCCTGCGCGGACAACCATGCCAAAGGTGGTGAACTGCAAGAACGCAAAGACCGCACCGATGATAAGAGCCGCAAAGCCGAAGTAAACAAGACGCCAGTAAGGATAAATGATTGAGCCGGGATCAAACCCGAGCAGCGCACCGAAGTCAAAAGAACCTGTGAAGGCCGATGGTGCGGGTGTGGGGATCGGGTTCGCACCGTAGAAATATTTGATGACTTCCTGCAAGACGATCGCCAGACCGAAGGTGACCAGAATTTGGTCCGCGTGAGGTCGCTTGTAAAAGTGCTTGACCAGACCACGCTCCATCGCAAAGCCGATGCCGATCATAACGGGAATTGCAAAAATAATTGACAGTGGGACCGCCCAGTCGATGATCGCCGCACCAGTAGCTTCACCGAACCAGTCGTAGATATAGGGCACATCCCGCATCATTTGATTACCGAGAAAGTCCACTTCGCCTTCAACGGCGACTTCGTGGCTGACGCTCAGAAAGCGGCTGAATGTGACTGCGCAGAACGCGCCGATCATGAACAGCGCGCCATGCGCGAAATTCACGACACCAAGCGTGCCAAAAATCAGCGTCAAGCCAAGCGCAATAAGCGCATAGGCAGACCCTTTGTCCAGGCCGTTGAGGATTTGCAGGATGATTGCGTCCATGGTCCCACCTTACATGAAACGGAGTTGCCCCTGAGAACGGGGAAGCCGGGCGGCGAGAAGCGCCGCCCGATATATTTTTGGATTAGGCGTTACGCGCCTGGGTTACATGCACCCAGTTCACCGCCAAAGATGCCGGCGTCATACGTAACTTGGCTGACCGGGGTGATTTCCACGATCTCGAGAAGGTCGAACTCGGATGTCGGGTTCTCTTTCCCTTTCACGACCAGCACGTCTTTGAAGCACTGGTGATCTTCGCCACGATACAGCGTCGGGCCGTTGCCCATGCCGTCGAATTGGAAGTCTTTCAGCGCTTCGCCAACCGCACACGGGTTGAACGAGCCCGCACGCTGTACCGCATCTGCATAGAGCAGGGCCTGTACATAGCATGTGTGCGCCGCCTGTGAAGGCGGGAAGCCGTATTTGGTGCCGAAGGATTTAACGAACTCTTTAGAGCCGTCGTCCTGCAGCGACCAGTGCCAGTTTGTGGATCCGAAGATGCCCTTAACGTTGGCACCCGCACCCTTCGCCATCAGACGCGAGTAGAGTGGTACAACGATTTCGAAATTCTTGCCGTTCGCAACACGCTCGCGCAGGCCGAACTGAACCGCGTTTGTCAGCGAGTTCACCATGTTACCACCGTAGTGGTTCAGAACCAGAACGTCCGCATCTGACTGCAGAACAGGCGCGATGTAAGAGGAGAAGTCAGTTTGGGTCAGCGGTGTCAGAACCGTGCCGACTGTTTCCCAGCCCATGGCTTCTGTCGACGTCCGCACAGCTTCTTCAGTTGTGTAACCCCAGTTGTAGTCAGCGGTCAGGTGATACGCTTTGCGGTCCGTGCCGTAGTTGTTGGCAAGCACCGGCGCAAGTGCTGCACCTGTCATGTAGGAGTTAAAGAAGTGACGGAAACCGTTTGCTTTCTTGTCCTTACCTGTCGTGTCGTTCGAGTGCGTCAGACCAGCCATGAAGATAACGCCGGCCTCTTGGCAAAGCGCTTGTACAGCCACAGCAACACCCGAGGATGAACCACCGGTGATCATGATTGCGCCGTCTTTTTCGATCATCGACCGTGCGGATGCGCGTGCCGCGTCAGATTTCGTCTGCGTGTCGCCCGTGACGTACTCGACCTTCTTGCCGAGGATGCCATTGCCCTCGAGGGCTTTAGACGAGAACGTGTTCAACAGACCGCCATCGCCGCCACCGTTCAGGTGCTCGACCGCCAGCTCATAGGCGCGCAGTTCGTCCGCGCCTTCGTCTGCGTAGGGGCCGGACTGCGGTACGTTAAAGCCAAGCGTCACTGTGTCGCCTGTGGGCGCATTGGTGAAACCGCTGTGGCCGTCCGCACGCAGGTACGTCGGCAACGTCAGGCCAGCGGCACCAGCAACGGCGCCGGTCTTGATCAGGCCACGACGTGTAATGTTCGATTTGGACATGAAAATCCTCCCAGTTGATTAATCAAACGCGGCTCGCATATCTCCCTCGAACACGCGCATGAAGCACTTTAGTGCAGTGTTAAGAGTGCATAGCAACAGAAAATTGCGCAACAAGTGCCTTGAATTTAACAACTATTTTGTAAATAATTCCACAAAGGTGCTTCGGTTTTTGTAAATTTTTTGATGTTGCGCTGCAGAAAGCCGTTGAATTCACCCAAGATTGCCACGGGAGGCAGATGTGCCGCGCGAAGGACTAACTGGAAGCCGTATCCGCGAAAGACGGTCTGTTGCAGGCATTCGTCAGGCAGAACTGGCGCGTTCGCTGGGTATTTCGCCGTCGTACCTTAATCTGATCGAACATAACCGCCGCAGAATCGGTGGCAAGTTGTTGCTTGATATTGCGCGTGTCCTCGGGGTCGAGCCATCGATGCTGTCAGAAGGCGCGGAAGCGGCTTTGATTGCCACACTGCGCGAAGCGGCGACGGGTGCAAATCTACCCCAGGCAGAAGTTGAGCGCGCAGATGAACTTGCGGGTCGGTTTCCGGGGTGGGCAGAAGTACTGGCGGTCGGTCACCAACGCATTGCTACTTTGGAGCGTACGGTCGAAACGCTCAGCGATCGGTTGACGCATGATCCGATGCTTGCGGCGTCAGTGCACGAGCTTTTGTCGACCGCCGCCGCGATCCGGTCAACGGCATCTATTCTGGCAGACGAAAAGGACATCGAGGCGGAATGGCGCGACCGTTTCCATGCCAACCTCAATCAGGATAGTAAAAGGCTTGCAGAAAGCTCAAAGTCTTTGGTCGATTATTTTGAAGCGGGGCGCGTGGATCAGGACCTGGTGTCTAGCCCGCAAGAAGAAGTGGACGCGTTTCTATCGCAAAACGGGTATCATTTTGCAGGGCTGGAAAAAGCAGATCAGTCGATCGATGAGGTGATCGATACGGCCGAGCTTTTACGCAGTACGACGTCAAAGAAACTGGCGCGGATCGTATTAAAAAGGATCGTGTCTGATGCAGCGGCAGTTCCTGCGTCTGCGCTGTCTGCTGCAATATCACGCGTCGGGTCCGATCCGCTTGTGTTGGCGGCTGATCTGAATGCACCAGTGTCTGTTCTGCTTAGAAGGCTGGCAGCGCGCAAAGATATCGAAACCGGTCTGATCGTCTGTGATCGCGCGGGCAGCATTCTTTTTCGCAAGCCTGTCGGCCAGATGGTGATCCCGCGGTTCGGGGCCGCCTGTGCGCTTTGGCCTATCTTTGCGGCCTTGTGTCAGCCGGGGCAGGTGATCCACACGCCGATGGTTCAACTGGGGCGCGGACGCGCCTATTTTGACTGTTACGCTGTGGCTGACGTGGTCGGTGAGATGCACTACAACGCGCCTCCGTTGATTGAGGCGAGCATGCTGTTGGTCGCGGGCACAGCGCCCGAGACAGGTCAGGTGCTTGAGGTCGGGTCAACCTGTGGCGTCTGTCCAAAACGTGGATGCCCGGGGCGTCGAGAACCTTCGATATTGATGGATGGTATATAGAGTGTTTGCGTCTTGGGCGTCGCACGCGCAGACAGAAAGAAACAAGGGGAGCAAACATGCGTATTCTGTTCACAGGTGGAGCCGGTAAAGCTGGCAAACACGCGATTGCCTATCTGCTGGCTCAGGGGCATCGCGTTTTGAACGCCGATTTGGTGCCATTGGATATGGAAGGTGTAGAAAACCGTATTGTCGATCTGGCAGATGCAGGTCAGGTTTATGATGTGATGATGAGCTATGCAGGCTTTGACGAACTTGAAGCAGGTACAGGTGTTCCCCGATTTGACGCTGTTGTCCACTTTGCCGCTGTGCCTCGCATTCTCATGAAGCCTGACAACGAAACATTCCGCATCAACACGATGAGCACGTATAATATTCTGGATGCGGCGGCCAAGTTTGGTATCCGCAAGGTTATCTTTGCATCTTCCGAGACGACATACGGCATCTGTTTTGCCGATGGCACACGGCTGCCCGAGTATTTACCGCTGGATGAAGAGCATCCGACGGTTCCCGAAGACAGCTATGCCATGTCAAAAGTCGTGAACGAGGCCACGGCGCGCAGCTTTCACGCGCGCACCGGTGGCGATATCTACGGGTTGCGGATCAATAATGTTGTAGAACCCCATGAGTACAAGGAAAACTTCCCGTCGTATTTTGCTGATCCGAAGCTGCGGCTGCGAAATTTCTTCGCCTATATCGATGCGCGCGATCTGGGGCAGATGGTGCAGAAGTGCCTTGAGGTCGATGGCTTGGGCTTTGAGATCTTCAACGTATCCAACGACGACCATTCCGTTCATCTGCCCGGCGACGCACTGATCCAGCAGTACTATCCCGACGTGGCCTTAAAATCAGAACTCGCACCAGACCAGACATTCTACAGCAATCAAAAGGCCAAGGATCTTTTGGGTTTCGCGCCGGAATATTCGTGGCGGGATTTCGTTACGGCACCTCGCGCCGTCTAGTCGAGCAAATCTTTGACTTTGCTGAAAGATGCTACGATAAAGAAGAACCTGTTTTTGCTGTGACGCTCTGCGTGACCGCGAAAACGCGGCCTTGGGAGGAGGCTTCTATGGGCAAACATGTACTCATCATCGAGGATGAATTGAACATCATCGAAGCCATACGCTTTTTGCTCAGTCGCGAAGGGTGGACGGTAGACACCCACAGTAATGGCACGGATGCAGCACAGGTTATTCGTGATCTCAAACCTGATCTGGTGATGCTTGATGTCATGCTTCCGGGCAAAAGCGGCTTTGATATTCTAGAAGAATTGCGCAGCCACGATGATACTGCAGACCTGCCTGTATTGATGCTGACGGCGCGCGGTCAAAGTCGCGATCGCGAAATGGCAGAGAAAGCTGGCGTAAGCCGTTTTATGACGAAGCCTTTTTCCAATTCCGAAGTGCTAACCGCCGTGCGCGATTTACTATACGTGCATCAACAAAAGGCCTAAGCCATGGCGCGAAAGCCGCTACCGGTATTTTTGGAGCGGAGCAGCTACCGCAAACGCCGTCTGATGGATGCCCTTAAACTGTTGGCTTTGTTTGGGACGGTTTTGTGGATGATCCCGACACTTTGGCCCAATGCATCTGACACATCCGTAGAGCCTATCGCCACTTCGCGAGCGCTGTTTTATGTGTTTGGCGTTTGGATCATCTTGATCTGTCTGTCCGCTTTGTTCGTGCATCGACAGCCTATGCCGGAAAACGGCGGACGGGAGGCAGACAAAACTCCATGACATCTTTGAATGTTCTGATTGCAGTCTGTCTGGCCTATGTTGCGCTTTTGTTTTTCATTGCGTTTGTTGCGGAACGCGCGGGTGTCCAGGGCAGGGGGGACTGGCTGTTGCGCTCGCCCTTGGTCTACACGTTGTCGTTGTCTATCTACTGCACGGCATGGACGTTCTACGGCGCTGTGGGCAACGCGGCGCGCTCGGGCCTTGAGTATGTGACAATCTACCTTGGGCCCAGTCTTGTAATCTTGGGCTGGTGGTGGATATTGCGGCGTCTCGTCCGCATCGGGCGCAGCCACAAAGTGACGTCTATCGCCGATCTGATCTCGTCACGGTTCGGTAAATCCAACGTACTGGCGATCGTGGTTACAGTGATGGCCGTTGTTACTGTGACACCTTATATCGCGCTTCAACTGCAATCGGTGACCCTGTCATTGTCGATTTTCTCGGCGGCAGAGCAGGGCGCCGTGCCCGACACAAGCGACGCAAACGCACCGGCCTTTTGGATTGCCTGCGGTCTGGCACTTTTTACGGTTCTTTTCGGAACCCGTAACCTGAATGTAAACGAACGACACCATGGCGTCGTCATCGCTGTTGCGGCAGAGGCGATCGTCAAGCTTGTGGCGCTTTTGGCGGTGGGCATCTTTGTGGTCTGGGGAATAGCGGGTGGGCTGCCGGAAACGCTTGCGCGCATTGATGCATCCGATTTGGGAACCTGGCAGACAAGCGGCAGCCGCTGGGCCACGCTTACCTTTATCGCAGCGGCCGCGTTCTTATGCCTGCCCCGCATGTTTCAAGTGATGGTCGTCGAAAACGAGGACGAAAAGCACCTCCGTATCGCAAGCTGGGCTTTCCCTCTGTACCTGATGCTTATCAGCCTGTTCGTCATTCCGATTGCCGTTATCGGGCTTGAAGTGCTACCGGAAGGATCAAACCCTGACCTTTTCGTCCTGTCGTTACCGCTAAGCCAAGGCCGCGAGGGGCTGGCGATGCTTAGTTTTCTTGGTGGATTTTCCTCTGCCACGTCAATGGTTATCGTGGCCACACTTGCCCTGTCGACAATGGTTTCGAACCACATCGTGATGCCGGTCTTTTTGTATCTGCATCAGGGAGGAGCCAGTCAATCTGGCGACGTTCGCGAGATCGTCATCCTGTCCAGACGCTTATCCATCCTCGCGATCATCGGGTTCGGGTACATTTATTATCAGGCGTCGGGCGGCTCCGGTGCGCTTGCGTCAATTGGTTTGATTTCTTTTGCGGGCGTTGCGCAATTTTTACCGGCGATGTTGGGCGGGATCTTCTGGCGCGGTGCGACACGCCTCGGTGCGATGTCTGGCTTGGGCGTCGGCTTTCTATTGTGGGTCTTTACAATGCTCTTGCCCAGTTTTGGGCAGGGCGCGGTCCTCTCTACAGATATTTTTGAAAGCGGCCTCTTTGGGCTTGGCATGCTGCGTCCTCAGGCGCTTTTTGGCATTGAAGGCATGGACCCTATTGTCCACGCTGTTTTCTGGAGCATGCTTTTGAACACTGCAGTGTTTGCTGCGGTGTCTCTTGTGACGTTCCCAAACCCTCTCGAGCGGTTGCAGGGGGCACAGTTTGTGAATGTGTTTGACCATTCCCCCCAGACGCAGGGCTGGAATGCGTCTGTGGCAGAGAGCGAAGATCTGATGATTATGGCCCAGCGTATCCTTGGGTCGGAAGAAGCACGCGCTTTGTTTGCCGATCAGGCTCTTGCACAGGGGTTGTCGGGGCATTTGCCGGAACCGACACCTGATTTCCTTCAGCTTTTAGAGCGCGAGTTAGCGGGGTCTGTTGGCGCAGCAACCGCGCATGCCATGATCAGTCAAATCGTTGGGGGCTCGGCGGTGTCGGTCCATGATCTGATGGCGGTGGCCGACGAATCTGCGCAGATGCTCGAGTATTCCAGCCAACTTGAGGCAAAGTCCAAAGAACTGAGCCAGACCGCTGCTAAACTGCAGGCCGCCAACACAAAGCTGATGCAGCTGAGCGCGCAAAAGGACGCGTTTCTCAGCCAGATCAGCCATGAGTTGCGTACACCAATGACGTCAATCCGTGCGTTTTCTGAGATATTGCGGGATACCGAAGGGATGCGCCCGCTGGAAAAGGCAAAATATGCCAATATTATCCATTCCGAGACGATAAGGCTGACACGTTTGCTGGATGATTTGTTGGATCTAAGCGTTCTGGAAAACGGTCAGGTCACACTGAATACACAATCGGGCAACCTAAGTGATCTTCTCGACCAAGCTATCTCATCCGCGCTGGCCGGCGCCGCGAACCCGATCAGAATACACCGCCGCCGCTTGAACGAAAGGCTGGTGCTTGAAACCGATCTGGACCGGCTGTGCCAAGTGTTTATTAACCTGATTACAAATGCTCAGAAATACTGTTCAGCATCAGAGCCAGAGCTTCGTATCGTAGTCAGCGAAGATCAGGGCGGCGTTGTCGTTGATTTTGTCGATAACGGCGACGGTATTCCTCTTGAAGCGCGCGAAATCATGTTTGAGAAGTTCAGCCGGATCGGAGCGCAAGACAGCAATGGTGCGGGTTTGGGGCTGGCGATCTGTCGCGAAATCATGACAAGGCTTGGCGGCGATGTTACCTATCTCAGTGACGCGCAAGGTACTGGCTTTCGGGTGGTTCTGGCGCAGCCGCGGGCGGTGGCCGCGCAATAGAACCGCCCGTATCTGAACGTGGCTTCGCGCGAAATAAAACTTTCGTAACCATTTCCGGATACATGTGATCCAGACAAAGAGCACCGGCAACCGCGGGCAGGTGCGTCTTGTGAATGGACGATCTCTAAAAGGACGGTCGATGTCAGTTTTGCAACGCAAAGCACAGGTTGGAAAACAGGAACACCAAGCGCGGGCTATGACCGTGCCCAAAGCTTTGCGCGTTGGTCTTGCCAAGGTCGCTGACGATGCTTTTGACATGGCACTCGCGGTGATTGGCGTGACTAAAGAAACCGCGGCTGCATCGGTTGTTCTGGAAGATGTGGGTGAAGAAACTCTCTTGCTTTTGCTTGATGGGGTGGCGGGCAAGGTCGGTGGTGCCTTGTTAGGCAGTGCGCTTGTTTCTGCTTTGGTGCAACAGCAAACAACGGGGCGGGTGGCGGCTGCTGTCGTTGAGGACCGGCGCATGACTGCAACCGATGCCGCACTATGCGCTCCATTGATTGATTTATTGTTTACACGCGCACATGGGCTAGTGGACAACGACGCTGACCGTGTTGCACTGCCGTGCCTGAAATTTGGGGCGCGGGCAGAAAACAAACGCTTGTTCGAACTTGCCTTGGATGAGGTCGAATATACGGTGCTGCGTTTGACGGTCGATATCGCGGGAGGTGTCGCACAGTCCTCATTGGTATTGCTGCTGCCACCACCTGCGGCGATGCCTGACCCCGTACCTGCATCTGATGGAAATGAAACCTCGCAAAATCCCAAGACGTTGAAACCTGCAATAATGGATGTACCAGCGGAGTTGTCTGCAGTTTTATGCCGGTTGCGGTTCCCGCTGGCGCAGATCAGCGCCCTTGAAATTGGTCATCTGATTGATGTTCCTTCCGAATCTTTCGATGCGGTTGAACTATTGTCGATCAATGGCCGGTTGATCAGTTCTGGCGCAATGGGGCACGTCGATGGCAACCGTGCATTGATGTTGAACAGTGGAAGTGGGGCGGAAGATACGACATCGCGGCATCTCGGTGGATTGAACGACCTGGTCCCCGAACAGTCCGATTATAGCAAGCTGGACTTGCCCGAACTGGAAATGCCACAAACCGACGTGCCTTTTGATCCCTCAAACATAGACACTTTGCCTGATATCCCCGAAGCAGACAGTGAACCGACAGCGGATTTGCCGGATCTGCCCGACCTGGCTGATCTGGACGGGTTGCCTGACTTGCCGGACTTACCCAAACTCAACATCGCCTGACCCGGCGGTATTGCTTTACGTCTGTGCCGCCGCTTCCAAGGTTGGACGCAGATTGCCAATTTCATATCCACCTGCACGCGCTGCCGCCAGAATTTCATCAATAGGCATGTCCTTGGCTGCGGAAAGTGCCCAGGCAATGGTGGTCCGTGTTCCCGATGCGCAATATGCCAGCACAAGACCGTCGCATTCGTCGATCAGCGCGCGGTTTGCCGCAATAACGTCGGGAGTCATATTCTGATGGGTCAGCGGCTGCACAAAAAATTCGATACCTGCGGCCTCTGCGGCAGCGGCCATAGCGTTAGATTGATGGCTTGGCGGCACTTCGATGTCCGGTCGGTTGCAGATGATGCGCTTTATGCCTGCCTTGGTCAGGTCTTGCATATCCTCAGGCGAGATCTGAGGAGCAGCAAAAAAGCGGGGTGTGATTTGTCGAATGTCCATAGAGCAATGAGTATGTGACTGCGGTAGGGCTGTCCAGACGCCGGGGCGTCGCAGTGGCAAAAAGAACTGAAAGGTTGGATATGTCGAGGTTCCAGCCCATTGCACCAAAAGAAATGCGTCCCATTTGCCAAAATGGCCAGAAAGTAGCATTCCCGTTTTCTATGCGTGGGGCCAAAGCCGGTTAGACCTGGATGGCTCCATTCGGGACAATTCGCATCCTCTGATGTCCGTCCGAAAGGCGTATCCGGATACCCGAGAACGATTTTTTAGTAAGACCACGCGCCGCCGGATGCACACAACGGCAAAAAACCCGCCGTCGGTCAGGACATGAAAATGCCCAGGATCACCAGCATCAACCCGATCACGGATAAAAACAAAGACCCTAGGTTCAGAGGAACGGCTTTAGCCAATCGTGCGCGCATGTCCTCGTCAGACAGTTTCGCCCGCCGTGCCCGTGCGATGAAAACGATGCACCACACCAGTCCGCATAAGCCTGCGAAAGATATGAAAGCGCCGCTCCAGATCAGAATGTCGAAGATCGTTGTGCTTTGCGTGTTTTCCATACTGAAGCGCTATCCAACCCGTGGGTTTTTGGCAAGACCCGAGCCTTACCGTTTGAAGGTCAGAGAGAGGGAAAAGGCATAGGATTCCGCATCAAGACCCTGCGGTGCGGTTGCAAACTGTCCTGCGCGTTTCACCGCATCCAAGGCGGCGGTGTCCAATGCGTTATTGCCCGAGGATCGCATCAGCTTGAGGTTTTGCAACGCCCCGTTTCGTGCGACACGAAGCGTAAGCTTTGCAGTTCCGGCACCTTTCAGACTGCGCGGGTAGCGCATATTCTGTTGTACTTTTG
>Ga0316197_10000927_pt1 | contig 20844 bp, 17 predicted proteins | sample OudBiesiAoxic_MG_FD_204939 | JGI IMG/M metagenome (GOLD analysis project Ga0316197, IMG submission 204939) | Coastal sediment microbial communities from Oude Bieten Haven, Netherlands - site A oxic | ecosystem: Environmental > Aquatic > Marine > Coastal > Sediment | place: Netherlands... | reverse complement strand
AGCATCTACAGCTTCGGCGGCTTTAACGGCAGCTTCCATGACACCCGTATGACCCACCATGTCAGTATTCGCAAAATTTAAACAGATAAAATCAGCTTCCTGTTTTTTTAATTCAGGAACGATTGCATCCCTAATGTCAGCAGCACTCATCTCTGGCTTTAAATCATAGGTAGCCACTTTGGGAGAGGGGCAAAGCAGTCTTTTCTCTCCTTCAAATTCAGTTTCTCTTCCTCCTGAAAAGAAAAAAGTAACATGAGGATATTTTTCAGTTTCAGCGATCCTGATTTGTTTTTTATTGTTTTTTTCCAATATTTCACCCAGTGTTTCGGATAAATTATCTTTTGGATAAACTACAGAAACCTTTTTATAGGAATCATCATAATTGGTTAAGGTGACATAATAAAGTGGAAGCTTATGCATGTTGTATTCAGGGAAATTTTCCTGACTAAGCGCACGGGTCAACTGTCTTCCTCTGTCTGTTCTGAAATTAAAGAAAATAATGACATCATCATCTTCGATCTTGGCAAGCGGTTGATTTTGATCATCCGCCATTACAATTGGCATGATAAACTCATCAGTCACGCCGTTAGCATAACTTTTTTCTACACTTTTAGCAGCATCCGTTGATTTTTCACCAATTCCGTTAACCATTGCATCATATGACAATTTCACTCTTTCCCATCGTTGATCCCTGTCCATGGCATAGTATCTTCCGCAAATACTGGCTAATTTTCCGGTTGACTTGGTCATATGTGCTTCAAGGTCTTCAACAAATCCAAGACCTGATTTTGGATCGACGTCTCTACCATCTGTAAAGGCATGAACATACACGTCTTCCAGACCATAATTATTGGCCGCATCAAGCAATCCCTTAAGGTGATTTATGTGCGAGTGAACCCCACCATCTGATAAAAGACCCAGGAAATGAACTTTCTTATGTTCCCTTTTGGCATAGTTAAAAGCATCCTGAATGACTTTTTCTTTGGCTATAGAACCATCAGCAACGGCATTATTTATTTTTACAAAATCCTGATAAACAATTCTTCCCGCTCCCAGGTTCATATGACCGACCTCAGAATTACCCATTTGACCTTCAGGTAATCCAACATTTAATCCGTCAGTTCTCAAACTGGCATTTGGATAGTTGTTCATTAAAGAATCAAAAAATGGTGTTTTTGCTTTATAAATGGCAGATACATCAGGGTTTTGGGTTTCTCCCCATCCATCTAAAATGATCAACATAACTTTTTTTTCCATGGCTCTATTGTATTGAAAAATCAAATGCAAAGATACGGAACATATGAGATTCTACATTCTGTTTTACGGAAAAAATAAAGCGAAATGACAGGAGTGAACAAAGGTCCCCAATTCGTCAATATTCGATTTGGCTCAGTCTAGTTGGAAACTAATTTTACAATACCCAATTGTTCAATTGAAACATAGATGAAACCGTCAGGTCCGATTCTCACAGTCCGAACACGTCCCATTCCGTCAAGAAGTTTTTCTTCCTTGGTTACCTTGCCATTTTCAATAGTAATCAGATTCAGGTATTTAAATTTAAGCGAACCAACAAGTAATTTATGCTTCCAACCCGGATATTTATCACTGGTAATAAAAGTCATACCACTTGGAGCAATTGATGGAACCCAATAATGAAGCGGTTGTTTCATTCCCGGCAAAGCCTTATCCTCAGTGATGGGAGTACCACTATAATTAATGCCATAGGTTATTTTTGGCCAACCATAATTCTCAGCCGGTTCAATGATGTTAATTTCATCTCCTCCTTTAGGTCCATGTTCGTGAACCCATATTTTTCCACTTTCCGGATGTAAAGCCATGCCCTGTGGGTTCCTGTGGCCATAGGAGTAAACAGCTTTTTTCGCACCGTCTTTCTGGGCAAAAGGGTTGTCCTGAGGGATGCTGCCATCCGCGTTAATCCTATATATTTTTCCTCCGTCACGTGTAATATCCTGCGGATTCTCATCGCGGTTTCCTCGATCTCCTATTGAAAAGAAGAGATAACCATTTTGATCAAATTCAAGCCGGGATCCATAGTGCTGTGTTTTCTTTGTGTTTGGTGTAGCTTTATAAAGGATTTCCTGATCGACCAACCGTTCGCCATCTAATTTGGCCCTCATTATTGTCGTATTGGCCCCCTGGTCATCTTTTTCGATGTTACCTGAAAAGGAAAAATAAATCCATCCCGTGTTCTTATAATCAGGATGAAGTTCAATATCCAGCAACCCTCCCTGGTTCTTATATACAACCTCAGGAACATTAGAAATCTTCGTTTTTACATCATTTTTGAAGTGAATAAGATCACCTTCCTGTTCACTGATCAGCATGGATCCATCAGGTAAAAACACCATTCCCCATGCGATTTCCAGCCCGTCCACTACTGTTTCAGCTTTATAGCTGAAGTTGTTGGTATCTATAAATTCATTGTTCTTCTGACAACTGCCTAAAAAGAAGGAGAAGAAAAGGATTAGAAAACTTATTTTATTCATGGTTGAGATTTTTAAAGGGTAAAGATACGATATTTCAAAAAGTGTATTTTAGATTAATTCCCGCATAATAATTAAAAGGTTCCCCGGGATAATAATACCTGGGGGCACTGTTTCCAAAACTTCCGGCATTAATTTGCAGCATTGAAGCGTATTTCTCATTAAAAACATTGTTCAAGCCCAGAAATGCATCAATTTGAAAGTGATTTCCTATGGATCTTCTATATCCGGTTTTAATAGTTACCAACTGATAGGAATCACTATAAACAGAATTGTCATCCCGAATAGGCATGGAGCCAACATATTGATAGTTAAAATAAGCGTACAGGCCAGTTTGCGTATTTAAATATAGTTGAGAATTAAAAGTCTTATCCGGAACTCCCGTTAGATCATTCCCCGAATAGTCTTCTTCAAGGTCTTTAAATTCTTTAAAGGTATAATTATTGAAGCTAAAGGCATTTTTATGCGACAACTGGATATTAGGCCTGTTAAGGATAAAGTAATTGAGTGAAATCTCCATCCCTTTGTGAATGGTATTACCGGCATTCACCCCAATGTATTGGTCATCTCCGGTGCGTCTGGCTACCAATAAGTCATCTACGTCCATATAATAGAGAGAGAGTTCATAGTTGAAGATCTTTTTGATAAAACTACCTCGGGTTCCTATTTCATAGTTCCATCCTGTTTCAGGTTGGATATCCGTATTGATGAGCCCGTCGGGTAGTAAAGTCTCTTCCAGGGTGGGCGGGGAAAAGCCATGACTAATAATTCCATAAAGCATATTGTTCGAACTCAGCTGATAGGTCAGCCCTATTTTAGGGGACAAAATACCTTTAAAAGAATAATCTCCGGAAGAATCGTTGTTGTCGTCATCAAATTGATCCGCTAGACGGTATGAGGTTTTGTTATAGTTTACCCCTAAATCGAGAATGGTCTTTTCTGAAAGGTGGTATTTGGCTTCAGCAAAAAGATTTACATAATACCTGGTTTCTTTAAAATCACTCAACAAATTACCCTGGACGCTTCCCGTTCCGGGCGGAAAATCCTGATATAGATTTTGAAAAGTCTTAAAGTTGTTTAAGTCGTTAAAAAATTCAAATCCGGTTGTCCATTGCAACTCTTTTTTAAAAACCTTGTTGCTGTTGATGATTCGGCTTCGAATCCCAAATCCATTTGTGTTTTGGTCCAAAATATTAAAAGGTCTGGCCTCATATGAATTTAAGACACTGCCAAAAATGCTGCTCACCTGTTTGATACCCGATTTATAATCATGCTGCCATGATAACCCCAGCAACAATTTTGTATAATCCTCAAAACCCTGTGACCTGCCCCAGGTAAAGGCAGCGGTTTCCGGATTATTGATGTAATCATCCTGATTGAGAGAGCTGGGAATAAATGCTTTAAGATCAATTAGATTTGCAATAACAACCAGATTATTGAATTCGTTTAAATAATGATTTGAAGACACAGAGAAGGTCTGTCTGTTGAGTTCATTGTTCTCTCTATACCCATCTTTATGGGTGTTGGAATAGGTCAAATAAGCCGAATTGGTTTTATTCCCGAGATTGGCATTGATCAGAAATTTCTGTAGACCAAATGAGCCGAAAGTGTAATTGGCTTGCAAGCTGAATGCATCGAACAACCCCTTGTTTGGGATCATTTGAACAGTGCCACCCAGCGCGGCACCATATAGACTGGAAGACGGTCCTTTAAGTATTTCCATTTTTGATATTCCTGCCATTTCTATGTCTTCAATAGTCGTTTCACCTGATCCGTTGGTTAATGGTATATCTTGGTAATAGGCCCTGATTTTACTTGTTCCAAACGGAGTTCTTGACCCAATACCCCTGATCGTTATTCTATTTGTTGTAAGCGTTCCATTTTGCATATACACTCCCGGATTCATATTCAGAACCGGAGCCATATTCACCTGGTCGTTGCTTTGAATTTCATTCAGGGAGACAAGAGAAATTGAAGCAGCTATTTTTTTTAGTTCGCTTTGAAAATTATTTGTCTTGATCAGTACTTCGTTCAACTCCAAAGGCTGTTCGCTTAATTCTACCACTAAAAATTGTGTATCGGTCAGGGTAATCGTTTTCGAAAAGTATCCTTTTTTATAAAAGGTATAGGTGCCATTCATTTCTAAACTGAAAAAGCCGTTCTTATCCGTTTGACCGACCTGATTTTCTTGACTATCAAGGATGATGGCATCAAATATTTCAAGGCCATTTGATGCACTAATCACCTTGCCATTAATTGTTTGAGCAGTAGCGGAAAGGGATAAAAGCCCAAGAATTACAACAATAAAAGACAGGTGTTTCATGCGGAAAACCATAGGATATGGAATTTATTTTACCAGGCCATTTTTTACATTATTCTTGTTATCAGCCAAGGAATAGATGAAGCCATTGATCACAGCGTATACTACTTCATCATTTTTTGACAGTAAAAAGGTTGCATCTGTCCCGAGGCTTATTGGAGATTTTGGCATGGTATTGTTTTTTGGCACCATGATTTTTCCAATGTCAATAATATTCATGGGATAGTTGGTGAATTTTATTTCTTCAGGGAGGTCATTTATGCTAACAGAAGTGTATCCCTGTGCCAAAAGTGAAGGAAAATCAAGCGATTTGAATTGTTCAAAATCGCTCAATATTTTTGGATAAGTTTCCCCTATTTTAAAGTTATATCCTGAGGCATCCAGTTTTTCATATCCAAAATGAGTAGAAAGATCTCCTATGTCACTTATTTTTCCAAGGCAATAAAATTGCGAATGATTTTTATTTTCAATTTCACCATAGACAATTCCAAGGTCCACCGTAAAATCCAATCCCAAATAAGAGAAAGAGAGATTTTCAATTTTGAGATCATATAGCTTTCTGTCATTCTTGGGGATGGATACATACCTGTCTAAACGTGCATCCAGATAACTTTTTGTTGATATGATATGAATCGCCGAAAGAATTGAAATATAATTTAATTTGCGAATAAATTGTTTTTCAGGATCATTTGGATAGCCTCCTGATTCAATTAATATGGTACTGGTTCCCCATTTTTGCATGTTGTCTCCAAAAGCCCTTGGTTCAAATTCATCATCATATCTGCCAACATGACCTCTGGCATAACGCTGTATCACTTCATTCATCTTAACAATGATCCGCATGGCATTACCTCTGGTTTCATTAATGTCTTTATCAATATTAAAAGCCGGTGCCAAAAATGAAATCGTTGCGGGTTTATCGGTTTTAATCGCGTTGTAATACTTGCTTTGATCGTGAAGATTGAATCCAAATTCAGCCTGCAGGCTGTCCCGTACATTCTTCAATATTTGCGATTCTGGAGACTGCAACCTAAGGGCATCCCGGTTGATGTCAATTCCTATGGCGTTTCTGCGCGTGAAGACTTCAGCTCCATCGGGATTCAACATGGGGATAAAATGGACTTTAAGATTTTTTAAAAGCGCCTGATCAGCTTTCAAATAATTGAAGATATCAAATATGGCTGCAGTAGCCGTTGATTCATCACCATGCATTTGCGACCACAACAACACATCAATATCACCTTGCCCTACACTGATCATGGATATGTCACGACCTTGTATGGATTCCCCTAACAGGGAAACTTCGAATCCTTTTACATACTTTAAGCTATCTATTAAAGGCTGAATATCCTTGTGTTTGAATCTTCTGGTTTGAATTGACTCTTCCTTAAACTGATCATATGAGTTAAAAAGTCTTTCTTGAATAGTTGTGGTTTGTGAAAAGGAAACCAAGGGGATTAGCAGAAAAAGTAGATTTTTTATCATTGATTTTTTATTTAACAGGTACTGGCTTCCAGTCATAGTATGAAGTTGTTTTTCTGATTTTATTGATAAAATCCATACCCGGATCCGTTTTCTCTGTTCGGTATCCGTCATCCAACTCCATCCATAAAGGGTGACCCTCGAATTTTTTGTATTCCAAATGCCCAATAACATACTCGATTGCTGGATACTTTCCCTTTAAATACTTGACTAGTCTGATGTTTGCCTTTGTTTGTTTCCTGGTCAGCGGAGTATCAGTGGTTCCACCAACATTCTCTACTCCTATTGCACAATGATTCAGACCAATTACATGACGGGCCATAGTTGTTTCGGGCATCAGTCTATATATGGTCCCATCCCTGTCAATCAAAAATTGGGACGAAACATTTAAAGCACTGGCACTGCTGATTTCAGGTCGCCAATCGGGGAGTTTACTATTTTTAAAGGCATTGAATGATTTTTCTAAAGAGGGAATTGCTGTCCAGTGAATCACGACCATTTTTGGATCAATATCAGGACTTGATTTGATAATATTATACCTCTTTTCTAGATATTCCAAACTAAGTTGTTTTCTTTCTTCATCAAAAGTTATAGGAGTGTCAATAATCTTTATTGATTTGCACGAAAGTACCGAAAACAATACAAAAAAGATAAAAAGCCTTCGTATAAACATGAAGCAAAGAATAAAAGTACTGGGTTGATTGCGAATTTAATAAAAAATGATTTGATAGATGACTTATCATTTTTTTTCTCATAGCAAATGGACAGATAATTTTTGTATTTTCTGTTAAAGTGTAAAATAGTTGCTTAAAATGAAAGAGTTGAAGCATAAACATAGGAATTGGATAGGATAAAATTTCAGGTTCTGAGAATTTTCTAAAAATTATCGAATATCAAAATTGATTAACTTTACTAAAAAGATGATTATGAGCAAAAAATATCTATCAAATCGAGTTTTGGAAAAACTTCCTTATCATCTTAGGGATTTTATTCTTAAGCAACCTTATGACGAATATACTGCTCAGAATCAGGCAGTTTGGAGATATGTGATGAGGAAGAATATGGATTATTTGAAGGATGTTGCCCATGAATCCTATCTTCCCGGATTAAAAAAAGCGGGTATAGGGGTTGAGGCTATTCCGAGAATGGAAGGGATGAATCGTATTTTAAAGGATATTGGGTGGGCAGCCGTTTCAGTAGACGGATTTATACCTCCCAATGCTTTTATGGAGTTTCAGGCCTATAATACGCTTGTAATAGCTGCCGATATTAGAACGGTTGATCATATTGAGTATACGCCAGCTCCGGATATCATACATGAAGCTGCAGGTCATGCCCCAATTATTGCCAATCCTGAATATGCCGAATATTTGCGTCGTTTTGGTGAAATTGGCTCCAAAGCAATTTCATCCGCCAAGGACTATGAACTTTACGAGGCGATCAGACATCTGTCAATAATAAAAGAGGACCCAAATACAGCACCATCAGAAATTATCAGGGCTGAAAATGAAATTGAAAATGTTTCTGCAAATATGGGTGAGCCCAGTGAAATGTCAAAAATCAGGAACATGCATTGGTGGACCGTTGAATATGGTTTAATAGGAGACATCACCAGCCCCAAAATTTATGGGGCAGGCTTACTTTCATCCATTGGGGAGGGTAAATGGTGCATGAGTGATCAGGTTAGGAAATTGGATTACACTATTCAAGCCTCAGATATGTCTTTTGATATTACTAAACCTCAACCCCAGCTCTTTGTGACCCCTGACTTTGCGCACCTGAGTTTTGTGTTAGAAGAATTTGCCAATAAAATGGCACTAAGGAAAGGTGGATTAAAGGGAGTTAAAAAATTAATTGATTCTCGTGAACTGGGCACCGTTGAAATGAGTACGGGCATTCAGGTATCTGGCCATTTCGTTGAGGTTATCGAGGATGAACAAATGCGTCCTGTTTATATAAAGACTTCCGGTAAAACGGCCCTGGCCTATAAAAACAAAGAACTTATAGGTCATGACAAGGAATATCACAAAGATGGATTTGGATCTCCGGTAGGAAAACTTAAGGGAATTAACCTTGCTATTGAAGACATGTCACCTACAGATCTGGAAGCGTATGGTATTTATGAAGGGCGGAAAACCAAATTACATTTTGAAGGTGGAATTATAGTACATGGTGAAATAATTACCGGCAAAAGAAATCTTCAAGGGAAAATTATTTTAATTTCATTTCAAAACTGTACGGTAACTTTTGGGGATCAGGTGCTGTTTCATCCTTCATGGGGAATTTATGACATGTCGGTTGGAGAGTCAATCGTCTCCGCTTATTCTGGAGTTGCTGACCCCAATGCATATGGGTTAATCTATGAGGTTCCTAAGGAGAAAACACACAAAATACATTATAGCGCACATGAGGAAAAATTATTTTCATACTATGATATAGTTGCGAAAATTAGAAAGAACGGAAATATTGATGTGGAGGTTCTGACAGAAGTTTTTAATGCACTGGCTACAGATTTTCCTGAAGATTGGCTGTTGGTTTTAGAAATTTATGAATTGATCCATTCGAATACAAAGGCTCCTCTGACTCAAAAAGTAAAATTGTATTTAGACAGACTCTCAGAAAAAGAGCCTTTAAAACATTTGATACAAGATGGAATTCAATTGCTGAAATAGTTGATCAGCAATTGAATCCATTATTTTGATAAAAATTTTATAGTTGGGAAACCCTCAAGGTGTTAACCATCCCCTTATCTGCCACAGGCATTGAAGTAAGGTTGATTACAAAATCACTTTTGTTAGCATAGCCTTTTTCAAGAGTGATTATGTTCAGGTCTTCTATAGTTTCATCGGTGCTCACCATTTTATCATAAAATTGTGCCTTAACCCCCCACAAAAGATTGAGTCCGGCTAATATTCTTCTATTATCCGAAAAAGCCAGAATATTGGATTTAGGTCGTCTTGCAGAAATCTGGAAAGCGGTGTATCCGCTATTAGTTAATGTAGTTATGGCGGCCGCATCAATTTCATCGGCGAGTTTCGCAGCATTACTACAAACTGCTTTTGAAATATATCTTTCATTAATGCAGTTTACGCCTTGAACATATCCCTCAATAAGTTCGGAATCTTCTACACTGGTAATAATGCTTCTCATGGCTTTAATCACTTCAACCGGATATTCACCAACCGAAGTCTCTCCTGAGAGCATCACAGCATCAGCACCATCCATTATGGAATTGGCAACGTCATTTACCTCCGCTCGTGTTGGAATCTGGCTATTGATCATTGATTCCATCATTTGCGTAGCTATAATTACCGGGATTCGGGCTTCTTTTGCCTTACGCACCAGCATCTTTTGAATAATGGGTACTTTTTGCATTGGAATTTCAACGCCTAAATCACCCCTTGCAACCATCAAACCATCACAATACGAGGTCAGATGATTAATATTCGCTACGGCCTCAGGTTTTTCTATTTTGGCTATGATTGGAATTTTATAATCGGACTTTTCCTTGATCAAATCACTCAGTTTAACCAGATCTTCCGGCGTTCTTACAAATGATAAGGCGATCCAGTCTACTTCCTGTTCAATGGCAAAAATGGCATCCTTGATATCTTTTTTGGTCAATGCCGGAAGTGAGATTTTAGTATTGGGAAGGTTTACCCCTTTTTTGGATTTAAGAGGACCTCCTCTTAAAACTTTGGTAAGTACACTAGTCTCTCCATCAGTCTCAACAACCTCAAACATTAATTTACCATCATCAACCAGAATATTTTCACCAACCTCCACATCTCTAGGAAAATTTTGATAGGTCATAAAAGCCCTCTTTTCATCTCCTTTACATTTTTCAGTAGTAAAAATAAATTCATCACCTTTATTCAAATTAACGCCGTCCTTCATTACACCAACCCTTAATTTAGGCCCTTGCAAATCAGCTAATACGGCAACATTGAAGTTATACTGATCATTTAATTCGCGAATAAATTTAATTCGAGTTTTAACGTCTTCATATTCGGCATGAGAAAAATTAACACGGAAAACATTAACTCCGTTAATCATCATCTCTTTAATCATTTCTTTACTCGAAATAGCCGGTCCTAAAGTGGCAACTATTTTCGTCTTTTTTCGTTTCATCATAAATTAAAATATTAAATTATCCCTGGATTTTAAATCCATAGGATCAATAGGATATGAGGCTATTATATTGCTTATTTTATTAATTTTATATAAGGTCTCACTCAATTCACTATTATCTTTTAAACCGCTTATCTTGATAAAGTAGTCTATTCGCTTCTTTTCAGGGATTAAATAGGAAATTTTTGTTTCCTCCTGAAATAAATTACTCCCTTTATAGCCTACATCTTCTGTAAAAACAAATTTATTAGCTATCAATGACCAAGAAGTAAATGCTGATTCATCTTCAAATGTAAAAAGGGGGAAACTGCAATTTTTTGATTGATATTCCAAATCTTCTTTAAACCGATGTAAATGAATAGCCAACTTTTCATTTAAAAAAAAGGCCATTCTATAGTCCGCAAGGGTCGAATGTATTCCGATCAAATCATAATCATGATCGTATTCAAAATCGATGGAATGAATTTTTGACACAATTATCAGATTGTAACAGATGTTTTTGCAAAAATAGAGATAGTTTTGATATTACACCCCAATTTTTTACGAAATCGATTGATAAATCAATATAAATTGGCAACTGGAGTGAAAATCACAATTCGATTTGTTTCTTTAATTTGTAATAGGCCCGCTTCGAAGCTATTTCTTCTGCCTTCTTTTTAGAAGTGGCTCTTCCTTTGGAAACAATATCCTTATCTACTGAAAGTTTCACACTGAAATGCCTTATAGTATCATTTCCTGTGTCTTCATAGACATGATATTTGATTTTTTTTCTACTTTTCTGACTCCACTCGATCAGCACACTTTTATAACTGGTAATCTTTCCTTCCAGTCGTTCAATGTCTACATACGGTTCGATTACAAATCGATAAATAAACTTTTCCGTAAATCTATATCCCTGGTCAGAATGAATGGCTCCAATCAAGGCTTCGAATAGGTTCCCGTGAATATTATCACCAAAATTATTTTCCGGAATTGTACTTTCAACAAACCTTTTCAGATCAAGGTCCTTTCCCAATTCATTAAGATGTTCACGACTTACAATCTTCGAGCGCATCTGGGTAAGGTAGCCCTCATCTCCAGACGGGATTTTTTTAAAAAGATAATTGGCTATGACGGCACCCAAAATAGCATCACCCAGAAATTCAAGGCGTTCATAGTTCAACGGCCTTCCTTCTTTACTCTGTTTTTTTAGAGAACTATGTGTAAAAGCTTCTTTGTAAAAATGAATTTTTTTAGGGCGATACCCTAAAATGTGCTTCATCGCAATAAAAAAATCTTCATCCTTGGGCGAATGAGAATTTCTTATTTTACGAATTAGATTCATTAAGTATTAATCTTCAAATTTTTTAAATAAGATACAGGCATTGTGACCTCCAAATCCAAAAGTATTGCTCATAGCAATTTTTACATCTCTTTTTTGGGCCACATTAAAAGTAAGATTCAATTTAGGATCGATTTGATCATCATCAGTAAAATGATTGATCGTTGGAGGAACGATTCCGTTATTAATTGACAAGATAGAAGCAATCGCTTCAATAGCGCCGGCAGCACCCAATAAGTGACCGGTCATTGATTTGGTGGAATTAATGTTGAGTTTATAGGCATCTTCACCAAACACATCCTGAATCGCTTTTAGTTCTGCGACATCCCCGAGTGGGGTTGAAGTTCCATGCATATTCACCGCATCAACGTCTCCAGGTTCGATTTCTGCATTTTTCAAACAATTCAACATAACATTTTTTGCCCCTCGCCCTTCAGGATGGGGAGCTGTAATATGATGCGCATCTGCAGAGAGTCCACCTCCTATTACTTCAGCATAGATTTTAGCACCTCGCGCCTTCGCATGTTCCAATTCTTCAAGAATCAAAGCTCCGGCACCTTCACCCAAAACAAAACCATCACGGTCCTTGTCAAAAGGGCGCGAAGCTGTTTTTGGATCATCATTTCGGGTAGATAAGGCATGCATGGCATTAAAACCACCCATTCCCGCGATAACAACTGCGGCTTCTGACCCTCCGGTAACCAATACGTCGGCTTGACCTAATCGTATATAATTAAGGGAATCTATTATAGAATTTGCTGAGGATGCACAGGCGGAAACAGTTGTAAAATTTGGCCCTTGTAAATTGTGTTTGATGGAAATCTGTCCGGGAGCAATGTCCGCTATCATTTTTGGAATAAAAAACGGGTTAAACCGTGGAGATCCATCCCCTTTCGCGTAGTCAAGAACTTCGTTCTGAAAAGTTTCAATACCGCCGATTCCGGCACCCCAAATTACACCAATTCGAGTCGTATCTTCTTTTTCAAGATCGAGGCCTGAATCCAAAATAGCTTCATCAGCAACCACCATAGCATATTGTGTAAACCTATCCATTTTTCGAGCCTCTTTTCTGTCAAAAAAGTCAGTGGCCACAAAGTTTTTAAGTTCACATGCAAAACGAGTTTTGAAGTGAGTCGTATCAAAATAAGTAATAGGAGCAGCACCGCTAACGCCATTTATTAACCCTTCCCAATATTCCTCAACAGAATTACCGATAGGGGTTAAAGCCCCTAATCCCGTAACAACAACTCGTTTTAATTCCATCTCAATGATAATTATTAATAAAAAAATAATAAGTTACGAGTTCTTCCTGGGTGGGAAAAACTCGTAATTATTCAAATAAGGTATAATTATTATTTAGCCTCTTCTATGTAGCTAATTGCTTGACCTACAGTACCGATGTTTTCAGCTTGGTCATCTGGTATCTGGATATCAAATTCTTTTTCAAATTCCATGATTAACTCAACTGTATCCAATGAATCTGCTCCTAAATCGTTAGTAAAGTTAGCTTCATTCGTTACTTCATTTTCGTCTACACCTAATTTATCAACGATAATAGCTTTAACTCTTGATGCAATGTCTGACATAATTTTTATAATTTTAAAATTAAATATTGCTGCAAAAATAATATAATTTAGTTTTAAATTGATAAAATATGGAAAAAATTAAAGGATTGGTTTATACAAATACTTTCCTATTTGTTTTTCCATTTTGATATTTATGCCTTTTTTTGTCAACCCACATTATTTATTAAAATATGTATAGGATTATAATTTTTGCTTCGGGCTCCGGAACCAATGCCGAAAATATCGTGAAATATTTTGAAAACAGCTCCTTAGCTTCTGTTAAACAGATCATTAGCAATAATGCAATGGCTGGAGTTTTAGAGAGGGCTAAAAAATTAGGTATTCCTTCTAAGGTCTACAGTAAGAAGGAGATGGTTTCTGAATCATTTGTTGAGTTTTTAAAAAAAGAAGCTGATTTTATTGTTCTTGCAGGGTTTCTTCTAAAAATACCTGAATCAATCATCAAAGCTTTTCCCGATTCCATTGTAAATATACACCCGGCCTTATTGCCAAAGTATGGTGGTAAGGGAATGTACGGGCAACACGTGCATGAAGCCGTAGTGGCAAACAAGGAACCAGAAACGGGAATTACCATTCATTATGTAAATGAAAACTATGATGAGGGAGCGATCATTTTTCAAACCACTGTTAAGTTAAATGAAAGCGATAAAGCGGATGACGTGGCAGCGAAAATCCACACCTTAGAGCAGGAAAATTTCCCTCAAGTGATTGAAAGAATCTTAAAGGACAGAAATGAAGGTTAACGTTTATACGGACGGAGCGTGTAGCGGGAATCCGGGAAAAGGGGGCTATGGCATTATTATGGAATGGGTTGGCAAACCATATATGAAGGAATTTTCAGAAGGCTTTAGATTAACTACCAATAACAGGATGGAATTACTTGCCGTTATCGTTGCCCTTGAGCAACTTAAGAAAGAAGGAATAAGTGTAATGGTGTTTTCCGATTCCAAATATGTAGTGGATTCGGTAGAAAAGAAATGGGTATTCAACTGGGTAAAAAAAGGCTTCAAAGACAAGAAAAATGCGGACTTGTGGCGGCGATTTTTAAAAGTTTATAAAAAGCATGAGGTAAAATTTCAATGGATCAAGGGGCATAATGAACATCCTCAGAATGAAAGATGTGACCAACTGGCTGTAAAGGCCGCCCAACAGAAAAATCTTAAAGTGGATGAGGGCTTCGAAAGCCTTAAAAATGACACTTTAGGAAGTCTTGATTTAGAATCCTAAAATTTTAGTTTATTTAGAGATGGCTAAGATGAGCAATTCGTCTTTTTGATTATATAGATATAGTTCTTTTTTGACGACCTCAAAACGAGCGATATTGGGTAAAGTTTTTAAAAAAACATCCTCAACACTCATGTCTGGGCATAGCATTCTGGTAGCACCTGCAGGCCCTAAGGTCAAATTGTTTCCGGAAACAGTATAAGTGGAAAAATAATTATTACAACCAGCAAAACCAGCAACCTTGGCGTCTTCTTTTTCAAAGGTCATCGTAGGTGAGTTGCTTAATTGTTTTAATCCTTTAATTTTGATAACCGTCCATTCATTTATTAATTCAGAATTATCAAGCATAGGGATTTTAGAGACGATATTATTTAATTCATACCTGATAGATGATGCGTCTGCAGCAGGATTGGGTACTTGGATTTCATTTACCAGCAACTCATAGGTGTAGCCTTCCTCATAAGAGAAACCCTCGATCTGATCATAAAAATAAGTCCACTCATCATCCAAGGCTTCTTTTACCAGCATACATTTTTGAGGGGCTACTCCGGTACAATCAGCAAGCTGAGGAGCCACAAATAGAATTTTTGAATCCTGTATAGTATTTGAGTTACAGGCTAGAGTCATAAATAGAAATATATATTTTATCATAATTAAGTTTAAGACAGCATATTCTTAGCCCGAATCAAGGCCTCAATAAAAATGTCGATTTCTTTTTTTGTATTGTAAAAAGCAAAAGAAGCACGAATTGTGCCAGGAATTTTATAGTAGTCCATAATGGGCTGTGCACAATGATGACCCGTTCTAACAGCTATGCCTAATTTGTCAATAATCGAACCTATATCATAGGGATGAATCCCTTCGAGATTAAATGATAAAACCGCGGCTTTGTGTGGAGAAGTTCCATAAATTTTTACGCCTTCAATTTCCGATATTTTTTTTGTGGCATAGTTCAGCAGCTCTTGTTCATAAGCTTCAATTTGATCAAAGCCTATATCATTCATATAATCCAAGGCAGCTCCAAAGGCGATTACACCTGAAATATTGGGCGTACCAGCTTCAAATTTATGAGGAAGATCAGCATAAGTGGTCTTTTCAAAGGTAACCTCACTGATCATTTCTCCTCCTCCCTGATAAGGCGGTAGTTTGTTCAGCCATTCTTCTTTTCCATAAATCATTCCAACGCCTGTAGGGCCGCAGATTTTATGTGCCGAACAAGTATAGAATTCACAGTCAAGTTCCTGCACATCTGGTTTCATATGCGGGGTAGCCTGAGCCCCATCGATAAGAACTGCGGCTCCATAAGCATGTGCTTTGTCAATGATGTCTTTTATAGGATTAATAGTTCCAAGTGCATTAGATACGTGATTGACAAAAACCAGTTTCGTATTTGCTGAAAGAAGCTCATCATAAACCTTCATATCCAATTCACCAGACAAGGTCATCGGAATTACCTTTAATCTGGCGCCGGTTTTTTCACACAGCATTTGCCATGGCACAATATTGGAATGATGCTCCAGCGCTGAAACAATAATATCATCTCCTTTAGTTAAAATAGATGAGAAGCCTGATGCTACGAGATTGATCCCATGAGTTGTACCCGAAGTCAATATAATCTCATAGGAGTTTTTAGCATTAAAATGCAATTGGATTTTCTGACGCGCTTTTTCATAAGCATTCGTGGCCTCCTGGCTAAGCGTATGGACTCCTCTGTGAATATTTGCATTGTAATTGCTGTAATAATCAACAATGGTTTCAATCACTTGTTTAGGCGTTTGAGAAGTAGCCGCATTATCGAAATAAATTAATGGTTTCCCATTGACTACCCGGTCAAGAATAGGAAAATCTTTTCGTATTTTTTCTACGTCGAACATAGTTCTTATTTAGAATGATTCAAAATACAAATATACAATAGTATCACGGCATAACATGAAATAAAAAAACGATTATTTTATTATTTTTGTTTCTGTTATATTCTATTCCAACTCGATGAAAAAATATCGTAGGCACGTAATTGCAATCTTAATACTCGGCATTTGTTATGCTGGATATTCCTACTATCCAAGCTTACAAATTGTCACTGGTTTTGCCTCTAAAAGTATGACTTCCGGAATGTATATTGCTGGAAGAAGTCAAGAATCAATTGAAAATGGGGATAATGGTTTTTTTCCAATTCGATTAGCTAAAAGCAAGGTAGTTGAGGATGAAAAGTCCATCAGCTCAGCTCTTTTTGGGCTCGAGAAAAGAAAATCAATTTTCATTGAAGGGCGTGGGGCAATCCTGGTAAATGAAGGTTTTGACTCAACTAAACAATTTAGGGTTCCAAACCGTCGGATAAATTCAATAAATAAACCTTTCCCTTACGGAAATCTTGAACCAAAAGACACGCTTTTTGAAGAGGTGGATTATGTGCAGTTACAAAAAGCCGTCGACAATGCCTTTGACCCACCAGAAGAGAATCGCAAAAAAACCAGATCTGTATTGGTTGTTTATAAGGACCGAATTTTGGCTGAAAAATATGCAGACGGCTTTGATAAGACAACACCTATTTTGGGTTGGTCAATGACCAAAAGTATGGTAAGCACAATGTATGGGATTTTGGAGAAGAAAGGCAAAATTGATATTTACGAACCTGCGAAGATTGATGCCTGGGTAAAGGATGACAGAAAACATATTACGTATAATGATCTATTGCACATGAATAGCGGTTTAGAATGGGAAGAAAGTTATACTGGAATCTCTGATGCTACTAAAATGCTCTATTTAGAAAGTGACATGGGACGGGTCCAGTTGGAAAAGCCTTTAGTGGGGAAGCCTAATGAGACCTGGAACTATTCATCGGGAACTACAAATCTTCTTGGAGGGCCGCTATTAAGGCAAGAGTTTTCAAGTCATCAAGCGTATCTGGATTTTTGGTATAGGGAGCTATTGGATAAAATAGGTATGCATTCTGCTCTAATTGAAACCGACTTGCAGGGAAATTATGTGGCTTCCTCATATGGCTGGGCAAACACCCGGGACTGGGCTAAATTTGGGTTATTGTATTTACATGAAGGCAATTGGGACGGTGAACAAATTTTAGATAGTTCCTGGGTAAAATATGTTGCCACGCCCACAAATTCATCCGAAGGAAGATATGGGGCACAGTTTTGGCTGAATGCAGGAGGATTCTATCCTGATGTTCCCAGAGACTTGTATTCCTGCAATGGCTATCAGGGTCAATATATATTTATCATCCCCAGCACGGGGTTAACAATAGTCAGGATGGGTTTAACCGAGGACCCAAAGTTTAACGTAAATGAATTTTTAAAAGATATTATTGCGAGTATTAATTAAATAAGGCTTTATGGAATTAAATCTTCAAAAAGTAGACAGGGTAAAAAGTATTACGAAGTCAGCGTTTATTAAGCAGTATGTTAGGCCTCAAAAACCTTTGGTGATAGAAAACCTGGTTGATGACTGGCCAGCGGTTCAAAAATGGGATTTCGATTATTTCAGGGAGAAGGTGGGAGACAAAACAGTCCCCTTATATGATGACAGGCCAGTCGATTATAATGATGGGTTTAATCAAGCACATGCCACAATGAAAATGAGTGCCTATATTGACCTTCTTCAGAAAGAGCCGACTAAATACCGAATATTTTTATACAATGTTTTAAAAGAGGTTCCTGAATTACAGAAGGATTTCACTTTTCCAAAAGTAGGGTTGAACCTGTTAAAATCCTTGCCCATGCTTTTTTTTGGAGGAGAGGATTCTTATACATTTATGCATCATGATATAGACCTGGCCAATATTCTACACTTTCATTTTCAGGGAGAAAAGGAATGTATCTTATTTCCTTATCAGGAGAAAAAACATCTGTACAAGGTGCCACATTCGTTAATAACCCATGAATCCATAGATTTTTCAAATCCTGATTTCGAACAATGGCCGGCGCTCAAACATGCAAAAGGTTTTAAAGCAGAACTCAAACATGGTGAGGTCTTGTATATGCCAGAAGGCTATTGGCATTATATGAAATATATTACTCCTGGATTTTCGATGAGCATGCGAGCCATTCCTAGAAATCCAAAGAATTTATCTCAGGCCTTGTATAACATATTTATCATGCGTTATTTGGACAACATGATGCGCAGTCTAAAAGGTCAAAAATGGATCGACGATAAAAACCAAAGAGCCATTAGCAACACCCATAAAAATTTGGATATCAATTAGAATGGCCTCTAAAAGTCTACATGTCCATCCCTAATTCAACGTCAAGTTTATCAGCCAATAATTTATTGATTCTTGATTTTAACCCAGGTATTTTTATTTTTTCAACTACGTCATTGCAGAAAGCAAACAGCATAAGCGCCTTGGCTTCTTTTTTTGGAATTCCCCGAGATTGCAGGTAAAACAGGGCACTGTTATCTAATTGCCCTATGGTGCACCCATGAGAACATTTTACGTCGTCAGCAAAAATCTCAAGCTGAGGTTTTGCATTAATACTCGCTTTGTCGCCGATCAATACATTGTCATTTTGTTGGTAAGCATTCGTCTTTTGTGCCTCTTTATTTACGATTACCTTTCCGTTAAATACGCCTGTAGATTGGTCATCAAAAATTCCCTTATACATCTCATGGCTTTCACAGTTTTCTTTTTTATGATGAACCAGGGTATGATTATCAACGTGTTCCTTATTCCCGATAACCGTAATACCATTTAAGTTTGATGTGATGTGCTCCCCTTCCTGATGAAATTCTAAATTATTCCGCGTAATTTTTCCCCCAAAAGAGAAGGTGTTAACCGATACAATACTGCTGTCTTTTTGTTGTACATAGGTATTATCAATCAGTGAGGAACTGGCGGTGTCATTTTGAATCTTATAGATATCGGCTATCGCCCTTTTATGAGCGAACACCTCAGTAACTGCATTCGTCAGCACCACATTGCTACTCAGGTTTTGATGTCGTTCGTAAATCTGAACGTGTGAATTTTCACCAACTACCACCAGGTTTCTTGGCTGCAGCATAATTTCTTTTTCACTGCCAGTGGAAAAATTTAATATTTGTATCGGTTTTGGCAGCACTACATTTTTCGGAATATTTATAAAGGCCCCTTCTTTTGAAAAAGCAGTATTTAAGGAGGTCAGACTGTCATTATTATTGGCGATTGTTCCAAAATAATGATCTAAGATCATTTTGTATTTAGGTTCCCTCAAGGCTGATGAAAGGATACAAACATCAGCAATATCATGGGTCGTATCTGATAAAAAAGAACTGTAAGCCCCATCGATAAAAACGATTTTATAGGATTCTATTTCATGTAGAAAATATTTCTTGACATCTTTTAATTCTATAGTAGCCTCACTTTGAGGAAAAACGCTAAAATCGTTTTTTAGTATCGCGTTCAGGGAAGTATATTTCCATTCTTCATTTCTCTTCGTAGGGAAACCATCTTTTTCAAAACGCTGCATTGCTGCGGATCTGATTTCATGAACTTTAGAATCCAAATCTACATTGCCTTTATTCTCGAAGGCCATAAAGGAGGCCACTAATTTTTCTTTTAAATCCATAACATAGTCTTAAAGAACATTTTTTAAAGGATAAAAGCTTAACCGGTTATTGTAAAACTTACATCTTTTTAACTTGCAACTCATTTTTTATTTCAACCAATCGTATCCTTTTGCCTCCAGCTCATGCGCGAGCTCTTTGCCACCCGATTTCACAATTTTGCCATTGTGTAAAACGTGGACAAAATCAGGAACGATATATTCAAGAAGACGCTGGTAATGCGTAATAACAATTACGGCATTGTCATTGCTTTTTAGTTTATTAACGCCATTTGCCACAATTTTTAAGGCATCGATATCAAGACCAGAATCGGTTTCGTCTAAAATCGCCAAGCGAGGCTCGAGCATTGCCATTTGAAAGATCTCGTTACGTTTTTTCTCACCTCCTGAAAACCCCTCATTCAAAGATCTCGAAAGAAATTTGCGATCCATTTCCAACAACTCGGATTTTTCTCTGATCAATTTCAACATATCTCTGGCAGGAAGATCCTCCTGCCCTAAGGCCTTTCTTTTGGCATTGATGGCTGTCTTGATGAAATTTGTTGTGCTTACTCCTGGAATCTCAACAGGATATTGGAAAGACATAAAAACACCTTTATGCGCCCTTTCGTCAGGAGACAATTCTAAAATACTCTCTTGATCGAGCAGGATATCACCATCGTTAACTTCGTAGGTTTCATTTCCTGCAATAACAGAAGAAAGCGTGCTTTTACCTGATCCATTG
>Ga0316197_10000926_pt1 | contig 20882 bp, 20 predicted proteins | sample OudBiesiAoxic_MG_FD_204939 | JGI IMG/M metagenome (GOLD analysis project Ga0316197, IMG submission 204939) | Coastal sediment microbial communities from Oude Bieten Haven, Netherlands - site A oxic | ecosystem: Environmental > Aquatic > Marine > Coastal > Sediment | place: Netherlands... | reverse complement strand
AGCCGCCTTTGCGCTGCTGGCGGCGCATGTAGTCTTGTAGCTGAGTGTAGATCATCCAGCCGTTTGCGTGCCAGAAAATCTGCCCTGGTGCCTCTTCCTGCATGTGAAAGAGATCCATCTCGCGGCCCAGTTTGCGGTGGTCACGCTTGGCGGCTTCTTCCAGCATGTTGAGATGCGCGCGCAGCTTTTCCTTGCCGGTGAAGGCTACGCCATAAATGCGTTGCAGCATCGCGCGGTCACTGTCGCCGCGCCAATAGGCGCCCGCGATGGACATCAGCTTGAAAGCATCGCCGGGCACTTGGCCGGTGTGTTGCAGGTGCGGGCCACGACACAGGTCTTGCCAATCGCCGTGCCAGTACATGCGCAGCGGCTCATCTCCGGGGATCGCGTCGATCAGTTCGACCTTGTAGGGCTCTCCATTATCCTCGTAATGCTTGATCGCGCGGGCGCGGTCCCAGACCTCGGTGCGGACGGGGTCACGCTTGTTGATGATTTCCTTCATCTTTTTCTCGATCAGGCCGAGGTCTTCTGGGGTGAAGGGGTCTTCGCGGTCGAAATCGTAGTACCAGCCGTCCTTGATCACCGGGCCGATGGTGACCTTGGTGTCGGGCCAGATTTCCTGCACGGCACGGGCCATGATGTGGGCGAAGTCATGGCGGATCAGCTCATTCGCTTGCTCTTCATCGGCCATGGTGTGGATAGCGATGTCTGCATCCGCCTCGATCGGCCATGCCAGATCGTAATGTGCGCCGTTCACTGTGGCGCTGATGGCTTTCTTGCCAAGGGATTTGGAGATGTCGGCAGCAACCTCGCCCGCAGTGATACCTGCGTCGTAGGATCGTACATTGCCATCGGGAAGAGTGAGAGAGATCTGGGCCATATCGGCGCTCCTCGTCAGTTTGGCGCCCACGAGACGCCCGGTTGCGGGTTTATGTCTGGGGGCCTTGTGACGCCGGATTATGCATGCGTCAAGAGGTTGGCGCGTGAACCGGAGAAAGACGTGTCGAAAGCAACAGATGCAAAAGGGCAAAGGCGGCGGCAAGGCCAGCACAAAGGCCAAGGGCAGAGATGCCAAGTCCTGCGATGATTAACCCGCCCAAAGCCGAGCCTGCGGCGGCCCCGATATAGATCGCTGCGGCGTTTAGAGCCAGAACCACGGGCGCCTGTGGTCCAGCCAGATTGATCAGCCGCATTTGCTGTCCAGCCATAAAGGCCCAACCGAACAGCGCCCAAAAGAAGGAGACCAGCGTAAGGGCTAGTGTGCTGACCGGAAGCAGTGAATAGAACGGCATCAGGATCATTTGACAAAGGCAAAGGCCTGCCAGTGTAATCTTCCAACCAAATCGGTCTGCCAGATAGCCGCCCATCAGGTTGCCGCATACCGCACCGATCCCGAAGATCAGCAAGATAAAGGCGATGCCGTCCCGCCCAAAGCCCATGTTCAGGCTTAGAAGGGGCGCGATGTAGGTGTACAGGACGTAAGTTGCACCCAGAAAACTGGCCGTGAACATCACAGCCAGCATCATCCGTCCCTGCACGATAACCTGACCCAGATCGATCATTCTGACCGGTTGAAACTTGAGCCCCGCCGGGACGCGCCGCCAGATCAGCCAGATCAGCGGAAAGCAAAGCACCACAACGATCCAGAATGCCCAACGCCAGCCAAAGCTGTAGGCAATCCAGCTGCCCGCAGGCACGCCGATGACTTGCGAAATCGTCAGGCCGAAAAACACTGCTGCAAGTACCTTGGCGCGCTTTTCTTCGGGGTAGAGAGCCGCCGCAACCGCCGCCGCGACAGGTGTAAAGATACCAGCGCCTGCTGCGGCTATCACGCGGCCAAGGCTGAGAACAGCGAAGCTGGGGGCAAGAGCCGAGATCGCGGCGGCAAGACAGACCAAGGCAATCGACGCCGTCAGAACGCGCCTGCGTCCGATCTGGCCACTGATCGCAACCATCAAAGGGGATAGGACCGCGTACGCCAGTGCGTAGACTGTGAGCAGTTGGCCTGCATTGGCTGCGGAGCGGCCAAGTTCGTCTCCCAAGGGCTCCAGAATGCCGATGATTGAAAACCCTGCGACGCCGATGACGAAATTGCCAAGCGAGAAGAGCGGGATAAGTAGCGGATCAGGAGACGGGGAACGCATCTGAATTCCTTAGCAGGTCTTCTTGCCCGCGCAAGGCTTGCGTCGGGATGCAGTTCTGCCCGGACCGCGTCCGGGGAAAGGGTTTTGGGAACCTATGTGAGACCTGTGCGTTGTGGACGGTATTTAGGGGCACGGGAATCCATGCAGAACACTCCATCACAGACCGCCTTTGCCGCTATTTCAGGTGCAGACGAAAGGCCCGACAAGACAGCCGCTCGAAATGGGTTGCGGCACATCGCATCCTTGTCGATGACCAAGATTGCCGACGGTCTGATTGATCCAAAACTTGTGTTGGCATGGCTTCTGACCTCGCTTGGTGCGCCAGCTGTTTATGCTGGTGCGCTGGTACCCATTCGTGAGGCGGGGGCGCTGCTGCCGCAAATGCCGCTGGCCAGCGTTTTGCAAAGGCTCAATCAGCGGAAATGGATGTGGGTGTTGGGCAGCGCGGGGCAGGGCATATCTGCGGCGCTTATCGTTTTGGCCGCGCTCACGTTGGAAGGTGCGGCAGCGGGCCTTGCCATATGCGCAGCACTTGCGGGGCTGGCGCTTTGTCGTGCGGCCTGCTCGGTCTCCTACAAGGACATTCTGGGAAAAACCGTCGAGAAGGCACAGCGCGGCTCGGTCACAGGGCTCGCGGGGTCTGCTTCTTCGGTTGGCGTATTGATCTTTGCAGGCCTCTTGATATCCGGTCTTGCACAAAGCCGCGAGGTTGTTGTCGCGGCGATTGCGCTGGCGGCAGGGCTTTGGATCGCCGCAGCGCTGTTGTTTCTGACCATGCAGGAGAAAGACAGCGATCCGGAAGCCGGAACACGCGCCAGCTTTGGCGTGCTGAAGGGCAACGGGCCTCTGCAGCGCTTCATCATTGCGCGTGGGTTGCTGGTCTCTACCGCGCTCGCACCCCCTTATCTTGTGGTCCTCTCAGGGGAAGGGACGCTCAGCCAGTTGGGGGCGCTGGTACTGGCGTCCGCTGCCGCATCATTCGTCAGCTCCTATGTCTGGGGGCGATTGTCTGACCAATCCAGCCGTCAGGTGCTGATGTTGTCTGGTCTTTTGGGGGCTGCATCCATGGGCCTTGCCGTCGGGGCTTGGGCAATTGGTTTTGCGACGATCTACTGGGTCATGCCGGTGGTTTTGTTTATCCTGATGATCGCGTATCACGGCGTGCGTCAGGCCCGATCAACCTATCTAGTTGATCTGGCGAAGGAGGATGAGCGCGCCGCTTATGCTGCTGTCAGTAACACGGTGATCGGCACGCTCTTGCTGATTGCAGGCGTTGTGGGCGGTGGAGCAGCTTTGCTGGGTGCGCAGGCGACATTGGTGGTCTTTGCGGCAATGGCATTTGCGGCTGCTTGGGTCGCATATGGCCTGCCTGAAGTGGAAGATGCTGTGTGACGTATCAATTGTATACATAGATATACGTTGACTGCGACGGATAAGCGATTATTTACGACATAGACGTTCTTGTGCCGCACTGTAGCGGCTATTTGGGGGATACGCGCCATGTCAAGCTACAACCGGAACTTCCAGCTTTCTATCAGCGATGTGGATTTGATCGAAGAAGCCCTGCGTGCGCGGGGTCGCGAGTTGTGCCGCATGCGGCGCGCGCTGGCAGATGACAACCCGGCCGATATGGAATCGATCCGTGTCGTTGAAGAGGATCAGCGCAAAGGCGAGGAATTGCTGGGCCGGCTGCATGACCAGAAGGTCTTTTACCGGCCCAAAACGTCTGTTTACGTCAGCGGCTAAGTCATCCGCGCGGCGAAAACCGCGTATCCCATGATCAAACAGCATATCCAGCCACCCAAGAAAATGAGTGGTCGAAGTGGCAGTTTTGCGCCTGCGGTGATGTAGCCCACCGCATGGGCGAGGCGGAGCCAGAAGAACGCGATCGCGGTCCAGTAGGTTAGCGCGCTGAAACCGTCTACCCGATCCACCAGCAACACAAGAATGGCAAACGGGACGCCCTGTTCCAGCAGATTCAAATGCGCGCGCCATGCCCGCTGCACCCAAGGTCGATGAAGCGACGGATTGGCGATGCGGACAAAACCGTCCGGTGCATCGGTGGGCAAGGACCCTTCGGGAGCAGTGTTCACGCCGACAATGTAGGGGATCCACATTGACGCTGCGAGAACGATAAGGCAGGTCAGAACGCCCAGTTCGGTGGGTAAGCTCTCCATGATCAAGCCCCTTGCATCGCGGATTTCATGCCCGTACCGGTCTCCAGCCAAGACTTGAGCGATGCCGCCAACCGGGCCCAGCCTTCCGCCACGCCTTCCTGGCCATCGGGGATATCGTAGTGTTCAATGGTCAGCTTGCAGGCAGGGCCCTGCGGTTCAATCAGATAGACCATCCGGGAGGACGGTGCCTCCGGCCCAAAGAAATGCGGCTCAAACGTGGTTTCGATACGGGATTTCGGCTCCACCTTGGTGACTTGCTGGCTTAGCATTGGGTTGCCGTCTGGCAGAATGAAACGAATGGTCTGGCCTTCCTCCGCACGGCCTTCTGCCACGTCACAGGCAAAATGGTATGCTGCCATGCTGTCAGGATTGCTTAACGCATCCCACAAGGCGTCCTGCGTGCAGCGGATGAATGTTTGCATCATGAAATCAGGTTTGGTCATAGAATTGGTCCTCTCGAGGGTTGATTTGAGGTTCAACACTGCTCGGGCCGCTGGTTTTGCGCGCATCGGCTCAATCCAGCGATCTATGGTTTGTTGCAGGGGGACGGCGTTCAGATAGTGGTATTTGAACCGCCCCTTTTTGTGGGTCACGACCAGCCCGGCATCTTCAAGCACGCCAAGATGCTTCATCACGCCAAAGCGGGTCATTTCCAGCAGTTCTGTCAACTCTTGCAATGTCTGACCGTCCTTGCGGCGCAAGGCATCCAGAAGGGTGCGACGGGCCGGATCGGCCAGGGCTTTGAAAACTGCGTCCATGATTTTCTTATAGGTGATTAATTAGTCACGTGACAATAGAGTCACCTAAAATCTGGCGGTTGTGCTGATCCAAGCTTGGGCGCATGATCGCCAAAACCGCAGGGGGACCCATGGGCGAGACGCAGTTTCTTTCAACAAAACAAGGGCGCAGGCTTGCCTATCACCAGACAAAGGGGCGCGGTCCCTGCATCGTTTTCCTGGGTGGCCTGAAATCCGATATGGAGGGCACAAAGGCGGTCTTTTTGGAGCAGTGGGCGCAAAACCAGGGGCGGGAATTCCTGCGATTCGACTATTCCGGCCATGGTGAGTCGTCAGGTGAATTCACAGATGGTTGCATTGGCGATTGGGCTGAAGACACCGTCGCAGCGGTCACAGCCCTGACCGACGGGCCGATCATTCCGGTGGGGTCCTCCATGGGCGGCTGGCAGGCGCTCTTGCTGGCGCGCACACAGCCCGAACGCATTGCCGGGCTGGTCACAATTGCCGCGGCACCCGACTTTACCGAAGACGGCTATATGGCGAGTTTTACAGATGCCCAAAAGCAAACCCTGGCCCAAGAAGGCCGGGTCGAGCTGCCGTCAGACTATATGGAACCCTACATTATCACCCAACGGCTGATCGACGACGGGCGCGCGCAACTGGTGCTGCGCGCCCCGTTGCATCTGCCGTTCCCCGTTCGGTTCTTGCAAGGCACCGCGGACACGGCTGTCAGCGTGGCAACGGCGGTGCGTTTGCTGGAACATGCGACAGGGCCGGACATGCAACTGCGATTGATCAAGGATGCCGATCACCGGTTTTCGGATGGCCCCTGTCTGGGGCTGATCCTTGAGGCGCTAAGCGACGTGATGGGGGAAACGCATGAGTAATCGTTTTAAAAGAACAGGGTACGCCTTTGGGTTTGTCGCGGTCATTGCCCTGTCGCTACACTTTTTTGGCCCATATGAAGACAGCGATCTGGCGACCTCCTTTGACGATACGGTCCTGAATGACGGCGTCAGCGCTTATTTCGCGGCGCAGGAAGCACGCTTTGAAGACATCACGCCGGGTGTTGAGAAACAGGTGATCTGGGCAGGCGCGTCCGAGGCAGAGACGGATTGGGCGGTTCTTTATCTGCACGGGTTTTCGGCCACATCCATGGAAATCCGCCCGGTGCCTGATCTGGTGGCAGAGGCACTGGGCGCAAATCTGATCTATACGCGGCTTACCGGTCACGGACGGGGTGGGGATGCTTTGGCGCAGGCAGGCGTTGCCGACTGGATGGGGGATGTCGCCGAAGGGCTGGCCGCGGCGCGGAAAGTTGGCAAACGGGTGCTGATCATATCGGTGTCGACGGGCGGTACTCTGGCCGCTGCCGCGGCGATGGACCCGGATTTGTCGCAGGATGTGGCGGGCATCGTCTTTGCCTCGCCCAATTTCGGCATCAACAATCCCGCCGCCCCCATTATGACCTTGCCCGGCGCGCGCTATTGGGCCCCTTTGGTGGCCGGGCGAGAGCATAGCTTTGAGCCCGCAAATGCAGATCAGGCCAAGTTCTGGACGACGCGGTACCCGCTTGTTGCGGCGCTGCCGGTGGCGGCATTGGTGCAAAAGGCCGTCAGGCTGCCGCTTGAGCAGGCCGATATCCCGGCCCTGTTCCTGTTCACCCAAGCCGATCAGGTGGTGCGCGCAGATGCGACCGAAGCTGTCGCAGAACGGTGGGGGGGCGACACAACGGTCATTTATCCGGTGCTCGGGCCTGAGGATGATCCGGCATCCCACATCATCGCGGGCGATATCATGTCGCGAAGCCAGAATGACGTGACCGTAGACCGGATGCTGGATTGGGTGAAGGGCCTGTGATGGAGCAGCGCATTTCACTGATCACGCTGGGGGTGCGGGACGCAGCGGCGCAGGCGGCCTTTTACGACGCGCTTGGTTGGACCCGGGTTGAAACGCAGGATGGTGTGATTGCCTATGATCTGATTGGTCAGACGCTCGGGCTCTACCCGCTGGACAAACTGGCCGAAGACATCGGAGTGGACGCGGAGAACTTGGGGTTTGGTGCAATGACCCTTGGCCACAACGTGCGCGAGAAAGAGGATGTGGCCCGCATCCTTGCCCGTGTCGATGCGGCGGGTGGCAAAATCCTCAAACCGGCGGCTGATGTTTTCTGGGGCGGGCATCATGGTTATTTCGCCGATCCCGAAGGTCATATCTGGGAAGTGGCGCACAACCCTTTCTCACCGCTGAGCGACGCAGGGGCTTTCCGCTGGAACGGATACGGCTGATGCGCAAACCGGCCAGCATGTGGAGCCTTGAGACCTTTGGCCGCCAACGTCTGTCGAAATACTACTTCATGCGGGATTTCATGTATTCCGAGATCAGCGGCTTTCACGGGCGGCCCAACGTGCCTGAAAATCCTGATCTGGTGTTGGAAAACGGGCGCGCTTTCTGTGTCGCTCTGATGGACCCGCTTGAGGAAACCTTTGGCCGCGTTGCTGTGCGCTCTGGCTACCGGTCGCCGGAATTGAACCGCTATGGCAATGAAAACAAACTGAATTGTGCGCGCAATACGCATCCGCTCGAATGTCACATCTGGGATCGCGGGACAGGGGAGGACGCCATTGCCGGCGCATCCATCGTCATCCCGTGGTTCGCTGATCAATACGCACAGGGCCGCGACTGGCGTGATCTGGCGTGGTGGTTGCATGATCATCTGCCATATTCAGAGATGTGGTTTTTCCCCAAACTAGCCGCCCTAAATCTGGTCTGGCGGCCTGACCCCTGGCGCACCATCTCAAGCTATATTGCACCGCGCGGCACCCTGCTGCGCCGCGGCAAGGAGCCGGACGAAACCCCTGTGCAAAGACAGGCGCGGTACCGGGATTTCCCGGCGTTTCGTGGATTGACCTATCCGATACCCTCACGTGATATTGAAGCGCGTCAAAGCCGTGATATAGAGGGCTGACGCAAGGTGGGGTGGGGTGCCGAAATGCATGTGTTTTCAATAGGTAGCCGCTGATGGCTGAACCATTGGTGCTGTTGCCCGGCATGATGTGCGATGCGCGGCTGTTCGGCCCCCAGATTGCGGAACTTTCTGCTGATATGGCGGTCATGGTAGCCCCGATCACGCAAGGTGAGCGGATCGAGGAAATTGCGTCCAGTCTACTTGATCTTCTGCCAGCGCGGTTTGCCTTGGCGGGGCTTGCGATGGGCGGCATCGTTGCCATGGAACTGCTGCGCCGTGCACCGGACCGCATAACCCGGATCGCGCTGATGTGTACCAACCCGCTGGCCGAAACCCCCGCGATTGCAGCCGACCGGGAGCCACAGATCGTCAAAGCGCGTTCCGGCCGTCTTTTGGAAGTAATGCGTGAGGAGATGAAGCCGAATTATCTGGCGCCGGGGCCGCACCGTGCTGAAGTCCTCGATCTGGTCGTGGATATGGCCGAGGCGCTTGGGCCTGATGTCTTTATCCGTCAGTCGCGTGCACTGCAGCGGCGCAAGGATCAACAGGCCGTTTTGCGCAAATGCCGGACGCCTGCGCTGATCCTGTGTGGGGAACATGACCAGCTTTGCCCGGTCAAGCGGCATACTTTCATGGCTGAACTCATTCCCTATGCAGAACTTGTTGTGCTTGAGAGTTCAGGCCATCTGCCAACGCTTGAGCAACCTGATGCGACAACGGCGGCGTTGCGTAGTTGGATGCGCCAGCCGCTGGTCCTGCAGTAGGCCTAGGATTGGGCCGCAAGCAGAGCTTTCTTGTCTTTCTTGGAAACCAAAACGACCGGGGCGACGGGTTGACCGCTTTGCGGGTCGAACAGTGCTGTGTTGCGCCACCGCCCGGATATTCGCGCGGCAAGGATGCGTCCAAAGACGCGCAGCAGCGCGGGCAGGTTCTCGTGCTTGGCCTTTTTGCCGCCGGGTTGGGGCACAAAAGCACGTGATTTGACCGGCCCAATAACCGAAGGGTCTTCGAGCCGATTGATGTACAGGCCAACAAGGGCGAGTTTGGGGTTGCGGGGCGTGGAAAAAAGGAAGGAACCACAACAGGTTGCTTTCCAGCGCAAAAGGTTTCGTGGGCCGAAGGCAAAGGGCGCGATCAGATCTTGCCCCTGAGAAAACGCAATATTGTCTGGGGTCGTTTGGAAAAAAGCCAGCCCTTCAGGGGCCGGGTCATTTTCACCGCAGTACGAAGCGCCAGCGCGGCAGGAGTCGCAAAAACACACGACATGGTTTCCGCCGTCTGACGTCGCATGGTGTAGAACGCCCTTTACTGCACCACAGGCGCAGCGAAAGGGCGCGTCACACATCGGTCAGACAGCTACGTTCATGTTTGCAGGGTCATTGACCGGCTTGCCCCGCTTGCGGTGACCGGGAGGCGTTTGTTCTTCATTGTCGTCGATGAAGTCGAGCACCAAAGGACGGATGTTGTTGCGCCAGCTCTTGCCAGCGAAGATGCCATAGTGGCCTGCGCCCTCTTCGACATGGCTGGCCTTCTTGTCATCGGGCAGACCGGTGCACAGATTCAATGCTGCAATGCACTGACCGGGGGCCGAAATATCGTCCTTGGAGCCTTCGACGGTCTTGACCGCGACGGTCGTGATCTTGCCGATGTCGACTTTCTTCCCTTTCACGGTGAATGAATTCGACGCGATCTCACCTGTTTTGAAAATGCGATCGACCGTTGAAAGGTAGAATTCCGCAGGCATATCCATAACAGCCAGATATTCGTCATAGAATTTGTTGTGCTTGTCATGTTCGTGCGCATCGCCGCTGGCGACTCTGCTGATTTGATCTTTGAAAGCGTTGAAATGTGTCTCGGCATTCATCGAGATGAACGAGTTCAGCTGCAACAGGCCGGGATAGACCATGCGACCCACCCCTGCGTATTTGAAGCCGACACGCTGGATCATCAGTTCTTCAAGCTGACCCATGGTGACAGAATGGCCAAAGTCAGTGACTTCTGTCGGGGCGGCACTGGGGTCGATTGGACCGCCGATCAGGGTCAATGAACGGGGCTGCGCCGCTGGGTCTTCCTCAGCCAGATAGGCCGTGGCGGCAAGGGCCAGTGGAGCGGGCTGGCAGACCGCGATCACGTGAGTGTGTGGGCCCAGCTCTCGAAGGAAATCAACAAGATATAGGGTGTAGTCTTCGACGTCGAACTTGCCCGCGCTGACCGGAATGTCGCGCGCGTTGTGCCAGTCGGTGATGAATACGTCGCAGTCGGGCAGCAAGCTGATGACCGTTGATCGCAGCAGCGTGGCGTAGTGACCTGACATAGGTGCTACCAGCAGTACCCGGCGCTTGGGCACTGTGCGGCCCTGAACGCGGAAATGCAGCAGATCGCCAAAGTCGCGCTGCATCACGACCTCTTCGACGACGATCCGGTCCTGTCCGTTCGATCCCACGAATGGCGGGATGTTCCAGTCTGGTTTCATCACCATCCGCGAGAACGTGCGCTCGGTCACTTCGCCCCAAGCGGCCATCCAGGCCAACGCAGGGTTTGGAAACATTGCAAAAGCAGGATAGGATGCCATGGCAAGCGCGGATGCGCCAAGCCATTGGTTGGTATTCCTAACGGTTTCCATAAGGTCGTAGGTTGCCATATAGCGCATCTGGGGTCTCCTTTGGTGGCCCGATTCTGGGCATTGCGTCGCTCCTGCCCCTGAAAAGGGCGACGTTATGCTGCAAGTGCGAAGATAGGAGCAAAAGACTAAGATGACAACTGAAACCACGGATCATGACGCCACGAAACCGGCATCCATGAATCGAATGGCAGATAATCTTAAGAAAGTTGAAGAGCTTACAGAGCGTTTGGGCAAGGTGATGGCCAATCGCCAGACCCATCAGAAAGCACTTGATGGACCGAATCAACAACTCTTTGCGAAAGCAGCACAATCCTATCTGACCGAGGCCATCAACAATCCCGCCAAGTTGATGGAACAGCAGATGGGCTTGTGGGCCAAGACCGTGAGCCATTTTGTTGAAGCGCAGCAGGCGCTGGCAAAGAGCGCCGCAGGTGCGGATGAAGATCGCAAGGTCGAGGATCGGCGTTTTGCAAACCCTCTTTGGGATTCCAACCCGTACTTTAACTTCGTCAAACACCAGTATCTGATTAACTCCCATGCGCTTGAGCAGGCGGTTGAGGCGATCACCGACATGGAGCCGCATGAGAAACAACGGCTGGCCTATTTCAGCCGTCAGATCATCGATCTCATGTCACCGACAAACTTTCTGGCGACAAACCCCGATGCACTTGAACGCGCGGTCGAGACAGAAGGGGAAAGCCTGATCAAGGGGCTGGAGAATCTGATCGCCGATCTGGAGGCCAACAAGGGGGAATTGATTGTCCGTCTGGCGGACGAAAAGGCATTCCAGCTTGGCGGCAATATCGCGACAACGCCGGGCAAGGTGGTCTATCGCAATCGGATGTTCGAATTGATCCAGTACACGCCGACGACCGAGAAGGTGCACAAGACGCCATTGCTGGTCTTCCCGCCGTGGATCAACAAATTCTACATTCTGGATCTCAAGGCGCAGAACAGCTTTGTGAAATGGGTGACAGATCAGGGCTATACGCTGTTTATGGTGTCCTGGGTCAACCCGGATGAGACGTACCGCGATGTCGGCATGGAGGATTATGTCGAGGACGGCTATCTGGCCGCCATCCGCGAAGTCAAAGCGATCACCGGTGAAAAGCAGATCAATGCGGTCGGTTATTGCATTGCAGGAACGACCTTGTCGCTCACCTTGTCCCTTTTGAAACAGAAAGGCGACAAATCGATCAAGTCAGCCACCTTCTTTACTGCATTGACCGATTTCTCGGATCAGGGTGAATTCCAACCTTTCCTGACCGATGACTTTATCGACGGGATTGAGGCCGAGACGAAAGACAAAGGGATACTGCCCTCGATCATCATGGCGCGGACGTTCTCTTTCCTGCGGTCAAACGATCTGGTTTATGGGCCCGCCGTCAAACACTACATGATGGGCGAGACCCCTCCGGCGTTTGATCTGCTCTATTGGAATGGCGATGGCGCCAACCTGCCGGAAAAGATGGCGATGCAGTACCTGCGCGGTCTGTGTCAGGGCAACCAACTGGCCGAGGGTGGTTATGACCTTCTGGGGCATCATCTGGTGCTGGACGAGGTTGATGTGCCCTTGTGCGCCGTGGCCTGCGAGACGGACCATATCGCGCCATGGAAGGACAGCTACCGGGGCATTCAGATGATGGGGTCCAAGGACAAGACGTTTATCATGACCCAGTCAGGTCACATCGCTGGCATCGTCAATCCGCCGTCCAAAGGCAAGTACGGGCATTACACGAACGCTGACATGAGCCTTGATTACAAGGATTGGCTGGAGGGGGCCGAGTTTACCGAAGGGTCTTGGTGGCCACGATGGGAAAAGTGGCTGAGCAAGCGTTCTGGCAAGATGATTCCAGCACGCAATCCGGGGGATGACGGGCGAAAAATTCTGGGCGATGCGCCCGGAGAGTATGTTGCGAAAAAGGCAAATGGCTGATTTTGATGGTGTTTTACCCTAGGTAAATTAAATGATGCTGCAGCGCAGAAAAAGGTTGAAATGCCGCGCTGCAGCATGTACATTCTTTGCAGACGCAGAATTGCGTGGGGGATGCCCCGCGAAACGCTAAACAAAGGATTAATACAATGAGCAAGACACCAGACATGACCGCAATGTTCAAAGACGTAATGGGTTCTTTCCCAATCGACGGTTCCGCAATGGAAGGCGCGTTCAAGACAACCGCCACCCTGAACGAGAAACTGTCCCATGTCGCGTTGAACGCAGTTGAGCAGTCCGCGGACATCTCTTCCAAGTGGACAAAAGAAACAGTCGCGAAGCTTGAGCAGCTTGCCAAAGCAAAGGCCGAGCCTGCTGATTACACAAAAGCAATGACAGAGTTCGCATCTGCCTACGCTGAAACAGCAGCCGAGCACATGGCCGCTTTCGCCGAGGTCGCCAAGAAGGTCCAGATGGACACTGTTGAGCTGATGATGGCAGCCGGCAAGGACATGCAGGAAGAAACAGCTGCAGCCGTCAAGAAGGCCACAAACGAAGCGACAACTGCTGCGAAGAAAGCAACAGTGAAATAAACCGAACTCTCGGTTTTCAGCTCACGTCCCTTCCTCCCTGAAAGACGTGATACAAAGGCGGGCTTCCCTGAGCCCGCCTTTTTGTATTTGCGGCCGCGTTAACACGCGTCGTTTGGTCCTCCGGCTTTCGCATTTTCGATGCTGCAAGTTCCCTTTATTATGAGAGTTCTGACAGACAATCTGGACGCACCGATGAGTGCGCGGGTGGAGCCGTTTGCAGCCAAGGCGCTTTATCCAACGTCACAGGCACTTTCCTTTCTTCATCCATGCGCCTAAGCTGCAATGCAGCACATCTTCGGGGAGGAACATCGTGTCGGAAAAGACCAAACCCTTGCTGATCAAGCGCTACGCGTCGCGGCGGCTCTATAACACAGAGACAAGCGATTATGTGACGCTTGAAGATATTGCAGGTTTCATCCGCGACGGGCGCGAGGTCCAGATCGTTGACCTCAAGTCCGGTGATGATCTGACTCGCCAGTATCTTCTTCAGATCATTGCAGAACACGAAAGCCGGGGTGAATCCGTTCTGCCGGTCGATGTGCTGAACGATCTGGTGCGAAGCTATATGTCCGGCAATGTGTCTGTGGTGCCGCAGTTCCTGCGCGCGTCTTTTGACATGCTCCGCGACGGTCAGGCCAAGATGATGGAAAACATGTCATCGATGAACCCGATGGCCAAGATGCCCGGCATGGAAGCGATGCAGGCGCAGCAAGAAGCCTTCATGAAGGCCATGACCGGGGGCTGGGCCCCCGGGGGGCCGAAAGCAGGCACTGAACCAGAACCAGAGCAGGAACCCGAGAAGGGGGAAGATCTGGACGCGATCAAGCAGCAATTGGCAGAATTGCAGAACAAGCTTTCCAAGCTGAAATAACCCGGCTGATGCAGGGCCAAGCGGCCTTGCTCCGGCATGGGGTGCATCTGACTGGGAGCGAAACCTCAACTGCATTTTTGGTTGGTTCTGCGCCGCTAGGTTCACACAGATTTCGCAAAAAAGAGCAACGGCGCGTTTTCCAGTTTCGCCGCCCTGTCCATGTCGCTATGAGGGGCGCGGAGTTTCTCAAAGGATAGATCATCATGGCCAATGTCGTTGTTGTCGGTGCCCAGTGGGGAGACGAAGGGAAAGGCAAGATCGTCGATTGGCTGTCTGAGCGCGCGGATGTGATCGCGCGTTTTCAGGGTGGCCATAATGCGGGCCACACGCTGGTGATCGATGGCGAGGTGTTCAAGCTGAGCCTTCTGCCATCGGGTATCGTGCGCGGCGGCAAGTTAAGTGTGATCGGCAACGGCGTGGTTCTGGATCCCTGGCATTTGGTCAAGGAGATCGAACAGCTGCGCGGGCAGGGCGTCACGATCACGCCCGAGACGCTGATGATTGCCGAAAACACGCCGCTGATCCTGCCCATCCATGGCGAGTTGGACCGCGCACGCGAGGCGCAGAATTCGGTGGCAAAGATCGGAACAACCGGGCGCGGCATTGGCCCTGCCTACGAGGATAAAGTCGGCCGTCGGTCGGTACGGGTCGCTGATCTGGCTGACGACGCCACGCTTGAGCTGCGCGTGGATCGTGCGTTGATCCATCACGATGCGTTGCGCCGGGGGCTGGGACTTGAGCCAGTGGACCGGGACGCATTGCTTGCAATGCTGCGCGAGATCGCACCTGCGGTGCTGGAATACGCCGCCCCCGTCTGGAAGGTGCTGAATGAAAAGCGCAAGGCGGGCAAACGGATCCTGTTCGAAGGGGCGCAGGGCGCGTTGCTGGACATCGACTTTGGCACCTATCCTTTCGTGACCTCGTCCAATGTGATCGCGGGGCAGGCGGCAACGGGCACAGGAATCGGACCGGGGTCCATTGATTTCGTTCTTGGAATTGTCAAAGCCTATACGACCCGCGTGGGCGAAGGGCCGTTCCCGGCCGAACTGGACGATGCGGACGGTCAGCGTTTGGGTGAACGCGGGCATGAGTTTGGCACGGTCACCGGGCGCAAGCGCCGCTGCGGATGGTTTGATGCGGTCCTTGTGCGTCAGACCTGCGCGACCTCCGGTGTGAATGGCATCGCCTTTACCAAGCTTGATGTTTTGGACGGTTTCGAGACATTGAAAATCTGCGTGGGGTATGAGCTGGACGGCGAACGTCTGGAGTATCTGCCGATTGCGGCCGATCAACAGGCCCGCTGCACGCCCATCTACGAGGAAATGCCAGGCTGGTCACAGTCTACGGAAGGGGCGCGGTCTTGGGCTGATCTTCCCGCGGAAGCCATTAAATATGTCCGCCGGGTGGAAGAGTTGATCAGCTGCCCCGTCGCGCTACTTTCCACCTCACCCGAACGGGAGGATACCATTCTGGTGACCGATCCGTTCGCGGACTGAATGCCGGAGGGCACATGGCACTGAGCTACAAGGCACGCAAACGTTGGTCGCTGGCAGTATTGCTGATCGCAATGCCACTATACGTGGTGGTTGCGGTGAACGTGGTCGAGATGTTTGAGCGACCCTCGATCCTTTTGGAATTGTTGATCTATGTAGGGTTGGGCGTCTTGTGGGTTCTACCTTTCAAATCGATCTTCAAAGGGATCGGGCAGGCTGATCCTGAAGCAGAAGAGTAGGCAAAGTTCGGGATTTCGCGCCGCTTTCTACAATAGCACTCCAAAGTCTCAAGGCGGCTGGCCGCGCTTCTGGGGCGCATTCCATGTCCTCTCGGCTCACGGGCTCTTTCATTCCGAAAAACAAAAAAGGCGGCACCTTTTGAGTGCCGCCTTCTGGATTTTATGCGCCGGGTTTAGCCTGCCGCGCGCTGATCTGGGCGGAAACCGATGTCATCGGAAACGGTGAACCGACCACCTTTGATCTTTTCGATCTTACCAGCGCGAAGGAGCTGCCCGAAAGAGCGCAACCCTTCTTCGCGGCTAAAGCCTTCGTCGCCGCCTGCCTGACGCACCTTGGTCATCAGCTGCGGACGCGAGAATTGGTCGCGGCCCTCGACGAAAGACAGATAGGCTGCTGCGGCTTCCAAAAGCTGGGGCAGGGTTGTCGCGCCCACGTCAGCAGCGAAGTCGGCAAAGCTATCGCCTTCCGACCCGTCGGCGGCGGCATCAGCCATAGCCGCGACACGGCGGGGCCGCACAGGTCCGGATGCCTTGGGCTTTTCGACGTCGATACGTTGCTCTGCAACCAATTTCAGGGGCGCGGGACGGGCCTCTTCGGGCCGCTCTGTGCGGGACGCGGCTGCGACGGGACGCCTTGGGCGGACCACTTCAGCAAGGTCTTCGCGGTAGGCAACGACGCCTTTTGGCGCGTCATCATCCTCAATCGTCGAGTCGGCCTTCTTGGCGGCGACAGCTGCGCGCAAATGGGCAAACGCATCGCGACGCGTTGCACTTTCGGGCTCATCCATCTGATGATCGGTCTCGGCCAGCAGGCGGTTCACATCCGAGCTTCCGGCACCGTCGATCGACGGCAACCGCGAGCGGGCTGCACTGGCGGGGACTTCTTTTGATTCCGCTTCGTCTTCTGCGTCATCAGCGGTGGTTTCTGCCACCACTTCATCGTCGCCTGCCTCAATGTCGGCTTCCAGCTCGGCCAATTCGCGCGCAAGGTCAGCCTCGGCTTCGGGTGACAGCGTCGTTGTCGGACGTTTTGCCGGTGCCAGTTCATCAAGGGCGCTAAGGGACGCTGCGGCAGCATCTTCGTCGCCGTCGTCCTCATCATCGTATTCTTCCAAATCACCTTTTTGGATGGCAGCTTCGAGGTCGGCGCGCTTTACTTTGATCACGCGGGCGCGGGTCTGGGGCTTTTCTACGTCGGCTTTTTCAGAGACGGTCTCCGGCTCGGACGTGCTGCTCTCTTCAATCGATGCCGCTTCTGATGCTTCCGCATCGACGTCCAGCGTGCTTTCGTCCTCATCAAAGAGATTGCTTACCGTGTCTTCAGTGCTTGTTTCTTCGGATGCATCGTCGTCGTCATCCTCGGTGATCATTTCGTCTTCGATGTAGGCGTCGTCGTCTTCCAAGCTCTGCAAACGGCTGAGGATGTCGCTCACCTCATCAGCTTCTTCCTCTTCAACTTCTGAGGATTGAGCAGACACAGCTTCGAACTCATCGTCGGCGTTAAGCGCGTCCTCGATTTCGGCACGCGCCTCAGAGATCAGGTCAGACGATTTTGCATCAGCCGAGGTGTCGGCGTGTTCGTCTTCGAGGAAGTCATCGTCAACGTCGTCTTCCTCGTGCTGCGCCACCACAGCACGGATACGCTGGAGTTTTGCGGCGATGCTATCGGGGGCAGGTGCGTCTTGTGCCGGTGCAACGTCTTCGGCCACAGCGTCGTTTTCGTCTTCGTCTTCACCAGTCGTATCGGTTTGAGCGGCGCTTTCGGCAAAAAATGCCTCGACATCGGCGTCCGGCTGGCCGGGAACGATATCAATCTCATCCTCCTCAGCCGTGGGTTCGACAAAAACATCTTCGGCGAACTCGGCGATTTCTTCTCGGGCGAGGTCGGACTCGATGGCGGCGGTAACGGTTGACTCGTCTTCCGATTCTTCAACGGAAATCATCGACTTGATGTCATCTGGGATGATGTCTTGCGCAAAAGGTTCTTCAGCCACGTCGAGCGTCGAGGCGATATCAACAGGCGTTGTTTCAATCTCAGCGTCTTCAGTTTCGATCTGTGCGACATCGGCAGCATCCGTTTCGGCCACTGCCTCCTCGGTTTCAGCGATAGCGGGTGCAACTTCATGTGGCTGCGCGGCGGTATCTTCCTGCGCGACAATTTCGGGTGCTGCCGCGACGGCTGCAGCCGCCACTGTCTGCGCCACCGGCGCTGGGGTGTCGGTCCGATCCTCAAGCGCGCTCAATACGATCCTGCCATCCTGTTCGCGTGCCTGAACACGGCGGGACACTTCTTTTTCGGCAATCCGGGCGAGCATTTCTGCGTCAGGCTGGGGTGGTTCTGCCCCAAAATAGCGGTCATCGGCGGCCAGATCGCGGAAATACTCCGCAATCGCCTTCATCGTGCCAAAGGAATCGTCAAACCCTTCAAGCGTGCAGGAAAATGTCCCGTAAGATACCGTAAGAATTTTATTATTATTCATCATCGGATGCTCGTCCTCTGCGATTTTGCAAGCTACCGTTTACCACGATATCCAAGACCAAACCGGCCCGAATCTGTGCCAACCACCGTATCATTTCGTGGCGAGATTGTGATCTGTTTCCGAAAAGCGCAGTAATTGACCATGATTGATCCGATTGTTCACAGCACGTCTCCGGTAACGCTTGTCGGTGCGGGGGAGGCTACGCCGCAGGACCTGCAAAAATCGTTAATGCTCGCGCCCACTTGCGTGGCCGCCGACAGCGGTGCGACGCTGGCGTTGTCGCATGGGGCAGACATTGCCGCCTTGATTGGAGACTTCGACTCCGTAACTCCTGATATTCTGGCAGAAATTCCGTCTGAACGACATTTTCGGGTTGCCGAACAAACCAGCACCGATTTCGAAAAGGCGCTGACGCGAATTGCCGCGCCTGTGGTTCTGGGGATCGGGTTTCTGGGGGGACGGATCGACCACCAGCTTGCCGTATTTCATACCTTAGTCGCCTTTCCTGACCGTCCTTGCGTGTTGTTGGGCCCGCAGGAGGTCGTGTGCCTTGCACCACCTCATATAGAGCTGCCCCTGGAGGCAGGAGAGCTTGTATCACTGTTTCCGATGGGGGCCGTCACCGGGCGCAGCGCCGGCCTCAACTGGCCAATTGAGGGCCTTTCATTTTCACCATCATCACGAATAGGGACATCAAACAGAGCATTGGGTCGGGTTTCGTTGGAAATGGACGGGCCTGAGATGTTACTGATTTTGCCGCGCCGCCTTATGCCGGTACTGGTTCAGCGGTTTTTGCAGCCAGATGTTGCGCGGTGGCCCTTTCGCGCATGATGATGTAAAGCCCTGCCGCCATGATGACGGCGATGCCTGCTGTGGCCAATGGATCGGGAAGATCCTGAAAAATGACAAGGCCGAGGATCGTCGCAAACGGAATCTCAAGATATTGCATCGGCGCCAAGGTCGCGGAAGGCGCAAAACGGAGCGCCCAGGTCATCAGCAGATGTGCAACCGTGCCCAAGACACCGATGGCCATCAGCAATGTCCATTCCTTGGCATCCGGCGCGATCATTTCGAGCGGCTTCAACTCCCACAGACTGCCCAGCAACAATAACGGCAAGATCAACGCAACCGCCATAGCGCCACTGACTGCCTGAAGCCCGATAGGGTCTGTTTCCTTGGCAATTTGCCGGGTGATCAGCATAAAGACTGAGAAATTGATGGCCACGAGAACAGGCAACAGAGCGGGCCAGCCTACGGTGGCGAAACTTGGTTGAATGACCAGCAAGGTGCCAAAAAAGCCGACCAGACAAGCGACCAGCCGGCGCAGCCCCACTTCCTCGTGCAGGACAAAACGGCCTAGTAACAACATGAAGAAGGGCATGACAAATGCGATTGCGATAGCATCGGCCAGCGGCAGATACCGCAGTGCGGTGAACATCGCAGCGATGCCGATGATATGCAGCAACGTACGCAGGAGTGTGAGCCAGACAATGCGTCCCCGCATCCGCCAAATGCGGCCCGATATCCAAACCAGAGGGAACAACATCAGCGCCTGCAAACCAAAGCGGACGAGCACAACCTCACCAATCGGTACGGAGGTGCCCAGCAACTTGGCTACCGCGTCGCCGATCGGGGCAACGATGCAAAAGCCAAGCATCAGAGCGATGCCAAAGATGGGCCGGTCATGATCCATTTCGCAAAGCTAGTCTGTCCGTGCGGGAGCTGCAATTTTTAGTAGAGTGAAGTTGCGTAAAAGTATCCTGAAGTGGATTGGGGTGTTTAATTTCAGATGCTTACAAGGGCCCCTTGCGATCAGGTTACAACTCAAAAGCCCATTTCAAAGAGCGAATCAGGCTGCAGGACGCCCAAGTTTCACTTGATTCCTGCCTCTGCCCTTGGCTGCATAAAGTGCGCGGTCAGCCTGATCCAACAAAGCGCGCCCTTCTTCTTCAGGATCTGCATCGCCGGGGTCTTCGCTGCTGCCGATGGACATGCCAATGCTCACGGTCACTGTAATCGGCGCGTGGCTGCCAGGCACCACGAACGGGGTCGATGAGATATCCTGACAAATCCGCAATGCGGCCTTCTGCGCCTCCGGCAGGGTGGTGCCGGGCATAATGACCATAAATTCCTCTCCGCCGATGCGCGCCACCATGTCCGTGCTGCGAAGGGCGCGACGTAACCGATGACCGACTTCGACCAAGACCGCATCACCGGAGGCGTGGCCATAGATATCGTTTATTCTTTTGAAGTGGTCGAGGTCCGCCGCCATCACCGCAAAGCTGCGTCCGGTTGACCGGGCATGTGCGGCGATCCGGCCCAGATGGGGCATGGCATAACGACGATTGTAAAGACCGGTAAGCGGATCAAACACTGCGGCCTGCAGTCCGGTGCGCACCGTCGCACGCAGATGTTCTCCCATGCGTTTGCGTCGGATCACGGCTTTGATCCGCAAGGCCAATTCCGCCGGATCAAAGCCATCTGTCATCAGATCATCCGCGCCCAGATCCAGGGCATTGGCCCCCAGAGCGGGGTTGGGAACCTTTTGCAGGACAATCACGCCAGTATGGCGTGCCTTGGCTGCAGCGCGCAAAGTTGAGATGACGCGCAGGTCCTCCATTGCG
>Ga0316197_10000925_pt1 | contig 20889 bp, 13 predicted proteins | sample OudBiesiAoxic_MG_FD_204939 | JGI IMG/M metagenome (GOLD analysis project Ga0316197, IMG submission 204939) | Coastal sediment microbial communities from Oude Bieten Haven, Netherlands - site A oxic | ecosystem: Environmental > Aquatic > Marine > Coastal > Sediment | place: Netherlands... | reverse complement strand
TCTGGCAACAGGGCGGGCAGGTCCCGCTTGAGCCTCAGGTGGCGCAAATGTTGCAACCAATTGCAGAAGCTGTAGACTGTCGCCAGTTATTTGACTTATCAGACAAGGTTGCTAATGCATTGAATAGCCTGAGTTCTGGTTTGAACCGCCAGTTGATTCTGGAGGATTTGCTGATTTTCTGGGCAAAACTGGCTGATCTGAATTTACACCGGAGAAGGATGGCTAGCAGGTAATCAATCGATATGACGATGAAAGCAGGTGGCGGAGCGCGGCAGGGTATACTGTCGCTAACCATCAAGGACAAAAGTGCACTGTATGCAGCCTATATGCCGTTTGTTAAGAACGGCGGACTGTTCATTCCCACCAACAAAAGCTACCAGTTGGGTGACGAAGTTTTTATGCTGCTCAGCCTCATGGGTGAAGCGGAAAAAATTCCGGTCGCCGGCAAGATCATCTGGATTACGCCCAAAGGGGCACAAGGGGCCCGTGCTGCCGGTGTCGGTGTGCAGTTCAGCTCTCAGGATGGCGGTGCCGCCCAGAAAAAAATTGAAACCTACCTTGCCGGTGCAGTATCGGCAGACCGCCCGACTCATACCATGTAATAATCTGCCGCAAAGGATACAACTGAGGCGTACGTAAGCTGGCCGACATATGCTTTCCAGACACGCTATAAATACATCCCTGTACGCTCGACGGCCGCGTCCCTCGGCAACTGCTCCTGCGTGGCTCTACCTTCGCCCGTCCCTGGGCTCGTGCGGCCGACGGTCCGGAAAGCATATGTCGGCCAGCTTACGTACTCATTGAGTCCGAAAGAGTTCGACAACGTATGAATATTCTCACCCAACAATTTGACTGACAGATAAATCATGCTGGTCGATTCTCATTGTCATCTCGATATGCTGTGTCCGCAACAGCAGTCCATTGACGACGTGCTGGCCGAAGCCGGAAAACTGGGCATTGAGCACATGTTGTGCGTGTCGGTCAGCCTGGAGCGTTTTGCGCCGATGATGGAGCTGATTGAACCTTACGCACAGAGATCGGCTTCGGTCGGCGTCCACCCCGACGGAACGAATGTAGAGGACCCCGACGAAGAGCAGCTCGCCGGGCTGGCACAACAGGACAGGATCGTGGCGGTTGGCGAGACCGGTCTCGATTATTTCCGTATCGAGGGCGACGTTGAGTGGCAACGGCAGCGGTTCCGCCGTCATATCCGCGCGGCGAAAGCCGTGGGCAAGCCCCTGATCGTTCATACCCGCGCGGCTAAACAGGATACCCTGAACCTCCTCAAGGAGGAGCACGCCAGTGAGGTGGGTGGTGTCTTACACTGTTTTACCGAAGACTGGGATATGGCAAGAGCCGCCATGGACATGAATTTCCATATCTCCTTTTCCGGTATTGTGACCTTTAAAAACGCGCAGCAACTGAAAGATGTTGCGCGCAAAATGCCCGCCGATCGCATGCTGGTGGAAACCGACTCTCCCTACCTGGCCCCGGTTCCCAAACGTGGCAAGTATAATCAACCGGCTTATGTTCGTTATGTTGCAGAACACATTGCCGAGTTGCGCGGAGAATCGCTGGAGCAGACCGCATCATATACAACACAGAATTTCTATCAGGTGTTTTCCGGGGCTCGTCAATGAGTGGTGATAAAGTTAGCTCTGTAGCGGCCGCTAATCTGTGACGCAGTACACAGACAATATGCTGCTGCTGCCCTATTCTGCTTCAGTAGGATGTTTCTTCGTTCCGGCAAGATCAGGAAGAAATTGCCTCAGGCGAGTCAGGACAACGCATGGAAGGGAAGGGGTCGCTGTTCCCGGTATCGCTTCGTGTCGCAACGAAGTCCGCTCAACGAACGTACCAAAGGCTGAACTATGGAAAAAAGGAAGGCAAAACGCAATCAGATTCAGGTCGGTATCGAAATCGCACATTCGGTTGCAAACCGCTGCTATGGTTATGCAGAGAATATAAGTTGCACAGGTGTTTCCATTGTACTGCGCGAAGGTGAGCTTCCACCGCAGCAACGATCGGTCATTCTGAATTTCAAAATATGGACAGGCAAGGAAACCCTGTACCGGAAAATCTACGCCCGGGTGGTTCGCCCGGGGCAGGGTAAAATTGCACTGGAATTCGCCAGGCATGATTTCACCACCGATTGGATTATTCGCGACCTGATGTTCTATCAGCGCAACAATGACAAAACAAGTCGCCTCCAACGGAATGGTTGCAGAATAATACAGGATCGCTTGACTGCCTGAAGCCGGATCGATCGGCCGTTCGGCCGATTATTTCCCCTTTCCCCCGGGGTAAGGCAACCTTCTTTAAGAATCGCGTTAATAGTCTACTGAATATCCCCTTCTGGTGATAAATAAGGGTTGATTCCCCGTCACTGAAATCTGACCAGGTTTATAGCTCACTGAATTACAGTGAATTGTTCTCGGGCAGTGTGGAGTGGCTCGATGGTATATTCAGGTCAGAGTGTTACACTGGATCACCAGACAGTCGGGAGCATGAATACATTCGTCACCTTTCGGAGTGGCAGGGTGTATCAGGTGGGCTATCTGCCTGCATGGTTTAAGCTGTTATTCTTTAGAAACTTATTGTCTTCTTTTCAGCCAGCATTTAGCGACAGGCGGACGAGGGCAGTAACAATAATCAGGAGACCAATATGTCTATAAACAGGCAGATAATCACCACTCTCGGCGGCACACTGTGTCTGGCCCCGTTGCTGGCGCTGGCTTCGAGCACAGCACCGCTGCCGGTGCCACAGAGCACGGTGCAGGAAGAACAGCCGCTGCTACTGGCGTTTGGCGGCGGTAGTGGAAGCCGACCCGGCAGAATGGGACGCGACTACCGGCAGGATGATCCCGGCTCCAGCCGTGCTTCGATGGGTCAGGGCCGGGGTGGTCCCGGTATGGGACGCGGTGGTCCCGGCTACGGTGCTGGTCCCGGTGGTCCAGGCGCGGGTCCGGGTGAACCCGGCTACGGTCCCGGTTCGATGGGTGGTCAGGGCCCCGGTGGTCCCGGCATGGGACGCGGTGGTCCCGGTTATGGTGCCGGTCCAGGTGCGGGTCCGGGCGAATCCGGCTACGGTCCTGGCCCGGGTGGCCCCGGAATGGGACGCGGTGGTCCCGGTTATGGCTATGGTGCCGGCGCGGGCCCGGGCGAATCCGGCTACGGTCCTGGTCCGGGGGGTCCCGGAATGGGACGCGGTGGTCCCGGCTATGGTGCCGGTCCCGGCGCGGGTCCGGGTGAATCCGGCTACGGTCCCGGTCCGGGTGGTCCCGGCATGAGACGCGGCGGTGCCGGCTACGGTTACGGGCAGCCGGGATACGGGCGGCAGGGGGGTGGCGGATACCCGCCACAGCAGTAACAGATTATTAATATCAGGTGTAGGAGCGCCGTCCTTCGGCGCGATAGCGCGGTCAGGAGGACGCCCGCTCTTACGCCGTCTTGCCGATAAGGTTAACGATCTTCATACATGCCGTTAATGTCGGCTTCAAAACGTTCGCAGACTTTGTTGCGCTTTAATTTGAGTGTGGGTGTAATCAGGCCGTCTTCAATGCTCCAGGGTTCAAGCTGGCAACGTACCTTGCGAATCCTGGCATAGCCCGGAAACGTGCTGATCTGATTGGCGACTCGTTCCAGCACGACTTCGTTGACCCGTGAGCTGTGACAGGCGGCCGTGTCGCCCGGGTCCATACCCAGTTCTCTGGCCAGCGGTTCCCACTGTTCGGGATTGAGAACCACTAACGCCGTCAGATAGGGCCGGTTATCGCCTATAACCAGGGCCTGTTCAAACAGGGCATCCATACAGATGGCCATCTCCATGTCTGCCGGCGGCACTTTCTCACCATTGGCGAGCACGATAATTTCTTTTATCCGCCCGGTGATATAAACCTGTCCGTTCTCGATGCGGGCCTTGTCGCCGGTGTGTAACCAGCCATCGCTGTCGATCATATCCCGGGTGGCTTTCTCGTTCGCCCAGTATCCCAGCATGACGCCGGGACTGCGAACCTGCAGTTCATCCTGCTCGCCGATACGGGCTTCGACGTCCGGCAACAGGCAGCCGACACCCGAAGGGTCATTGTTTTCGATGGGATTGACGCTGATGACCGGGCTGGTTTCCGTCAATCCGTAGCCCTGGATCATAGGCAGGCCCAGTCCGATGAACAGGTGGGCGACACCGCCTGGCAGAGGTGCACCACCGACCACGGCCAGGTGCATTCTTCCACCCAGTTTTTCCATCACCTTGTTGGCAACGATTTTATTTAACAGTGGCCACAGCAGCAGTTTCGGGCTCCAGCGGGCGCGTCCCTGCTGGTGTTCAAAACGTCGCCAGCCGGTGTTGACAGCCAATTTGAACAGGGCGCGCGCCAGCGGTGATTTCTCTTCCAGACCCACCTGGATTTTGTTATAGATCCGCTCGAAAATGCGGGGAACAGATATGAGGATGGTCGGCTTGATGACCAGCAGGTCTTCGCCCAACTGGGGTATGGAACGGTTGTAGGCGACCGTACCCCCCACCATCATAGCCAGATAATAGCCGGCGGTGCGCTCCAGGGTGTGTGACAGGGGCAGAAAGGACAGGAACACCTCATCCGGCTGGCACTGGACCACCTGCAGGCTGGCGTAGGCATTCCACAGGATATTGTGGTGACTCAGCATCACGCCTTTGGGGCGCCCGGTGGTGCCCGAGGTATAAACAATGGTAGCCAGGGCGTCCTTGTCCCGGTCTGCGCGAATCAGCTCGGCCTGGTCAGGTAACCATTCGCCGACCGTTTTCAGGCGTGAATCCGGGTGTCCGCCGCAGTCGATATGCGAAAGGCTGATGATGCGGGCCAGAAAACCCAGTTGTTCCCGCACCGGTTGCAGGCTGTCCCAGTGTTCCTGCCCGCCGATAAGAAGGACTTTGACCCCCGCGTTCTGAAGGATATAGGCGGCATTCTCGGCCCGGTCCTGGGTGTAGAGCGGTACCACGACCAGACCATTGGCCAGCGCAGCCTGGTCAAACATGACCCACTCGGGGCAGTTTTGCATTATGACGGCGACGCGATCACCGGCCTGCAGATTCTCTGCGGCGAATGCGGCCTGCCAGCGCGCAACCTGTTTGCCAGCATCGGACCAGGTCAGGTCGTTCCAGCTGTCGGTGGAGGTATCGTAATAGCGGTAGGCTACTTTGTCGGGACTTCGTCGCACACGTTCGTAAAACAGGCCGGACAGTGTGCCTGCCTGTTCCGGTGTAATCAGATCCCGTTCTGCCTGCTGTTTCATGGTATTTATCCGTTCTGCGTTTTCTGATCTGTAAAACCCGATACGGTTTCCCAGCCGGGGGCCGGTTTGAAACGCGATCCCAGGCGTTGTTCCAGATCCTGCAGGCGCTGCAACAGGGTGTCGGCACCCTCGGTTTCGATGTAGCGCAACGGCCCGCCACGGAATGGGGCGAAACCCGTGCCATACACCAGGCCCGCGTCGAGGTGATCCGCGGTGTCGACGACCTGTTCATGTAAGCAGGTGACCACTTCGTTGAGCATCCTCAGTATCATACGGTTACTGACGTCCGGGTTGGGATGATGGCCCTTGGAGGTGCCGGATTTAACCGCTTTGCCCTTTTTGTACTGGTAGAAGCCTTCACCACTCTTGCGTCCCAACCGACCTTGATCAACCAGATCACGTAAGCGAACGGGTACCGCTGTACCCAGGTGCTGGCCAAGAATCTCGGCCACGTGCAGGCAGATATCGAGACCGACGGTATCGGCCAATTCAATGGGGCCCATGGGCATGCCGAATTCAAGTGCCTGGCGATCGATTTCAGCCGCCGGCACACCTTCATTTTCGAGTTCCACGGCTTCCAGCAGATAGGGCATCAGAATCCGGTTGACCAGAAAACCCGGGGTACTCGAGACAGGCAGCGGCAGGCGGTCAATGGCACGGCTAAAGGCAATGGCCCTGGCAACAACTGCTGCGTCGGTTTCATTGTCGCGTACGATTTCGACCAGCTGCATCTTGGCCACGGGGTTAAAGAAATGCAGGCCAACCAGCCTGGCGGGGTCGTTGAGTGCGCCGCGCAGCTCCTGCAGCGGGATACTGGACGTGTTGGTTGCCAACACTGCATCGTTGCGCATGCGCGGCTCCAGCTGCTGGTACAGGCTGCGTTTGGCGTCGGCATCCTCGAAAATTGCTTCGATGACCACATCCGCCCGTTCGACGCCCATGCCCTTGTGGTCAGGCATCAGGCGATCCATGGCTTCCTGCACCGGCCGGGTACGTTTCAAGCGGCGCTTGAACAGTGTATAGGCGCGCTTCATGGCGGGTGCAATTCGTTCCGGTGATTGATCCGCCAGCGTAACCTGCATGCCTTTGTAGGCGCACCAGGCGGCAATATCGCCACCCATAATGCCGGCACCAATGACGTGAACACGCCGCGGTTTGAAGTCTGCCTGGCGGCCCAGGGCCTTGAGTTGTTCCTGCAGCTGGAATACCCGGATGAGGTTCTGTGCCGTGGGACCGACGATAAGCTCGGCCACAGACTCCGCTTCCGCGTGCATCATGGAGCGTTCGTTGTCGGCGTGGTGTTGCCAGACATCGATCAGCGCATAGGGGGCGGGGTAGTGATCGCGGCGGGCTTTTTTACCGACCTGGTGCTGAAAAACCCGGGCCAGTATCGGCCGCAGCCAGGCGTGATTGCTGAGCGCCTGCAGCTTGCCCGGGCGATGTGGAACAGGCGGGTTCAGAATCATGGCGCGCGCGGCCGCCTTCAGATGGCGTTCGGGAACCGCGTGGTCAACCACCCCCATGCGCTTGGCGGCCCGGCCATTCACGGTGCGTCCACTCAGCATCAGGTCCATGGCGTGCAGGGCTCCGACCAGGGGTGTCAAGCGAACCGAACCGCCAAAGCCCGGATGAATACCCAGGCGCACTTCCGGCAGTCCCAGGCGGGTACCCTGGTCATCCCTGGCGACCCGGTAACGGCAGGCGAGTGCCAGTTCCAGCCCGCCACCCAGGCAGAAGCCATGGATCATGGCGACGGTCGGAAAAGGCAGCGCTGCCAGCCGATCGAACACTTCCTGACCACGTTGTATGGCGCTGATGGCCTCGCCGTGGTTTTCCAGGCGGGTGAATTCGTTGACATCGGCACCGGCAATAAAGCCATTGCTCTTGTCCGACAGGATGATCAGGCCGCGCGGCGCCCGTTCGACCAGCTCAAGGAGTTCATCATAGAGGGTCTCCAGCAAAGACGCGGACAGCACATTGGTGCTGGCGTTCTGCTTATCGAAATGCAGCCAGGCGATATTTTCCTCATCGATATGCGTGTAAAGATCCGGGCTTTCCGACTGTGTATCCATCAAGCGTCCCTCTCGACCAGCATGGCGCCACCCTGGCCGCCACCGATACAAAGGCTGGCAATACCACGTTTCCGCCCCGTTCGTTGCAATGTCTTCAATGTGTGTAACACAATGCGCGCACCGCTGGCGCCCACCGGATGACCGATGGCGACACCGCCACCATCGATATTCAGGCGTTCTTCATCGATCGGGCTGAATGCGCTTTCCAGACCCAACTCCTGTTTGCAGAAGTCCTCATCCTGCCAGGCGCTCAGGCAGGCCTGCACCTGGGTGGCAAAGGCTTCGTTGATTTCCCAGTTGTCGATATCGCCGCTATCCAGGTGATTGCGTTTCAGGACAGGTGCCATGGCGTGCACCGGCCCGAGACCCATCTGACTGGGATCCAGTCCGGCCCACTGGCTGTCCACGATCCTGCCCAACACCGGCAGCTCATATTTTTTGATGGCTGCTTCCGAAGCCAGAATCAGCCAGGCGGCGCCATCGGTTATCTGAGCGCTGTTACCGGCGGTTACCTTGCCGAACGGTTTATCGAAAACCGGTTTGAGTTTGGCCAGCTTGTCCATGCTGCTATCGGCGCGCAAGCCGTCATCGGCATCATAAAATTTGCCCTGGTGATCGTAGATAACCTCGATTTCCTCAAGATGCCCGTTCTCTTGTGCCTGGCCCAGGCGCTGGTGACTGCGTAATGCGTAGCCATCCATCTGTTCCCGGCTGATAGCAAAGCGATGGGCGAGAATTTCCGCCGTCTGGCCCATATTCAGGCCGACGATCGGGTCGGTGAGACCGCATAACAAGCCGATAACGGGTTTCAGAAACGCCGGTCTGAATGCCGTCAGCGTCTTGACTTTGTCCGCTGTGGTGCGCGCCGCATTGATTGTGGCCAGCCAGGTAACCATGGCATTGCCAAACAGCAGAGGCGCGTGGCTCATCGACTCGGTACCGCCGGCCAGCACCAGCTCTGACCGTCCCGTTGCGATATCCTGTGCCGCACTGTCGACAGCCTGTAATCCGGACGCACAGTTACGTTGAACCGTCCAGGCCGGAACCTGGTTGTCACAGCCCAGTCTGAGCGCAACGACGCGCGCGATATTGACTTCACGGGGGCCCGGCATGACACAGCCGAGGATTACCTGATCCAGATCCTGCGCCGAAAACGGTTGACGATAGAGCAGGGGCCGTCCGGCCTGAAAGGCAAGATCGGATGCATGGAAGGGGCCCGGTTTGCCACGCGCGCGCAGAAACGGTGTGCGGCTGCCGTCGACTACAAAGACCGGCCGGCCTGTTGCGAGGGGGTTGGGTTGGGCTTCCATGAATCGGTTTCCTTGTTCCAGTAGTTAGCGGGAAATTCATCGACACCGATGACCCGCTGTCTTGCAGCGACGGCGGCTCGTACCTGTGCCGCCTCGCGTTCGTCGATCACACCCGCCGAGACGGCTGCGACCAGGCAGTGTTCAGGGTCTCCGGATGCAAGTTGACCATTGCGCATGGCTTTTCGCAAGTGCGAAAGTACAGCTTGTGCCGCGCTCGCTTTTTCCAGGGCAACTTCCAGCTGTGCGAGCGACTCATGATCGTCCTCGGAAACGAATAAGCCTTCGGTCAGTCGCTCACGGGCGCTGCCCCAGCGCAGGATCACATTGGCGGCACGCTGCAGCAGGGCATCGTTCGCTGCGCGATAGCTGGCGCCGTAGGGGAACAGCATCCATTTCAGCATCCGCCCCAGCCAGCGGGCGGGCAGATTATCGTAGACTTCAAACAGTTTTTGCTGGGCCTCATACAGTGAGTCCCTGACGGCCCATTCAAGCAATGGCCGGTCGGCCGGCTGTCGGCCCTGATCGGCAAAACGCTTCAATGCCGCCGATGCCAGGTAGAGATGGCTCAACACGTCACCCAGGCGGGCGGACAGGGATTCCTTGCGTTTCAGGGTGCCACCGAGTGTCAGTAAGGCGGCTTCAGCGGTGACCGAAAACACCGCGCTCATGCGTGTCAGCTTGCGGTAATAACCCGCTTCTTCACCGGTCACAGGCGCTTTGACGAAACGGGCGCCGCTCAGGCTGTGGAACACGCCGCGCGCCAGATTACTCAATAACAGCTTGACGTGTCCGAACAGTGCCCGGTCAAAACCGATCGGTTCGCGCTGCTGTGCTGTTTGCATTTCTTTCAGCAGGTAGGGGTGGCAGCGAATGGCGCCCTGGCCGAAGATGATCAGGCTGCGGGTCAGAATGTTTGCACCTTCCACGGTAATACTGATGGGAACCGCCTGATAAATCCGCCCCAGGTAGTTACGCGGCCCCATGCAGATACCGCGGCCGCCGTGTACATCCATGGCGTCGTCGATGACCCTGCGCATACGTTCGGTTAAATGATATTTGACAATGGCCGAGGCAACCGACGGCTTTTCGCCGCTATCCAACGCAAGCGTGGTCAGTCCGCGTGCGGCATCCATGGCATAGGTATTACCGGCAATTCGCCCGAGGACTTCGGCAACCCCTTCAAACTTGCCGATCGGTGTTTTGAACTGTTTGCGTACTGCCGCATAGGCGCCGGTCGCGCGGGACGCCAGCTTGCCGCCACCGCAGCTCAGTGCGGGCAGCGAAATCGAGCGGCCATCAGCCAGGCACTCCATCAACATACGCCAGCCCTGGCCAATGCGTGCCTGTCCACCGATGATCCAGTCGATGGGGATAAACACATCTTTACCCCGGTTCGGACCATTCATGAAAGACTGGTTGAGCGGGAAATGCCGACTGCCGATATCGATGCCCGGCGTATCGGTCGGAATCAGTGCCAGCGTAATACCGAGTTCCTTGTCTGAACCCAGCAACTGGTCGGGATCATAGAGCTTGAAGGCCAGGCCCAGAACCGTCGCCACCGGTCCCAGCGTAATATAGCGTTTCTCCCAGTTCAGGCGTATACCCAGCTGATCTTTGCCTTCAAACTCCTGGCGGCACACGACACCCTTGTCCGGCATGGCGGCAGCATCACTGCCTGCATCCGGGCCGGTCAGCGCAAAACAGGGAATTTCCTCACCGCGCGCCAGCCGCGGCAGGTAGTATTTTTTTTGCTCCTCGGTGCCGTAGTGCAGCAACAGCTGGGCGGGGCCGAGTGAGTTAGGAACCATGGTGGTCACCGCAGCGGTAATGCTGCGGCTGGCAATTTTCATGACCACGCAGGAATGGCCGTAGGCGGAAAATTCCAGGCCCCCGTATTGTTTCGGAATAATCATGCCGAACAAACGCTGCTGTTTGAGAAAATCCCAGACAGGCTGGGGCAGGTCGTGCAGCTGCTCGGTGATTTCCCAGTCATCGATCATGCTGCACAATTGATTGACAGGACCGTCGATGAAAGTCTGTTCTTCTGCACTCAGGCGGGGTGTCGGGTAATCGAGCAGTTTGTTCCAGTCGGGCCGGCCGCTGAACAATTCGGCTTCCCACCAGGTGCTGCCGGCTTCCAGTGCCTCTCGCTCTGTATCGGACATGGCCGGCATCATGCGGCGGAACTGCTCCATAAACGGGCCACTGATGATGTTGCGCCGGATGGAGGGAACACCCAGCACCAGCGCAGCAGGGATAAACACCAGCCAGACCGGGCTTAGCGCCCAGAAACTGACATCATGCAGGTCAGGCCAGGCCAACAGATACAAGCCAACACTGCCGCTCCAGGCCCATGCCGGCGCTCGCCAGGCAAGCAGTCCCCCTACCGCTGCCAGCACGGTCAACGCTTCCAGGATTGTCGCCATGTGTCTACTCCTGTCATTCAGGTGGTTTTCTTATAACCGTTAGCGGTGCTCGATTCAGGTCCGCGTACTATTAAACGGTTGGACCATGACTCCATGGGCGAGTTTTGCCTGTTCGGGCAGGTTCTTCCTCATAGTCATAACGGCAGATCTGCAGATAGTCTGAAAATCCAATGTTATCCCACTAATTTATTTAGTTTTTCAGTGGCTGACGTGAAACTGCCAGGGCGCGTTGCAGAACCGCTTCAGGGGTATAAAAATGGGGTGAAAAGCGGATGCCGCCACCCCTGAGGGCGCAGATGACGCCATTTTTCTGCAACTGCCGGTATCTGGCTTCGATATCCTCACCGTCAAAGCGGAACGTGACAATACCTGCACGTCGTTCCGGCTCCGTTTCCGATACTATCATCCCCCCGCTATTGATAGTGTTATCAATAAGGTACTGAATTTTATCAGAAACGCTATCAAATATGTTTTGAATTCCCACCTGCAGCAGCAGACTGAGGCTGGCGTGCAGGGCGTGTATACCCAGCATGTTGGGGCTGCCGCATTCGAACCGCCGTGCCGACGCGGCCGGCTGCCAGTCGCTGCGATCATAATCACCCATGGCCTCGACCATATGCCAGCCATACTGTCTGAGTGAAAGACGTTCGATCCACTCCCTGCGGCAATAGAACAGGGCCAGTCCCTCCGCTCCCAGCATCCATTTATGACCATCCGCCATGGCAAAGTCTGCCTGGCAGGCCTCCACATCAAAGGGTTTAACACCAATACCCTGAATAGCATCGACACAAAATGCCACGCCCTGCTGTCGGCACACGGCACCAATCGGGTCCAGATCCAGCGCCAGACCGGTGGCGTATTGCACCGAGCTGACCGATAGCAGGCGTGTGCGCGGTGTGATAGCGTCGATAATCTTTTCTTCCGGGTTCGCTGTCGAGTCTATGTCAACCGCGATGACTTCTACACCGAGCGGTCTCAGCGATTCCCAGACAATGCGGTTGGAAGGGAATTCCTGGCTACTGATAATAACCTGGTCACCTGCTGACCAGTCCAGTCCATAGGCGACAACGGAAAGTGCCTCCGAGGTGCTTTTCAGCAAAGCGATTTCATCGCTGCTGGAAGCGCCGATCAGCGTCTGCAGCTGTCGGCGTAACAGCTGTTCGGTTTCCAGCCAGCGATCGTAATAGCGGGAACCGCTGCTGCCGTTTTCTTCGGCAAAACGTTTCACCGCATCCACCGTCCGTTTCGGCCAGGGTGAAACGGCGGCATGATTGAGGTAGCAAAGTTCGTCTGACAGTGTGAATTCACTTTCGATTATGTTCACAATCGCCGCCATCAGCGCTGCCCGATGGGTACATAATCGCGCTGTGTCGGCCCGACGTAGAGTTGCCGTGGTCGCCCGATACGCTGGTTGTCTTCACTTATCATCTCCATCCATTGCGAAACCCAGCCAACGGTACGGGCGATAGCGAACATGACCGTGAACATATTACTGGGAATGCCCAGCGCCTTGTAGATCAGGCCGGAATAGAAATCAACATTGGGATAGAGTTTGCGCTCAATAAAGTAGTCATCGCTGAGGGCGATCTCTTCCAACCGATGTGCCAGTTCAAACAGGGGATCATCACCCTGGCACAGTTTTGACAGGACGTCGTGGCACATTTTCCGAATGATGCGGGCACGCGGGTCATAGTTTTTGTAGACCCGGTGTCCGAAGCCCATTAGACGAAACGGGTTGTCCCTGTCCTTGGCGCGAGCCAGAAATCTAGGGATGTTTTTCACATCACCGATTTCATTCAGCATGGAGAGTACCGCTTCGTTGGCACCGCCATGGGCGGGTCCCCACAGGGCAGCGATGCCGGATGCAACGCAGGCAAAGGGATTGGCGCCGGAACTGCCGGCAAGGCGCACGGTTGAGGTGCTGGCATTCTGCTCATGATCGATGTGGAGAATGAATATCAGGTCCAGTGCTTTCTCGGCGAGCGGATCAAGCTGGTACTTTTCACAGGGTACCGAAAACATCATGTGTAACAGGTTACCGGTAAAACTCAGCGAGTTGTCGGGGTAGACCTGGGGCTCGCCGATGGAGTGCTTGTAACTTGCGGCCGCGATGCTGGTCATCTTGGCGATCATGCGGTGTGCCGCTATCTCCCGGTGTCTGGGATTGCTGATGTCGGTGGAGTCGTGGTAGAAGGCGGACAGCGATCCCACCACGCCCACCATGATCGCCATGGGGTGTGCATCGTGGTAAAAACCGCGGAAGAAACTCTTCAGTGATTCGTTGAGCATGCTGTGGTGAAGGATGATATTGTCGAAGTCTTTCAGCTGCTCATGGTCTGGCAGCTCGCCATACAGCATCAGGTAAGCGACCTCGATAAAACTGCTGTGTTCAGCCAGCTGTTCGATAGGGTAACCCCGGTACATCAGTTTGCCCTGATTACCGTCCAGATAGGTCAGTTTGCTATGGCAACTGGCGGTTGAAACGAAGCCGGGATCATAGGTGAAGTAGCCGAGTTCACGGAAAAAACGCCCGATATCGACGGCGTCCGGTCCCTCTGTTGCCTGCCTGACCGGCAGCTCAATCTGCTGACCTGTGCTGTTGTCGGTAATGGTTACCGTGTGTTTAGCCATCAAATATCCCTCTAGCCTTTCTCCAAAGTGTATGTCGGCTAACTTACGCACGTCTTAATAACGTACATTATGGCACGGATAAATCTGGTGTACGCCTCTAAACTCACAGCAAACGTCGTGCCAGCCAGCCAACCAGCTCCAGCGCTTTGCGCCCCCGGAAGCGCGTTCTCCATTGCTCCACCAGGACTTCTTCTGACAGCTGCAGATCTTCCAGGAACACCGCCCGCAATCGCTCACACAGCCATGAATTATGTGTAAACAGATTCAGTTCATAGTTCAGAAAGAAGCTGCGATAGTCAATATTCGACGTTCCAACGCTTGCATGCTTACCATCGACAACGGTGGTTTTGGAATGAAGCAGGCGCGGAAGATACTCGAAAATACGCACGCCGCTTTCCAGCAGGGGTTCATACGCGGCGTGTGCCGCCCACTGGGCAAGGCGCATGTCATTTTTTCGTGGTACCAGCAGGCGCACATCCATCCCGCGTTGTGCCGCTTCACAGAGCAGTCGCTGGGTGCGCCGATTCGGCACGAAATAGGGCGTTGTCAGATAGATCGATTGCCTGGCATGGGATACCATGTCGGCAAAACTGCCGTTCAGATAACGGCGTCCGCCGCGGCTGAAATTGGACAGCAGGATGCTGCCGCTTTCTGCTGAGTCTAGTACCGGTGGGCGTTTTCTGCCGATCCAGAATCGACTGAACAACTCCATGGCCTGACCGGCCAGAGCGCCACTGAAACCGATGTGCGTGTCTCGCCAGCGGGCATCACCGAACACGACGCGTGAATTTTCCCGATGTATATTATATCCGCCCACGTAAGCACAGGCGCGGTCGACAACCAGCAGTTTGCGGTGATTGCGCCGGTTATAGCGCCACGGGTGACGCCAGCTCCAGCGATGGAACCAGCGCACCGTTACGCCGTTCCGACGCAGCTTGCTGATCAGCTGGTGTGAAGCCCAGAACAATGAACCGGCGGCATCGAGGTGTAAACGCACCATAATACCCGCCTGGGCACGGTCGATCAGCGCTGCCGCGAAACGGCGTCCGATTTCATCATCGGCGAAAATGTAACTTTCAAGCAGCACGTAATGTTGCGCTGTCGAAATCGATGCCAGCATCGCCTCGTACAGTAGGTCGCCTTCAGTGAAGAGTTCGAAATGCTCTGAAATCGCCAATCTATGTGAGACAGTACTAATGCTTCAGGTAGACAACGGTGTGATCCGCTAGTCCGGCTTTTGTTCCGAGCTGCTCGAGTGGTGCAGGTGTTCCGAGGTGGAAGCCCTGCACGAAGTCTACGCCGATATCCTGCAGGACTTCCAGCGACTCGGCGGTTTCGACATATTCCGCTGTCGTCTGCTTGTCCATCATGCTGACGATGTCGCAAATGGATTTAACCATCATGCGATCAGTGTCATTGTTCGCTATGTTGCGTACAAAGGCACCATCGATCTTCACCATGTCTACCGGCAGGTTTCTGAGGTAGGCAAAAGAGGATAAGCCGCTGCCGAAGTCATCGAGCGCGAAACGGCAACCCACTTCGCGCAGTGACTGGATAAAATCGGTCGCCTGGCATAGATTGGCGATGGCGGCAGTTTCTGTCACCTCAAAACACAGTTTATGCCTGGGTAGCCCGGATGTTGCCAGGCGATTCAGGACGTGTTCCCTGAACGGCTCATCGCACAGTGACAAGGCCGACAGGTTCACCGAGCAGAGCTCAATCTGCTGCAGCAGCTCAGGGTGATCCTCGAACCATTGGATGACATGATCAACAACCCAGCGATCCACCCGGGGTGACAGGTTATAGCGTTCAGCGGCCGGCATAAATGCGCCGGGACGAACGATGTCATCACCTTCGCGCAATCGAAGCAGAATCTCATAGCGGCTACCGCTGCCTTCTGTACAACAGGCATGAATAGGTTGTGCATACAATTCGAATTTATCATTCTCCAGGGCCGAAGTGATCATGGAGGCCCAGTGTGAGTCGCCTGCCCGGGTGGCGGCCACAGGGTCATCATCGGGGTGGTAGACATGTATACGGTTTCGTCCCTTTTCCTTGGCGGCATAGCAGGCAGAATCAGCGAGGTTCAGGGCATCTTCGATCGAGGCGCCACCCTGAAGGGGCACGAGGCCGATACTCACACCCAGCGAAAAGCGGCGTTCGTGCCACTGGAAGCGGAAATCCTCGATCGCTATACGTATATGATCGGCGAGAACGCCGGCCTGGCCAAGCGGGCAATGTTCCATGAGTACCGCAAACTCATCACCACCCAGCCTTGCCAGCGTATCCCGGGAACGGACCTGGCCGGTCAACAGACTGGCAACCTGGCGCAGCAGCTCGTCTCCGGCCACATGGCCGCAAGTGTCGTTGATGATCTTGAACTGATCGAGATCGAGATAGCAGAGGACATGGTCGCCGGGATGTTGTTTTGCCTGAATCAGTAGACGACCGAGTCGACGCTCGAACTCGCGCCGATTGATAAGGTCGGTCAGTGCATCGTGCGAAGCCTGGTAGGAGAGCTGATCCTCAAGCCGGCGTCGGTCGGTAATATCACGACAGACCGTCAGCAGGCAGGGTTTCTGCGCCTTCGGATCCAGACTGGCGCGCAGATGAACCCAGAATACCGAGCCGTCCTTGCGGATTTTACGGTATTCGATTCCGCTATCGCGCCCGGGCCTGGTGAACTGCTTCTCGATATAAGCGGATACAAGTGGAGCATCATCCGGGTGTGTGAGTTTTTTCGCGCTTTCACCAAGTAGTTCATCGACAGCGTAGCCCAGGGTTTCGGCACCGATGCGGTTGATCGAAATGATCGTACCCGCGGCATTCAGTACCGCATTGATGTCGGGTGCGTTTTCGTATAATGCCTGATAGCGTGCTTCACTGACGCGCAGGGCTTGTTCGGCGTTTACCCGTTCCGTGATATTTTTGAAAATACCGCGGGTTGATATGGTCTCGCCATCTTTTATGAGTGAGCCACAGTCACCCCTGAGATGAACCGTTTCGCCCGTCTTGGTGACAAACTGGAAGTCGATCTGACTGAGCGCTTCCCCGGCTTGGAGGCGCTCGAAGCGGTCGCGACAACAAGCACGGCTGTCCGGGTGCAACACATCCAGCAGCGTCAGTGATCTGAGTTCATCCTCTGTATAGCCCATGGCGTCGCGCCAGGCACGATTGGCGTAGAGAAAAGAGCCATCGGCTGCCAGGCACTGAATCAGATCGTTGGTGTTATCAAAAACGTTGAGATAGCGCTCCTCGCTCTTCCTGAGTTCATCTTCAATCAGCTTTCGTTCCTGCTCGGATTTCGCACGGCTGAGAAGCACGCTCACCAGGGCCGGCAGGCGGCGAAGATTCTCTTCATTGGACAGGATGCACTGCTCGATACCCTGTTCGAGACACCGTAACGCGATGTCTTCGACACCGCTTCCAGCGATCAGTACCAGTGGCAACTCGATCCCGCGTTCGCGATTCCATGTAATGAAGTCAAGGGCAGTGAAGTCGTCAAGCTCCAGTTCACTGACAGCAAGATCCCAGTCACCGTCTTCCAGCGCCCTTAAAAGTTCGGATTTAATTGTGACGCGATGGCATACCAGACTTTCGAAGCGGGCATCGAGTTGCTGCTGAATCGGGCCGGCAATATCCGCACAGACGGCTAACAGAAGTCGGGGCATAGAGTTTGGCATTCGGATCAACGAACAATTACATTATTTTTATTAGTATATAACATTTATTAATCTCGCACATTCTTGACATATTATAAAATAAAAACATAAAGATAACGAATATTTCTAAGAGGTAAGGTTAAATTCGTTAAGGGTAAAGACGTACAGCAGAGTGCTTCCAATGCTACTGACTTAAGCTGACAGCGTTGAGTTTTAGCTGCGGAATACACGCAATACATTTCCGTGCCCTCCGAGGCTATTTACATGACATCAGCTTAAGTACCATTACCTCCTGACTCGTATTTCTCATTATTTCTGATCTGGGCACTGCGCCAGATCAGGAACGCGGCGGGAATCAACAGCAGGGTCAGCAGCGTTGCGCTGACCATTCCGCCAATCATGGGCGCGGCGATACGGCGCATGACCTCGGAACCGGTGCCACCGCCCAGCATGATCGGTAACAGGCCGGCGATAATGGCAGCGACGGTCATTATGATGGGGCGCACTCGCAACAGGGCGCCTTCGATAACGGCCTGGCGCAATTCGGACACACCGATATTACGCCGCTGTGAAGAAGCCTGGTCCTGTTGTCGCCGGTAAGCCTGGTTCAGGTACACCAGCATAATGACACCGATCTCCACCGAGACACCGGCCAGGGCGATGAAGCCGACACCCGCTGCAACCGACAAGTCATAGTTGAGCCAGTACATCAGCCAGATGCCACCGACCAGTGCCAGGGGCAGGGTGGCCAGGATGATGAATACTTCGCTGGCGCGACGGAAGTTGAGATACAGCAGCAGGATGATAATCGTCAGCGTGACAGGAACAACCGTGGCCAGCTTGCGCTTGGCGCGTTCCATGTATTCGTACTGCCCCGACCAGTTCAACGAATAACCCGCGGGCAGTTCGACCTGTTCCGCCACCACCTGTTTGGCGTGCTCGACATAGGAACCCAGATCCCGGCCCTGGATATCAATATAGATCCAGCCGTTGAGGCGGGCATTTTCGCTCTTTATGACACCCGGTCCGCCGACGATACGTACGTCGGCAACGTCGCCGAGCGTAATTTGTGCGCCCGCCGGCGTCTGTATCGGGAGTTCGGCAAGTTTGCTTTCGGAATCCCGAAATTCACGCGGGTAGCGCAGATTGACAGGGTAGCGCTCCAGGCCCTCGATGCTTTCGGTAACATTCATACCGCCAACCGCGGTACTTACAATTTCCTGTACATCGGCGATATTCAGTCCATAGCGGGAGGCGGTGGTTCTATCCGTATCCACCATCACGTAACGGCCGCCAACCACTCGTTCGGAGAATACCGATACCGTGCCCGGCACCGGTGCCAGTACCCGTTCGATTTCCTCGCCGATGTCCTGGATACGCGCCAGATCAGGACCGGCAATCTTGATACCTACCGGTGTCTTGATGCCTGTGGCCAGCATATCGATACGGTTCTTGATCGGCCACACCCAGGCATTGCTCATGCCCGGGATCTTCACCAGGGCGTCCAGTTCCCGTCTGAGTTTTTCCGCTGTCATGCCCTCGCGCCATTGATCACGCGGCTTGAACTGGATGGTGGTTTCTATCATGGTCAGCGGCGCCGGATCAGTGGCTGTTTCTGCGCGCCCCATTTTTCCGAACACACGTTTGACTTCCGGCACTGTCATGATGAGTTTGTCGGTTTGCTGCAGGATCTGCTGGGCTTTGCCAATGGAAATGGCGGGGAAGGCGCTGGGCATATAGAGCAAGTCACCTTCGTCCAGATCCGGCATGAATTCCGAGCCCAGACCGTCACTCAACGGCCACCAGCCGGACAGTGGCCAGGCCATGGATACGGCGGCCAGCGCCGATACCAGGACAACGGTCTTCGGCATTTTCATCACCCTGTCGATGACCGGCCGGTAGGCGGCGATCAGCAACCTGTTTATGGGATTCCTGTCCTCGGCGATGATCCGTCCGCGGATGAAGTAGCCCATCAGCACCGGCACCAGCGTTATCGACAGGACCGCGGCGCCTGCCATGGCGTATGTCTTGGTGAAAGCCAGCGGCGAAAACAGGCGACCTTCCTGTGCCTCCAGGGTGAAAACCGGCAGGAAACTGAGGGTAATGATCAACAGCGAGAAAAACAGCGCCGGGCCTACTTCGACCGCCGCTTCCGCCATCAACTGCCAGCGCCTGGCAGCCGTGACCTGCTCGTGTTCCATCTTTTTGTGTACATTCTCGACCATGACGATGGCAGCATCGACCATGGCGCCGATGGCAATGGCGATACCACCCAGAGACATAATGTTGGCGTTGATGCCCTGGGCATACATGATGATGAAAGCAATCAGGATACCGACCGGCAGACTGACGATGATCACCAGCGCCGATCGCAGGTGAAAAAGGAACAGGGCGCATACCAGTGTGACGACAAGGAACTCCTGCAACAGCTTTCCCTTTAAGGTGTCTACGGCGCGTTCAATCAGACTGGAACGGTCGTAGGTCGGAACAATCTCAACGCCGTCGGGCAGGCCGCGTTTGAGTTCTTCGAGTTTCGCCTTGACGCCTTTGATGGTTTTCAGTGCATTTTCTCCCCAGCGCATGATGACGACACCGCCGACCACCTCACCTTCACCGTCGAGTTCGGCGATGCCGCGGCGCATCTGCGGCCCCAGGCGAACCTCGGCGATATCTTCCAGCAGAATCGGCGTTCCATTGGCATTCATGCCCAGCGGTATCTGCTGTAACTCGTCCACACCCTCGACGTAACCGGTGGCACGTACCATATACTCAGCCTCGGCCATTTCGATGACTGAGCCGCCCACTTCCTGGTTACCGCGCTGAATGGCCTTTCGTACATTGGCCAGGGGAATGCCGTAAGAGCGCAGCCGGTCAGGATCGATCACCACCTGGTACTGCTTGACCATGCCGCCGATGGTGGCGACTTCCGAAACCCCGGCGACCGTCTGCAGCTCGAACTTCAGGAACCAGTCCTGCAGGCTGCGCAGTTCGGCGAGATCGTGCTTTCCGCTGCGATCGACCAGTGCATATTCATAGACCCAGCCTACGCCGGTGGCATCCGGTCCCAGTGCCGTTGAAGCGCTGGCCGGCAGACGGTTCTGCACCTGGCTCAGGTATTCGAGCACGCGCGAGCGTGCCCAGTACAGATCGGTGCCATCTTCAAACAGAATGTAGACGTAGGAGTCACCGAAGAAGGAATAGCCACGCACCGTGGTGGCCTTGGGTACCGACAACATGGTGGTGGTCAACGGATAGGTGACCTGATCTTCCACCACCTGGGGCGCCTGACCCGGGTAACTGGTCTTGATAATGACCTGTACGTCGGACAGGTCGGGGAGGGCGTCGACGGGCATATTGTTGACCGCATACAGGCCCCAGCCGGTCAGGATGAAGGTCAGTAACAGAACCAGAAAACGGTTTTTGATCGACCAGCGGATGATGTTGGCGATCATTTTGTCGTATCCGCGAAACCATCAGATCCATCGTCACTACCCATGCGGCTGAAGCTGGCTCTCAG
>Ga0316197_10000924_pt1 | contig 20891 bp, 17 predicted proteins | sample OudBiesiAoxic_MG_FD_204939 | JGI IMG/M metagenome (GOLD analysis project Ga0316197, IMG submission 204939) | Coastal sediment microbial communities from Oude Bieten Haven, Netherlands - site A oxic | ecosystem: Environmental > Aquatic > Marine > Coastal > Sediment | place: Netherlands... | reverse complement strand
CTCAGTATCTAACAACAGTCCGTCCATATCAAAAATAGCCGCTTGGTAATTCATCACACTCTCCTATTTAAAGGTTCATAATACAGATAATTTTTAGTAAAAATGTAAGATAATCATCAAAAACAGCGCCCATTTACAAGCCACAATAAAAAAGGAACTTTATTCCCTTTATTCACTCTGATAATAAGTAGATAATTCATTGAAATTTTTATAGTAGATAACCTGTCTTATTAATCGATACCTAACGATTTGGAGTTTTGCTTTGAACAACCTTCCCCTTTTATTACGCCTATTTACAATTGTGCTTTTACTTAATAGCCTCTCTGTACGAAGTGCTGATTTCATCCAAACGAGTACCGGGTGGTTAATTAGCCCACTGCATGCTCCAGTATCTGTACAAGCACAAATGACAGGAAAAGTAGATCCAAAAACTAAAACCGCAGATCTATTATTAGATATTAATCTGGAAGGTGACTGGAAAACCTATTGGCGATCTCCAGGTGAAGGCGGTGTCGCACCAACATTTGAGTGGCAAACAGAATCACAAAATATTAATCAGGTTAATTGGTTTTGGCCTGCACCTAAACGCTACCCAGTACTTGGTGTCGATACACTCGGATATAAACATCAAATACATCTGCCCCTTACTGTTGAATTACAAGATTTAAGCCAACCTACTTTATTAAAAGGCCGTTTAACAATAGCTTCCTGTACCACTATTTGTGTCTTAAGTGATTACGATATTGAATTGTCATTTAGCATGGCAGATCTCATCATTGATCAAGATATTGCCTTTCGTTATGCTCAAGCAATGGGCTCCGTTCCACCAATCATTGATGAAAAACAGATTGTAGAGGGCCAAAACAGCGCCTCAATTACCCAGTTTGTGTCTTATTGGAACCAAAACAAGCAACAGCTTGTGGTACAAGTTACGAATCAGTTTGATTGGCAACAACCAGACATATTTGTCGACTTAAAAACTCCTGAGTTAGATGGCATCTTTTTTTCAACACCACAACTAAATATCGATAAAAAACAGTTAACAGCGACCTTTGATGCTTCTAGTTGGGCTGGAGAGGTTGATTTAACCGCTACCAAAATTCACGCTACCATTATTGATAAAAATGTGGCGGCGGAATTAGTTGGTACTTCAGGCAACAATGTAATCGCCCCCCCAAACGAAGCGAGCAATATTGTTTCTATGTTCCTTATCGCCCTGCTCGGTGGCTTAATTCTTAATATTATGCCCTGTGTATTACCTGTTTTAGGCATGAAGTTAAGCTCGATATTAAGTGCTCACGGCATTAAAAAATCACAAATTAGAAAACAATTTTTAGCTTCATCGTTAGGTATTTTAAGTTCATTTTGGTTGCTGGCTTTATTTCTTCTGACACTTAAACTTTCTGGTGAGGCATTAGGTTGGGGAATTCAATTTCAAAATCCTTATTTTATTGCTGCAATGGTTGCCATCACAGCGCTATTTGCGGCCAATATGCTAGGACTATTTGAGATTCAGCTCCCCTCTAACATGCAAACTTGGTTAGCCACTAAAGGAGACCAATCCTATTTGGGTCATTTTTTACAAGGGATGTTTGCCACCCTGCTTGCAACCCCTTGTAGCGCGCCCTTTCTTGGTACAGCCGTCGCTTTTGCACTAGGAGCATCAGTGCTGGAACTACTGGCGATCTTCAGCGCTTTGGGCCTTGGAATGGCGCTACCTTGGCTATTAATCGCCCTATTCCCGTCAATTGCACTGTTATTACCTAAACCGGGAAGATGGATGGGTAGTGTTAAACTTGTTTTTGCTCTGATGATTTTAGCCACCAGCCTATGGCTACTTACTCTACTTAGTAGTTTTATCGGCACCACTGCTGTATTATTTGTCGCCCTTTTATTATTGCTCATCCTGTTTACCCTAGTAGCCCAAAAGCATGGTAAAAAAATATTACTTATTACCCTCGCTTCGACCCTGTTAATTAGCGCTGTTGGTTTACTTGTAAGTAGCTTGACAGCAAAACATTGGGCAACACCGTTAGCCAATGATCTACATTGGCAGCCACTTGATACGATTCAGCTAAAGCAGCATATTGATGCAGGAAAAACAGTTTTTGTAGATGTCACAGCCGATTGGTGCGTCACCTGTAAAGCGAATAAAATTGGTGTACTCTTACAAGACCCGGTATATAGCGCATTACAAGCTGAAAATATCGTATTGATGAAAGGAGATTGGACAGTACGTTCCGACAAAATAACCGAATACTTGCAGTCCTATGGGCGTTACGGTGTCCCTTTTAATATTGTGTATGGTCCAGCTGTCCCGCAAGGTATTGAGCTATCCACTATTTTAAGCAGCGATGCGGTTATGCAAGCAATCTCTTTGTCTCAGGAGCAATAAGATGAGCAAGCAAAAACAACAAAAAGGCTGGCGTGGATGGCTAAAAGAAGTCTTAATATTTAGCCTTATTGCAATCACAATAGGTTGGGCCGCAGACTTATGGCGAAGCCAGTCAATTGTATCCGGCAAAGCTCCTGAACTTATCGCACAATCAGTATTAGGTGAAAAAATAAATTTACTAGCAATGAGTAAAGAAAAACCGGTTTTGGTCTATTTTTGGGCAACATGGTGTGGTGTATGTGGCACAGTTTCCCCATCTGTTGACTTTATTTCAGAACATTTTCAAGTGCTATCTGTCGCCTTAACTTCTGGTGATGAACAACGCATTAAGCAATATCTAAATGCAAAGCAATACAACTTTAATGTCGTTAATGATCCAAGGGGTGAAATCAGCCGAGAATGGGGCGTTTCCGTCACCCCTACTATTTTTGTGATTAGTGATGGGCAAATAAGCTCGGTTACCACCGGCTTTACTTCGCCAATAGGGATGTGGTTACGACTGCTTTTTAGTTAACCTCTTTATGTTAAAAGACCTAGATAAACGTTTGAGTATCTTTTTTACTAGCAACCCGTACTTTTAACGCGATAAAGCGCTTTTTGAATCATGACTTGGCCATCAGGCATCACTTTTTGTGTTGCTTGTTGATATTCGAGATAACAGGCATCATTTTTAAAACTATCTAAATATAAACGCATTACTCCACTTTCATTAGTGGCAGCATACTCCACTAAGTCACCTTCCAAAAATCGCTTTAAATCACTCTCCTTGGCACGCAGTTCACCATAAACTAAGTAAGCACCTGCATCTTTTTCACCTAATGAGTCCGTTGATTGTAGCGCGTTATTTTGTACACCTTTAATAACCGCTCGGCTATATAACATGCGATTAACTGAGCTTAAACTGAGCACCGTTGCATTTAAACTTTTAATACGTGCCTCTATCCCCACATCAACAAATTTTGGTAGGGCAAAAAAAGCCAAAATAGATAATAAAATAACAATTAACATCATCTCAACTAGTGGAAACTCTATACGTTTTTTCACTTTACCTGTTATCTCCTAAAATCTATTTTTACTAACTGATAGCAATATAATTTAATGACTGCTCAGAGTTTGGGTCTGAAAAATGATGACTAATACCTATCCGCCTTCGTATCTGATCATTCTTACTTGTTAAAATAACTAATGAATGCGCCTTGACCTTAACTATTTTCCTTACACAAACACTGACCATTTTATTAAACGGAATGGTATAACAAGGCGTGAATTGCATCAGATAAGTTGTTCTCACTTCAAAAGTCACAGCACAGTTAGAAATAACTTTAACCAGTAAAATAATCACTTTATTAATTTATTTGTTATTACCATAGTGTAGCGGTTTACCTAACATTAGGTAACCACTGAGCAAATAAACCCTTTATTTTTAAGGCTATTATCCTTTTTTATGTGGCAATCTATTGATGCGTTGATATTTATGCTAAATTACAACGATTAAATTATCTACCATTTTGGAGCTTTCATGGATCAGTATGCTGTTTTTGGTAACCCAATAAAACAAAGTAAATCCCCTTTTATCCATACACTTTTTGCGGCCCAAACAGCCCAAAAATTAGTTTATAAAGCGATAGAACCTTCTAACGAAGATTTTAAAATTACACTAAGTAAATTTTTTTCGGGTGAAGGCAAAGGCTGCAATATTACCATGCCTTATAAAGAAGAAGCTTTTCAATTTGCTCAACAACTAACAGATCGCGCAACCTTAGCCGGCGCAGTAAATACGTTAAAGTTAACCGATGACAATGTTATTATTGGTGATAATACAGATGGTGCCGGTTTAGTACTAGATCTTAAAAACAATCACATTGACCTTGCTGATGCACGCATTTTATTACTAGGTGCTGGTGGCGCTGCACGGGGGGTTTGTGGGCCATTGCTAGCAGAGTCACCAAAAGAACTAGTGATTGCTAATCGAACCTTTAATAAAGCAGAAACATTAGTCTCTATTTTTAAAGAGTTAGGTAATGTTACAGCCTCTGAACTTAGTGAACTAAAAGGCGATTTTGACCTTATCATTAATTCAACTGCGGCGAGTATTAATGGCGAAGTTCCGGCTATAAGCGCACTGCTAATTCGACCAGAAACAGCAATATATGACATGATGTACAGTGCACAAGCGACACCTTTTAATAGTTGGGCAAAACAACTCGGTGCACGTGTAACCATTGATGGCTTAGGTATGCTAGTTGGCCAAGCTGCAGAAAGCTTTGCAATGTGGCGCGGTATAAAACCAGGTGCTAAGCAAGTATTAAATGAATTACGTCACAACTTATCTTGAGAATCGTTTTAAAATAAAAACAGGAGAACCATATGCCAAATCATCGTATTGATGAGGTACTTAACCTATTAAAACCAAATTGGTTAAAAAATAAAGAGTTAAGCTTTTTAGAGCTGATCACTTTGATTAAAAAAGAGTCTGGTTTTAAACAACCTATCAGTGACCTTAACGATGACACCATTATCTCTCATCTACAAGCAGCTCAAACGCAAAGTAAAGAAACCGTGCATTTAGTTGATGAAGTACTTGAGCTATTAGCCCCTTATTGGTTAAAAAATAGTGAACTAAGCTTATTACAACTACTCGCTTTACTTAAAAAAGAATCTGGATTTGCAGCGCCTTTAGATAAACTTACCGATGAAGTTATTATTTATCAATTAAAAATGGATCAGACAGCTCAAGGTGACATGATTCCTGGCATCCAAAAAGATTGTGAAGATGACTTTCAAACGGCACTATTGAAGGCACGAGGTCTTCTCTAAAGAGGTTAATATGATTAATCGCTCAATAATGTTAGTCCTAGTTTGTAGCTATTTACTACTTACTGGATGTGATGACTCCCTTTCATCGCCAAATAACAATGCGAGCGATTTAAGCCAAGTTTATACTTATAAAAACCAAATACTAGCGCCTCCTCTTCGAGATCCCGCTAGCTGCGTTAATTACTCTCGCAGTTGTAGCATTGAAGAGCTGCCTTTTATTGCCATGAGTTACCCAGAAACAAAGATCCAACAGGTAATGTTACGAGTGGTCGTTTCACATGATTGGATGGGTGAACGCTTTGCGACACTTTTAACGCTATTACCTGATGAGGTATTAACACTACTTGGCTCCGTCACTGCAATTGTTATTGCAGATAATATCCGCCCCTCTTTCTATTGGACAGGCTCGGGTGCAATTTACCTTGATCCTGCATCATTATGGTTAACAAATGACGAAAAACTCACCATTGATAAAACAGAGGATTATCGAGAAGATTTTTCTAACGGATTAAGTTATGATTTTTTTCATCGCTTTGTAAAAGATAATAAGCCTGCTTATAACAACTACTCCCTGAGCAATAACCAGGAGCGCAGTATTGATGATATTATTATCCCGATGGCGAGCTTGTTATTTCATGAACTCGCTCATGCCAATGATTTTATGCCACTCTCTGTCATGTCTTCACTTGATATCAGCAAAACAGCTTTATCTTCAATAAATAGTGTTGCTAGTGAGCAGTTAAATACACAATTACAACGCACTTACCCAATCAACGATGAAAGATTAAAAACTCACGCATCTATTTTATATCGCGGGCAACAAGCAACAGAAAAAGAGATATTAACGGGCTCCTCAGAACTCGGCACACTATTTGAACTTGAAGGGGCTAATCATCTATATGCCTATTCACATCAAGCCGAAGATGTTGCGATGTTATTTCAAGCCACCATGCTCAGTTATTACTTCGATATAAAAATGGACAGTGCTTTTGTTATACAACCTGCAACTGACAGTAAATACTGCGCAGATTTCATTGTCGGGTGGGGGCAGCGAGATCGTATTGCTGATCCTATCAGCAAACCGCGAGCACAATTTGTTAGCCAACAGTTATTGCCGAGCATTCAATTCAGCACTTTTTTTGATCAGCTCTCTCCACCTCAACTATTTCCCCCTTTAAGCAACTGGTGCAACATCAGTTTGAGCCAGGTAACAACAATAAACACTCAAACAAGATCAGCTGCGATAGCCCCATTGGAAATACTTAAAAAAGATCATCATCACGGTGTATTGACAGCATTTAAATAATAACTTTAGATTTATCTAATATAATTTTATAATAACTCTTCAATGATATTCTAGGTGCAAAAAATGAACGAACGGATTAAAATCAAAGAGATAAAAACATCTACCCAATCAAATGTGGACAGATATAATCCAAGTAACCGTATTTATGTACGTGCTGTTTATGGTTTATATCAAAAACTCCGTCGTTATACGGGTTGGGGACTCATCATTCTCTTTTTAGCTCTGCCAATGATCCGCTGGAATGGACAACAGGCGGTATTGTTTGATATTGCTAAGCAGCAATATCATATCTTTAATATGACGCTTTTCCCGCAAGATTTAACGCTATTAGCATGGGTATTTATTATTGCTGCTTTTGCTCTATTTTTTATCACTACATACCTAGGTAGAGTATGGTGTGGTTATACTTGTCCACAAACTGTATGGACATTTATATTTATCTGGTTTGAGGAACGTTTTGAGGGGACGGCGAACAAACGCAAACGCCTTGACCAAATGCCTTGGAGTTTTAATAAAATATGGCGAAAAGCAGCTAAGCATACAGGTTGGATAATCGTATCATTGCTAACAGGACTCGCTTTTAGCTCCTATTTTGTTCCTGTTGATGAGCTCTATTTTGACTTTATAACCTTTAATGGTGGTTTTGCGACAACAGCGAGCATACTCTTTTTTGCAACCATTACTTATGCAAATGCAGGCTGGATGCGCTCTATTGTATGTACTCATATGTGCCCTTACGCGCGCTTTCAATCAACCATGTTTGATAAAGATACTTACATAGTTGGATACGATGCAACACGTGGAGAGGCACGCGGGCCACGTCGTCGTAAAGCTGACCCTAAAGAACTCGGTTTAGGCGATTGTGTTGATTGTGATCTGTGTGTTCAAGTATGCCCAACCGGTATTGATATTCGAGACGGATTGCAGTACGAGTGTATCAACTGTGGTGCCTGTATTGACGCCTGTGACGAAACCATGGAAAAGATGGGCTATGAAAAAGGACTCATATCTTACACTTCAGAACAAAAACTTGAAGGGAAAGAGACCCATGTAATGCGGCCTAAAATTATTGGCTATGGATTAATGCTACTTATAATGATCGGGCTATTTATTACTAACATCATTAATTTAAGTAGTGCAGAACTAGAGATTGTTCGAGATCGTACAGCACTTTATCGTGAGAATAGTGAGGGGTTGATTGAAAATACTTACACCTTAAAAATTCTTAATAAAACGATTGAAACACAAACCTATGACTTATCATTTACAGGCTTACAAGACGCACAACTTATTGGCCCTAAGCAAATAGTCATAAAGTCCGGTGAAATTCTCACTCAACCAATATCAATTGCTGTTGATGCATACGATATAAAGGATAAAAAAGTAATGATCACCATCAAACTAACCAGTAGCACTGGTGATGTTGAAGAGATCGAACAACAGAGCCCCTTCTTCACGGGTTCATAGCGGAAAACGCTAAACTTTGTACCTTGAGTAGTAACGAGTATAATCAAATAAAGCGCAACATCGGTTGCGCTTCCTTTTTTAGAGAGCACCATGCCAGACTCAAATTTTAGTTATCTCTCCCTTACGCCTGAATTACAACTTGATGCACTCGCAAGTGTTGGTATCTACCCTGAAACAGGGCTAATACAGCTTAATTCCTATGAAAACCGTGTTTCACTGTTTACCGACGAGAATAAAATTCGTTACGTCGTTAAATTCTATCGACCACAGCGTTGGAGTGAGGAACAACTACTTGAAGATCATGCTTTTAGTCTGGAGTTAAAAGCGCAGGGAAATTGCTTATCTGAACCTGTTACTATTGATAATAAAACCCTATTTGAGTTTCAAGGTTATTACTTTGCGCTATTTAAAGGCTTATCAGCACGCAGCCTCGAAGCAGATAACTTAGATCATCTTTATGAAATAGGTATTGCGTTAGGGAAGTTACATAAAACAAGTAGTCAAGAATACTTTCTATCACGTGAGGTACTTAATGTAGAGACCATGTTATCGAAGCCTATTGAACAACTAAAACAGAGCCCGTTAATTCCGAAAAGTATTCGTGAGCCACTATTTGCAGCGATGCATAACGTCTCTCAACTCGCAGAACAGCACTTTAACAAACAACCATTTATTTCAATCCGTTTACACGGTGACTGCCACGCAAGTAATATATTAATGGATGATGACACTCCCTATTTGGTAGATTTTGACGATTGTAAAATGGGACCGGCAATACAAGACCTGTGGATGTTATTAAGTGGTAGTCAACAGGAGCAACAGTTACAGCTGTCTACTTTACTAGAAGGCTATGAACAAGAGTTTGCATTTAATACACAACAACTTGCACTGATAGAGCCACTGCGCAGTATGCGCATCATCCATTACGTGAACTGGATCAACAAAAGATGGTCAGATCCCGCTTTTCCGGTCAATTTTCCTTGGTTTACTACTGACCAATACTGGAAAGAGTTGTTACAATCACTTCAACAACAGATCATTAATATGCAAGTTGCCCCACTATCAATGCAACCAGACTATTAAAATTAATTATAAAGGAACTACAAATGAAAAAAATTTTTGCGCTTTTCACTGCCTTAATTTTATTACCATTATCAATTCAAGCTGCCGATTTTAAAGAGGGGACACATTACGAAGTGGTCAGAGAGACTGCAACAAAAACACCTCAAGTATTAGAGTTTTTCTCTTTTTACTGCCCGCACTGTTTTAAATTTGAACCATTGATGGAACAACTAAAAGAGCAATTAGATACTGATGTTGAGATAAAAAAGAACCACGTTAATTTCTTAGGTAAAAATATGGGGCCACAACTAACCCAAGCTTACGCAGCTGCTGAGCTGTTAAAAGTTGAAGATAAAGTAGCAAGTCTGATTTTTGACCAACTACATACTCAACGTAAAGAGATTAATGGCGAAACAGATATTTTAGCTATTTTCGAAAAAGCCGGCGTACCAAATGCAGAAGCTCAGGGCGCGCTAGCTAGCTTTTCAGCGACAGGCATTGCATCACAAATGAAACGCAATACGGAAACATTTAAAATTCGTGGCGTACCATCAGTAATTGTAAATGGTAAATACCAAGTAATAACTAATTCAGTAAAAAGCACAACTGAGTTTATTGAGTTGGTTGACTTTTTAACAAAGAAAAAAGATTAAGCTAATTCTTCATCACCCTGTTAATTGGGGATTGATTTTAATAGCTAAAAATCGTATTAATGCTAGTAATTTCATCGTATTGCTAGCATTAATGACGATGTTTTTGGGCTATTTTATGCCTAATAAAGTTTATAAGGTATACTACATCACAATGGATAAATGGAGTATTACCTTTGAAAACCGTATTTAACGATGCCGATCAAATCAAATCAGTGTTACGAGATTTGCACACCCAAAAAGGCTCCAATAAAGCCAAAATTGTTGCGATAAGCGGCATTGAAGGTGGTGGAAAACGCGAATTAACCGAGAAAGTAGCAGAAGCATTACGTTTAACAGGAATATCAGTTGCAATAGTGCATACTGTTGACTGGGAAGCTGCTCAAAATATTCGTTTTAATGTAATGAATAGCCCGCAAGAGTACTATCTTAATGCCTATCGTTTAGATGATATGGTAGAACAGCTTATTTTGCCTCTTAAGCTGTTTGGTCGCGTAAAAACGTCTGTCACACTCAAGAATGTATTGAACCCTCGTACCACTAATTACGACCTCGATAATATAGATATTATTCTGATTGAAGGTGTTTATCTTTTACAAAAAGCATATCTAGAACTTTATGATTACTCTATCTGGGTAAAAAGCGACTTTGATTCCGCTTTTGCGCGTTTAAATAACCAATTTGAAGCGAAGCAATCATACCAAGCCTTGCTGAATCTGTTTGAAGGATTGATCAAACCAGCGGCTCAATACCATATTTACACAGACGATCCGCAAGGAAATGCAAAATCAGTCTATATCGAACAAGAAAACAACGATAATGTCATCACACCAAACAATGAATAATACTGCTTATATGCAGTTTGAAAGGTCGCAATGGGCAGAGCTGCGTAATAATGTAGCATTACCCTTGACAGAAGCTGACCTGCAACAGCTGCAAGGTATCAATGAACTGCTTTCACTTGATGAAGTAAGAGATATTTACCTACCACTTTCTCGTTTATTAAACCTTTATGTAGAAACACAGCAATATCGACATACTGTGCGCGATAAGTTTTTAAACAGTAATAATGAACATGTCCCTTATATTATTGGTATCGCGGGAAGTGTTGCAGTTGGAAAAAGCACCACAGCACGTATTTTACAAGCTCTACTATCACTTTGGCCACAACATCCAAAAGTTGCATTAGTAACAACTGATGGTTTTTTGCGACCGAATAAAGATCTAGTTGCACGTAATTTAATGCATAAAAAAGGGTTTCCTGAAAGTTTTGATATTAAAGCGCTTGTTGATTTTGTTGCTGCAATAAAATCGGGGAAAGAGTCGGTGTCAGCACCTATCTATTCGCATTTAACCTACGACATCCTTCCTGGCGAAAAATTATCAGTGGAAAAGCCAGATATTGTTATTTTAGAAGGACTAAATGTACTGCAAACAGCAATTAGCTATCCAGATCATCCCCATCGTGTATTTGTCTCTGATTTTGTTGATTTTTCTATCTTTGTTGATGCTGACATAGATCTATTAAAACAGTGGTATATTCAACGCTTTCTTAAATTCCGTGAAGGTGCATTTACCGATCCTAATGCTTACTTTCACAGTTATTCAAAAATGAGTGAGCGTGAAGCAATTGAAATTGCAGCGAAAATCTGGGATGAAATCAACGGTGTTAACCTGCAAGAGAATATCCGACCAACTCGAGATCGCGCCAACTTGGTATTAAATAAAGCAACAAATCACCAAGTTTCTAGCGTTAAATTACGCAAATAACAGCCGCTTTAAACCACGACAATACGAACCAAAGGGTATACATAACTTCTCTTGCCCTAGTTCGTTTGGTGCCTTCCTAGTAGCTAAAAACAAGCTCAATTTAGTATCGATACCCATAACTAAAAAAAAATGCTACAATCCGCCGCCTTTTTACGAGAATAACAAATTAAACGGATTTAAGAACTTATTTTCTCTTGATAACTGATACCTATTTATAAAGCCTAGCTCTCTGTATCCGGTCTTTATAAATGGACATATATAGGAAAATTTATGCTTTCTCTGTTTAATAGTATTAACGGCGTTTTATGGGGACAAATACTTGTCTACCTCCTTATCGGCACCGGTATCTACTTTACCGTTCGCTTAGGTTTCATCCAATTTCGTCACTTTTTACACACCTTCACCGTAATGCGCAGTAGTCGCAAATCAGATAGCGAAGGGATATCTTCTTTTCAAGCCCTTACAACCAGTTTAGCAGCACGTGTTGGTACTGGTAATCTTGCTGGTGTTGCAATTGCAATCACAGTGGGAGGGCCTGGCGCTATTTTTTGGATGTGGTTAATTGCGCTTTTAGGAATGGCAACAAGCTTTGCTGAGAGCACGCTTGCTCAAGCATATAAAGTACACGATAAAGATGGTAGTTTCCGTGGTGGCCCTGCTTATTATATGGAACGAGGTCTAAATGCACGCTGGATGGGAAGCTTATTTGCCGTTTTGTTGATTATCGCCTTCGGACTAGTCTTTAATGCGGTGCAGGCAAACTCAATTACAGCAGCACTACACGAATCCTTTGATTTTAACAAAGTAGCGATAACGGCTGCTTTGGTGGTGGTTTCAGGTTTAGTTATTTTTACCGGTATTCGCGGTATTGCTAAAGTGGCGGAGAAAGTTGTACCAGCAATGGCAATCGCTTACCTGCTTGTTGCTGGTTTTGTGGTCATCTCTAATATCACTGAGCTGCCTGCTATTTTTAAACTCATTATTGACTCTGCTTTCGGTTGGCAAGAAGCTGCAGGTGGTGCATTTGGTGTAATGGTGATGACAGGTATCCAACGAGGTTTATTCTCAAATGAAGCCGGTATGGGTAGCGCAGCAAATGCAGCAGCAACCGCATCACCATATCCTGCTCACCCCGCTTCTCAAGGCTATGTACAAATGCTAGGCGTATTTATTGATACCATGGTTATTTGTACTGCAACCGCTTCTATCATTTTACTTTCAGGTGGTATCGAGTCGTTTTCTGGAATGGGTGGTATTGAAATAACACAACGAGCACTTGACTCACAAGTCGGTGGTTGGGGCGGTCAATTTGTTGCTATCGCACTACTATTCTTCGCATTTACTTCACTTATTGCTAATTACTCTTATGCTGAAACAAACCTAGTCTTTTTAATGCACAAAGACACACGTGGTTTGATCTTCTTACGTATTGCTGTATTGGGTATGATTATCTTTGGTGGATTACAGAGTAACGACGTTATATGGGCACTTGCAGATGTATCTATGGGCTTAATGGCAATGGTTAACTTAATCGCTATTCTACTGCTTTCCAACGAAGTTATTAAGCTAGCTAAAGATTACAACAAACAATTAGATGAAGGTAAAATTCCCACTTTTGATCGAACTAAAATGCCAGAATTAGACAAAAAAATTGAACCAGGTATCTGGGAAAAGAAATAATCTCGTTAAATTTGAGAAACAAAAAAGGCGCAAAATGCGCCTTTTTTATTACTGTAAGTATAAAAACTTAAAGAATAATCTCTTTTAGTTTTGGATCTTTACGATCAAGGTAATGAATTGAATGGATACGGCGAACAGTACGTGATTTACCACGAACTAATAATGTTTCCGTTGTAGCCATGCGGCCATCAATCGCAACACCTTCAACTAAATCACCCTTTGTGATGCCCGTTGCAGCAAAAATAACATTGTCATTTTTAACCATATCTTCTAGTTTTAATACTTTATTAACCTCGATACCCTGCTCTTCACAACGACGCACTTCTTCTTTACCGATTTTAATGTTCTCCTCAGTGGCTTCTTTCACCATTGGACGAGGAATCAAGCGCGCTTGCATATTACCATCTAAGGCACGAACAACAGCAGCAGAGATAACACCTTCAGGCGCACCACCGATACAATATAAAACATCAACTTGATTATCTGGCATACAAGCTAATACTGAAATAGCAACATCACCATCAGGAATGGCAAACACACGACAACCTAAGCCCTGCATATCCTTGATAACACGATCATGGCGAGGTTTAGCTAATGTAGCAACTGTCAGTTCTGTTAAGGGCTTACCTAACGCAAAAGCGATCGCTTTTAAATTTTGCTCAAGTGACAATTCTAAATCAATCGCATCTTTCGCATTTGGACCAACGATCAATTTTTCCATGTACATATCAGGAGCACGTAAAAAACTACCTTTTTCACCCACCGCTAATACAGCAAGCGCGTTAGATTGTCCCATTGCAGTCATACGCGTACCTTCAATTGGATCAACAGCAATATCTACCGCATCAGCACCCTCTTTATTAGTACCAACATGCTCACCAATATAAAGCATTGGTGCTTCATCTATTTCACCTTCACCAATAACGATTTCACCATCAATATCAATTTGATTAAATATAAGGCGCATCGCCTCTACTGCTGCACCATCAGCAGTGTTTTTATCGCCACGGCCTAACCACTTGTAACCCGCTAATGCAGCGGCTTCTGTTACACGAGAAAATTCAATTGCTAATTCGCGTCTCATTCGTTGAGCTCCCAGTTCGAAAATCTGTTTTTCAAAATATACAATAAATATTCACGGTTAAGTCATTTGTGCTAAGTTCAGGTAGAAAGCACACGTTTAAATGCACATTTTTATGACTCAACAAAACTTATACCAGAATAATTACAAAATTCTTTATGTCGCTAATAACCTATCATTGTTTCTAGCAACAATTGTCGGACATTATACCTAGATCCCTTAAAAATGCAGATGTATCTCAATATCTATTAGCAATAAATCGAGCGGACTTGTGTGCTACTTCAAATAGCAGTACACACTATGATTACAGGTTTTTAACAATTCATATCAACTGATTTATTAGCTGCCAACAACATTTTGAATAGCAAGTTTAAAGATTGCCATCGCTTTTTTAATCTCGGTTTCAGTAATATTTAAGGCAGGCGCGAAACGTATTACATCGGCACCAGCAACGAGCACTAATAGTCCTTTATCTGCACTTGCTAATAAGAAATCCTTAGCGCGCCCCTTATACTGTTCATCTAATACAGCCCCCAATAATAAACCACTTCCTCGCACCTCTTTAAATACTGAGAATTGATTATTTATTTCAGTTAAAAGTGTGCGAAATAGAGCCTCTTTTAGTTTTACACCGCTCAACATCTCTGGTGTATTGATAAGATCAAAAGCTTTGGCTGCAACCGCACATGCTAGAGGATTTCCACCAAAAGTTGTTCCATGCGTACCCACTGTTAAGCAGCTTGCTAACTTAGTCGTGGTCAGCATTGCGGCAATAGGAAACCCAGCACCCAACGCTTTCGCAGAGGTAACGATATCAGGTGTTATATCAAGCCCCATATAAGCGAACAAGTGACCAGTCCGCCCCATGCCCGTTTGCACCTCATCAAAAATCATAATTGCATTATGTTTATTACATAAAGCGCGTACAGCTATTGCGAACTGATTACAGATAGGTAATACACCACCTTCTCCCTGAAGTGGCTCTAAGATTACTGCACAGGTTTTATCTGAAATTGCAGCTTCAAGTGCTGCTAAGTCGTTATACTCAAGATGTGTAATATCACCTGGTTTAGGGCCAAAACCATCGGAATATGACTTTTGTCCACCAGCGGTTACCGTAAAGAAAGTACGCCCGTGAAACCCCTGATAAAAAGCGATTATTTCTGTTTTATCTTTACTGTAATTATCCTGCGCATAACGTCTCGCTAATTTTAGCGCTGCTTCATTTGCCTCTGCCCCTGAATTAGCAAAAAACACTTTCTCGGCGAACGTATTATCGACAAGTTTTTGCGCCAACTGTAAAGCGGGCTCATTAGTATAGATATTACTGACATGCCATAATTTCTGAGCCTGATCTGTTAGCGCTTTAGTCAATTCTGGGTGCGCATGACCTAATGCATTTACCGCGATACCACCAGTTAAGTCTAAATACTCATTATCTTGCTGATCCCACACTCGAGAGCCTTCACCACGCACAGGGATCATTGAAAGTGGCGCATAGTTTGGCACCATTAATTGATCAAAAAGAGGACGGGTGATTTGAGTGTCTGGCATAAGAAAATCCTTTTAAATGGTTGAGAACTAAAAATATAAATTAACAGCTACTGCATGTTATGTGCAAATTAATTATGAACTTGTTGTATGAAATTATTAAGTAACTGCAATCCCTGTTCTGACATGATGCTTTCAGGATGAAATTGTACACCCTCAAGAGCTAATGACTTATGACGAATCGCCATTATTTCATCACTATCAACGACTGTTGCTGATATATCAAAGCAACTGGGTAGGGTTTCGGGTTTTACCACTAAGCTATGATAACGAGTGATATCTAAAGGGTTATTTAAACCGGTGAATACTCCCTTTCCATCATGTTTAATCAAAGAATTTTTGCCATGTTTAACTTGTTTGGCGCGTACTACATCGCCACCAAATACTTGAGCAATACTTTGATGCCCTAAACAAACGCCTAATAGCGGAATATGGCCTGAAAAACGCTCAATCGCAGCTAAAGAGATACCTGCTTCATTAGGTGTGCAGGGGCCTGGTGAAATAACAATATGATCAGGGTTTAAATCAGCAATCTCTTTCAAGCTAATTTGATCATTTCTTTTAACGATAACCTGTTGCTTTAGTTCTCCAAAATATTGAACTAAGTTATAAGTAAAAGAGTCGTAGTTGTCGATCATTAAAAGCATGAAAGCGCTAACCTATAGAAGTCAAAAAATTCATTTTAACGTAACTCAGTTACCGATCAAGGTGCTTTAACTAATCATTCACCACAAGTGATCCCTTAATTATTTTAGGACGTATACTATATAAGAATGTTTAATTGTTACCGTTTAGATTTTTTCGCTTGATCATGGCTAGTTCCAGTTGACGTTTTGTGGCGAAGCTAAGGGCAATTTTTGATGACTATTTCTACTGCATTTTAGCTTATTTATGTGGAATAACCGCACATTATAAGCACTGCCTTGTAGAAAAATTCAGCAACTTGTTGCAAAAATAAACTTGAAAGCTCAACAGCCCCGAGTAGAAGATCAGATATTAATCTAAGTGGGTTTTAACTAACACGTAGTTATAAAAGATAATTGAAAGCACAAACATACACAAACAAAGCGCAAGTTACTTATTTAAGCGGAGATAATAAAATGAAAATATTGATAATTGGCTCCTCTGGCTTAATAGGTAGCGAGCTAGTACCTTATTTGCAAAACCAAGGTTTCGAGGTGGGGCGTTTATTACGTGACAAACAGGATAAACACCCCTATTGGAGCGTTGATCCTATTGGTTTTCATTTACAACAATTCTCTCACCCGGATATTATTATTAATTTAGCGGGTGAAAATATAGCAAGTGGTCGTTGGACAGATAAAAAGAAACAACTTCTCATCGAAAGCCGCATAAAAACGACTCAACTATTAATGGAACATTTCAAAAATAACCCGCCAAAACTATTCATCAATGCTTCCGCAATAGGCTTCTACGGTGAAAGAGGAGATAGTGTAGTTGATGAAAATAGTGTAGCTGGTGGCGACTTTGTCTCAGATCTAGTGACACAATGGGAAGCTAGTTGTGCACCGATTGAATCTCAACAAACACGACTAGTAAAAATACGTACCGGGATTGTATTGAGCAAAAAAGGAGGGGCTCTCGCGAAGATGTTACCAGCTTTTAAATTTGGTTTAGGTGGGAAAATAGGATCAGGCAAGCAGTATATGAGCTGGATTGATATTAATGACTTCTGCCATGCAATACTCTTTATTATCCAACAGAAAACCTTATGTGGCCCTATTAATCTTGTTGCTCCTAATGCTGCAACAAACCTCTTTTTTAGCGAAGCATTAAGCAAACAGCTATCTCGCCCATGCTTATTTCCATTACCTGCCTTTGTCGTTAGGATACTCTTTGGTGAAATGGGTAAAGAGCTGTTATTAGCAAGCACTCATGTTAAACCAAAAAAATTACTCGATGCTGGGTTTCAGTTTGAATATGAAGAGTTAAAAGACAGTTTATTTAAACAATTAGAGGGGCGCTAAAGTGGGTCGGAAACTTTATTACAGGCAAAGGAAAGGGCAGCCGAAGCTGCCCTTAAGTTAGTCACTCTATCCAATCCGTGATAGTTGATGCTCCCTGCTTACATCCATTTGACTAATTGCCATCAAGGCATCCACTTCCCATTCCTTTGGGTTCTTCCCTTTGTATATCCGTATAAGATAAACATCTTGTCTATCCGTCATCTCCCTTTCCTTAGGAGGTGTCCTTCACTTGTCATCCTGACTAATAATAACCATCCTAGTTATTATATTCCCTTCATCCTGAAAGGTGTTCCTTAACTACATCCTGTAGTTTGTTCCATGTTTTCCATAACAATAAAACATCCTGTTTTATTTCCTCTCATCCTAAGAGTGTCCAACGTGTCATCCTGACATTGCAAAGAGTTAACTCGTTACTGTTTTACATCCTGTAAAACCGCGTTGCTCTTTACGGAACAGATAATACCCGTTTAGCTAACAATATATTTTCTCTTAGAGACAAAAAAAGCAGTATAAATATTATCAAAAAATAATATAGACATAAATTTCAATAAGTTAAGAGAAATAATTAAATTTCAGTAGTGAAATTTAATTACAATTAGAACGATCTCCTCACCATGCAATGGTCGATCTCTCACAAGCGTTTTTATGAATGAAGGGTGAAAAGAGCATGAGCTTAAATAATATTAAATAAAATGCTTAGGGGCTGTTGATTTTTCAAGTTTGTTTTTGCAGCCATTTATACAAGGCTGAGCCAATGTAGTGTGGTTGTTCCACATAAATAGGCGAAAACGTAGTAGAAAGAGTTAACAAATGCTGCCTTTCGGGTTGAGAAAATTCAAACGGCAAAGGTCAACAGTCTCTAATAATTACATAACCATCGTTAGCAAGAATAGGTAGTCGGCTTTAAATAAACTAAATACATACATCAAAAATCACAATTCAATTAAAAGTAAATATAACCCCAGCGAATCACGAACAGGGTAAATAAACTATTTACTTTTTAATTCAATGAATGCTTCAAGATGCATTGGTTTACCCAGATAATAACCCTGCCCATAGGCACAATTTAACTGCTTCAGATAATTAAGCTGAAATTGTGTTTCAATACCCTCAGCAACAACACCAAGTTTAAGGGTATCCGCTAGATTGATAAATGCATCAATGATAACGCTATTATTTTCAGTTTCCGTTTGCCGGTTAATATCGCAAGAAGCCTCTATCTGCTCTATTTTATTGACAAAAGAGCGATCAATTTTAAGTCCATCTATTGGTACATCACTGAGAATAGAAAGTGAAGAGTAACCCGTTCCAAAATCATCTAACCACACCTTAAACCCTTTTTGTTGGAGTAAATAAATATTCTTATTTGCTAACTCCAAGTCAGAAATAAAAGCAGTCTCCGTAATTTCAATAGAGATATTTTTACTATTTAATCCTTTTTCTTGTAACTTTTTCGCTAATATATCAGCGATACAGGGCTTAAGTAGAACTATCGAGGAAAGATTCCAAGAAATCACAAATCTATTACTACAATAATTTTTCAACGTCAGCATATCATCGAGTAAAATATCGAATGTAAGCAAACTAAATTCCATAATTAACCCCCTACGCTCTGCAATAGGGATAAATTCAACAGGAGATAAAGCGCCATAATCAGGGTGATTCCAACGTATTAATGCTTCCGCACCAACAAGTTTATCCTCTTGTAGTTGATACTGAGGTTGATAGACCATATAAAGTTGATCGGATAAGTTGTTATCTAGCAGGGCTTGCAATGCCTCCTCTATCAGCCTTGCTCTAACCAATGCCATACTCATCTCCTGAGAAAAAAATTGATATTGCTTACGCCCCAAAGATTTAGCATGATACATAGCGATATCTGCTGTTTTTAATAAATCTTCAACGCTATTGCCATCTTGCGGGAATAAAGAGATCCCAAAGGAGGCTGAGGTATTATAATGCAAAAGTTTACCATCAAATGCATACAACACCTGTTGTGCAAGTTGTATTGATAATGTCTCGGAGTAGGGTGTTTGCTGATCAAATTGAAATAATAAAACAAACTCATCGCCCCCCAAACGAGCAATGAATAGATTATCTTTAAAGCTTCGGTTAATTATTTCATCTTGATGTTCATAAGATGTTAGCTTGCTGAGTCGTTTCGCGACCTCTTTAATCAAACGGTCTCCCTCCTCATGGCCAAACGCATCATTGATATCTTTAAAATTATCTAAATCCAAGTAAACACACATAAGGTTTTGACAATTTTCTGAATCTATAAGGTTAGCAATTTTATTAATGAGCGAAGATCTGTTATTAAGTTGCGTTAACATATCCGTTGCCGCTAATTGGGATATTTGTTTTTCTCGTTTACGTACTTTGAGAGACATTTGATAAAAACTACGTGCAAGCTGACCAATTTCATCACTGCCACGCTTAATAAATACATTTGTATTTTGAGTATCATTACCAAATTTGTTTATATCATTCTTTAATTCGCGAAGTGGCTCAGTAATTCGAGACAAAACAGCACTAATAAAAACAATAAAAAACAAGCAAAACAGAAGAATAATCAAGCTTAACCGAGTTAGATAACTATCTCCATGCTGTTTAGTACTAAGGTGAACGGTATCGAATAGTTTTTGAAGCTCACTATTATAATAAGTTTGATTTGTTGAAATAATAATCACTCCAACTAACTCATCATAAATATATAGATTTCGAGCCAGGACAATATTACTTTCAATTTTAATTGTAATTTGCTTTTTACCAACAAGCCCCTGATTTACAATAGAAGATATTTCTAGTAAGTTTTTTATTTGTATATTGGATTTAGTCGCAAGAACCGCTCTATTTTTATCTAATACAATAATTGCATCGATATTTCCATCATTAGTAAATTTTGATAGTTCATCTTGGATACTATCTGAATCAGAAAAGTACATATCTTCACGTACCTCCTCTTCTAAATAATCTAATGAGGTTTTGGTGTGATTAAGTAATAATTGATCATAGGTTGGATCTTAAGAAAAAAATAAATTGAAAACATGCTCTGAATTTGATCTGATAGTAATCGCCAAACCAATATCAAGAGCAAATCAGAGCATGTGTATAGATAATACTG
>Ga0316197_10000923_pt1 | contig 20898 bp, 15 predicted proteins | sample OudBiesiAoxic_MG_FD_204939 | JGI IMG/M metagenome (GOLD analysis project Ga0316197, IMG submission 204939) | Coastal sediment microbial communities from Oude Bieten Haven, Netherlands - site A oxic | ecosystem: Environmental > Aquatic > Marine > Coastal > Sediment | place: Netherlands... | reverse complement strand
CGCGATCTCGGCGACGTTCCCAGGCATCGACTGCGGAGTCATCGCCATGAACGACGCCGGGAAGCGCCACGCTTACGGCGATCGCGTTCGCTTCGAAATCGCCGAGAGCGATCCCGCGTCGTACCGCCGCGCCACCGACTTCTTGAACATCAGCGGGATTGACGTCCTCTGCCTCCAGCACGAATACGGCATCTTCGGAGGCAAGGCGGGCAGTCACATCCTCGCACTCCTCAGCGACGTGCGTATGCCGATCGTGACGACGCTACACACCGTCCTCGGCGAGCCCACGGTGGACCAACGCCGCGTGATGGACGAGGTCACTCGACTCTCCAGCCGCTTGATCGTGATGAGCCGCCGCGGCGCCGAGCTATTACGCGAAGTGCACGGGGTGCCGGCCGACAAGATCGACTTCATCCCTCACGGGATTCCCAGCTTGCCGAGCAGTCGAGCCAGCAAGAAGCGCCTGGGTGTCGAGGAGATGTCGCTGATCCTCACCTTCGGCCTCCTCTCTCCGGACAAAGGGATCGAATACGTGATCGATGCCCTGCCCGCCGTCGTCGCAAGCCACCCGACCGCGACCTATGTGGTCGTCGGCGCCACACACCCGCACGTGAAGGAGCGGCACGGGGAGGCCTACCGGCGCAGCCTCGAGCTTCGGGCTCACAAGCTCGGTGTGGAGGCGCACGTCGTCTTTCACGATCGCTTCGTGAGCGCGTCCGAGCTAGCCGAGTTCTTGTCGGCGGCGGACATCTACATCACCCCGTACCTGAACCCGGAGCAGATCACCTCTGGGACACTGGCGTACGCGTTAGGGAACGGAAAAGCAGTCGTTTCGACGCCTTATCGATACGCGCGCGAGCTCCTGGCAGACGACCGCGGCCTCCTCGTCCCGTTCAGAGACTCGGCCGCGATAAGCGCGACGGTGAACAAGTTGCTCGGCGATCCCGGAGAGCTCCACGCGCTCGGTGCGCGCGCGGCGGAGTATGGGCGCAACATGGCCTGGCCGTCTGTCGCGCGTCAGTACGTCTCGAGCTTCGAGCGCGCTTACGGCGAAAGCGCGACGTCGCGCCGCTCCTTCTTCGCGCCGAGGACGCTCGCGAAGCGCCAGGTCCACCTGCCCGAGCTCAATCTCCACCACCTCCGCACGCTGACGGATGACACAGGCATGCTCCAGCATGCTCTCTTCTCCGTTCCACGCTACGAAGACGGGTATTGCATCGACGACAACGCCCGCGCCCTGCTGCTGACGACCCTGGTCGAGGACGCGGGCACCGACGACTGGCCGACGACTCGCTCTCTCTCGTCGCGCTACCTCGCGTTCGTAAGTCACGCCTTCAATAAGGACTTGGGCCGGTTCCGGAATTTCATGGCGTATTCCCGGGAATGGCTTGAAGAGCGCGGGAGCGAGGACAGTCACGGTCGCGCTCTGTGGGCGCTCGGCGCCGTGGTGGGTCGCTCACGCGAACCGGGACGTAAGAGGCTCGCCGGCGAGCTGTTTCATGCTGCGCTGCCCGCCGTCTTGGAGTTCGAGAGCCCCAGGGCTTGGGCCTTCGCGCTCCTCGGTATCCACGAATACCTGCGCGCGTTTCAAGGAGAGAGCGGGGTCGAGGTGTTGCAGAAGCGGCTCTCCGAGCGGCTCTTGTCGAGATTCGAGACCGAAGGCGGCGGCGACTGGCCCTGGTGCGAGGACATCGTCGCCTACGACAACGCGCGCCTGCCGCAGGCCCTGATCGTTTCGGGCAAGCAGTTGGGTCATCGAGAAATGGTCGCGGCGGGGCTCGGGTCCCTGCAATGGCTCAACGAGCTCCAGAGTTCGGAGGAAGGCTATTTCGCCCCGATCGGCTCGAACGGATTCTACCCGCGAAAGGCCGAGAGGGCGCGCTTCGACCAGCAACCCCTCGAGGCCTGCGCCACGGTGTCCGCGTGCCTCGACGCTTGGCGCGTCACCGGGGACGAGAGGTGGACCCAGGAGATGTGGCACGCGTTCAGCTGGTTCCTCGGTGAAAACCAGCTGCACGCGTCGCTCTACGATCCGACGACAGGGGGCTGCCGGGACGGGCTTCACCCCGATCGACCGAACGAGAACCAGGGGGCCGAGTCGACGCTGTCGTTCTTGCTCGCGCTCAGCGAGATGAGCGCACTCGACTCCGAGATGCGACTGCGCGAAGAGAGAGCGCCCGCCCTTCCGACCGGCGAAGGCCCCAGGGGCTCCGGGTGACGTCACCTTCACTCGGTGTCCCGGCCGCGCTCCGCGTGGCGGTTCTCGCCCCGATCTCTTGGCGCGTTCCTCCCCGCCACTATGGGCCTTGGGAGCAATTCGTCTCTCTCTTGACCGAGGGCCTGGTCGAGCGGGGACTCGACGTCACCCTCTTCGCCACCGCTGATTCGATCACCAAAGCTCATCTCGTCGGGACCGCCCCACGCGGATATTCGGAAGACGCAGCCATCGACGCAAAGGTGTGGGAGTGCCTGCACATCTCGGCGGTGTTCGAGCGCGCATCTGAGTTCGACCTCATCCACAATAGCTTCGATTTCTTGCCGCTCAGCTTCTCTGGGTTGGTCGACACCCCTGTCGTCACTACGATCCACGGGTTTTCCTCGGAGCGAATCCTCCCCGTGTATCAGAAGTACGACGGGCGCAGCCACTACGTGGCGATCAGTGATGCCGACCGACACCCTTCGCTCGAATACGCGGCCACCATCCACCACGGAATCGACATGGGCGCGTTCACGCTCGGCACCGGACCACGCGACTATCTCTTGTTCTTCGGCCGCATTCATCCGCACAAGGGCACGGAGGAGGCGATCCTCGTGGCGCGGTCCGCGGGTCTGCCGCTGGTCATCGCCGGCATCGTTCAGGATCGAGACTACTTCGAGCGCGCGGTCGAGCCTCACGTCGATGGCGACAGGGTGCGGTTTGTCGGCGCGGTCGGGCCTGAACAAAAGAGCGAGCTCCTCGGCGGCGCGCGCGCCCTACTCCATCTTGTGAGCTTCGACGAGCCGTTCGGCTTCAGCGTGGTCGAGGCGATGGCCTGCGGGACACCGGTGATCGCCAGCCGGCGCGGATCCATGCCGGAGCTCATCGCGGAGGACGTGAACGGCCGCCTGGTCGACTCCAACGACGAGGCGGTGGAAGCCTTAGCGGGGATCGTTGAATTGGACGCGGAGGGTGTGCGCGCATCGGTCGAGCGTCGCTTCGATAAGAGCCGCATGGTCGACGAGTACATCGCAGTGTACCGGAGCATTCTGGACCGCTCCGCGTCGAAGAGCCCCGCGTGAGCGCCGATCCTCACTCGACCCGGGGCGTGCCCTTTCGACTCGGCGTCAACTATTGGCCGGCTCGGACGGCGATGGGCTGGTGGACCGCATTCGACCCCGCAGAGGTCGCGGCAGATTTCGGCCGGATCGCAGGGTGCGGATTCGATTCAGTCCGTATCTTCCTCACGTGGGGGGACTTCCAGCCGACCCCGTCGCGCGTCGATTCCACGATGGTCGATCGCCTCGTCGCGACCCTGGACGAGGCGAGCACCGCCGGACTCTCCGTCATGCCGACGCTCTTCACGGGCCACATGAGCGGCGTGAACTGGATCCCTTCATGGGGTCTCGGCGAAGAGGCTGGCAACGATCGATTCCGCGTCGTGTCCGGAGGCCGAGTCACTGCGTCACGCCTTACAAACTGGTACTCCGACGCGTCTATTATCCTGGCGCAGTCGGCGCTTGCGCGTGAGGTCGCGGGTGCGCTCGCCGGGCACAGGGCCCTGTGGGCATGGGACCTCGGAAACGAAAACTCGAACTGCGCGGTCCCGCCCGACAAAGCCCACGCCCGTGAGTGGCTCTTGCGAGTGACGGGCGCCATTCGCGCCGCTGACCCCCGTGCGCTCGTTACGCTGGGGCTCCACATGGAAGACCTCGAGCAGGACCGAAACCTCGGCCCGCGCGAGGCCGCCGAGGTCTGCGACTTTCTGCAGATGCACGGGTATCCCGGTTACGCCAGTTGGGCGGATGGCCCCACCGACGAGCGGGTCTTGCCTTTCCTCGCGCGGTTGACGCGGTGGCTAGGCGGCGGAGCCGACGTCCTCTTCGCCGAGTTTGGCGTGCCAACCAAAAGGCGCGGTGAGCCCGCCGGTGAACGATCCATCGACGCTTCCGGCCCAGCGCTCGTCGAAGAGCAGGCGGCGGCCTCGTACATCGACCGCGCCCTCGGCGCGATGCTCGAGTGCGGCACCATGGGCGCGATGCTTTGGTGTTATTCGGACTACGCGGAGGCCATCTGGGGGCTTCCTCCGCTCGACCTCGCGGTCCACGAGCGATCCTTCGGGCTATGGCGTGCCGACGCCTCCCCCAAGCCTGCGGTCGCTGTGGTCGAGGCATTCGCGAAGCGATCCGCAGCAGCCCGTGCCGGCAGTCCCACCGCGGACTCGACTTGGATCGATCTCGACGCCGCCGACTTCTATCGCGCGCCCGGGTCCGAGCTTCCACGCTTGTACCGGCGCTACTGCGAGGCGATCAGCGCGCCGAACGGCGCCCCCGGGAACGTCAATGAGCCCGGGTGAGCTCCGAGAGAAGGTCATCGAGGCGCACGGTGGCAATGCGGGTCCCGACGTCGGCGAAACCATAAGGAAGTACGAGGAGCTCGCCTGAAATCATGCTTCCGCACGAGTAGACGACATTGGGCACATAGCCGTCGCGCTCGTCTTCCACGGACTCGAGCAGGGGCTCGGCGAGATGACCGATCACGCGTGCAGGGTCCTCTTTGTCGAGCAGGATGGCTCCAAGAGCGTATTGGCGCATCGCCCCGACGCCGTGCGTGATCACGAGCCACCCCGCTTCGGTCTCGAGCGGGGATCCGCAGTTGCCGAGCTGCGTGACTTCCCAAGCGCGCGCGGGCGTCTGGATCACCTCGCTTTGGTTCCAAAAGCGGACGTTGTCCGACCACATCAGAAAGTTGTTCTCGTTGTCCAGCCTGGAGAGCGCAGCATAGCGTCCGTCGATCATGCGGGGAAAGAGCGCAATGCCCTTGTTCTTGGCGGACTCGCCGTTCAGCGTCGCGATTCGGAACGTCACGAAATCGGCTGTCTCGATCAGCTGCGGGAGGATTTGATATCCGTCGAACCCCGTATACTGAGCGAAGTACGTCACGGTTCCGTCGTCACGGGTGAAGCGGACGAAGCGAGCATCTTCCATCCCCTGACTCTCGGTCGGCCCCGCCGGAAAGAGAACACGCTCGGAGAGCTTCGAGTCTGGGTCGAACGAGCTTTCGTAGTTCGAGGACGCGAGCCAGTGGATCGTTCGGGTGGCATGCTCCGCATCGGGTCTGTGACCATATTGCTCGGCGACCTCGCGAATCACGGTCTCGAGCTGATCGAGAGTGAACCAATCCGGCAGCGCCTCGAGGACGGTGGCGGCAATCTCGTTGTATGCGTCGAGCTCGCGAAGTTTGGTGTGGAAGATGTGCTTCTCATAGACCGGTGCTCGGTGACGCGCGGTGCTCGCATTCCGACCCGGCGCTTCCATTTCGATCTGGCCGCCCGCGTCGATGATGCCCGAGCGAAACTCAATCGACGAGATGTGACCCTCGCCGATGGCCCGAAGACTCAAGACGAAGCGCTGCTCGCCCGGAGCGAGGCGCTCTTGGTCGGGCGCTAGCACGATCGAAGGATTGGTGAGCGCGGCGGACTCGATCGCGTACTCGTGGGTGAAATAGGCGCCGATGAGCAGCCGTCGCTCCGCCGAGAGCTCGCCCGCTCGGGCAAGATATCCCGCCGCAACGGCCGCGAAGTTCGCCTCGAATACCGAGCGCAAGTGGACGTGGCGCGCGGCGAACCGGACTTGCGTAGTGCTCAACGTCGTCGTCACCTCGGACTCGGACAACGCCAGGATCCGTGCCAGAATTCGCTCGACGCGCGAGCGCCCGTCCAACGAGTGTTCGGCTCCGGGCGTGAACGGCTTCGTGATCACCCGGGTCGGATCGGGCAGGAAGCGCGCGGAGGTTCTTGTAAGGGGGACAGGAAGCATCCCAACAGTCTCCTTCGAGGCGCAAGGCGTGGCCAGCAGAAATAGTCGAAGGGCTCGATTCTGGGCCTTCGGAGCAGAACCTCTGTGGTGCTCCGCGCGCCCCTCTTGAAGTGGCCAGCAGCCACTAGTAGACCTGTCGCATGCCTGGTGAACCGCTCATTGCTGTCTTTGTCGATTTCGAGAACTTGGCGATCGGCGCACAAGTCACTGAGTCCGGGCGCTTCCAGATCGAGCTCGTCCTGAAGCGTTTACTCGAGAAAGGTCGGATTGTATACAAGCGGGCCTACTGCGACTGGAGTCGCTATCAGAGCGCCGTGCGCGAGTTCCATGGTCAAGGCATCGGCCTCGTCGACATTCCGCAGAGCAGGATGAGCGGCAAGAACAGCGCTGACATCCACATGGTCGTCGACGCGATCGATCTATGCTATTCGAAAGACCACATCGACACGTTTGCGTTGCTCTCGGGTGACAGCGACTTTTCGCCGCTGGTTCACAAGCTCAAAGAAAACGATAAGCGAGTGATCGGCGTAGGTGTCAAGAAGTCGACCTCTGACTTGTTGATCGCCGGCTGCGACGAGTTCATTTACTACGACGACTTGGTCCGCGCGGCTAAGCCAAAGGCCACACGGGACCGCAGGCCTAAGAAGTCCAAGAGTAAGAAAGACGAAGCGGTAGAGTTCTTCATGGAGACCGTCGAGTCGCTGGACCGGGACTACGACACGCTCTGGGGCTCGATGATCAAGCAGACTCTGCGACGCGTGCATCCGGGCTTCAACGAGACCTACTACGGGTACCGTGGCTTCCCTGACCTGATGAAGGACATCGAAAGCCGCGGCCTGATCACCCTCGAATACGACTCGGACCACGGCAACTACAAGGTGACACCTAAGCTATAGGGCTACGGCGGCCGAAGGATTTGTTTCCGTGACACCTTGATCCGAGCAGGCCTGGTGGATTCGATGAGCTCCGTGAGCGCGTCGACGAAACGATCAGGCGCGTAGCGTGGAAGCCATGGCGCCAAGCGAGTAGTCGCCCTTCGTCTTATCGGAGACATGCAGCGGAGCTGAGGCGGATCATCGGGCACCTTGTCTGCTCCCGATGATCAGTACGCCCAAACAGCCCAGGGACGGCAAGACGGTCTGAGCATCGCCAATTCAAGGGCACAGTCAGGGCGGCACCCGGATTCACGACGCGAGGTCGGGTCATTCCGTCTCGGGTGATGCGAACACCATGCCGGCGAAGCCTTCAGTGATTTCAGGAGCTTCCGTGCACAATCTTGGCGGTTTCATCGCCGGCTGCCGGCCGCCGCCAACTCAGGGCTAGGGGACACTCTCCGGGTGCACAAGCACGCGATTCTAAAAGGATTCTCAGGCAAGGATCGCAACGACTGGTCTGATGGCACGCTGCGATCCTCGCCGGGGGACCCGCATGAATTCGGGGGGTTAGGAGGGGGGAGAGTGTCCCTACCAGGTCTCTTTGAATGGCCTCACGTCGACTTCGAAGGACCAAGCCGATTTTGGCTGGGTGGCCAGGTGGTAGACGGTATGAGCGATATCGCTGGGCCGAAGGTGCCTGCCTTCCTCGCCGCTTTGATCGTCTGTCCCGATGCCGCCGTCGACGATGACGAGGGCCACGTGAATGCCCTCAGGCCCCAGCTGCCGCGCGAACGACTGCGCAAGGCTTCGTTGGGCTGCCTTGGCGGACGCGAACGCCGCGGTAAACGGTTTTCCACGGAGGGATGCCGTAGCGCCAGTCACGATGATCGCGCCGTTCCTCTTCTCCCGCATGGGGCCGACGACCTCACGGGTGCTCTGCAAGAGCCCGCGGACGTTGATCTGCCAACCCTTCTCGAACTCGTCGTCCGGCACGTCGTCGAAGGTTCCGAACTTCCCCGAACCCGCGTTGTAGAGCAGCACATCGACGTCACCGAGGTCTTCGCGCACCTGCGCGAACGCGTGCTTGATCGCTTTCGGATCGGTCACGTCGCAGGCGTAGGCTTTACCGCCGAGCTCCGCTGCAAGGCCGCTCGAATAGTCAGTTGAGCGCGAAAGCAGCGCAACTGCATAGCCTTCGTGCGCAAAGCGCTGGGCAAACGCGCGCCCATTCTTCGGCCCTATTCCGATGATCACACAGACTGGTTTTTCCATGTCGTCATTCTAGGGCCCAGTACCGCGCTGCACAGTGCGGGGGACGGAGCAGGTCAGATACGGGTGATTTCGGGGCTGGCGGTGGGTGGTGCCGCGCGAGAACGACGAGAGTCCTATCAGCCCCCTTTGGCAGCGAGCTGCCGGATGTCGAGAGGCGTTTTGGGAAAGAGCTCGATCGCCGCTGCTGCCACGGATACGGCGCCGCCGCTCGCGTCGATTGCCTTGAGCACACGCGCACTGAGGAGATGCTTTGTCGCGCGTCGCCGGTCAAACTGAACCGTGTATCGAATCGTGAACTTCACCCAGTTTTCATCGAAGACGAAGGTGACCATCGGAGCTGTGCTGGCGTCTTCGAGTGGATAGCGCCTTTGCATACGGGCCCAGATGATCGTGGCCTTCTCGGCATATCCACCGCAGACTTCCTTCGCCGCTTCGGTGAGAGCGGCTTGGGCCATGTCGAGGTCACTCCCAAACCGAATCGGCACCGTGATCTCGTCCCACAAGAAAGGGAAGTCTCCTGAGTAGTTCACGACCGGCTCTTTGAAGACGAAGCTGTTCGCGACACGCACCATTCGGCCGTTGTAGAGGTCGCCATCGACCCACTGGCCGACTTCCGCCAGCGTCGTGCGAAGAACCCCGATATCCATGACGTCCCCTTTGATGCCACCGAGTTGAATGCGGTCACCGACGGTATAGAAGCTGCCGAACGATACCGCGGCCCATCCAGCGACGCTGACGATGACCTCCTGAAGAGCGAACGCGATGCCCGCGCCTGCGACTCCGAAAACCACGCTCAGCCGGCCTAGCCGATCGCTGAACATGGCGAGCAAAACCAGCGCGCCGAGCAGGTATCCGATGAAACCAATCGCCTTACGGGCCCGGTAGCGAACCGCCTTGTCGTCGATGTACCGAGTCGCGACTCGCTTGATGACCTGGACGGCGCCGACGACCACCACGACCGCGACCAGTGCGCCGACCAGCTTCGAGAGCACCGGGTCGTCCAGCCATTTCAGTGCGTTTTGGATCGCTTTTTCCATTGTTTATTCCTCACTCATCACGCCCGGCCAAGGAATGAGACAACGATACTCTCCGACCCGCGTGTCGACCAGAGGCCTTCATTCCTTCGACGCCGGCTTCAGCGCTCGAGCGCGTCCTCCATGCGCCGACTGTAGTCCCAGGAAGCAATCCAGATGGGTCGCAGGCGGACGATGAGCTCCTCTTCGGCGCGCGCGAGCAGAAAGTCTGCGAGGCTGGAGTCGGTCGAGCCGAGGTACCGGTCGAGGAGACGCTCGAGAAGCGGAGCGGCTCCGTCGGAGTCCAGGCTGGCCGTGGCTTGTCCTCGTACCCCGCGGTACGGGGGCTGGTCCGGCGCGATCTCGAAGGCGCATCGGGCATCCGCCTTCAAGCGCTTCGCGATTCGCGCATCCCGGTGGACCACGGCGAGGATTTCTTCGTCTTCCGCCAAGAACCAAAGCGAAAGGACGATGGGGAAACCCGAATCCGTGTTCGCGGCCAGCCGCATGGGGATCCGCGTCTCTGCGAGGAACTCCTGGACGCGGGACTCCGTCCAGGGGCCGGTGAGTCGAATCGGTGACGGGACGGAGCTCATAGGTCGAGTCTCTCTCTCGGACGCAAAAACGGCGCCTCGAAAGGAAAGATACGGCGTTCACAGCACGAGTGCTGACTTTTCTCTCGAACACCTTTGCGTTTCGACCATCGCAGCCCCAGATCCATGCCCAGCCATGGCGCACACCCGCAACTCCCTGAGCCGCGTCCTCGCAATCTTTGCGCTGGCACTGGTCTCTCCTGCCGCTGCCTCCCCCTTCGGGGACGACCTCGGCCCGGCCCCTCGCGAGGAGGACGGTCGGTTCATGAACTCTGCAGGTTCGTTGCCCGAGGTAAGTGCCTCGGTGACGCTGCCCTTCTTCTTCCGGCGCATTGCGAGCTCCTTTAGCGAGATATCGAGTGCGCTCGATCACGTACCGAACGATGGTGCCTGGCTGCGCGCGAATGCGGAGCACAGCGAGCCCTCGGTGACCTGGATCGGACACGCGACGCTCCTGGTTCAAATGGGTCACCTCACGTTCCTCACCGATCCGATCTGGTCGGACCGGGCAAGTCCGGTCTCTTTCGCGGGGCCGCAAAGAATCGTGGAGCCCGGTGTCGCGATCGACGATCTGCCTCCGATCGACTTCGTGGTGGTCTCGCACAATCACTACGACCACCTCGACCTTGCGAGCTTGGTCACGCTTTCTGAGCGGGATCCAAGCACACGCTTCTACGTTCCTCTCGAGAACGGCGACCTCCTTCGCGAGAACGGAATCGAAAACGTCGAAGAGCTCGACTGGGGCCAGCACGCCGAGCACGAAGGGGTGCGCGTCTACTGCCTGCCCGCGCAGCATTGGAGCAAGCGCGGCATTGGCGACGATCGCGAAGCACTCTGGTCGTCCTGGGCGGTGGTCAGCCCGGAGCGAAGGTTCTTCTTCGCGGGCGACACCGGCTACTTCGACGGATTTGCCCGCATCGCCGAGGCGCTCGGCCCCTTCGACCTCGCAGCCCTTCCGATCGGCGCCTATGAGCCGACCGAGATGATGAAAGCTTCCCACTTGAATCCCGAGGAAGCGGTTCAAGCCGCCATCGACCTTCGCGCCCGCGCCGCCGTCGCCATGCATTACGGCACGTTCAAGCTCTCCGACGAGCCGCTCGATGAACCACCCGCGCGCTTCAAGGAAGCGGCGTCCGAAGGGGCTCTCGGAGACGAGGCCGCCTGGTTGCTCCGCATTGGCGAAACTCGCGCCTTCTGACGCGGGTGAATCGAACCTCAGGCCGGCGCCGGCTCCATGCGGCGGCCTCCGGAGATCGTCCGGTGGAGGATCGCCGGCGGGGCGATTCCGTGCTGCTCGAACGCACGCATGACCCTGAGGTTCACGTCGGTCTCGAAGGCCTTCTCGTATTGCGTGTCGAGCACATAGGCCTTGAGCTGTAGCCGCACCGCGACGTAGTTGTCTTGGATGACTTGGTTCACCAGAACGACCACGGGTTTGGGGAGATGGACATAGCGGCTGGTCAGGCCGGCCTCGGTCACGATCTCGCGCGCTTTGGTCACATCTTGGTCGAGCCCAATGTAGAAGTCCATGACAACCTGCATGTCGAGGGCGCCGTAGTTTCCGCATGATGTCATGTCGGTGAGAAACTTGTTGTTGGGGATGGTTACCGTGTTGTCGCTCAACGTTTGCAGCCGCACCGACCGAAGGCCGATCGCGGTGATGTCTCCATACTCCCCGCCAAACGCGACCCGGTCGCCGACCTGGAACGGTTGGTCGATCATGATCATGATGCCGGCGATGAACGAAGCGACGAGGTCGCGAACGGCGAAGCCCACGGCGACCGCCGCCGTGCCACCGAGCAAGGTGAGAACCTGCGCATCGAAGTGAACGCTCAGCGCGATGACCGTGCCGATGGTGCCGATGTAGACGAAGAACTGGACGATCGTGCCGACCTTCTGGAAGAGCATTCGGCGGGCCGTGAATTGGTTCCCAAGATTTTCGATGAAGTTGTTGAAAAAACGAAGGCCTATCCAGACACCGATGATGATGAGAACCGAAGTGACGACGCCGCCCCAACGAATCGCTTGGCTGATTTGTGAAAACACCTCCTCCTCGCTCGACTCCTGCGCGACGGCCAGCGCTGGACCGAGCCACTGGCCGAGGATCGCTGCGGACAAAACGATTGGTTTGTGAACTCTCATGCCGAACACCTCAGAGCAGCAATAGATGTTTTCTGCGAAGGATACTGATGATCGCGCGATACCATTGAAGATCGATCTCGAAAAGATGCCCTGTTCCCTGGATGTAGCCGTGGCCGCGTGCGGCACGCAGGGCGTCTGCAACTTCGGCCGAGCTCAGGTCTGTGCAAGTGACGACATCTTCCTCGACCGCCAGCTCCAACTGAACGACGGTACGCAACACGAAGTAGAAGGTCGCGGGCAGGTCATCGAGCTGGCCGGCCGATGGCCCCGAGAAGAGCCGGACATGCACCGTCTCATCGTCGGGCCGCCGATACAGGGACTCTCTCCAGAAATGTAGCGCCACTTCCGGATTGCCGTCTGAGTAGTCCCAGAGAATGCGGAAGAAGTCTCGCTTCGTACGCTCTGCATCGGAAACGGGAGAGGTCCTCACCTGGCGCGGCACCACCAAGCGTTCGAAGCTTGGCACGACTCCGGCGGCCGCGGTGCGTTGCTCGATGAGCGACGCGATTTGATTTTCTTCCCAAGGTTGCAGCTTGACGACTTGATCGAACGCTGCGCGGTCTCCTCGGGCCCGCCGCAGGTACTGCCAGGCAGGCATACCAATCGCGATCAACCACGAAGTCTGCGGGCTGACGCGGCGTGTGAGCTCGATGAGTTGATCGATCGCTTTCAAGCCACCGATGAGCGGCCGGACGAGCCTCTGCGCGTCATCGACCCGGATCACACTGGGAGCGCGCTCTCGCAAGGACGCGACGACTTCTTCCTCCGTTGCCGTCTCCGGAAGCCCGAGGGCACGCGCAAACTCGACCAAAAGCACGGCGAAGCCCCCTGGTTGGCATTGCACCGCACAGAGGCTGCCCGGCTCGAGGTCATTGGTGACGCGATTGAGAAAGGTGGTCTTCCCGAGCCCGCGTTCTCCAACCACCGCAACGATGGCATGACGGTCGGACCGCACGAGCGCGCGCATCGCGTGAACGCTCTCTGACATGTAGGAGGTGAGGAGCTCGGGCGGTGCCTCAGGATGGGGTGCGAGGGCCTCGTAGATCTCGGCGGGGATGGGTTCGGTTCCATACTCCGCAGGGGTGGCCGTCTTGTTTTTCTCGACGCCACGCCGAAATAAGTAGCCGAAAATCCCCCGGAGCGGTGCGAGGTCGCTCACTCGCCGAACGACAAAACCGGCGACACCTTCGATGAGAAGATAGACACCGCCGATCGATGCAGCCGGATAGCTGAGCGCCCCGTGGTCGTGCCGCACGACCCACTGCAACAGGCGAGACGACTCGTGGCCTTTTGCACGCTCGAAGATCGTGTCCTTCCACCAGACGATGAGCAACAAGAACACTGGAATTGCGAAAAAGCCAAACGTGCTGATGACCCAAGCATAGATTGCGCCCTTGCCGACGGTGGCGACGGTCAGCGATAGAATCAACCCCACCGCGACGACGCTTACGCCGACCAAGCGCAGCGAGCGAAAGCGCAACTTGGCGGAAGACTCACTCGAGAAACCCTGACGACTGGCTGTCGCGTCGATTAGCTCGACGACGAACGCACCCGCCAGCAGCCATGCAATGACGATCTGGAAATACCTCGTCTCGGGTAGCCGTCCCGCTTTCGTGACCAGCAACGTCGTCAAGACGGCAAAAAAGGCCAGCCACTCCACTGGCTTTCGGATTCGACGCACGTACCAAACGAAGGTCGAAACTCCGCGGGTCAGATTCGTCTGGGGCCTCTTTTGGAGCCAAGCCCGCCGCGATTGCTCGAGCCTGTCGTCGGCCCGCTTTCGCCACCAGCGAAAGACCAGCACCAAGGCCAGAAGCTGAAAGATGCTGAAGACCACCGGCCCGGGAGCGGATCGGAGCTGCTGGTACTGGCGAGCTGCTTCCCGCGGTAAGACGAGCAGGTGGAAGCGAACCTCGAGGATGATCTGGTCGAGCTCGCGTTTGACCTGGGCTATGCCGTCGGGCCCAAAGCCCTCGAGGCTGTCACGCCGAGACTCGCTGAGCATCTCGAAGAGACGAAGGCGAGCCTGATTCATGATGACGATCGCGTCGCGAAGCGCTTTGGCGCGATCCCATCTGAGCTCAGCCTCGAGGTCTTGAAGCTCGATCGCGGAACCGCTGAGTGCGGTTCGGAGCTCGCGGGTGGCGCTGTCGTCGATGTCAGCAGGAAGCTGGTCGGCGTCCGCATCGGGAGGCAGAGGGGCTCCACTCGGTTCCGATCTAACGGCATCGAGCGCGACGCTCAGGTCGTTGCGTGCGTCGCCGAGATCCTTCGTGAGCCCCCGATAGAGGTCGTCGGCTTGATTTGCTCTTGCCTCTCCCTTCGGCATCGCACTTTGCAACTCTCGGACTCTTCGGTTCCACGCGAGCGCGGACTCGGTCGTCGTCTCGATCTCTACCCGGCTGCTTGCAAGGTCCGCTTTGAATCGGGCTTGAGCCTCCTTCACGCTCAAGAGCCCGGCACGCCGATCCGCGATCAGTCGAAGTGACTCGGTCTTGGCTTGCTGCGAGTCCGCGAGCGCTGCTTCGCGTTCCAACGCCGCGTCCTCGGCCGCTTGCTTGGCGCCAATGATCTGTACGGCCAGCGCTTCGGAGGGCTCACCGCCGCTTTGCGCATGCTTGGACAGCAGGCGCCGACGCTCGTCGTCTCTGAGCTCGAGAAATTGAAGCCAGAGCACATCGCGCCTTTGCTTTGCGGCGTACAGTTGCCCGTCGACGTCGTCTTTGGCCGCGGCTGGGATCGGCCCCCTGGAGCTCGGGTCCAGAAAGCGGCGGCGCCGTTCGGGGTCTGCCGCCAGGTCCGCGAGCTCGCCTGGGTCGATTTCGAGAAGCGGTCGCGGATCGATCGAAGGGTCCAAGTCCCCTGCGAGAAACGCCTCCAACTGCTCGATTTGCTCCTCGAGCTCGGCGAGCGTCTCGGCTTTTGCCTGGGCCGAGCGGGCCTGCTCCGCGGCCTCGCGGCGTCGGGCCTCGTGCCTGGAAAGAATTGCTTCACGCTCCGAGCGCGGCAAAGAGAGAAACGCCGCCTGTGCTTCCACCAGCTCTCGGCGCGCCTTACCCAGGGCGTCCTCGGAACGGGGTGTGCGGACAACACGCTTGCGCCCTAATTGACGCCCTTCCTGCTTGGCGTCTTGCTCGAGCTCTCGCAGCAGCAGCTCGAGATCCGGGGTGGCCTTCGGAGCGCCGAGGTCGACCTTGAGGAGGGTCTGCGGATCGACCGCCACATCCAAGCGCCCCACCATGAGTTGTCGGATCTGCTTCGTCTGCGCCCGTAGCTCCTCGATGGTTGGAGCCTTGGCACCCTCGGCTTCGAGCGAAACCGTCGGCACCCCGGCGTCCCCGGCCGCCTTGGTTGCGGCGGGTTCTTGGGCATCGACAGGCGCGGCCCAGCAGCAAACGACCAGCGTCAGCCTGAGCCACAGTCGGTCGCTAGGAGTGGTCATCGGCATCCGATTCGGCGGGAGTATAGACGCCCCCTGACTCCCGGAGTAGCGAATGTTTCGCTCCAGAGCGAGGAGCGAAAGCGAAAGCGATGAGCTTGACATCGCCAAGGTGGCAACGTCAGATGAGCATGCGGAACCCGAGGAGACTCCCATCGCTAAGAAGGCACAGCGGAAGCGAAAGCGCGCGGCTTTGCGCAGGCGGCGACCCCAGACTCTCGGCTTGGCGCCCGGGAGCATCACCGCCGTCCCTGGTCTGCCGCCTGGGGTCATTCGGGTCATCTCCTACGACGCAGATCGGATTGACGAGCGCTCGATCCAGCACGTTTCCGATCTGAAGTCAATTCGCGACAGCAGCACAGGCGTCAGCTGGATCAACATCGACGGCATCGGGGACCCGGAAACGCTGTCTCAGCTCGGCGAGCTCTTCAACCTTCATGCGCTGGCGTTGGAAGACGTGGTGAACCTACATCAGAGACCGAAATTCGAGGACTACGGCGACGCGGACTTCATCGTCCTGCGCATGCCGTCACTGAGCCCACACCTCGAGCTCGAGCAAGTGAGCATGTTTGTTCGCGATCGCTTTGTGATTACCATTCAGGAGAGGCCTGGTGATTGCTTCGATTCCCTGCGGGAGCGAATACGGAACGGTAAAGGGAGAGTCCGCCAACGCGGGGGCGCCTATCTCGCTTACGCCGTGCTCGATGCAATCGTCGAGACCTTCTACCCGGTGGTCGAGAGCTACACCGATCAGCTCGAAGAAATCGAAAGTAGAGTGCTGGCCAACCAAACCGAAAATGTAGTCGCCGAAGTCCACGCGGTGCGCCACGATTTGCGTGTTTTGCGGCGCGCGGTCGCCCCAACCCGTGAGGTCCTTAGCGCGATGGCCCGGGCAGATGCCAGCGACTCCAACGGCGATACCCACATCTTCCTCCGAGACTGTCACGATCACACGGTTCAATTGATGGAAGCCCTCGATACGAACCGCGAGCTCGCCTCGAGCCTCATGGACATGCATCTCTCCAACGTGAGCATGCGAATGAACGAAGTCATGAAGGTCCTTACCATCATCGCGACGATCTTCATGCCGCTTGGCTTCATCGCAGGGCTTTATGGGATGAACTTCGACGGTGACGTTTCTCGTTGGAACATGCCCGAGCTCCGTTGGCGCTTCGGCTATCTCTTCGCTCTCGGCGCAATGGGGCTTACGGCCATAGGGCTCGCGTGGTTCTTTCGATCGAAGGGCTGGCTTCGTGAAGGCGGCGATGAAGGCAACCACGGGGGTGGGCCGAAAGGCGATCCCCCCGAGGCTAACGGCAAGTAGCGCGCGATTGGCAATGGCGGCGAAGGTCAGCCGGCGTTCGCTAGACCCAGGGCCGCGGAGATCTCTTGGAATGTGGTGTCCTCGGCCCCCCGTACGCGGCCATCGGCGGCAACGGCGATTGCAGCCGCGCTTCGAACCAGCTCGCTTCTGACCGGATCGCCTGCGACCCGCGCGATGCAATCAAGCGCGCGTTGCCGGCCGTCTTCAGGGTTCGCGATCAAGGCCTCCGCCAGGTCCCGAAAGGTCCCTTCGAGTGCGTCGAAGTCCAGACCCGAAAATACGTCCACCTTGCCTCGCAGCATTTCGATGAACCCGTCCACCTCGGACCGCGCGAGCGCACCGTCCGACGCGGCCACCAATGCAAAGGCCCCGGACAGGGCCCTCAGCAGAACATCCGTGACATCCTCGTTGAAACGAGCCCAAGTCGCGATGCCGTAGGCCAAAGTCTCGTCTACAACCATTGATGCCTCCTCAGCCGAAGAGAGATTAGCGTGACCTCTTTGAGATTGCGAGGCATCTTAGACTCGCGCAGCAAGTTGCTGAGCCGCGGTAACGTTCAGGGTCCGATTGGTTGCTGGTGACCGATGAACAAGCGGGAGCGTCCTTAGGGCTGGTTTGAATTGGAGGGCATATGCGTGTGAAGCAAATCATCGAGAATCTGAGCTCGATACTGAGCACCGAGCTCTTTGAGATCGGGGGCAAGCAGGTCACCCTCGGCACGCTGCTAGTCGCAGGCCTGGTCATCGCGTTGACGTTCGGTCTCTCCTCTCTGGCTCAGCGCGGGGTCCGCCGCGGCATGATGCGACGAGGTGGCGTTGACGAAGGCGTCGTCGTCGTCACCAACAAGCTCTTGCACTACGTGGCCTTGTTCGTCGGGTTCGGCATTGCGCTCCGCCTGGTTGGGTTCGACTTGAGCACCCTCTTCGCCGCAGGCGCCATTTTCGCGGTCGGCATCGGCTTTGCGATGCAGAACATCGCGCAGAACTTCGTTTCGGGAATCATTCTCCTGGTGGAGCGGGCGATTACGCCGGGGGACGTGCTGGAGGTCGACGGGCGGATCGTGAGGGTGCTGCGCATGGGAATCCGCGCGACCATCGCCAGATCCCGGGACGGAGAAGACGTGATCGTGCCGAACTCGATGCTCGTGCAATCACTGGTCAGAAACTTCACGCTTGGACGACGTCGCCTATCGAGTCCGAACGGAAGTGGGGGTGATCTATGGCTCCGACATGCAGCTCGTTCGCGAGACCCTCGAGGCAGTTGCCAAGCGCAACAGCACCGGCGTGCCCCGCTACGAACCCCAAGTGCTCATGCTTCGCTTCGGCAACAGCTCGGTGGACTTCGAGGTCGCGATCTGGATGGAGGACCCGTGGCTTGCGCGCCTCCGGCTGTCCCAGCTCAACGAGGAGATCTGGTTGGCGCTGAAGCGTGAAGGGATCGTCATCGCGTTCCCGCAGCTCGATGTGCACTTCGATCCCCCTGTCGAAGGGAGCCTAGGTCGGCTGGCGGCGGCTTCGTGACAAGCAGCAGAACCACGCTATTTCTCGGGGCTGCGAAGCTGGTCGTCGAAGCGCCGGACGTCTTCCTTGGCTCGTGCAAGCTTGATGAAGCGTGGAAGCTCTCTAGAATTGGCCTTCTGCCGCTCGAGCGCTGCGAGGTCGACGGGGGCGTCGGATTCGTAGGCGCGGAGGGCGTCGAGGGCCGTTCGGATCTCGCGGGGCAGTCCGGCCAGGTCGTTCGGCGCTTGACCGAATCCCAGGGCGTATCGGGCCAGCCGCGTTTCCGCGTCACCCGAGAGATTCGTACGCGTAAGCGTTTCGCGGAGGGTTGCGAGCACGGAGCCTAACGCGCCGGCGTCCGCAACGGAGGGGTCCTGTGCCAACTCGCGCAGCGACTCCTCGATACGCCCCTGGGCCGCGACCAATCGAGACCGGAGGTTCTTCGACAGGGGGTGCAGCGAATCGGAACCGATGGCCTGGTCCTGCAGGATCTGCATGGCGGCGTCGATGTTGCCGAGGCGCGCTTCCACCGTGGCGCGCGGAAGGGCGTACTGGAGGTCCTCGCTTAGAAAGTCGCTGGTTTCCTGAGGCGCGAGTTGCATCAGCAAGGGCGGCCGTCCGCGATCCGCGAAAGCACCATTGCGCGCGATCTGAGCGTACGCGCTCTGCAGTGCGAGCAAGGTATTCTGGTCATCGGGGCTCGTACGAAGCGCGAGGGCCCAGGCGAGATCTTTGGCAGCACGCAGCTGATCGTCACGGACACAGGTGCGTGCCGCCAGCGCTTGCGCTCGCTCGAGGTAGTCGAAGCCGCTGTTTTGGAGGCCGGCGCGCGTTCGGGCGGTTCCAACGGCATGCAAGGCGAACGGGTTGTCCGGGTTCCGCGTCACCTCGTATTCCCAAAGCGAAGACGACGAGGCAAAGACCCGTGAATGAAGCGAAGTCACGACTGCGAAACCCACGACGATGACAGAGGCGGCAATAGCGACCGTCTTCCCGAGCGATGCGCGCTTCCGAAACACCCACAGGAGCCCGCGGGCAACGAGAGACGCGACCCCGAGCATGGGAAGATACAGAAAACGGTCCGCCGTGAGGTTCCGGCTTCCGAGATCGATGAGGTTCGCTACCGGCAAAAGCGGAACGACGACCCTAAGCGCGTCGGCAAGCACAGGTCGCCAAGCGCGCCTGCGGTAGGCCACGATGCCCAAGAGGATCAGCGCACCGAGGACTAAGGCACCCGCGAGGACCAGCGCGCACATCCAGAGCTCGGTGCTTCCCGATATCCACTAAACCGCTTCGACGCGGCTCGGGTGAAGCGCGAAGACCGCGGCGCCGAGGCCGACGGCAAGCAGGCGATGGGCCTCTTCGCCGGGCGGGATGCGCCGTCGCAACCAGAAGAACGCGAGGATGCAGCAAAGCAAATGAAGCGCCAGGCTGACTGCGCGGTACCCCGAGGCGTGCAGACCGAAGAGTCGAAACTGAACGACGTAGGCAAACGTGACGAGCGGCCGATACAGGTGATTGTAAGTCTCGTTGGCTTGCGCGGCATCGCTCGGGACGTTCCAGAAGTGACTCGTCAGTGCCTCGCCGTAGCGCTCCGGACGCTGAATGTTCTCGTTGGTGCGGATGAGGCCGTTGTCATCCCAGGTGAACTCATCGCTGAGCCCCGGGATGAAAACCAACAGCGTGAAAAGAGCAACGAGGATCGACGCAGCGCCCCACCAACGTTCCGAAGCCACCGAGCCATCGTATCCCATCGTCCAGATGGGCTAAGAAGAACTCGTTAACTCCCTGCGCTATCGGCCCTCCTGCGGCCCCGCTGTGTGCTTTGTGGAGTCTGTGCTAGAGAAGCCGCTTCATGTCTGAGTTACTTTCCCTAGAGCAGGCCCCTGCGGGTCTCGGCGCCGCCTTGCGCAACGCCGGTTTTGAGAGCTTCACCGCAATTCAGCAGGCCATTTTGGACCCCGAGTTGGCGGGCCGCGACTTGAGAATTTCGTCTCAGACCGGATCGGGTAAAACCGTTGCCCTTGGCTTGCTCCTCGCCCCGTCCGTCGCGATTGCTGCTGCCACCGCACCGCAGAAGAAGTCGCGAAAGTCCACTCCCGCCGCACCGATAGCGCTGCTCATCGCCCCGACTCGCGAGCTCGCCGGGCAGCTAGGGCGAGAGCTTCGCTGGCTCTACGAACCGCTCGGGGCCCGTGTCCTCGTGGTGACCGGTGGCACGAGCGTGATGCAGGAGCGCTACCAGCTGTCCACCCTTCCCCAGGTCGTCATTGGCACCCCGGGTCGTCTTCTCGATCACCTGAAGGCGGGTGCCCTGACGCTCGATCAGCTCAAGACCATCGCACTCGACGAAGCCGATGAAATGCTCGACATGAACTTCGAGGAAGAGCTCGACGGCATCCTCGGCTTCGCGCCCGAGGAGCGTCGCACCCACCTGGTCTCGGCGACCTTTCCACGCGAAGTGGTCAGGCTCGCAGACCGGCTTCAGCAGGACGCTGTCTCGGTGCAAGGCACGGCGCTCGGCAAGGCGAATGCCGACATTGAGCACCTCGTAATGCACGTCCGCCAAGCGGATCGATTCAATGCGGCGATCAACGTCCTGCTTCGTTACCCGGAAGACAAGACCCTGCTCTTCGTACGAACGCGAACAGAGACAGTTCGGCTTGCCGATGAGCTTTGCGCAGCCGGCCTCGCCGCGCGCGCACTCAACGGCGAGATGACCCAAC
>Ga0316197_10000922_pt1 | contig 20899 bp, 14 predicted proteins | sample OudBiesiAoxic_MG_FD_204939 | JGI IMG/M metagenome (GOLD analysis project Ga0316197, IMG submission 204939) | Coastal sediment microbial communities from Oude Bieten Haven, Netherlands - site A oxic | ecosystem: Environmental > Aquatic > Marine > Coastal > Sediment | place: Netherlands... | reverse complement strand
TGAAATATTCGATGTGTCGCCGGGGCTGACCGTAAGTTCCAGCTGTGAACTCATACTGCCGCCTTCGACCCGGAGGTTGAGGGCCTGCTGCAGGTAAGGTTGCGCGAGCTGCAGCTGAACTTCACTGGTACTGGCCTGACCTGATATGGAAAATTCCGGCAGCGCCATTACCTCGCCCTGGAAGCCAAACGACCCGTTGCCATCCAGGCTGCCGTTCAGTTTGACCGGCATGCGGCGGCCGGTTTCGTTGCCGAGATCGGAAGCGGTTATCTGCAACCCGCTTATCACCACTCCGGCCGGCGGAGAAATGCTGTTATCAGCAAATTCGGCGTGCCCGCCGTCCAGAACAAACTGATCGATGTCCACCTGCCATTCCAATGACTCAGCGGGCGGATCGTCATCACCGGAACCGGATGCTGTGTTTTCCGGTTTCAGCTCCAGCAAATTCAGCTTGCCGTCTCCATCCAGCGAGAGGATCAACCCGGGGTCAGTTACCTGCAGGCGGGTGAAACGTACCGTGTTTTCCGGGTATCGTAAATTGCCGCCTTGCAGCTCCAGTGAGGCGAGCGTGAAGAACTCTGCTACCGGGTCAAGGCCTGAAACCGCGACGTTTGAAACGTTCACGGCGAATTCATCCAGAGCAACGGCGATGCTTCCATTTTCCAGCGTGTTCACACGATATTGCGTGCTCATCGACATCGTGGCCGACATCGACTCCAATGGCAGTATGGCTTGCAGATAGGCAATGGTCTGGCCGAGGTGGGAGTTCTCGATGACCAGTTCACCCTCGGAATCAAGGGGCGCCAGGCTGATGTTCCCCTGCCATTTCAGATTAGAGCCACCGGGCAACTGAATCATGACAGACTGCTGTCCGTACCGGTCCGGCAGGGTATTCAGTTCCTGGATGGACACATTGATTGGACCGATGTTTAAATCGACCGGTGTTTCCGGCACACGGTCGCGGAAATCCAGGCTTCCGCCGTTCAGGCTCAGGTCATGAATCAACACCCTGGGCAGGCCGCCAACCTCCTTCGGGCGGGATTCTTCCGTTGCTGATGCGGATTCCGCATCGGCCATAAGACGGCTCAGGCGGCTATCGTCCTGCGCGAACCGCTCGAAATGCAGGTAGGCGCCATCCAGGCGGACCTCCCGGAACGTCCAGGCGCGCCGAAACAGGCTCGAGAGCTGGAAATTGACAAAAAATTCGTCGAAACCCGCCAGTTGCACCGCATCGGTATCGAGTAAGCGGAAGCCTGCAGCGCGCAGGCTGAGCGTATATGGATTGAACTGAATCTTTTCCAGCGAGGCTTCACGTCCAAATTTTTCCTGTGCTGTATCCACGACCAGCTTGTTGACCAGGACAGGAACCAGGAAAAAACCACAAACGGTATAAAACAGGATCAACAGAATGACCCAGAACCGTTTACGCCGGTGGTTCAGCCAATTCTCCCGCAAGGAGTGGGGTTTTGTGTCCGCAATTTGTGATTCAGTGGCCGTCATTATATGGTGCCGCCATCAGTAGTGATTTCCTGCGGCCATTCCAGTTGCGCCATTGCCGGCAGGCTTGCCAGGGCCAGCAGGCAGAATGCGGCGATTTGCAGTATCCAGCGGGCTTGTCGATTCGTTTTCATAGCGTGATTCCCAACGGTTCAGGGGCGGTCTTCTGTTGATATTAGTATACAACGCGGTTGTCAGGCCGACCGCAATATCAACGCCAGCGGCTGAACCGGCCACTTGTCCTGAAAACAGGTAAACTGGGGCAAATGAAGACCTACAACGTCAACCCGGTCACGGCAGCTGACTATCGCAAACTGGCCGAAAAACGGCTGCCCCGCTTCCTGTTTGACTACATCGACGGCGGCGCCAACGAAGAAGTCACCCTGGCCGCCAACCTGTCGGATTTTTCCCGTTACCGGCTGAAGCAGCGGGTGATGCGGGATGTCGGGAATATCGATACCGGCACAGTGATGTGCGGGTCCCATTACAAGATGCCGCTGGCGCTGGCGCCGGTTGGCATGGCCGGCCTGATGGCGCGCAGGGGCGAAGTCTTGGGCGCCCGGGTAGCGAAGAAAGCCGGAGTTCCGTTTACTGCTTCAACCGTTGGCATCTGTTCGCTGGATGAAATCAGGGACGTCATCGGCGAGCCCTGCTGGTTTCAGCTCTACATGCTGCGTGATCGCACCATTGTTGAAAAATTACTGGAGCGCGCGGCCGCCACTGGTGTCGATACCCTGATTTTCACCGTCGACCTGGCAGTCACAGGGATGCGGCATCGCGATTGGCGCAATGGCATGACAGGTGATTCACTGAGCGCACGCCTGGCCAAGTTCCGGCAACTCGCCGCGCGGCCGGGCTGGCTTTATGACATCGGCATCCGGGGTAAACCCCACCATTTCGGCAACCTTGCCGACGTGACAGAAAAACCGGTCGACCTGGTATCGCTCAAAGACTTCATCGCCGGGCAGTTCGACCCCACGGTGACCTGGAAAGACATCGCCTGGCTGCGCAGTATCTGGAAAGGAAAATTACTGATCAAGGGCGTATTGAGCGCAGAAGACGCAAGCTCTGCTATGGAGGCCGGCGCAGACGGCGTCATCGTATCCAACCACGGCGGCCGGCAACTCGATTGCGTTTCCTCGGGCATCGCGAAACTGCCCGAAGTGGTACAGGCGGTTGGCGGGAAGATCGAAGTGTTCATGGACGGCGGTGTGCGTAACGGCATCGACGTAGTAAAGGCGGTGGCACTGGGCGCGAGCGGCGTTCTCATCGGACGTCCCTGGGTTTGGGCCGCGGCCGGCGCAGGAGAGAAAGGTTTGTCGGATCTGCTGGGTGTGTTCCAGGAAGAAATCCGGGTTGCCATGGCCCTGATGGGGGTTAACCGGATCGACGAATTAAGTCCCGATCTGCTGGAGTTTTGAACGGACCGTCTTGTTATACTGAACGTCTCTTTTGATAAGGTTCAGGACTCAGAATGACTGCGTTAGATCTCGATTTTATCCGCTCCTCGTTTCCGGCGTTCAGCGAGCCTTCGCTACAGGATTTTTCGCACTTCGAAAACGCCGGCGGATCCTATGCCTGCAGGCAGACCATCGAGTGGCTGGACCGCTTTTACCGGCAGACCAAGGTGCAGCCCTATTATGATTTTGAACCCTCCAGGATCGCCGGGGAGCAAATGGACGCTGCGAAACAGCGCATGGCGGCCTGGCTGAATGTCGGCAGCGATGAACTGCATTTCGGTCCGTCTACATCGCAAAATACCTACGTGATCGCGCAGGCCCTGAGGCAGGAATTGAAAAAGGGCGATGAAGTGATCGTGACCAACCAGGACCATGAAGCCAACATCGGGGTATGGAGCCGGCTGGAAGACGAAGGAATTGTTGTTCGCGAGTGGAAGATCGATCCGGAAACCGCCGAGCTTCACCCGATGGATCTCGAAGCGTTGCTGAGCACCCGCACACGGGCAGTGGCTTTCACGCACTGCTCCAATGTAGTTGCCAGCATAAACCCGGTCCGCGAAATCACCGACCTGATTCACGAAGCGGGCGCCTGGGCCATCGTTGATGGGGTTTCCTTCTGTCCGCACGGCATGCCGGACCTGGCTGCGCTGGGTGCAGACATCTATATGTTCTCCCTGTACAAGGTCTACGGCCCTCACCTGGGCGCCATGTACATGAGCAGTAAATTGAACGAAGAGCTGCCCTACCAGGGCCACTTTTTCAACGCCCTCAAGCCGGCGGCCCGGTTCACGCCCGCCGGTCCGGACCATGCCCAGATTGCAACGGTCAACGGAGTGATGGATTACATGGACGCTGTCTACGCCCATCACCATGAAGGGGACGCGCCGGCAGCCGGCAAGGCCGATGCCGTGCATGACCTGTTCCGGAGCCATGAGACGGCTTTGCTGCAGCCGTTGCTGGATTTCCTGTCAGAGCATCCAAGGATAAAGCTGATTGGCAAGGAACGGGCAGCGTTGCGCGCTCCTACGGTTGCGTTCTCGGTTGAAGGCCAGAGCTCAATGGCGCTTGCCACTGAACTCGGCAAGCTTGGGCTCGGGGTTGGAGCAGGGCATTTCTATGCGTACCGGCTGATTGAAGCGCTGGGTTATGACACCGACGATGGCGTTTTGCGTGCTTCGTTTGTGCACTACACCCGGCCGGAAGAAATCACACGGCTGATCAACGCACTGGATGAAATGTTGTAGGGGCGATTTTCATCGCGACCAGAATCGCTCCTGCTAATGCATGATGCGAAAGCGGTTCAAAACAGTTATGCTTGCGCGGAATTCAAAAACCCACGGCGGAAGGGACAAACAGGCCTTCGATGAAACGGACAGATACGTCTAATCCGGATTATTTCCACCAGGTAGTCGACTGCCAGTGGGGTTGCCCCGCACACACCGACGTTCCTGAATATATCCGGCTGATAGCCCAGGGTCGGTTTACCGACGCGTACATGGTGAACCGCGAAAGCAATGTCTTTCCGGGAATTCTTGGCCGGGTCTGCGACCGGCCCTGCGAGCCGGCTTGCCGGCGTGGCCGGATGGATGAAAAGCCGGTCGCCATTTGCCGCCTGAAACGTGTCGCAGCCGATCATCGTGGCGACATCTCCGGCTTGTTACCGGTTGCACCGGTAGAGAAAAACGGCAAGAAGGTCGCGCTGATTGGCGCAGGGCCCGCTTCACTCGCTGTCGCCAACGACCTGATGCCACTGGGTTACGAGTGCACCATCTTTGAAGCCCAGTCCGTCGCCGGCGGCCTGATGCGCTACAACATTCCGTCCTTCAGGCTGCCCCATAACGTCCTCAACGAGGAGATCGACTACATTCTCGACATGGGTGTGGAGATTCACTACAACCACCGCGTCAAAAGCATGAAAGAACTGCTCGACCAGGGTTTCGATGCCGTGTTTGTCGGCAGCGGCGCGCCGCGAGGCAAAGAGCTTAAGCTGCCGGGCCGGTATGACACGGAAAATATTCACATCGGTATCGACTGGCTTGAGTCGGTGGCTTTTGAGCACATCGACTCCATTGGCAAGAAAGTACTGATCATCGGGGTCGGCAACACGGCGATGGACTGTTGCCGCACGTCGCTTCGCCTCGGTGCGAAAGACGTGAAAGTGATGGCTCGCAAACCCCGCGAGTTTTTCAAGGCTTCGGTCTGGGAACTTGAAGACGCCGAAGAAGAAAACGTTGAAATTGTGGTCAACCATTCGCCCAGGGAGTTTGTCATCGAAGATGGCAAACTCACCGGGATGATGTTTGAGTTGATGGAATACACCATTGAACACGGACGCATCCAGGACCAGGAGATCACCGGGGAAGTATTTATTCCCTGCGACGACGTGGTGCTGGCGATCGGCCAGGAAAATTCATTTCCATGGATCGAACGGGATCTCGGCATCGAGTTCAACCCCTGGGAGGAGCCGATGGTGGATGAAGTGACCTTCGAATCCACCCGCAAAGGCGTATTTTTCGGCGGTGATTCGGCCTTTGGTCCCAAGAACATCATCTGGGCGGTTGAACACGCTCACCAGGCCGCGATTTCCATCCATCGCCATTGCCAGGGCGAGGCGCTCACGGACCGCTTGCCGCCCCTGCTGAACCTGCAGAGCCGCAAAATGGGAATGCACGAATGGAGCTATTCCAACAGCTTCGACCCGGCCGCCAGGCGCAAAATGATGCACGTGCCCCTGGAAGTCCGATTCAATGAGCTGGGTAAAGAGGTTGAGCTGGGGTTCGATGCGGAACAGACGGCCCAGGAAGTTGAGCGCTGCCTCAATTGCGACATCCAGACCGTTTTCACCGACTCATTGTGTATCGAATGCGATGCCTGCCTGGATATCTGTCCGACCCAGTGCCTGACCATCACGTCAAACGGTGATGAGCAGGACCTGGTCGGGCGCCTCAAGGCGCCGGTACAGGAACCCGATCAACCCTTGTTTGTCTCCGGCGAGCTGAAGCAGACATCACGGGTCATGGTCAAAGACGAAAACTTCTGTATTCACTGCGGATTATGCGCCGAGCGTTGCCCGACCGCCGCCTGGGATATGCAGAAGTCACTTCTCAATTTTCCCCAGGCCGGGGACTATCCCGGCGGTAACGAAAGTGGTGAGCGCAAATGTCAGCAACGCAAAGCCGGGTAAACGACTTTGTCCTGAAAATCGCCACGGTCAATGGCACGGGTTCCGCCAGCGCCAACGGACTGTTGATGAAAGCCCTGTTTCGGATGGGCATTCCGGTGACCGGCAAGAACCTGTTTCCATCCAATATCCAGGGTTTGCCCACCTGGTATGAGATCCGGGCCAATCGCGAGGGCTACATGTCGGCGTCAGGCCGGGTCGACGTGATGGTAGCCATGAATGTACAGACCTACCAGAAGGATCTGAATGAAGTCAGTCCGGGCGGAGTACTGATCTATGATTCCACCTGGCCGCGCGAAAGCACACTGCTCCGAAACGACATTACCGTGCTGGGCGTGCCGCTGGCCAAGCTCTGTAACGAGGCTTTCAGCGTTGCGCGTATCCGCATCCTGATGAAAAACGTCGCGTATGCTGGCGTGTTGGCCGCCTTGATGGATATCGATCTCAAGATGATCAAGAAGCTGCTCGAGGAGACCTTTGCCGCCAAGCCCAAACTGGTTGAGAGCAACCTCAAGGCCATCATGCTGGGTTATGACTATGCCATGGAAAACTTCACCTGCCCCCTGCCGGCGCGGGCGGAAGTCATGGGAGACAATAGCGGCAACATCATGATCACGGGTAACGAGGCCACCGGCCTGGGTTGCCTTTATGCCGGCGCGACCGTGGGCGCCTGGTATCCGATTACGCCGTCTACCGGGGTAATGGACAGCTTCACGATGTACTGCCGGAAGTTCCGGACGGATCCGGAAACCGGGGAAAAACGCTACTGCATCATCCAGGCTGAAGATGAACTGGCCGCGGCCGGAATGGTACTGGGCGCCAACTGGGTCGGCGCGCGGGCATTTACACCTACTTCAGGGCCTGGAATTTCTCTGATGAGCGAATTCATCGGCTTTGCCTACTATGCTGAGATTCCATCTGTGTTTATCGATGTCCAGCGGGTAGGGCCTTCCACCGGGATGCCGACCCGCACCCAGCAGGGTGACGTGATGCTATGCGCCTACGCTTCGCATGGCGACACCAAGCACCCGCTGCTTTTCCCATCCAACCCGCACGAATGTTTCCATATGGCGGTAACCGCGTTCGATCTTGCTGAGCGCCTTCAGACCCCGGTTTTCATGCTGTCCGACCTGGATATCGGCATGAATGACTGGATGGTCCCCGAGCTGACCTGGGACGACAACTATCGCCCGGATCGTGGCAAAGTCCTCGGGCCGGAAGACCTGGCAAAAATGGAACGTTTTTCACGGTATCTCGATGTGGACGGCGACGGTATTACTTACCGGACATTGCCGGGTGAAGATCCGAAGGGCGCCTATTTCGTTCGCGGATCCGGGCACAACCGCTACGGCGCTTACACCGAGGATTCGGACGAATACCAGGACGTGATGGACCGTTTGCTGGTGAAATGGGAGACGGCCAAGTCGCTGGTCCCCGATGCGGTTCTGAGCAAGGCTGACCGGCCTACCAGGCTGGGTATCGTTGCGTACGGCAGTTCGGACGGAGCTGTGACCGAGGCGCGCGACTGGCTCGAGGAAAAGGGTATTCATGCCGATTACCTGAGGATAAGGGCCTTTCCATTCAGTCGGGAAGTCGAGGAATTTTTACGCTCCCACGACACCAATTTCGTGGTGGAGCAGAACCGCGACGCCCAGATGAAATCCCTGCTGATGTTGCAGGCGAATGATATTGCCAACCGGCTGGTCTCGATTCTGCATTACAACGGCATGCCCATCCCCAGCGGGTGTATCGTCAAGGGTGTAACAGACCACCTGGAAAAGGAAGCAGCAGCATGACGTACGCAAGGCCGAAAATCGAACTGCCGGGCCAGGAAAAGAACGACATTGGATTGACCCTGCGCGACTACGAAGGCTCCCTTTCGACGTTATGTGCCGGTTGCGGTCATGATTCGATTACGGCGGCCCTGGTTCAGGCCCTGTTTGAAATGGCTATCGAGCCTGAGCAGTTGATCAAGATGTCGGGCATCGGTTGCTCTTCGAAAACCCCTGCCTATTTTGTACACGGAGCCCATGGATTCAACTCGGTTCACGGCCGCATGCCCTCCGTGGCAACCGGAGCTCTGGCAGGTCACCGGAACCTGATCGGAATCGGGGTTTCGGGTGATGGCGACTCGCTCTCGATTGGGTTCGGGCAGTTCGGCCACGTTATCCGCCGTAACGTGAACATGCTTTACCTGATTGAAAACAACGGCGTATACGGCCTGACGAAGGGCCAGTTTTCCGCTTCAGCGGATGCCGGCAGCACCGGCAAGAAGGGCGAAGTCAACCAGATGCAGAACATCAATGCGGTGGCTACGGCGATCTCGATGGGCGCCACTTTTGTCGGCCGCAGTTTCTCTGGCGACCGCGACCAGCTGGTGCCGCTGATCAAAGCGGCGATTGCCCATCCCGGTTGTGCGTTGCTGGACGTGATCTCACCCTGCGTGACCTTCAACGACCACCAGGGCTCGACCAAGAGCTATTCCTATGTGCGCGAGCACAAGAGCAGGGCCACCGAGGTCGACCTGGTTTCGCCGCGCGCTGAAATCAAGGCCAGTTATTATTCCGGAGACGCGCACCCGGTCCTGCTGCATGACGGCTCGACCATTTTGTTGAAAAAAGTAGACCCGGACTACGATCCAACCCGCAGGAACAACGCGCTGGGGTATCTTGAACGGTGCCGCATCCGCGGCGAAATCGTGACCGGACTGCTTTACATCGACCAGAATGTGTCCGATATGCATACCCAGTGCCGCACCCTGGCCACTCCGCTCAGGGACGAGGCGTTCGCCAATCTCAATCCTGGCAGTGAAGCCCTGGCGGAACTGCAAAAAGGCATGAAATAACGCCTATAAGGCTTGGCTCACAAGCCTATAGCCCTTAGTATTACTCGTTTGGGTCTGCTGTTTTTCAGGGCCCGGAGTAACATACTCACGAGGGCTCACAGATGTGCTCGATATTCGGCGTGTTGGAAATACGCCAGGACCTGCAAACGGTCCGGAAAATGGCGCTACAGCAATCGCGTCTCCTGCGGCATCGCGGCCCCGACTGGAGCGGAATATACGCTGCCGGCAACGCGGTGCTGGCACATGAGCGCCTGGCCATTGTAGACGTCAACACCGGCGCCCAGCCCATCCTCAGCGAGAGTGGAAAGCAGGCGCTGGCGGTCAATGGCGAGATCTACAACCATCACCCGATTCGCGACCAATACGCCGGGCGCTATGCGTTCCGGACCGAGTCTGACTGCGAAGTCATCCTGCCTCTGTACCTCGAACACGGTCCGGACTTCCTCGAACAGCTCAGCGGCATGTACGCTTTCTGCCTGTATGACGAGGACAAGGACTGCTGGATGATGGCGAGAGATCCGATCGGCATCATCCCGCTGTATTACGGCCACGACGCACATGGCCAGTTGTTCGTGGCCTCGGAAATGAAGGCCCTGATCGGGGTCTGTAACCAGGTTCACGAGTTTCCGCCGGGACATTACTGGTGTTCCGGAATGGATGCACCGAAAAAATGGTACCGGCGTGCCTGGGAAGACTACGATGCCGTCAAGGATGCCAAAACCGACCGGCAGGCCCTGCATGATGCACTCGAAGCCGCGGTAGTGAGCCACTTGATGACGGATGTTCCTTACGGTGTGCTGCTTTCCGGCGGCCTGGACTCGTCCATCACGGCCGCACTGGCCGCAAAACATGCTGCCATGCGGGTGGAGGATCACGAAGAGAGTCCCGCCTGGTGGCCGCGCCTGCACTCTTTTGCCATCGGCCTTGAAGGCTCTCCCGACCTGGTTGCGGCCCGCAAAGCGGCCGATCACATCGGCACGGTGCACCATGGGTTTACATTCACCATCCAGGAAGGCCTGGATGCGCTGGAAGAAGTCATTTATCACCTGGAAACCTATGACGTCACCACCATCCGGGCTGCAACCCCGATGTTCCTGATGGCCCGGAAGATTCGCGCGATGGGTATCAAGATGGTGTTGTCGGGCGAAGGTGCGGATGAAATTTTCGGCGGCTACCTGTATTTCCACAAAGCGCCCAACCCCCGCGCCTTCCACGAGGAAACCGTCCGCAAGCTTTCCCGGCTGCACAGTTACGATTGTCTGCGCGCCAACAAGTCCATGTCGGCCTGGGGCGTGGAAGCACGTGTGCCGTTTCTCGACAAGGAATTCCTGGATGTGGCGATGAGCATCAACCCGGCAGACAAGATGATCACCGAAGGCCGGATCGAAAAACAGATCCTGCGCGAAGCGTTCAGCGACATGCTGCCCGAGTCGATCGCCTGGCGGCAGAAGGAGCAGTTTTCCGACGGTGTGGGCTACGGCTGGATTGACGCGGTAAAGGATTTTACCGCCAGGCACGTAAGTGACGCCGAGATGGCCCGGGCGGCTGGGCGCTTCCCCTTTAATACGCCCGCGTCCAGGGAGGCTTATTGGTTCCGTAGTGTTTTTGAACAGCATTTCCCGCTGGCCTCGGCGGCGCAAACGGTTCCCGGCGGCCCGACGGTCGCCTGCAGCACACCCGAAGCCGTGCTTTGGGACGAAGAACTGCAAAAGATGAACGACCCTTCTGGCCGGGCCATGCGGGCCGTTCACAAGGATGCTTATTGATATGAGCAGAGAACTGCTGGTGCAGAAATTTGGCGGCACCTCACTGGCGGACCTGGCTGGTTTCGAAGCCAGTGCAAATGTCATTGGACGTTACACGGATGAATACCAGGTCATCGTCGTGTTGTCGGCCGTCAAGGGTGTCACCGATCTGCTGCTGTCTGCCATCGACACAGCTGTAGAGGGCGGTGACGGCGCCGTGCACCTCGCAGAGGCGATTGCACGGGAGCAGGCAATTGTGCAGGCCCTGTCGGACAAAGGCGTGGAAACGCCGCTGGGCAGCGCATTCCTGGAGGAACAGCAGGAAGTATTGGGGCGCCGCATCGAGGGCATCAGGTTGCTCGGCCAGTGTCCGGATGAGACCCGCGCCAGGATCCTGGCAAGCGGTGAAGGATTCAGCAGCCGCCTGATGGTTGATGTACTCAATCACCGGGGCTTCAGGGCCCAGTGGTCAGATACTGACGTCCTGCCGCTGGCGAACGAGCACTGGCTGGATTCCCTGGTGGATACCGAAGCGGCCGCTCCGTTATTGCAGGCCAGGCTGGAGGCGGACAGCCAGGTCATGGTGCTGCCCGGCTTCTATGGCCGCAACGCCAGGGGCGAAATCCAGCTGCTGGGCCGCAACGGCACAGATTATTCGGCCGCAGCCACGGCCGCAGCGATCGGCGCAGGGCTTTGCCAGATCTGGAAGGACGTCGACGGTTTCTTTACCGCCGATCCGCGTATCGTCAGCAATGCCCGGTGCCTCGACGAAGTCAGTTATGACGAAGCCATGGAACTTACCTACTTTGGCGCCAAGGTCATATCGGCCAAGGCGCTGGCTCCGCTGGCAGCCAATAACATTCCCTGTGAAGTGCGCAATACCTATGACCCGTCCAAGCCGGGAACGCGGGTGCACAAAGATGCACAGCGAACCCACGTGGTGCGGGGCATATCCCACTTGCAGGATGTTTCCTCTATCACTTTGCAGGGCGGCGGGCTGCGGGGCCGGGTGGGTATCGCAAGCCGGGTGATGGATGCGCTGGCCAGCGAGTCGATTTCGATCCTGCTGATCGTACAGTCGTCATCGGAATACAGCATCACGCTGTGCGTGCGCAAGGCGGACGAGTCCAAAGCCCGCAAGGCGCTGGAGGAAGAGTTCCACTTTGAGCGATTGCATGGCCTGATCGAGGAAATCGGTGTACAGAGCAACCGCGCCGTGGTCTCGCTGGTCGGCGAGGGGATGAAGCACTATCGCGGCATCGCCGCCCGGTTCCTGACAGCCATTTCATCCGCCGGCGTGAATGTGGAAGTCATTGCCCAGGGCTCAACCGAATGCGCCATTGCCGTGGTCGTGCGCGGCGAAGACGCCCAGCCCGCGACACGCGCCTGCCACACGGCGTTCTTCAGCCATTCTTCCCACATCGACGTGATTCTGCTCGGCTGTGGAAATGTGGGCAGTGAACTTCTGGACCAGTTTCAGCGCCAGGCCGAAAGCCTGGTCGAACACCATGTCGATCTGAGGGTAAGAGCCATTGCGAACAGCGAGAAGCTGCTGGTGGCCGACGATGTGATCGATCTTTCCCGCTGGCAGCAGGACCTGGAAGCGCACGGCCGGCCCTGGAATCTCGAAAATGTGATTGAAATCCGCAAAAACCTCGGTTTGCTGAGCCCGACGCTGGTGGACTGCACAACCGACCAGCAACTGGCGCTGGAATACGTCCATTTACTGGACAGCGGTTTCAATATCGTCGCGGCCAACAAGAAGGCAAATACGTCCGGTTACGATTATTACGTGGCCATGAGGCTCGCGGAAACACGTAACTTCCGCAAATTCCTGTACGAAACCAACGTGGCAGCCGGCTTGCCTTTTATCGATACCTTGCAGGGCCTGATCCGTTCCGGAGACACGCTGAAAACCTTTGAAGGCATTCTGTCCGGTTCTCTTTCGATGATTTTCGGGCTGCTGGAGGATGGAGTTCCGCTCTCGCAGGCTGTCGCAAAAGCGATGGAGCTGGGCTATACAGAGCCGGACCCGCGTGATGACCTGTCCGGCATGGACGTGGCCAGGAAACTCCTGATCATTGCGCGCGAGGTCGGCCTGCGGCTCGAACTCGATGACATCGACGTCGAGCCCGTTGTTCCCATGGATGTGGTCGGGCAGGTAGAGCGCTCAGAGCTGATTTCAACCCTGACAACACTTGATGAGTCCTTTGCCGGGCGTATTTCCAAAGCCGGTGAAGCAGATTGCGTGCTGCGTTACGTGGCCCGGCTGGAAGACGGGAAAAGCCGTGTTTCCATTGAAGAAGTCCCGCGGAGCAAACCCCTGGGGGCGGTACGTGACGGTGAAAACGCCCTGGTGATTCACACCCATTACTACCAGCCCATTCCAATGGTGCTGCGCGGATACGGTGCGGGCGCGGCCGTTACAGCTGCCGGAGTTTTTGGCGATCTGCTGAGAACGGTCTGGCGGCCGCTGGACAGTTGATGGCCAGGGCATTATCGGTATACGCACCTGCCTCGATCGGCAACCTCTCGGTCGGTTTTGATGCTTTGGGCCTGGCCCTGGCGCCGATGGACGGTGCTCTGCTCGGCGACCTGGTCCAGATCAGGCCATTCACCAGGCTGGAGGATGGAAGCGACTGGAAACTGGCTGTTGACGGCCCGTTTGCAGCGGCGTTACCGCAAAACCAGGAAGAAAACGTCGTGATAGCCTGTTGCCGAGCTTACCAGCGGGCAGCGGCTGAACAAGGGATCGACATCCGGCCTTTACACGTCCTGCTCGACAAGCGGCTGCCGATCGGCAGCGGCCTGGGCTCGAGCGCCAGCTCGATTGTCGCCGCGCTTGAAGCACTGAACCGCTGGCATGATCATGCGTTGAACGCGCACGATTTATTCCGCCTGATGGCAAAAATGGAGGGCGGCATCAGCGGTGAGATTCACCTGGACAACATTGCGCCCTGCCTGTACGGCGGATTGCGGCTGTGTCCGCCGGGCGGCTTACATGAATACGCCCTGCCGTGGCCTGCTGCATGGCGCGCGGTGGTTTGCTGGCCCGGCACCCGGCTGGTTACGCGGGAAGCCCGGGCCGTACTTCCCGCGGAGGTTTCGCGCAAGCTTGCCGTACGCCACGCGGCGCAATTCGCCGAATTCGTTCACGCACTGCATACGGCAAATACACGGCGCGCCGCAGAATGCGTGGTTGACCATATCGCCGAACCGCACCGGCGCAAGTTGTTGCCGGGTTTTGACGACGCCAGGAGCGGATTGCAGGAGCTCGGTGTGCTGGCGGTAGGCATTTCCGGCTCCGGGCCCACGATTTTCGCACTGGTGGATGATGGCCGGATCGCTCGCGAGGCTGCGAAGTGGATGGCGGATCATTACCAGAAAAACGACCAGGGTTTCGTTCATATCTGCCGGGCGGACCTGGGCGGCGCACGCAGTATCGAATAGGAGGACCGCGGTCTTGAAGCTCATCAATATCAAGCACAATGCCGAGCAAGTGAGTTTCAGACAGGCCGTGCTGCAGGGACTGGGGCGGGGCCAGGGCCTGTTTTTCCCGCTGGAGTTTTCCACCCTGCCGGATCTGCCGGACCTGTTGCAGGAATCGTTCGTTCCCCGCAGTGTTGCGGTGTTGCACCATCTGATCGGTGATGAAGTCAGCGAACCCACGCTGCAGTCCATGGTTGCTTCGGCCTTTGATTTTCCATTGAAGGTTCCTGCCCTGGACGATCGGGTCAGGGCGCTTGAACTGTTTCACGGACCTTCGCTGGCCTTCAAGGACTTCGGCGCCCGGTTCATGGCGCGCTGCCTGGCAGAGTTCCACGACGGCGGCCCGATGACGATTCTCACCGCAACTTCGGGCGACACCGGTGCGGCAGTGGCGCATGCCTACTTCAATCAGCCGGGCATCAATGTTGTCATTCTTTACCCAAAGGGAAAAATCTCGCTGTTGCAGGAAAAACTGTTCTGCACACTGGGCGGAAATGTCACGACCATTGCGGTTGACTCCGACTTCGACACCTGCCAGCAACTGGTCAAGCAGTCTTTCGAAGACGAACGGTTGAAGCAGGACCTGGGGCTCAATTCAGCCAACTCGATCAACATCGCCCGCCTGGTGGCCCAGGTTTGCTATTACTTCGAAGCAGGTGCGGCGGTGCCGGATGTCGAAAAGCTGGTTCTCAGCGTGCCCAGCGGCAATTTCGGCAACGTGACCGCCGGCCTGATCGCCCGCCGGATCGGTCTGGCTTACAAGCGGATCATTGCGGCCACCAATATCAATGATACGGTGCCGCGGTTCCTTGCCTCGGGCCATTGGGATCCGAACCCCACCATTGCAACGATTACGAACGCGATGGACATCTCGTTGCCGAACAACTTTCCGCGGGTGCTTGAGCTGGGTGATCGCCATGGTCTCCCGCTGGAGACCCTGCTATCGTCAACGTCTCTTGGCGACGATGAAACGCGCGCGGCCATGCGGGAACTCCATTCCCGGGGCTATCTGGCAGACCCGCATACGGCCCTGGCCTGGGCGGCACTGAATGATTCGCTGCAGGAGGAAGAGCAGGGCGTCTTCCTGTGCACAGCGCATCCTGCCAAGTTCCTGGAGACTATCGAAGACACGCTGGGCATCGAAGTTCCGCTGCCGCCTGAACTGGAAGCAGTCAAGGATGACCGGATTCTGTCCAGCACCATTGCCGGCGATTTCGAATCGTTGAAGCGGGAGCTTGCGCCGCTCCGTTAACAGTAAACCCTAAAGCATGAAGGATAAGGAAAACACATTGAATCAGACAACCCCCCCCGTTTCGGAAGAGCGCCTTGAGCAACTGGTGCTGGAAGCGCAAAGGCGCGCCCCGCTCGATGTAGCGCAAATCTTACTCGAGGAAAGTAATGAAACCGTAGGCGCGGTGTTGCAGCATTTGCATCCGGCTCCGGCTTACCGGATTCTGCTGCGTTTCCCCAGGGACCGGCGTCACGCGATTGTTCCGCTGGCCGGCGACCGCGTGGGCGACCCCTGGAAAGAAGCCCAAAAATATGATGAAGACCACGTCGGAAGGCTGATGGAGCCGGTGGTTGCCAGGGTCGGACCGGATGACACGGTAGCGATGGCCATTGAGCACCTGCGTGAATGGGTGCATGAAGCGCTCATTACCTACGCCTACGTGGTCGACAGTGAAAACCGCTTGCTGGGCATTCTGGTGATGCGGGACTTGCTGCTCGCGAATCCGGACGATCTGTTGAAAAACGTGATGCTGCCCGAACCGTTTTCACTCAAGCCCGATATGAAGGTTGAGGACGCGATGAAAGAAGTGGTTTACCGCCACTATCCCGTGTACCCGGTTTGTGATGCGCAGAGCCGGCTGCTGGGAATTGTCCAGGGCTATATGTTGTTCGAGCATCAGCACTTTGAAATCAGTGCACAAGCGGGCCAGATGGTTGGTGTACAGAAAGAAGAGCACGCCTCGACTGACTGGCACCGGTCCTTCCGCATGCGCCATCCCTGGCTGGAAATCAACCTGATCACCGCCTTTGTCGCCGCTTTTGTGGTCAGCCTGTTCGAAGACACCATCGCACAGGTTGTTGTGCTGGCCGCGTTCCTGCCGGTGCTGGCGGGCCAGTCGGGCAACACGGGGTGCCAGTCGCTGGCGGTTACCATTCGCGGGCTTACATTGCACGAATTCAAGCCCGGTGTGTTCCGCAAGGCGCTGATCAAGGAAACCATACTGGGAACGGTGAACGGCGCCGTGGTCGGCGTGGTGGCTGCTGTGGCGATGATCGCCTATGCTATTTTTTCCGGAGCAGACCAGCCGGTTATGCTGGGCGTGGTGGTCTTTCTTGCCATGACGGGCGCCTGCGTGGCGAGCGGCATGACCGGAGTGCTGGTGCCCCTGACGCTGCAAAGGCTGGGCGCTGATCCGGCCACGGCTTCGAGTATTTTTCTGACCACCGCGACCGATGTCGTGAGCATGGGCCTGTTCCTGTGGCTTGCAAACGTACTGGTGCTTAGCTGATGAGAAAAACCGCGGCCTGGCTGGTGCGCCAGGCACTGGAGCAAATAGGGATCCGCTATACCTTCGGGATTCCCGGCGTGCACAACATCGAGCTTTACGATGAGCTGCAGGAATCCGACAGCATTCAGCCGCTGCTGGTGACGCATGAGGCGGGTGCGGCTTTCATGGCGGATGCGGTCAGCCGGACTTCCGATACGGTGGGTGTACTGGTGGTTGTTCCGGCTGCGGGCCTGACGCATGCGATGAGCGGTGTCGGGGAGGCCTTCCTGGACGGAATTCCGATGCTGGTGATTTCAGGAGGGGTCAGAAACGACATGCAGCAGGGTTTCCAGCTGCATGACATAGACCAGCAGGCGCTGATGCGGCCGCTGACCAAGGCAACCTACCGGATCGAGAGCTATGACGAGGTCATGTCCACGGTGTACCGGGCCTATCTCAAGGCGATCGAGGGCGAACCCGGCCCGGTATACATCGAATTGCCGGCCAACCTGCAGTTACTGAGCGGCGAGGTGGGTGATCTACCCGTGTTCGACCCGGACTTCCCCCGCCCCGCGCTGGATGAGAAAGCCATCCTGGCGGCAGCAGAGCTGTTAAATCAATCGGAACGTCCCGGTATCTTCGTGGGCTGGGGCGCCCGCGGCGTTGCTGCAGAAATTCGACAGATTGCGGAACACATCGGCGCGCCGGTGGCTACTACCCTGCAGGGGCTGGCCGCGTTTCCCGCCGACCATCCGTTGCATACCGGTATGGGCTTTGGTCCGGCGGCTGTGCCGGCGGCCCGGAAAGCCTTCAAGGATTGCGATGCCATGCTGGCGGTCGGAACGCGGTTTGCGGAAATCTGCACCGGAAGCTATGGCGCTATTCCGCCGGAAAACCTGGTTCATATCGACATCAATCCAGGCGCGCTGGGCAGAAACCACCCGACGGCCATACCCATTCATGCCGACGCAAATGACGCTGTGCCGGCCCTGGCCCGCGCCTTGCTGGGTCTGGGCGAGGCCCGTGACTGGACGGCACTGAAAGACTCCATCGCCGCAGACAAGGCGGCCTGGATGCAAGAGTGGCTGTCGCACGATTCGGGTGACCGGGTCAATCCGGGCAAATTCTTCAATGCACTTCGCAACCGCCTGGACCGGGATGCGATCATCGTCGCCGATGATGGCAACCATACTTTCCTCACCGCCGAGCTGATGCCGATTTTCGAAGGTGGCAATTACCTGTCACCCACGGATTTCAACTGCATGGGTTATTGCGTGCCTGGCTGCATCGGGGCAAAACTGGCGCAACCGTCCCGCCAGGTCGTCGGCATCGTGGGTGACGGCGGGTTCCTGATGACCGGGCTTGAGACCGTAACGGCCGTTAAGAACGGGCTGGGCATCGCCTGGTTCGTTTTCAACGACGGCGAGCTTGCCCAGATCGCGCAGGCCCAGGAACTTCCCTATCAGCGCAAGACATGCACCGAAGTGGGCACGCTTGACTACAAGATGATGGCCGCTGCCACTGGCTGCGAATTCGTCTCTATCGACAATGACCACGTCATCGAAGCGGGAATCGACCGGGCGATTGGAATGATGGCAGAGAACCGGTCGGTGATCGTCGAAGTACGAATTGATTATACAAAGAAGACCCAGTTCACCATCGGTGCGGTAAAAACCAACCTGAAGCGTTTCGATACACGCAACAAACTTCGCATCGTAGGCAGGGCGCTGTGGCGAAAGGTGAAAAAACGCTGATTTCGGGGGAGCCGCTCAGGCGGTCACACCCATGTGGCCAAAGCCCAGCTGGAAAACAAAAATACCGATCATCAGGAAGGCAATGGCCAGCTTGACGGCTGTTGCCAGGATCATTCCAATCCAGGTTCCAACCCCCGCCTTGCCGGAACTGACCATGTCGTTGCCCCCGCTGAGTTCTCCCAGGACTGCGCCGATAAACGGGCCCAGCAGCATTCCGGCAATACCGAAAAAGATACCCACGACCGCGCCGATGGTCGCGCCCCAAAAGGCGCGGACGCCCGCTCCCAGGTACCTGGCGCCCGCGGCGCCCGCCAGGAAATCGATCACCCAGGCGATCACCGCCAGCACGGCGAGAATGCTGAGGGTAGTCCAGCCGATGACCTCAAAATTGCCAATCCAGGCGCCAATGAACAAGCCGAGGAATACCAGCGGAACGCCGGGTAAGGCAGGAATGACGGTTCCGGCCAGGCCCGCGATGATGATCAGGGCAGATAAGACCCACCAGAGAATAGACCAGTCCATTGATTGCCTCAGGAATAGTTGACCTGTGGCCTACATCATAAAGCAAGAAACGCGCTAAATTACAGGTATGGCATTACCCCGCACCGACCAGATGCAATTGGATCGCTTCCTTGAGCGGCTTGAACAGTATGCTTCCAGGGAAATCGGCTATCCGGTTGCGTTTGATTTTGATTACAGTGCCCTGACGCCCTTCCTTTCGTTCAGCCTCAACAACGCCGGCGACCCGTTCATGCCCATGACCTACCTGCTCAATTCGCATGAATTCGAGCGCGAGGTGGTCTCGTTCTATGCGCAACTGGCACGTGCGCCGGAAGATCACTGGTGGGGTTACGTGACCAACGGAAGCACGGAAGGAAATCTTTACGGCCTGTACCTTGCCCGCGAATTGCTGCCTGACGGCATCGTCTATTTCTCCCAGGACAGCCATTACAGCGTGGGCAAGAACCTGCATTTCCTGAATATGCGCCATATCATGATCCGGTCGCAGCCGAACGGGGAAATCGATTACGAGGATCTTCGCGAAACGTTACGAATCCGCCGGGATGCGCCGCCCATCATTTTCGCCAATGTGGGTACAACCATGAAGGAAGCCCGCGACGACATTGGCCTTATCCATTCGATCCTGGACGAGTTGGCCATCGAGAACCGTTACATTCACTGCGATGCGGCGCTGTGCGGCGGTTACGCGGCTTTTCTCGACCCGCCGCCGGCCTGGGATTTTGAGGACGGAGCGGACAGTATCGCGATTTCCGGCCACAAGTTTCTGGGCTCCCCTATACCCTGCGGAATCGCGCTGGCGCGGCGGGCGCACGTTGAGAGGATCGGACATTCGGTGGCCTACATTGGCAGTGTAGATACGACCATCAGTGGTTCCCGCAACGGTCTTACTCCATTAATCCTGTGGTATGCGATCCGCTCGCTCGGGCTCGAGGGCATGAGGGAGCGCACCCGCCATGCTTTGCAGACGGCAGCTTATGCCGAGGAACAGTTCATCAGGGCCGGCATCAAGGCCTGGCGGAATCCCCAGGCACTGACCGTGGTGTTCCCGCAACCGCCCGGGACCGTCCGGGAAAAGTGGCAACTGGCCAGTGCCGGCGGCTTCAGCCACCTGATTTGCATGCCGCACGTGCGCCCGGGGCAAATTGATGAATTGATCGGTGATATAAAAGAGGCAGGAGGGATTCCAGAATGAAAGTCCTGAACATTGTGCAGGAAGACCATCCCGGCCTGTTGGCCGAGGTCGCAACCGTGCTGGAACGGGAAGGCATTGTGGTACAGGATTTCTCGGGTCAGTCAGTCGGTAACACGGCCGTGATCAGTCTCACGACTGACAGATACGAGGAGGCTTTCCGCCTGCTGAGCGACGCCGGCTACCGGGTGATTGCAAGTCAACATCTACTGGTGCGCCTGGAGAAAAAAGCGGGTGCGCTGGCCGAGCTTTCAAGGCGCCTGGCCGAACAAAACATCAATGTCCGGGGCATGCACATCGTCAACAAGGACGAAAAAACGGGAATCGTTGCGCTGGAAACCGCCGACGGCGATAAAGCCAGAGAAGTTCTGAAAGACATCCTGGTCTAGCAACCAAGTGTACTTGGCCGCCTTCCGCAACCCTGTTGCGGGAGCTGGGAAGCGAGACACCATTTACTCCTGGGGCCAGGCGTCCAGGTGCACATCTTTCCGGATAACCTGCGAAGGCGAGCCTACAATCAGCGGATCGGGGCCGGTTACCACGTTGTTATCCTTGTCCGGATAATCCAGTTTGCTCAGAAAATGCTGCATGCAGTTGAGACGGGCCCGCTTCTTATCATCAGACTTGATGATGGTCCAGGGGCAGGAAGCGGTATCGGTGTAAAAGAACATGGCCTCCTTGGCGCGGGTGTACTCATGCCACAGGCCGACCGAGGCCTT
>Ga0316197_10000920_pt1 | contig 20908 bp, 14 predicted proteins | sample OudBiesiAoxic_MG_FD_204939 | JGI IMG/M metagenome (GOLD analysis project Ga0316197, IMG submission 204939) | Coastal sediment microbial communities from Oude Bieten Haven, Netherlands - site A oxic | ecosystem: Environmental > Aquatic > Marine > Coastal > Sediment | place: Netherlands... | reverse complement strand
GGACCCGTCTCGAACACCGGAAGAAGAAGCCGCCGCCCTGGAACGTATACGCGCAGCTGTAACCAGTAACTGGCAAACCGAAATGTATCCTGAACAAAAACTTTCGGTCAAAAATGAAATGGAGCACGTACTTTTTTATCTTACCGATGTGCTCTACCGGGTCGTTCCTCCGTTTTATGAGAACCTGTACCAGGCCCTGGACTCCAACTGGCAGGATGTACCCGACCGGTCTTTACCATCACTGCTCCACTTCGGGTCCTGGGTGGGTGGTGATATGGATGGTAACCCCAATGTCGATGCCCGCACTATCCGTCACTCACTTGAATATCATCGGCGGGAGATCATCAAAAAATACTTACCTGAAATGCATTCTCTTTCAAGGTTCCTCAGCCAGTCATTGACCGAAATAGAAGTCAGCCGGGAAGTCCTCGCGAAGTTACAGGCTTACGTTGAAATGCTGCCGGATGAGGCCGGAAAAATCGGTCAACGAATACGCAATATGCCTTACCGTTGCCTGCTGAAGCTAATGATGGCCAGAATGCAGAGGGTACTCAGCGAATCTCCCGGTGCTTATCGCAATACCGGGGAATTCAGAGAAGATCTCGAACTGATCCGCCAGTCGATGCAAATCAACAAGGGCCAGCACGCCGGTATTTTCGCGCTTAATCGATTACAGATACGTGAAAGAACATTTGGCTTTCATCTCGCCACGCTTGATATCCGACAGGACTCCCTGGTTCATCGGCAAGTGATCGCGAAGATACTCGAAGACGACAGCTGGCTTGACCTTGATGCCGGGATCAGGGCTGGACGTCTGTCCAGGCTAATTCTTTCCGGTCAAATGCCCCGCGTACCGGATGATGCGTCAGTTGCAAAAACACTGGGTGTTTTTCAGAGTATTGCCTGGGGACAAGAACATTTTGGCCGACGGGCGTTGGGGCCCTACATCATCAGTATGACCCAGGGTGCGGATGATGTTTTGAGCGTGCTGTTTCTGGCGCGTATGGCCGGGTTGGTTGACGATGAGAACAACGTGCCATTGGATGTCGCCCCCCTGCTGGAAACTGTTCCAGACTTACAGCATGGCGAGGCCATATTGGAGCATTTGTTTTCTGACTCCGCTTACCAGGCACACCTTGCCGCGCGTGAACAACGCCAGATCATCATGGTGGGTTATTCCGACTCCAACAAGGATGGCGGGTTAATTTCGGCCCGTTGGGCTCTTGCGACAGCACAGACACAACTTGCCCGGATCTGTGATAAGCATTCGGTCAATCATGGTTTCTTTCATGGCCGTGGCGGAACAGTCAGCCGCGGTGGTGGTAATGTTGCCAGCGGCATTCTTGGTGCGCCTGCGGGAACGGTGAATGGCTTCCTGCGGGTCACGGAGCAGGGAGAGGTCATTAACCAGAAGTATGGTAACCGTGCCCTTGCCGAACGTAATCTCGAGTTGGCAACAGCCGCAACCCTGAAAAGCGGTCTGTCCGCCACACCCGCACCGGCGGCATTATGGCAGGACGTGATGACCCTAATGGCTGACTCCTCCAGACAGACCTATCGCGAACTGGTCTATGAGCACCCGCAATTTGTTGACTATTTTCGACATGCGACTCCGATTGATGTCATAGAGAGGATGGGGATTGGGTCACGTCCTGCTTCCCGTCGTTCAGGGGCCGGAGTGGAAAACCTGCGCGCTATTCCATGGGTGTTTTCCTGGGCGCAGACACGTATCGGTCTGCCGGCAGCCTATGGAGTGGGTACGGCACTTTCCATGGCAATGGATGAGTTCGGAATCGATACCCTGCAGGCCATGGACAAGGACTGGCTGTTTTTTAGCAGTATGTTATCGGATGTCGAAATGGCCCTGGCAAAATCTGACATTGATATTGGCAGGCATTACCGGCTTTTGGCACCGGTTCACAGTCAGGTGATCTTTGACTCGATCGAAACCGAACTCAGGCTTGCCCGCTCAATGATTCTCAGTATCAAAGACCAGGAGGAACTGCTTGACCGGGAGCCGACCTTGCAAAGGTCCATCCGTTTACGTAATCCTTACGTTGACCCGATGAGTCTGCTGCAGGTGGATCTGTTGAGGCGCTGGCGAGAAGGTGAGCGCCAGGATGAAGCTCTGCTTGAGGCCTTATTGGTTACCGTCAACGGTATCGCGCGCGGCATTCAAAACACGGGATGATTTCTTCAGAACCCTGTTCAGAGTTCTGTTCAGGATTATGTTCAGGATGAACGGTATATCGCGATAGAGCACATGGATGTGCGGCGCGATTGTGTCAATTTTGCACAGCGTAAAGTTGGACGAGGAGCGGTGCCTCCCAGTTTTGCACAGAGTCTTTCTACCTGCATGGGCGCCGAGGTCGCGCAGTACCTTACTTCAGGACTCGCTGTAAAACATCCCTGTGCGCTCATCCTCGACATCCTGTCTCGTACGGTCCTGAAGTAAGGTGCCGCACACCCTCTGCTATGTGCGTGATCACTGTACAGTGGTTTCTAAAAGATGCAATCCCACCCCAGCTTAAGCCATACACTGCACCACCTTGGCGGCCATGCTGACAACGAGACTTTGTGCATAACCGACACACGCCGCTCCTGCGCTTCCTGCGCCCGCGGCATACCGTTCATCCTGAACATAAGTCCCGGTAGTAACTACCCACCCCAGCGCACCTCCCGTAAAGGTGAAGCTGTGAAACACCTCAAACTTATTACTTAAATCTGCCTCGCGTATTTTTTAAAGCGGGACTTGTCCTTCGCCTTGGCCAGGGCCGCAGCACCGGCGATTTTTCCCTCTTGTATCAACTCCTCCAGCGAGTCATCCATCGCACACATACCTTCGTTAACACCACTTTGAATGACAGACTTCAGCATGGTCGTGTTACCTTCGCGAATGATATTGGGAAGGCTGTTTGTACGCAGAAGAATCTCGTAGGCGGCGCAACGGCCCTGACCATCAGAGGTTGGCAGCAAAAGTTGCGATACGATGGCACAGATCGAATCAGCCAGGGTAGTGCGTATCTGGGACTGCTGACTGGCCGGAAATGCATCGATCAATCGATCAATGGTTTTGGTCGCGCTGTTGGTATGCAGGGTGCCAAATACCAATGTACCCATTTCAGCCGCAGTGATGGCCAGTTCAATGGTTTCCCGGTCGCGCATCTCGCCCACAAGAATTACATCGGCATCCTGACGAATGGTCGCTTTCAGAGCATCGGCAAAACTGAGCGTGTCATGACTTACCTCCCGCTGCGACAGTACACTCTTTTTATTGGTATGAACGAATTCCACCGGGTCTTCAATTGTGACAATGTGTTTACTGAAGTTCTCGTTTATTTCATTGATGACCGAAGCCAACGTTGTAGATTTACCCGAACCCGTTGGACCCGTGATAAGAACAAGTCCACGCTCAAGATGCGCCAGTTCGCGTATCGCTTCGGGAATGTTGAGTTCGTCAAAAGTGAGAATTTTCTCAGGGATAATACGAAAGACTGCGCCGACACCGTTGTATTGGTTCAGAAAATTCACACGGAACCGGGCCTCGCCTGGTAAAGCCCACGCGAAGTCCAGGTCCCCGCTGGCTTCGAATTCTGCCCATTGCTCTTCGGAACAAATCTCACGCAGTAATTCCCTTAATTCTTCATCCGAAATCACTCCCCAGCCGTCAACATCCGTCAGCTTACCGTGGATTCGCACCCTCGGGGGCAGTGTGGCGAGGAGGTGCAAATCCGACCCGCCTTTCTCTTTCAGATATCGAAATAACTCGTCGATCCTGGCCAAATCATTCTCCTGTTACTTGAAGTTTTCGGGCTCTTCTGCGTGCTTGATCGCTTCTGTTTTGGTGATCACCTTATCATTCATCAGTTGTTTCAAAGTTGCATCCAGAAGGCGCTGACCCTGGGCTCTGCCCGTTTGCATAGCAGACTTTATCTGGTAAGTCCGGTCTTCCCGGATAAGGTTGGCGACGGCATTGTTATTAATCATTACTTCAAGTGCTGCAACCTGCCCTCGTTTATCTGCCCGTTGCACCAGTCGCTGGGATACTACGACTTTGAGAGACTCCGACAGCATTCTGCGAATCTGGGATATCTGGTCCGGCGGAAAAACACTTAGCAGACGATTGATAGTACGAATGGCGTTCGATGTATGCAGTGTCGCCATCACGAGGTGCCCCGTTTCAGCAGCGGTAATGGCCAGCGAGATAGTTTCCAGGTCTCGCAGTTCGCCAATAACGATGACATCGGGGTCTTCCCGCAAAGCCGCTCTTAATGCCGTTGGGAACGAATCTGTCTGAGCTCCCACCTCTCGTTGAGTAACGTTGCATGATTTTGATGGGTGAATGAATTCGATCGGATCTTCGATGGTCAGGATGTGATCCTGGCGACGTTTATTTATCAGATCCGCCATCGCCGCCATTGTTGAAGATTTACCACAACCCGCAGGCCCCGTGAAAAGCATCAGGCCCTGGTGAAACTCTGTGAATTTCTCAAACTCTTTAGGGAGCTCGAGGTCAGCAAGTGTTGGCGGTATGGGCTTTATGGTGCGGAACACGGCATCGTAACCGCGTTGTTGTTTGTAAATGTTAGCGCGAAAACGCCCGACCCCGGGGATCTCGTAAGCGAAGTCGACCTGAAAATTTTCATTCAGTTGTAACAGTTGTACCTCGCTCAATATGTCCATGATGAGGTCACCGCACTCTTGCGAACTCAGAGCAGCAGGAGTGGCGTCAATAAAATTGCCATCAACCCGAATACGCAAAGCTGCGCCGCTGTGGACATGGAGATCACTGGCATTCCGTTCCATTGCCTGTTGCAGCAGATCGCGAAGGGTCACTTCGGGACCATAGCGAAGGAAGCCGGACTTGTCTGCCTTTGAGGACTCGACTTGTCTTACGGATTCGACAGCTCGCAGGGGTTCGATCGCCCGTGTGGATTCAAGCGCCCGCACATGTTCAACGGTTCGTGCCGGTTTGACGGGCTGTGCGGATTCCGTGACCTCGACAGGCTCTTCGGCCTGCACCGGTACCAATGTAAGTTTCCCGTCAATTTTAACCAGCTTAACCTGGGGTTTAGCTGCAGGAGCTGGTGAATTCGACGATTCAGATTCAAAGGTTGCAAGACTCGCTCTTGCCTGCATGGGAGGCGGTGTCATAGGCCCGACACCCGTGGCAAATTGATACTCATGCCCATAGGACTAAATTGAGATTCAGTCACATGCGCACAGCATACCACTACATTTAGTAAGTATTTCATAAGGTAATCCTTTACCGTTTATTACTTTTATTGGTTGACGATCCTTGTCAAATTACATAACACCAACCATTGGATGTTTTTTATAACCTGTGGGAAGTCTCCAGTCAGCTGATAGAATTGACAGTATTCAAAAAAAGTTGCTGTGGGTGCATGGCCGGATGATCCAGGTTTCGCCCAGGGAAATGAGTTAGTGGACCCTGGGAAAACTAATATTTGCGATGAGCTAAACTGGAATTGGGCCATGGCCTCACCACCGGAAGCCGCCGGTTTGCCTCACGACTGGCTTGACCGCTAATGTTAGCGAATTCCTCGAGTTGTTCAGCAATGATCCGTGCCACGGGCAAACCATTTTCCAGCAATATCCGATTGCCGCTTACAGACGGAGTCTTCACTCCCGGCACTATCAACCCGCCCAAATTTAAAGGGTCGCAGGCACTGATGACAGAAAACACAGGTTTGTCATTGGTGTTTTCCGGTTGACGAAGTAAACCCAGGGCTTCGGGCAGTGCAAACTGTTCGCCGGAAAAGCCGTCCACGAAACGCCCGCCTCGTACCTCGCCCCGGTCTTCCATTCTTCTCAGGTAATTCAATAGTTCCCGCCACGGTGGCAAAAGTGTTTCCCTTTGAATGACAGCACGAAACACCACACCGTAACGCCGTAGCAGGGACTGGCAAATAGTGGCCAGTCTCTGCTGCTCAAAATTAACTGATACACCCGCCGACTGAGCAGCGATACCCGTACCCGCGATACTCCACCGCCCTACCGGCAAATTGCTTGCATGTCGTTTTACCTGCCGTGAGCGGCGGAGTTTCTGTGCTTCCGGGCGAAGCAACCAGCGAACAGGTGAAAATGCATCAGACGTGATCGCACCGGCAGCGACCAGGGTTTTTAATGCTCGTTCCAATTGCGGTTTTAGCAGACCTGATTGCACTTCGAGGTCGGCGGTAAACATGGCACCCTGCTTTTCCAACAGATCCAAAACCTTTCTGGCCAGCGAGTCGGAAACGGCGGTGGAGTCAGGTGGGTTTGGTAACCATTGGGGAATATGGGTGCGGGGCACGATAGCAAGCGGCGTCGCAGAAACAATCGTACTTGTCTGCTCAGGAATGGATAAGGGCCTGAACCAGGCCAGTTGTCCGCTCAGAAAGCGGTGATCAAGTTGTTCGGGGGAGTAACCCTTGCACCTCACCCCCAATAAACTGTGCTCCCACATGGCAGCGGGAGCTGACCACCCCTGCAATTGTGACAGCGCCTGGTCAATATCGGAACCGGCATCATCCATGGCATGCCAGTGCACCAGGAAGTTCATATAAACGGCCGGTGAAACCGGTTTTACGGCACGGCGGCGCTGTTCACGACTGTAACGGTGAATTCTGGCCAGCAGGCGTCGCTCACACCACAGGTTACGCGTGGTGTCGTCCTGCATCAGGATGGCAAAACCCTCATTCTGCAAGGACAGTAAAGCTCGTTGAAGGCTGTCTTCATCCAAACCGAAGTCAACGGCTAACTGCGCCCTGCTAACGGGCCCCAGACCGCTCATGCGGCTTCTCAGAAGCCCAACCAACGCTTCCTCGCGCTCAAGTGCAGATTCATCTGGCAGCAGTGCCAAGGGATCAGGTGAGAACTCAGATTGCGGGTGAATGGCCAGCCATTCGGGTAAGCGCTCGGATGCGACCCACCAATGCGTCTGGGTTCCCTCCGGGTTTTGACTTAAGCTGACACCGCAAACCCTGAAATCTTCACCAAGGGCAGTAAACCACTGTCCCCAGTGACTGGAACTTCCGGCAGCATCACAACTGGAATTGCCGCTTGAATACTCTGCCCGCGTCAGAAAACCGAGCTGTAGCAGGCCATCATGCAACTCATCTGCATTGCGTGGTTGTATCCAGGCTTCATTCCGGACCTGTTTGTGGGCTTCAACACTGATAATACTTAGTGTTGCCGCGGAGGAAAGGTCATCAGGATTGTTGCTGATAGCGCGTGTCCGGCGATTCTCGGCTTCACCGTCATCCAGAAACGCATAGGGACGGGCATTGATAATCTCACGAGACAATGGAGATGGTCCGACCAGGTCAAGACAGACAATTTCGATGTCACCGGAAGCCATGTTCTCCAGCAGACTTTCGAGGCCATCGATGTCCATGGTATCCGTCAGGCAATCACCAATAGTCTGGTTGACCAGTGGGTGATCGGGTATCTCCCGCGACCCCCGAATGTTTTCAAAACAGGCGATCTGGTCAGGAAAGACCACGGCAACCAGGTCTTCAGCGTTATTTCTTTGCCATTGAGGCGGTATTTTTTTACCGTTACGCATACGCTGCACGGCAAGCGCGATGGTCGCATTCCAGCGCCAGCGCAACTCAAACATGGGAGCATCCAACAGCGCCTGGATCAATACATCCCGGACTGACTCCTGTTTCAGATAACCCGCCACATCGGCGATTTCGAAACTGTGCGTTTCTCCCAGGGAAAGAATCAACGAATCTTCCAGCGCTGACGCCTGCAACTCAAAATTGAATTGTCTGCAAAACCGTTTGCGCAGTGCCAACCCCCAGGCCCGCATCAGACGTGAACCGAGTGGCGCATGCACCACCAGGTGCATGTCACCGGAATCATCGAAGAAACGTTCCATGATGATTTTTCTCTGGGTTGGCAGACAACCCAGGGCCTGTATGGAAGCATGCAGGTATTCGACCAGTTGGATTGCTGCAACTCTGGAAATCCCATCTTCACATAATTTTTCAATAACCTTGGCAGGCTCATGATCTTTAAGCAATTGTTCAATCTCATTTCTGAGGTTGGAGACGGCTGCTGATAGTTCATCACTACGACCGGGTTTGTCACCAAGCCAGAAAGGAATCGTCGGAGGCTGGCCATGGGCATCTTCGACCAACACCCTGCCCTGTTCGATCTTCAGCATGCGGTAGCTGGTATTACCAAGCTGGAAAACATCACCCGGGACGCTTTCAAATGCGAAATCCTCGTTCAGCGTTCCGATGCGATGACCCTGCGGAAGCATGATGACTTCGTAGTCGAAATGGTCAGGAATAGCACCACCATTTTGCAACGCGGTTAAACGGGCTGCCGGACGCGCGCGCAACTGTCCGTTGATGGCATCGTAAAAAATCAGTGCCGACCGTCTGCCACGGCGGGTTGAATATCCGTCGGCAAGCATTCGCACCACGGCCACAAATTGTTCCATCGTCAAATCGTGATATGGCCAGGCGGCAGTTATTACCTGGTACAGGTCGCTCACCTGCCAATCCCTGGCCGCCAATTCTGCTACCAGTTGCTGGGCCAGCACATCCAATGGCGCCACCGGTATAACAATCGCATCCAGTTCTCCCGACTCAAGCGCTTTTTGCAAGGCCACACACTCCACCAGGTCATCCCGGCTGAGAGGAAACAACCGGCCCTTGGGTGTCTCCCCCACCGCATGTCCGGAGCGGCCTATGCGCTGCAGCAATGCGGAAATACTACCCGGTGTACCCATCTGACAAACCAGGTCCACATGACCGATATCGATACCGAGTTCCAGCGATGCCGTAGCGACCAGGGCTTTCAGTTGTCCGTTTTTGAGTGCCTGCTCCGCCTCAAGCCGATGCTTGCGCGACAGACTACCATGGTGGGCGGTCACAGCATCTTCACCCAGTCGTTCTGCCAGGTGCCGGGCGATACGTTCTGCCAGGCGGCGCGTATTGACGAATATCAGCGTGGTATGGTGCTCAAGGATGTACCGTACCAACCGTTCATAGAGTTCCTCCCAGACCTCGTTGGCCAGTACCGGCGCCAGAGGGGAATCCGGTAATTCAAGCCTGATATCCATGTGCCGCTGATGACCGGTATCCACAATTGCGCAATCCAGGCCACCACAAAGGTAATCTGCAATTCTCTTTATTGGCTTTTGAGTCGCCGACAAACCGATACGTGACGGGGGAGAACCACACAGGACATCGAGCCGCGCCAGCGAGAGCGCCAGGTGACTGCCGCGTTTGTTCGCCGCCAACGCGTGAATCTCATCCACGATCAACGTAGAGACGCCCGCAAGCATGTTTCTGCCGGATACCGAGGTAAGCAGCAGGTAAAGAGACTCGGGCGTTGTAACGAGGACATGCGGCGGTTGCTTCACCATCTTTGCGCGCTCACCTGCCGGTGTGTCACCGGTTCGAACCGCGGCGCGGATGTTGTGCGCCGGTAAACCACTTTCGGTTAATTCTTCGGCAATGCCCTGTAACGGCAGTTGCAGGTTTTTCTCTATGTCGTTTGATAATGCCTTGAGCGGTGAAACGTATAACACGTGGACCTTGTCTTCCAAAACACCCTGTCGGCTTTGCAAAACCAGGTCATTGATGGCACACAAAAACGCTGCAAGTGTTTTACCGCTGCCGGTTGGTGCCGCAATCAATACCCGCTGCTGTGAAATGATCTCTGCCCAGGCTGCAGTCTGCACCGGTGTCGGAGTTGAGAATGTCTTCTCGAACCACTGACAAACAGCAGGGTGAAACGCATCTGGTAAATGTTGGGGGGAATTAGCCACGGTCATATATTGATTGTAGTGCAGTTGTTCTCAAAACCCGAGAATGGCGAGTGTAGCGTCGACCCGGTTACGGCTCGGGTAAGCGAACTGCCTCCCAGTCTGCGTCAGTCAGCAGCCAGTCACCACCGTCACGCAACCACTGTGTCTCTACCGCATATAACTGCCCGCTATCAGGAACGAGTCCAGCACCACCTGTTACGAGTAACTTGAAGTTCGCTGAGGCCGATTCCTCGCTGTTTTCGGTGACGTGTATCGGGAAAAACTGGGCTTGCAACCGGCGGTGCTGGTTGATCTGAAAAATCATAAACCGATGAAATTCACGTCGGTCCATTGATCCCTGCCGACCTGCAAAGGTATCTGCAACATATCCCATAAAATCGAGGTGCTGCCCTTCTTCGGCGGCATACTCCATATTGCGCAAGGTTGCGATAATCTGTTGCTCGACAGAAAGTTCCTCACCGCAGGCTGTCAACAGTCCAACCGCGAGAATTGTGCCTAAAAAGAATTTCACCCCTGGCTCATTTCAATTCATCCAGGTGATGCTCCAGCAAACGGGATGCAACCACGATGAGGTCATGCTCGGTGACCAGACCCAGCAGTTTACCCTCTTCAACCACCGGCAGACACGCAACCTTGGCTTCGCGCATGGTGCGTATGGCTTCTACGGTGGTGGTATCAGAGTCTATGGTGACCGGGTTGTTGGTCATGATCTCCCTTACAACAACCTTATGCTCTCCCCCGACCCTGCCTTCCGCTACCAGGCGTAACAGGGCGCGGTGTGACACCAGGCCGACCAGTTCACCATCATCACCTTCAACTGGAATGTGACGCACACGCCGCCAATCCATCAGCGTTGCCGCGAAATCTACAATGTCATCCGGTCGTACCGTATAGAGGTCGGTGGCCATGAACTGCGACACTTTCAGAAAACTCTCCCGCCAGCCCAGCTGTTCGCAGTATTCGGCCAGTACCCACTCAGATATGGGACGACCCGTAGTTTGCTGCTCGACCATGCTGGCTACAAGGCAACGCATACGCTGATCTTCAGTACCCTGCTCTTTCATTTCCATCAGCGATTCCAACGCCCAGCGAGCGCCGTTTCTCCGCGTGGTAACACGGTCCCTCAGAACACCGAGATATTTATCAATATCTTTCTGATCAACTCCATACTTCTGCAGACCATGTTCTGCCAGCGGCAACAACTCATCCAGAATCAACTCCCTCGCGGGCATGTGAGTATCACCAAACCAATTCATCTGTGCACGAATTCCGGCCCTGGCTGCTGCCATAAAGTTGGCTTTTACATCCTGAAAGGTTATTTGCTCGCGAATATCATCATATTTGTCAGACATACCGGCCATCATTCCAACAAAAAATGCCGTATTGGCGATTTCATCGATGATTGTCGGACCGGACGGAATAACACGGTTCTCAATTCGTAGGTGAGGGACACCTTTATGTACACCGTAACATGCCCGGTTCCAACGGTAGACAGTGCCATTATGAAGACACAATGCTTTCAGGTTTGGCGCAATACCCTGCGCCACCATCGCCAAAGGATCATCTTCGGTTTCGGTTGTGAGTAACACCCTGAAACGCGCGATATCCTCTTTGAAGATTTCAGTGACCGATTTGTCCACCCAGTCATTGCCAAAATGAACGCGGGGCTTGAGTCCGCGGGCCTGATGCGTCGTTGAGCGTGCATCTACGGAATACTCAAAAACGGAAATCCGGGTTTCGTGCCAAAGACGCTTTCCCAACAATAGGGGCGAGTTAACTGCCGCGGCCAACAACGGAGCAGTCACCACCTGGGCAATATTATAGAGACGGGAAAAATCCTCGGGACTGACCTGGAAGTGCACCTGGAAGCTGGTATTACAGGCTTCGAGCATCAGGTTATCGTGGTTGACGGTTAACTGGTCTGTACCGTTAATGGTGAATTGCAAATTTTGACCGCGCAGCGCCATAAAGGCCTCGTTCAGAGCATGATAACGCGGAATGGGTACCATCGAATCCAGACCGAGGTTTTTCATGGTCAGTGTAGGTAATATTCCAACCAGGGCAATTTCGCTGTCGCATTGATGAGCCGCTTCACGGGCCTTGGCGTAACATTCCTGCGCCTCGGCTTCCATCCGGCTCAGGCAGTCTGACTTGAACTCCTGAACTGACAGGTTGGCTTCGAGGTTGAAGAGAGCGAGTTCATGGGTAAACCGCTCGTCATCCACCTTGGACAAAACTTCAAGCGCTGTCGGGGCGGGTTGATGTGCATTATTAATCAGGAACATTTCCTGCTCTGCGCCAATACGGCTTACACCCGACTCCACCATACCTTTGTCCAGCATCGCTTCCAGGGCCCTGACTTCTTCCAGGAGCGCCTTCATAAAATCCTGACGACTGGACTCGTTGGCATTCTCAACTATGTTTTGCTCACCCATTCGGTGCCACCTTGAGGTATGTGTTCGATATGGATAATAAACACAGCCTATGAGGTCGGCAAACAAAAACTGTAAAACAATTGCTCAAAGTCATTTATCATGCCTGTATAGCACGCGATAATAATCCTGTTTCAGATCAATATCGACGCACTTCGAGAGGTTTCAAAAATGATGGATAAACCCTGGCTAAAAAGTTACCCACCCGGTGTACCTGAGCAAATAGATTTGAGCGGTTACCGCTCGATTGTCGACCTGCTGGAACAGAGTTGCCTTAAATATAAAGACCGTATGGCCTATCACAATATGGGTGCGGAGCTGAGTTACTCAGAACTCGATCACCTGACCCGGAATTTCGCAGCCTCCCTGCAAAACATGGGTCTCAAGCAGGGTGACCGCATCGCACTGATGATGCCAAATATACTGCAGTACCCTGTGGCACTTTTCGGTGCACTGCGGGCTGGTCTTGTCATAGTGAACACCAACCCGATGTATACCGCACGCGAATTGCGTCACCAGTTGGTCGATGCCGGTGCCAAGGCCATTGTCGTCGTTGAAAATTTCGCTTCGGTTCTCGAAAGCGTGCGGGATGAAGTTCCACTGGAACACATCATCACCACCGGTGTTGGCGATCTACTCGATTTTCCAAAGTCCCTGCTGGTCAACTTCGTATTGAAGTATGTAAAAAAGAGCATTCCAGCCTGGAAACTGCCGGGCGCTACAACGTTTCAGGATGTGCTGGATAAAGGCAAAAAACTGCCCTTGCAACCAGTGAACGTCACCTTTGAAGACATTGCGTTTTTGCAATATACCGGTGGTACGACCGGGGTGGCAAAAGGGGCAATGTTGACGCACCGTAATATCGTGGCGAATTTACTCCAGGCCCGGGCCTGGCTGGCCCAGTTGGATAATGAATCTCATGAGACCATTATCACGGCATTACCGCTTTATCATATCTTCGCACTGACTGCGAACTGCCTTACATTCTTGTATCTTGGCAGCAGCAATATTCTGGTCACCGATCCGCGTGACATGCCCGGCTTTGTCAAGGAGCTCGGTCGTCATCCATTTACAGCAATCACCGGGGTCAATACCTTGTTCAATGCCCTGCTGAATACCGATGGTTTTTCAGATCTCGACTTCTCCAATCTCAAAATGACGCTGGGTGGAGGCATGGCCGTGCAGAAAGCTGTCGCAGAGCACTGGAAAGAGGTTACCGGTGTCCCGCTAATTGAAGCTTACGGGTTAACTGAAACATCACCCGCCGCCTGTATTAACCCGGTGACACTCGAAGCTTACAACGGTTATATCGGCTTGCCTATTTCCTCAACCGAGGGCGCTATCAAGGGTGAGGACGGTGAATTTTTGCCGGTAGGCGAAACGGGCGAGTTATGTATACGCGGTCCGCAGGTCATGAAGGGCTACTGGCAACGCCCCGAAGCTACCGAAGAAGTAATAGATGCCGAAGGCTGGTTGCATACCGGCGATATTGCCATCATGACCGAAGACGGTTTCTTCAAGATTGTAGATCGTAAAAAGGACATGATCCTGGTCTCCGGGTTCAACGTCTACCCCAACGAAATCGAAGATGTACTTGCGTTACATCCGAAGGTGCTTGAAGTGGCTGCAGTCGGTGTACCTGATGAGAAATCCGGTGAAGCTGTGAGTCTGTTTGTGGTCAAAAAAGACCCCTCCTTAACCAAGGAAGAAGTCATTGCATACTGCAAGGAAAACCTGACTGGCTACAAACGTCCGCGTTACGTCGAATTCAGGGATGATTTGCCAAAGAGTAATGTCGGGAAAATTTTACGCAGGGAACTGCGGGATTCATAGCGCGAAACCAGGACATTTGTATTACTAATAATCAGGGCCGGGGAAGACCGGCCCTGAGCAGGTTTTAGCTAGCTACTTACCCTGTCCTTTTTTACCCTTTCTGAGAGTACCGGCGTGTGTGGCCTTGCCCTCACCATAGCGGTGCCGTATCTCATCCATAGTCTTATCCAGTACCTTCTGTGCTGCCGTATCGTAGTCAATTCCCCGCTGATCCGGTTCCTCAAGGCCGCTGACACCTACACCCAGCAATCGGACCGGGGTGTTCAGGTGTTCCTGCAGCCATTTCTCCAGTAATAGGCGGGCCTGTTTAAATACGAGCTGAGTACTCGTTGTCGGTACCGCGAGACTGCGGCTACGGGTCGCTGTGCGAAATCGCGCATCGCGAACCTTTATCTGTATGGTGCGTGCAACCAGGCCTTCAACACGAAGCCTTCCAGTGACTGATTCGACCTGACGTTGTAACTCCGCATACAACTCCTGCGGGTTCTTGATGTCCTGGTCAAATGTCACCTCACGGCTCAGCGACTTATCCGGTCTCGAGGAAACCACTACACGTTCATCCTCACCTTTTGCAAGTGCGATGAAGTGTCCGGCGCGGTTTCCAAGCACCCGGCTCAACTCAACGGGATCAGCCTTACGAAGCTGCCCGATGGTTAAAATACCCAGTTTATGTAACCTGGGCAGGGTCTGCTTGCCAATACCCCAGATTCTGTTCACCGGCATGGGGTCCAGAAACAGCCGGACGCCATCGCGGGGGACATGTACAAACCCCCTTGGTTTGCCGGCATCCGATGCCAGTTTCGCAAGATACTTGTTGTGCGCCATACCAACCGACGCATGCAGACCGGTGCGACTCAAGATCTTTTCTCTTAGCGTTGCACCAATCGTCTCAATGCTGCCAAACAAGGTGAGGCTTGCCGATACATCGAGAAATGCTTCATCAAGGGACAGTCCCTCAACCTCAGGTGTTGATTCGCGAAATATTTTGAAAACCTCGGAGGAAACCTCCCGGTAGCGCGACATCCTTACCGGTAGCACGACCGCATGTGGACATAATCTACGGGCCCGCGAGATGGGCATGGCTGAGAAAACACCGAATTTTCTGACTTCATAACTGGCGGCGGCAACCACACCACGACCGCCCGTACCACCCACAATGACCGGCCTGTTTTTGTACTGTGGTTGGTCGTTTTGCTCAACAGAAGCGTAAAAAGCATCCATGTCCACATGGATGATGGCACGTTCACGGATGTCATTCGAATTTGAAGTTGCAGTGGGTGTCACAGTGCGTTCATTATATCGACATGACTCCAGACTCCGCAGCACATATTCCAACAGTAGCTATTCCTGTTGATGAATTTCCAGTATTGCAACATGGCCTGTATGCCAACCATGCTGCTATCTCACCCTGGCCACGTAAGGCTTCCCTGGCCGTTGCTGCATTTGCCATGGAGAATGCAGAAATCGGATCAGAAAAATACAGTCACTGGTTAGTGCGTGAAACCCAACTACGAAAGCGGCTTGCGGGTTTGATCAATGCGCCATCAGCGGATGACATTGCTTTGCTTAAAAACACCACTGAAGGCATTTGCACCGTGGCCAATGGCGTCGACTGGCGCAAGGGCGATAACCTGGTGTTGCCAGCAGGTGAGTTTCCGTCAAACCGACTACCCTGGCTAGCCCTGAAACGGTTCGGGGTAGAAGTGCGCGAGGTAGATATCCGGTCTACGTCTGAGCCGGAAAAGGCCTTACTTGAGCAGGTGGATAAACGTACGCGTCTGTTGTCGGTCAGCGCTGTGCAATGGACGGACGGTCTGCGCCTGCAACTCAAAACCCTGGGTCAATTCTGCCAGCAGAACAACGTTTTTTTCTTCGTAGATGCGATCCAACAATTGGGTGCAATGCAACTGGACGTGCAGGCCTGCGGTATCGATTTTCTTGCTGCAGATGGCCACAAGTGGCTGTTGTCTCCGGAAGGCATCGCGATATTTTTCTGCAGCGAAAATGTCCGTGAGCATTTACAGATCAATCAAAGGGGTTGGCATATGGTTGATGAGCCCTATCAATTTAACCGTACGCAATGGCAACCAAGCAACACGGCCTTACGCTTTGAAGCAGGCAGTCCCAATACGCTTGGTCAGGTGGGCATGCACGCATCCATTGGTTTGTTGCAGAGCATCGGCATGCCGCAGGTGGAGGCCTTCATTACTGAGAACTCTTACACACTTTCAACCGGCCTCGAAAGCATACCCGGCGTGGAGTTGGTACGCTCTTTTGAGCCGCAAAGGGTATCTGGAATCGTGAGCTTTAGACCGTCGAACCGGAACCTGGTCGAAATTCAACAGGCATTAAAACGCAGGGGCTTGACCTGCACGGTGCGGGGAGAAGCCATACGTCTTTCCCCCCATTTCTACCAGGCAGGCAAACCGGTGCTGGAAATGCTCGAATTGATCGAGCAAACATTAAAGCTATAATAGATTAGGTATGGTCTATATCTAATTGATATTGCTACATTGTATGGGTTCGTTTTTCAGACTTAATCATTTGCGCAAGATGCGACTCAATGATCGTCCTGGCATGGGCACCATCCGAGGTGTCTCCAAATTGAACCCCGATTCCAGGCCGCCGGTTACCCTGCGCGCCCGGTGGTGTCACCCACACGACCTTTCCCGGAATGGGAAGACGCTCTTCAAGCTCCATGATGGTCAGTAGCAAAAATACCTCGTCACCCAGCGCATAGCGTTTGGTGCTTTGCACGAACAGCCCGCCGCCCTGAATAAAGGGCATATAGGCACTGTACAACGTTTGCCGGTCCTTGATGGATAATGAAAGTATGCCTTGTTGTGCCATGCTCTATTCCTCGTTTACTTGCTGTCTTCCGTGACAGGGGCCTGTCGTTCAGACAACCTGTTCTGCCCATCTTATCAGCCAGTCCTGCAAAAGTAAGTCTCCGCGTACCTGTGTATCCGCCAATTGCCGGTTGATATCTGCCTGCCGCTGCAATTCTAACACCGGTTTGTCACGTAACTTCGGGTTAGCGGGCATCCAGTTCAAAGATTGCCCTACCATCCTGGATTTTATTACTTCAGCGGAGCAAATTGAAAGCCAAAGCCATAAATCCATCGGGTTCAGTTCACTCAACTGACTACTGACCTCTGATACCGAACCAGGTCTGACCAGCAGGCTGGCCAGACCCGCCCTCACCTGTCCATAGGCGTCCTGACCGGGTGAGTCAAGGTAATGTGCTGCTCTCAAAGGACTGCCGCCGGCAGCCTGTAATGCCGCCTCGACCTGCTCCATTGGGCTACCGGAATTTTGTTCCAGCCATTTCTGAACAATGCCGGGGTCCGGTTGACTGATGGAAATGGCCTGACAGCGACTGCGAATCGTAACCGGTAATCTTCCCGGGTTATCGCTGACAAGAATCAACACGGTATTTCCGGCGGGCTCCTCAAGGCTTTTAAGCAACGCATTCGCCGCAGCGCCATTCATCACCTCTGCGGGATGAATATACGCGACCTTGCGCTCACTGATCGACGTGGTGAGGTCCAGTTTGCCGATCAGGGCTCTGACCTGGTCAACTTTGATGACCTTGCTCTTCTCTTCAGGTTGTAAATCAAAATAGTCCGGATGCGCCCCGCCTGCCAGCAATTGGCATGAACGGCATTGACCGCATGCCAGTGGTTGGTCTCCATCGCACAGGAGCCTGGCGATCATTGTTCGCGCCAGGGCCGTTTTACCGACACCGGAAGGTCCTTCGATCATCAGGGCATGTGCAAGTTTGTCAGCTTCAAGCCTTTGCATGAAAAATGTCCAGTGCCCGGACAGCCATGGATACAGTTCAGTGCCGGTTTTGCCGGAAATATTCATAGAGCCGGGCATTCCTTCAGGACTTTTTCTACCTGTTGCCAGACCTGATCTTCATCCTGGCTGGCATCGATGATCCTGAACCGGTGCGGATTGTCTGCCGCTCGTTCGAGGTAGGCGTTTCTGACCCGTTCGAAGAACCGAATGGATTCTATTTCAAAGCGATCGGCTTCACCACGTCCTGCGACCCTTTCCATACCCAGCTGAACCGGTACGTCGAACAAAAGGGTCAGATCCGGCTGCAGGTCTTTTAAAACCAGCTTATCCAGCACGGCTACCGGTTCGGTACCCAACTGCCGGCCTCCACCCTGGTAGGCATAGCTGGCATCCGCAAACCGGTCACATACGATGACTTTTCCGCCCGCCAGTGCTGGCAGTATCACTTCCTGCACCAATTGGGAACGCGCGGCAAACATCATCAACAATTCTGCGGTTGCGTTAAGCCCAGCATTACGGGTATCGAGGAGAACCCTTCGAATTTGTTCCGATACGATCGTGCCACCCGGCTCCCGGGCCTCCACGACGGAGCAACCCCGCCCTGAAAACCATTCGACGATACGCTTGTTCTGGGTGCTTTTTCCTGCCCCCTCGCCGCCCTCAAGACTAATAAAGAAACCTTTTTTCATTTGTATTATTCCTGGTTTCCGGTCGTATCACGTTTGGCTCTGGTTTGTCTGATCAACTCTTGCACTGCCTTATTATGCGCTTCAAGTGTACTGGAAAATGTATGACCGCCCTGCCCGTTGGCAACGAAAAACATGGCATCGCCAGGCGCCGGATGTGCTGCCGCCTGCAAAGATAAAAGTCCAGGCAATGCAATAGGTGTCGGCGGCAAGCCGTGACGGGTGTAGGTGTTATACGGGGTGTCCGTCCTCAGGTCCTTACGACGGATATTACCCTGATAAGCCTCACCCATGCCATAGATAACGGTCGGGTCTGTTTCAAGTCTCCAACGCTCTAATAAACGACGCACAAATACGCCTGCAATGTCCGCGCGCTCACCCGCCACTGAAGTCTCTTTCTCAATAATGGATGCCATGATCAGAAGTTCGTATGGCGTCTCGTACGGCAGACCAACGTCCCGACCCGCCCATACTGTTTCCAGGCTCTCTGACATGGCTGTATAGGCGCGTCGCAATATTTGCAAGTCGGTATCACCGCGAACAAAAACGTAGGTTTCCGGAAGAAACCAACCTTCCGGGTTACCCGGGGGAAACCCTGCCAGGCCCTCCAGTGCTGAAGTGGTTTCGACATGATGCAGTAGAACAGTATCCATGCTCAACGCGTCCACCAGTTGTTTTACTGACCAGCCTTCCACGATGGTGAAACGGTAGCTGACAACTTTTCCCGAGGCCAGCAGTTCAAGTAAGTCCGAAGGTAATAAACCGGGGTTGAGTCTGTACTCCCCTGCTTTGATAGTCACCTGTTCAAGGCGGCTAAACAAGCGCCAGCGCCAGTCCTGGCGGGTAACTCCCTGGTCGTCGAGATTCGCTACCACCCAGCGGATATTTGATCCGGGCTCCACCGTAATAATCATGCCGGCGCTCTCGACATGTAATGGTGTTTGCAAAAACTGCCTGTATTGATACCACAACACGGCCAGCACGGCGGACGTCAACAGCACAACGATCAACATTACCGGCACGAGCCGCCTCATACCTGTCTGGTCCCCTCCACCATCCAAGCCTGCATTTCCCGTGTGACCGATCCAATATTGAATTCATGGTCATTAATTGCGGTGACCGGTACGATCCCCTTCACGGTGTTACAGATAAAAACCTCGTCGGCCTCATGCAGCATATCAAGAGTGACTCGACGCTGTTCACAACGTGCACTGAAATTCGCGAGAATATGAGCGCGCACGACACCACGTACACCACAGAGATCGAGTCTCGGTGTTAAAAGCCGGTTTTCCATCACCAGGAAAACATTTGCAGATACGGCGCAGACAACATGATCTTCGCGGTCGAGCAGGATACCCTCAGCCGCACCAGCGTCGCGTAATTCGGCACTGGCCAGAACCTGCTCAAGCCGGTTCAGGTGCTTAATACCACCCAGCGCTGGTTGTATCGCAAGCCGAAGATCACAAATTCGGGCGCGAACGCCCTTTCGCGCCAGTTCTGCAATCCCTTCAGGGTAGCGGTGGGCGCTGACTATCCTGATACTGTTCTCATCCTCTTGCGGCATGTAAGTGCGGACTACGCCACCCCTGGAGATGATAATCTTAACAACGGCATCAACCAATCCCGCGCTGACTGTCTGAACTTCACGTAACAGTATTGATTGTGGTGGCATTGCCAACCCCAAACGTTCACAACCAACCCCAAGACGATCCATATGGGCCTGCCATCTGCGCGGGCGACCATTTTGAACCAACAGGGTTTCAAAAAGACCATCCCCATAATTGAGACCGCGATTTGAAGTCTCCACCAGGCTGGAGATTTCACCATTTACCAAACATTCATTCATGAAGCTGTCCTTGGGGTTTGGAAACTGGCCCCAACGCCCTTAATAATCCGCGGGCCTTATCCTCGGTTTCTGCCAACTCTCGGTCCGGATCGGAATCCGAAACAATGCCGGCGCCGGTGCGGAAAGAGACCTCTGTGTCATGCAACAACATGGACCGTATCAGAATATTCAAATCCATACAGCCATCCCGTCCAAGGTATCCAAAGGAACCGGTATAAAAACTGCGGCCCTCATGTTCCAGTTCAGCAATTATTTCCATGCACCGCACCTTGGGACAACCCGTGATGGTACCGCCTGGAAAAACCGCCCGGATAACATCCACGGGTGTGACATCGCCGCGCAAACGTCCACGCACATTGGATACAATATGATGAACATGTTCGTAACTCTCCACAACCATCAGCTCGTCCACCTCAACCGTTCCGGTCTGACAAACCCTGCCGAGATCATTGCGTTCCAGATCTATCAGCATGATATGTTCAGCACGCTCTTTCGGGTGGGCTAACAACTCGCG
>Ga0316197_10000919_pt1 | contig 20916 bp, 14 predicted proteins | sample OudBiesiAoxic_MG_FD_204939 | JGI IMG/M metagenome (GOLD analysis project Ga0316197, IMG submission 204939) | Coastal sediment microbial communities from Oude Bieten Haven, Netherlands - site A oxic | ecosystem: Environmental > Aquatic > Marine > Coastal > Sediment | place: Netherlands... | reverse complement strand
GCGGATTAAAATTTGTTCAAACTAGGGGCTATTTAATCGCGGCGCGAGGTTTGTAACCTAGTGGGCTAAGTAAAAACCGAGCAACAAAGAGTAAATAGCCCCTAGGAAGAACCCTTTGGGCAGCGCTTGTTTGGCATTAATGCTACGTTATCGCCCATTTATGGGGAATAACCACACTACATAGGCTCTGCCTTGCCTAAATACCAAACAGACTGCTGCAAATTTAACCTTAAAAGATCAACAGACCCTAGTTAACAGCACATATTTATCAGCCAGTTCATCTAAGCTTTCACGCTTATTAGGATCGGGCTTTATACAGTCAATAGGGCAAACACTTACACAAGTAGGTTTATCGTAATGCCCTACACACTCAGTACATTTACTAGCATCAATTTGATATATTTTAGCTCCCATATAAATAGCCTCATTAGGGCATTCAGGATCGCACATATCGCAGTTAATGCATTTGTTATTTATGAGTAAAGCCACTTATAAGCCTCTTAAATTAAAATCATTATTAAACATATAGATAGCGTTAAATGAAATGTTTTTTGACTACTTTTAATACAAACTCAGTTCAATAAAAAACCTTTATTTTTCATTAAATCGTAGCACACATTCGTAACACACCATTTTATTTTTAGGTGTAAATTGCAGCCGCGAATTATGCCTATTTTTCTATGTTGCTTTGTTGATCTCAATCAATAAAAATCGCCGCAGGGCCTTTATTTGTATAGGTTATAACAAAGCTAATAAATTTTTATCTAAATCGTCCTGTGGTAGCGTTTACACATAGCTATATACCGCGGTCTTTGCTTGCAAACCTTATAAAGTGCTTTTACTAGGTGGTGCAGATTGATTTCTTATAAAAGCGGGGATATCAAAAATATCAGATGCCTTTGGCTTAGTGGCGACTACTTTAGAGCTTGACTGACTTGTAGTGTCATCAAGTATCATTTTTGAACTCGCGCCCGTAGCAATAACCAGTAGCTCATAATTGGTTGCTAAGCTTTCTATTTTTGATACACCACAAATAACCAACGCATTTGGGCTCACCTGCTGGCGCACTGTATCGGTAATAAGGTTATAACTACCCAGTGAAATTTCATCTTTGCAATTTACTTGTATTATCACCCCCGTACTTGACGACATATCCACTTGATTAACTAACGGGTTATTAAGTGCCCCATTGAGCGCAGTAGTAAGCTCACTTTCTTCATTGCATTTACCAACACCTAATACCGCATCGCCCTGGCAATCCATAATTTTGGCAAAATCGTTTAAATCAACGTTTATTAGGCCTTGAAAGCACAGCATATCGATTAATGATTTTATGAGTGAGTGGAGTATTTGGTTTGAGTGTTTAAACGCATCAAATAAGCCAATATCGTTACCTAGCACTTCAATGAGTTGATCGTTTGGGAGCGTAATAACCGCATTAGCATGCTCTTTAAGTTCATTTAAACCTGCTTGCGCTATATTACTCCTAAACTGCCCTTCACTGCTAAATGGCAATGTAGCAACAAATATAATGGGTTTACCTTGCTCACTAGCAAGCTCTGCAATATACGGGCTAGCGCCAGTCCCAGTACCACCACCCAACCCTGTTGCACAGAGTATTATATCGCAGCCATTAATGAGTGTTAAAAGCTGCTCTTTGCTCTCTTCTGCCGCTTGCAGCCCAACTTTAGGGTCGGCTCCTGCGCCATAACCATGAGTGAGCTCTGCACCTATCAGTACTGCTTCATCACTTTGTGTATGCTCAAGCACCACTTTGTCGGTATTAACACTGTACAAATGCGCCTGTTCAGACTCGCGTTGCTCAAAAATACTGTTTAGCGTATTACAGCCGCACCCACCAATACCAAATACACCGATTGATAAACCATCATTTTGCTGAATTAATTGAAACATAACTACTCCTTAACTTTTAAAGGAGCATAACAAATAGGTGCGTCAATTTTTGACGCACCTAAGTTTAAACTCAGTTAAAGATAGTTTGTAGTGGCCGCTTTAAGCTTAGCAATAACTCTTTGCCGCAGCTTTTCTGGCTTAATCACTTCAAGCCAATGAGCACATTTAAATAGCTCATCAGTCAATTGCTCGGTATCAGTAGTTTGATAGGTTAGTAATACATTTTTATCGTCAATATGTTGCTTGTCAGTCAGCTCGCCAAGTTCAATAAACCCTTGATTAACCGCCGAATGGCTAGGCACTTTAACTGTTAACTCGATATCTTCTTGCTTCATACCTTTGTTAATCGCACTGCGCAATGTTTTTAGTTGCTCATCACTTGGCTCTCGTCGTGTTTTTTGCAAAATGTGTATATTGCGGATACGGTAAACCGGCATTTGATAGCATTTATCGTGAAGCTCCCCCACCATAAACTGCGCCATTAAAACGCCGCCTTGTTCAACTAAATTATAAATACTCAATTCAGCAAACTTAAGCCAATGTGCCTCATCGTAAAGCACCCTATAAAGTTCAGCACTCACAGCACGGTTGTGATTAATAGCATGCTCAATTTGCTCAACTAACTGAGTATCAATATTCACTTTTAACGACGATTTTGGCAGGGTTGCAAGCCAATTAGGCACATGACCATTAAAACGTTTAAGAGCCTGCTCTGCTTTAATATGAACTGAGCGTTTAACATCACTCGGAACTGATTGCGGTAGTAACTGCTCTAGCAGCAAATAATGCTCGGCAATATCGCTGCTCATTACTTTTGAGTTACCACCCCGCCACTGAGCATTGATAGACCAACCATATGGCTTACTGCGGGTATCTTTTTCAAGCCCAAAGCAACCTTGCTCGTAAAGTGATTGGAGATCGCGTTGCAACATACGAGTTGAAATATCAAAGCCACGTTCAATCATTCTTTGTTGCAATTTTTGAGTTGAAATAGAGCTTGGCGCTATTGGCACAAGCTCTAAAATTGAAAAGTGACGGTTTGAAATCATTAATAAACTTTTATATCAAGGAGTAAAATCCGGTGCAGCTGAGCATAATTCATCATAATAATGTGAAAACGCCTCATCCCGTTCACTTATAGGGATGACGACTCCATGTAATTGTGAGCGAAGTTGATCCCAGCGTGCATGCAATACCTGCCAATTATATTCGTCATAAGTTCCCTTAAATATAACCTGCTTAATTTCAATAAACGGAAGCTCTCCCCCTTGGTCTTGTTGCTCATAAAACTCTTTCTCCCAACGAGATCCGAGCCTATCAACACGACCTATTTGTTGCTCAACAACGCCAGGATTCCACTCTGGGTGTAATAAATATACGAACCGACAAGCTTGATGTAAATTTAACCCTTCTCTTCCAACTACTGACTGTGCAACTAACACATTAGGAAAACTGTTCTTACGATTAAAACCCAGCTGTAACATACGACGACTTGCCGCTGACGTATTCCCATACATTAAGCGCGCCATGCCACCTCTAACATGTTCATACTCTTCTTTTACCCTTGCCTCTATAAAGGGCCAAAGCTTGCTTGCTTCATCTCCATTTAATTGACCATCACCATCGGCATCACCTTCATTTTCTGCTGTGACTGCCCCCATTAGATCTTTAAAACCCTGAGCAACTTCTTCAGATGTTAAATTAAAATCGCTTGAATCTGATAGCTCATAAATAGCACGAGTCATAAAGGTAAGAACAGAATGTTCCTCTGAGCAGGCTTGTTCAACAGATTTTTTAAATGCTTTGAAGAGCTGCTCACAACGTGTATCCAATAAAGAGATTGAGCGTTCAATATTTTCAATCAGGTGTTGTTTAGTTTGATCAACTTGATTAGCATGCTTTTCATATTGACGTTTTAAACGATCATTTATTTCATCAATACTCCAATTTAAACCAAGTTGCTTTGACGCAAATTTGGCCGCATGCACTTCAGAGTCATCATTTTCTTTATCACTGATATGAACTTTAGTTTGAGGCCAAAACTCGTTTTTATCTAGCCTGCGTAGCATTTCTCTTGCATTTAATAAATTAACTAATATCCTCATAGGCCTGGTCAACTTACCAAACACTAATGCTTTTTGACCCAACATTAAATTATTTTCAATTTCTGAAATAACTTTTAATAATGCAGGATGTTGATATAACGATTCATCTCCATTTGCATATACCTCAGTAATTTGTTTTTTCCACCAGTGAGCCCGCTGAAGCTTTTTACTATCATCATTGTTCAAATCATTTTCTAGCTCGTCATCGTCAGGTGATGAATAAGCTGAGTTATCTATAATTCCAGCAACCCCGTGACCATTAGCTAGTGTAAGTCGTGCTCTTTTTGAAGTCGCATCTTGCATAATTGAAGCAGCAGATAGCCCTTCAACAGAGCACACTATTTGCTTCCACTGCTCTGATAGTTCTTCTACTTTGATTTCAACCTGGGTATGCTTCCTATATTCATTAATTGGTAAATTTGAAACAGAGTGAAATTTTTGAATTGTTGGGTCTTGTCGCTTATCTCTTCTTAATAAATAAGGTTTCAACGAATTTTCAAACGCTCTAGCGGCCCGCTGAAAACTCAACCGAGATTGCTCATCAACCTTCCAATATAACTTGAGTTTAGCGACAGCTTTAGCATAGTTATCAACACTCTTTAAAATAGGCTGCTGCTCAGATTCGGATAACTCAATTCTATTGAGCATTTGTTGCCATTGCTCAACATTTAACTCAACAGGTGTAGCCGTCATAGCTAACCGGCGACCATTATCATTTTGAATAATAATTTCATTCAAAATTCGGCTTAAGCTACTGCTTTCACCTCGGCTTTTGTGTGCTTCATCTATAACAACTAAGTCAAATGAACCGAGTCCTAAACCTACCGTTTTTTCTAACAAGTCTCGGTATTCACTTCCAGCAGAAAAATTATCCCCGCCAAATGAATTTACACCCCATTCAAAGTTTTCAATGATGCAATTTAAAATTTTCTTTCTAGGATCATTATTCGATAGGTAATATGTTTGTTCAACAATTCTACGTGCGCAATATTCAGCATCCATATATTTTAGGTCTTCATGGCTATTGTAACCATTAGGTAACCTGTTATTTTTAGCTTTTCGCCACTGTGCATACACTTCTGGTAGCAGTGCCCAACGGCTTGAATGAGAATTACCACCAATGCGCCAATTCGCAAAATTTTGAGATAATAAAATAACAGACTGTTTATCCCAATGCTCTTGCTTATCACCATCAGCCCAAGCAGACATAAAACGCCAGAGACTATTTAATGTGTGCTGTGGCGCTAAATCTGCTTCGCGATCATTAAGCTCTTTTTGCCATTGGAATCCTAATGTTGTGGGCACAATAATGGCTGTACGACCACCCGCTTGTTTAACAGCATGGATAAGCTCAACTGCTATTCGTGTTTTACCCATGCCAACTTCATCAGCAATAATTACTCCCGTGCCAGCTATCCTATTTAATATCGCATTTACACTTTCTTTTTGGGTTGTGTTCAAACGCTCATTGAATACGAGAGTATCCTTTATTATTTCAGCAACCTTTTCCCAACCTAGAAAATTACTCACCTTTGCCTCCAAGCGTTATTAACTGATTCAATTCCAAACTATGTTCAATTTTTCTTAATAATGACTCATATAAACGCCCTTGCTCAGTACTTGAATCTTCTGCAAAATGAGGTCTAAAAGGGGCTGCCCATAAAGGGGATAATGGATTAATATTAATTTCTTTAAAGTAAGAAATTGCTGCTGATTTACTCATTTGACAAAATATTTGCTCTAAACGATAACACCACTGTTCCCAGTTGAATGGATCTAGTTCTGTTTGTTTTTGTGCTACATGTTCAACCAATAACATCATTTTATTTATATAATAATTAGAACCTGATGCCTCATGCTGACAATTTAATGCCACTGAATGACTTTCATCTAGCACCTCGCCATCGAAACCGTCCTCTGCGGGCAAAGTAGGGAATGCGCCTAGTAAGTTCCATGCGTCATCTATCTCTAACTCAGGCAAAGCGGTTGCTGCCATTCGTCCAAACTCATCGAATACAGGTATATAAATGCTGTGCGTCTCATCTTTGATATTCCACGTAACTTTCACTTGCCTCGGAGTATTATCGGGCCAAATTATATTTTCACCTTTACACTCACACGCGTAATTTTCAGCGTACCAAACTTGATAGCCTTTTATATCATCAGTATTAGGTCGTAATAAGCAACCTGTCTTAGTTAAGCTACAAATAGTAAAATAACTTATCGGTGCAGCTACAAATTCACCTTCGAGTTCTGGCATCCCTTTCCCTGAGCACAACTGCGTAGCATCTGTAATAATAGTTTCTTCATCCCAATTAATAGGCAATTTATCACTAATGCAATTAGCTGAGTCATCTTCGCCATACCAACTCAATTCTTTTGGAGAAAACACAACTCCCGCTTCTAGGTTACCGCCATGCAAACTTGCTTTACTTAAAAAGCCAGGCGTTGTTAAATTTCCTGACCCTAAATACAACCATGATCTTTTGCAGATATCGTCATTTCCATTTTTGGCTGAAAAAATAAACTTTGCATGCAATGATCTTTGATAATTCTTACTTTGATAAACAGCATCGTAAGCAGGCCTAACTGACCAATCATTTGTATTTAATATATCTAAAGTTTGAGCGACTAGTTGACAATTATCAGGGTTGACATAAATATCTTTTTCAGCTGTTTTAGTTAAGAGACCAGCCTGCTGTAATACTTTTGCAATCTCAGAAATCACTTTTGGCACTTTGCTCTTATTATCTCCACCTTCATAAAAACCAGAACCAAGGGCTAAATAATTGTACTTTGTATTATTACTATGTGTTTTTATTAAATGTGGTAACTGTGTGATGAGTGCTTGCTTTGTATTATCAAAAAAGCGAGATTGTACATTTTTTACTGGCTTAATTTCACCTAAAACATGTTGATAGTGTTTAAACTTTAACGCTGTTGCTGTTGCTTTATTTTCTATTCTTACGCTATTTAATATATCGATATTAAAAAAAGTTAAAGTGTGATTGATAAAATCATTCACCTTGGCAATATCAGTTTGCACTTGATGATCATCACTATAGGCTACTTCATAATCAATCGACCAAACCATATCTAAACTGTCTTCTATTGTTTGGCGTGTCCAATTCCCCGTAGACACAATAACCCTAATAATTTTTTGCTCTGTTAGCTTATTTTTAAATAGTAATAACGCTACTTTTGCATGTAACAATCTAAACTTTTTTTCTGTATTAGATTTAGCTGCTAAATGAACCAACCCAGGGCAATCAACCGCAGATATTTGGTGATGGTTTGGGTCTAACATCATGGCTAAATAGCCACTTCCATCGTAGGCTCTTTGTGATTTAATTGTTTGCGTAAACTTATCAAGTGCATCATTCAAAAAGTGAGTATCTGCCGAATATCCAGTCAACATGCCAAATTCACCAATACAATCTGTCGGTGGCACAAAATAAGCCGATAAAGAAAGTGGTAATGGATTACTCATCTGCTTTCTCCTTTTTATTTAGCCACATATCGAGCTGCCCATCGAAGTCAATATTCAGTAAATACAAGTTCCAAAAACGAAATGAAACGCCTTTTGGAAACAAGCTTTCTGTTTCGCCAGCGTCGTTAGCTTCTTGCTGCACTCCACCAAAAGCGGATCCTTTAATAACAGCTTTATCTCTTACTTTAAGTACTAAATTATCTCTTTCAACAACACTTAAAATAATTAATTCATCCTGACTTTGTAAGCATTCACGTGCAAAACTCAGCGCTAATTTATCAGGCGTAGGATCATGGCTTAAATTAACAAAACTAGTTGCTGCCGACTTCACTCTGGTTAATGCGTTTTGCAAATCTAAAGGAGTGCCTTTACGTAAATCTAAACTCCCCGACTTTTCATTAGCAACTGCGGTTTCAATAGCGTCTAATAACATCATCACACTATCTCTGAGTATGAAAAAGTAAGCTCCGCTTTTTATGTCTTTAAAATGTAAGTCTGTTAATTCTGATGGTTTTCGCCAATTAATACATGGGTTTGTATTTATATTACTAACCCACGTTAATGCATTTCTTCTTCGAAGTGCAGACTCATCATTACCAGAAACTAAACGGTCTTTTAAAATGGCTTTAGCGTCTGCCGCTAAACTATAAATAGGCGCTAGCGCCTTTATTAAACCACTTACTCTAGGGTTTCTATGATTACCTAGCACCCACTTAACTAAAAAATTAACAATATTACTGTTATGACATTTAAAATCAGCGCAGCCGGCAATAACTAACTTCAATCCGTTGTCGTTCAAACTATAGCTATTAAATCGCTCTCCTTGTGATTCAACTAACCCAAGCCCTGGTAATAATTGCACAGTAGCCATACGCATAGGCTGTGTTACGTAATAATTATTAGCACCAACTACTTGATATGATAAATCTTTTGCGCCTGCTAACTTGGAGTTTCCTCTTAACCTTTCATCAGACTGCCAATTATTTTCTTCAAACGACAAAATACAACCAAGCGCTTCAATTGCATTTGCAACTTGTATGTTACTTACCTGCTTACCCTCTAATCTTACTTTTTCAGCCACATGAATGCCCAAACAGGCTAAAAAAACATTTTTACTAAATTTTACCCCACCTAAATTAGGTACTGCCAAGTCATTAAATGCACGTACAGCAACTGCAAGACCCAAGGTGCGAGTGCGTCGTTCAGATTCAAGTTTATCAGGGCCAAGTAGACCCCAGTTTATTATTGTCATATAAACCTTCTTAGGCCGTTATTTTATTAAAGTGAATAAAAAGCACTCAACCGAAATCTTGCAAACTCAGTCAGCAAAATAAACGAGTTATCGGCTGTTTTAAGCCTCTTTATTCGCTTTTACATTTTGCGCTTGTTCAAATATTTCTTTGTACACTTCATCGCGGCTGATGGGTGGGTATTTAAATTTAGCCAACACTAAAATCAGCTCTACTTTAAGTGATGATTTAATGTCGTCGCGATGGTTCCAATCAACAAATTTAACTTTGTCGTCTACAATTACTTTTACCGCTTGGGCCAGTTCAATGAGCTTATCTTCGGGGTAGTCAAAGTCGTATTTAATCGCTAACATTTTTAGGGCGTCGTAAAAGCCTTTTTCTTCAATATCAATGCCTAGCTCGTCGCCGGCGTTCATTTCGCCGCGTACGCTGTAAATCATATCAACCATACTGTCAGAAAATTCATCAAGTACGTCACTAAAATAAATTGTTTCATCTTTTCGCTCGTTGTAGCGCTGTACTAGCGATTCAAAGCGTTTAGTAAAGTCGATACCTTGGGTTTGGTTTACTTTTTTAAGCTCGCCAATGGCCTTGGCTAGCATTTGTTGCAGTATTTTAATTTTGGTATTGGGGAGCTTTATTTTTTCTATTTTGGCGATGTAGTCTTCATTAAAAATGTCGATTTCGCCGCCGTCTTCATTACCGAGTTTAAATACCTCCTCAACGCCGTCGCTTTGTAGGGCTTCGGCTATCATTTCACGTACTTTGGCGTTCATTTGCGCGCTATCGGGCGCTTCGCCTTTGGTTAGCTTGTAAATAATAGAGCGAATGGCGAGGTAAAAGTGAATATGGTTACGCTCGTTTTCGTTTATTTTTTCACTGCCACAACATACATCGTAAGCGGCTTTTAAACGTTTAACTAAATCCATAAAGCGCTTTTGGCGTTTTTCGGTAATTAATGCAAACTCAGCGGCGTGGTTTAAGCAGTTTAATTGAGCAACCGCTTCGCCTGTAAAGTAAGGGCTGCTGTCAAATTTATGAAATAACTCGGCGAGCAACGCTAAGTGGTTTTTTACTTCAATAACCGAGGCGGTAATGTCTTCAAAGTTGGTTTCGTCTGTTTTTGAATACTGCGCAAGGGCTTTATTCATTTCAGATTTAATACCAATGTAATCGACTACCAAGCCTTTATTTTTACCTTCAAACTGGCGATTAACCCGCGAAATAGTTTGTATTAAACTGTGCTTTTGCAGTGGCTTATCAATGTACATGGTGTCTAAAAATGGCACATCAAAACCGGTTAGCCACATATCGACCACTATGGCTATTTTGAAGTTCGAATGTTTGTTTTTAAATTGCTTATCAAGCTCTTTGCGCTCATCTTTACTGCCTAGTAAATTATATAAGCGTGCGACGTCGTCTTTGCCACGCGTCATCACCATTTTTACTTTTTCAGAAGGGGCTGCAATACGGCCTTCGCTAATAGCACGCTTTCGCTCGGTATCCGATAAATTTTGAGCGTTGTCCTGCTTGTTTAAAGAGTCGACTACATCAAACCAATCTGGGCGTAATTCTTCTAATTCTTGATACAACTGATAAGCAATACCACGCGAGCTACACACAAACATTGCCTTGCCGGCAACCGTTGAGCATTCTTCAACGCGTTTTTCGTAGTGCTGCACAAAATCTTTTGCTAACACTTTAATGCGATCAGGGTCGCCTAAAATACTATTCATGTTAGCGGTGGCTTTTTTGCTGTCTTCTATTTGCAGCTCGTTACTGCCTGCATCGGCGCATTCTTTGTAATAGGCTTCAATTTCGGCCAGCTTACTGTTGTTTAAACACACTTTGGCCGCGCGGCCTTCATAAACAATGCGTACTGTAATTTCATCTTTGACCGATTCGGTCATGGTGTACGAGTCAACCACTTCACCAAACACATCTAAAGTCGCGTCAACAGGCGTGCCCGTAAAACCAACATAGGTAGCATTTGGCAGCGAGTCATGTAGGTATTTAGCAAAGCCAAAGGTTTTTTTCACGCCCTTCTCGGTAATGGTAATTTTTTGATCAAGATTTACTTGGCTGCGATGCGCCTCATCAGATATACAAATAACGTTAGCGCGCTCAGTTAAAAGCGCAGTGTCTTCGGTGAACTTATGAATAGTCGTTAAAAATACACCGCCACTGTTACGGCCCGCTAGTAACTCGCGTAAGTGAGTACGGCTGGTGACTGTTTTTACCGTGTCATCACCAATATAGGTTTTTGCATTACCAAACTGCTGCGAGAGTTGATCGTCTAAATCGGTTCGGTCGGTAATTAAAATAATGGTTGGGCTTTTAAGCTCAACGCTTTTCATCAGCAAGCGTGTTAAAAATTGCATGGTGTAACTTTTACCGCAACCCGTTGCGCCAAAGTACGTACCGCCTTTACCATCGCCTTGTGGCTTTAAATGCCGCTTTATATTTTCGAACAACTTATTAGCCGCATAATATTGCGGGTAACGCGGCACAATTTTTATCTCTTTTTTGCCCGCGCTTTTATTATCAGAATCAGGGAAGAATACAAAATTGCGCATTACATCGCGCAGGCGCGCTTTATCAAACAAGCCCTGCAATAAGGTATGTAACGAGTTAATCCCCTCTTGCGCTGTGAGCTCTTGCCCCGTTACTTTACCCCACGAGTAAAAAAACTGATAAGGCGCAAATAAGTTACCCATTTTATTATTTACGCCGTCGCTTATAACGCACAAGGTATTAAATACAAACAACTGCGGAATAGCGCGCCTGTACCGCACCGTTAACTGCTCAAAGGCTTCAAAAATAGGGGCTTGTTCGCGTATCGCACTTTTAAATTCAAACACCACCAGCGGCAAACCATTTATGTATAAAATGCCATCGGGAATGCGCATTTCAATATTGTCGTAACTTGTGGGGCTTTGTATTTCTAACTGGGTAACAAAACGGTAAATGTTGCCGTCTTGCAGGTAAGTAACGCTCGCTTCACTTACTGTATCTAAAGCAGCTTCAGCCATCGCACGGCCTGCTACTAAGCTACTTTTAATACCTTGCTCAACGTTGTCGTAATCAAGTAGTTGAATATACAAATCCTTTTGCGCCGCACTACCGGCTACTCTACCTCGCTCGCGCTTTTCTTCCTGTTTAAGAGCTTCCCGTTTAAGTAAAAAGCCATTACTTAGCCAGTTACAAAAGGTTTTATTGCTCTCGTATAAATCACTGGCTGGTAGTTTTTCAAGCTTTGCAATAATTGAGTCTACTTCACCCGTGGTAATATTATTTTTAGCATAACGCTTGGTTAAAAAAGCACGTAAATCTTCTTTAATTAATACGTCGCTATTACTACGGGTGAGCTGCCCGCCCAATAAATGCGGATAGCCTTGCTCGCCTAATAACTCAACCACCGCTTGTTCTAATTTGGCTTCAGTAAATTTCATCAAACATCCTTATTCTTGTTATTTTGGCCTTTAAGCGCTCAGCTCAAGTTATTAATCGACTGCTTTTTCACCAGTGGCTACATCAGGTATTTGTAGCTCGCCAGATATGAGTTTGGGGAGCAAATAATCCCTAGTTTCAGTCAATGTATTAATTTCTTGGACACAAGCAGTAATACGTTCGTAATACATTTTTGTTACTTCTGTATAAGCCTCTACAGCCTTTTTTGATGGAATAACTAGCTGTATACTTTTGAATGTTTTCTTACTTATCTCCGCAAACGTTGTACCACCAGAAATACCCTTGATTTCATCCATCACAGAGTCTAGCCATTGGATGGTATATTCGGAACTTAATGTTTGAGCATCAGTAATTGCTATGTAACCTTGGTTGATCGCAACAGGTACTTTTGCTAACGCCAAATAACCGACAGGCGCTCTTGATGACATTAAAACAGTATCAATAGGTAATAAACCTGATGTTATTTTTTTCAATCCAGCAGAAGTTATCTTTCGGCTTGTATCAAGCATTATTTTTGTAGTGTTACCCGATAAGTCTTTAGGTGAGGTCCAGTGTATCTCACCACCTTCCCAAAAATCTGGATTTTTTGTACTTGGTGTTGAACCACCTTTTACCACAAACTCATCCTCTACTGAAGATGCACTCCAGCCCTTTGGCATCCAGCCCAGTTGTTCGTTGTGCTCGAACTCATTAGGAAAGTGGGCGTGGGTGTTGGCGTGTTGCGCTAATATGTTAGGGTTGGCGTTAAAGTTTGCTTTAACTGGCGTTTCAGCGGCTTTTTCTGATATTTGCTCTGCTGCGTGTGTTGCTTCTTTTGTTGCTTCTTTTGTTGGTAATTGTGCTTGTAACTCGTGAGCGAGCGCACTGAGTGATGCTTTTATTTCGGCCGCATTTTCTAGGTTGCCCAGTGCCGCTAAGCGGCGCTGTGCTTTTTGTTTTAACTCTTCAGGCAAACGGTTTTCAAGGTTTTCTAACTTAAAATCAACACTGGCAAGTAGGTTGTCGAACACAGGATCAAAGTCAACAAACCAGCTTTTAAACAACGCCTGCGCCATCTGTTCAAGGGTTTGGTTGGTTTTTTGGTTGAGTTGGATTTTCGAATTTATTGAATTTAAGATATCAATTATCTTTTGTTGTTCATTTATGCATGGCAGATCAATTGGAAAGCTCTTTAAGTAAGCTAAATTTATTTTAGGAACACCGGTACATTCCGAATCTTTAAGTAGTTTCGTAATAGATCGTTTTGAGGAAACCCAATAATAAACATATTCAGGAATAGCTTTCGTGGCATCAACCCTTAATCTCATTTGATTGGATGATAATAAATATACCGGATATTTATGCTCCGCTCGAACTATACCAGTTTGTCCTAAAGTTCCCTTTTTCGTAAAAATTATATCTTCAGCAATACATTTACTTCTTGATAGCTTATTCGCTATTTCATCAGTAACGAACACAAAGCCTTCATCTTTAAATTCGTCGAGCCCTTTTGATAAATTACTTCCTCGGATAACGGGTATACCAACATCTACATAACATGAAGCGGGTAAGTTAGAACCAAATGGCCCATCTACAGCTCCGTCTTTATCTAACGCAATTTCACCAAGCGTTGTCGTTTTCCAATTACTCCCCATAACCCAGCGCCTCCAAGTTTTTACAGTTCGCTTTATTAAGCGCTTGCGCTTCGCCGATTTGTTTATTCATCATCTTGCCCTTTGGCTTGCTGGTTAAGCAATTGCGCTTGCACACGTTCGCGTTCTTTTTGTAGTTCTATGCGTAATTCTTCTTCGCTGGGTAAGTGGGCTAAATATTTTGCGGCAAAGAGTTGTTTTTGATCGCTCAGTACCGAGTATTTAACAACGGCTTCGCTTTTTTCACTGCATAAGACCAAGCCAATAGTAGGGTTATCGTCGCTGCTGGTGTGTAGTTCATCGTACAAGCGAATGTAGGTATCCATTTGGCCTATATCTTGGTGTTTGAGTTTGCCAATTTTTAAGTCGAGCAATAAAAAACACTTGAGTTTAAAATTGTAAAAAACGAGGTCGATATAAAAATCTTCGTCGTCAAAACGGATGCGTTTTTGGCGCTCTACAAAAGCAAAGCCTTTACCAAGCTCTAATAAAAACTGTTGTAGGTTATTTATAATGCCTTGCTCTAGCTCGTTTTCTTGATAGCTTTTATCTTGCAGGTTTAAAAAGTCTAAAATGTAGGGATCGCGCAGGTAGTCTTTTGCGGACTCTGCCAATACTTGTGTGTTTTGTTGGGCTTCTTGCTCTACGGGTTGTTTGTTTTTACTTGAGAGCAAACGCTCGTAGTAAAGCGTACCGATTTGACGCTCTAAGGCGCGTACACTCCAGTTTTGTTGACTGGCCTCTTGCATATACCATAAGCGGGCATTTTCATTTTCAATGCGGATAAGCGTTGAATAATGCGACCAACTCAATTTGGCAGACACTGTCTGCCATTTTGAAAAGGCTAAATAAAAACTGCGCATATTGCGTAAGTTTCGACTTGAATATCCCTTACCAAATTGTGCAGTTAATTGTGTTGAGAGCAACGCAAGTTGTGTTTTTCCATATTCAGCTCGTGCCGCTCCTTGCTGCTCTTGTTCAACAATTAACCGTCCAATTTGCCAATAGGCGCTCACCATAGCGTGATTAACGGTTTGTTTAACCTGTTTACGCGCTTGTTCGATAACCTGTTTAATTTCTATTAATATGGCGGGGTTATCTAATGCGTTACTATTTTCCATAACCCAGTGCCTCCAAGTTTTGTCGAATAGCGTTATCAAGTTCATCGGCTTGATTCATTTGGCTGTAAAGGGTTTGGCTAAGTTCGCTCATTTTAGTTTCGAACGGGATGCCATCGTCAACAATATCAGCAGCGCCGACATAGCGCCCGGGGGTCAATACGTAGTCGTTCGCTTTTATATCGGCAAGGGTGGCTGATTTACAGTAACCGGCTACATCTTTGTACTCTTGTTCTTGCTCTTTATTTTCGCTTTGCTCTTTATTTGCGCTTTGCTCTTTTTGTGCGCTTGCTCGCTCGGTACTTGCTGTAGTTAGCTCTTCGCCGCGCCAAATATGGTAGGTTTCGGTTATTTTAGCTATGTCGTCGTTGGTGAGTTCTTTTAAGGTACGGTTAACCATAGAGCCCATTTCGCGGGCGTCTATAAAGAGCGTTTCGCCTTGGCGGTCGCGGCGCTTTAATAAGCCTTTTTCGTTATTACCGCGTTTGTCTTTACTTATAAACCATAAACACACCGGAATTTGTGTGGTGTAAAACAGCTGCCCTGGTAGGGCTATCATACAATCGACTAAATCGTTTTCGATTATTTTTTGGCGAATATCGCCCTCACCACTGGTGTTTGAACTCATTGAGCCATTAGCCAATACAAAGCCTGCGGTGCCATGCTCGCTAAGTTTTGAGATCATATGCATGATCCACGCATAATTGGCATTACCGGTTGGCGGTGTTGGGTAACCGGCCCAGCGCGCATCGTCAACTAATTCGTTATCGGCGCGCCACTGTTTTTGGTTAAACGGTGGGTTTGCCATAATGTAATCGGCTTTTAGGTCGAGGTGTTGATCTTTAAAAAAGGTATCGCCTGCTATATCGCCTAAGTTGCCCGAAATACCGCGCACGGCAAGGTTCATTTTAGCCAGTTTATAAGTAGTGTTGGTGTACTCTTGCCCATAAATAGACACATTTTTTTGATTGCCGTTATGGCTATTAATAAACTTAAGCGATTGCACAAACATACCGCCCGAGCCACAACAGGGGTCGTAAATTTTACCTTCAAATGGTTCGATCATATCAGCTATTAGGGTAACAATTGACTTAGGCGTATAGAACTCGCCCCCGCCTTTACCTTCTGATGCTGCAAATTTACCTAAAAAGTATTCGTAAACACGGCCAACTAAGTCTTCTTCTGTTTTTTCGTTTTGGTTGGCGATGGTGTCGATATTATTAATGGTATCGATTAACGCTGAGAGCTTACTGGCATCAAGCCCTAAGCGTGAAAAGTAGTTATCGGGCAATGCGCCGGCGAGTGATTTATTGTTTTTTCAACGCCGTGCAGTGCGGTATCTATTTTTACGGCAATATCGCCTTGTTTGGCGTTGGTTTGAATGTGTGACCAACGGGCGTCTTCTGGTAGATAAAACACGTTATCCATCGCGTAAAAGTCGACCATGTCTATGTATTCATCACCGTATTCGCTGACAATGGCTTTTTTACGCCCTTCAAACTTATCACTAATAAATTTAAGAAAGATTAAGCTTAAAACAATGTGCTTATATTCGGCTGACTCAACACTGCCGCGCAGTTTATTGGCGGCATCCCAAAGGGATTCTTCAAACCCGACTTGTGTTTTTTTTGCAGCTTTTTTAGGTGCAGGCTTTTTTGATGCAGCGTCCATGTGGTCTCTCTTAGGCAAGAATATCAATATAAATTATTGGCTTATCATACCGCAAAGGTCGTGGTTTTTTGAGTGTTAATTAGTAATGAATTGGTATTAAAAATATGCTTTGTACAAGTAAAGAGAAACTTCGGCTTTAGCAATAAAATTTCCCGTATACCATTTAATTTGTTGGCTGTAGTGGCTTAGCTAATTTGACGAACAACCTGAGTTTCACCTCATTACTAATTTTTAAGTGCTACAAAACGGGGTTGTTAAAGCCTATTTAATAACACTTGATTTTGCCACTGTGAGCTCTTCTACTAATTTTATAAATTCGGGTCTCTCAATAAGATTTTTCTGTAATTCGCTAAACACCTCAAGCACGACATTTATCTGTTATTGGTGAGTATTGGTACTCTCAAACAGAGGAAGCATTGGCTTTAAAATAATAATTGGGTGCCATTTATTATGTTTTGCGTTTGCCTCTACAGCCGTATCTATGTAATCCCAATCATTAACAAACGATTTAAGCCCCTCTTTAAATTTTTTATAATTCTCTGAATGTTTAATCGTTTCTTGGCCTGTTCGATTAAAGTCAAAAACTAAACATAATTTTAATTCATTGTTTGTAAAGTTTTTAACCCCGTGATCCGCACCATCGAGTAACACGCCACAAAATATCCCTGGAAGCCATTGCCTGCCTTTATCTTTAATCGTAGGGCAAAATTCTAGCCCAACTCTTGACTCAGTTCCTTGACGCTTAAATACAGGCTCCATTCCTATGCTTTGTAACGGCCATACTAGTTTTTGAGCTTCTTTGAAGATAGAGTCAACTTGTTCGCTAAACTTCACGGCCTCTAAATAATTAGTAATTGAGAAGCGATTCATTGGTGTTTTTGGCCCTAATCCCTCTGATTTTAGTAATGATAAGAAGTCTTCGATTGCCCAACTCGCATGTTCATCATTTATTTTTTCAGTCAAAACTATCAAGCATTTATAAATTTCCTCCCAACATAATGCGGCGTCAGGGTTTTGAGCATGCTGAAAAGAAGTAGCGGTTATTAATATGATTTTGTGGCTATCATAAGTTTCGGATGCATATTCTCGATAGTTTTAAAGTTGATTTACATTCTATTGTATAGGGAACCTAAATGAGATTAGCCAGTATCTACTTTGCTTGGCATTAACACGTCTCAAACGCTTTACTCGCAAAAATAGACACTATAGTACCCATTAATCTTATTTTAAATCCATTTTAGATACAGTTGTGTCTCTTTTTCTTGGGGGTTACATTATTAATTACCTACTATTAAGCGATGGTGAAGTGCAGCTAGCTTTTGCAGAGCATCTAAAAGAACGTCGCAAAAAAGCAAAAATGTCACGCGAAGCGTTAGCTAAAAAGTACAGTACCTGCTTCCACAATAAAAACCTCGGCCTTCTCTACTTTTAATCTCTAATGAAATTTTAAAGCGTCGCTGTTAATATTGCCTACCTCCTAAGCAATAAAGTAGTTCTGATGACAGCTCATTATTCTCTCGATGACTTACGTTACTTTTGCACCATAGTAAAACTAGGTAGCTTTAAAAAAGCATCAATAAGCCTTGATATATCACTATCAACTTTAAGCCGTAGAATACGCCTATTAGAGCAGGCTCTTCAATTAACGCTACTAAATCGAGATGCCCATAGAGTTACACTTACGCATACTGGCGAGTTATATTACGACCGCTACCGCAAGTTATTTGACGAAGTAGAGTGTATTGAGCAAGCACTTTGTGATGAGAAAGATCAACCTAAAGGAAAAATTAGGATCTCTGCCCCCATTTACATGGGCAAACATTTTTTAAGTACTATTTTTTGTGATTTTTTACTGCAATATCCCGATATTCAATTAGATTTACGCTTTTCAAATAACCTTATTGATATTGAAAAAGAAGGCATTGATATAGCATTTAGAGTAAGAAACCCTGCCATTGATAATTGGGTTATTAGGGAGCTTAAGCTTACTAATAATCTGCTGTGTGTTCACCCAAATTATGATCATCAATCTATCACTCATCCTGAGCAATTAGAAGATCACCCAAAAGTTACGTGCGTTGGGTTAGTCCCGTGGAAACTAAAAAATCAGCAAACGAGCGAAGAATACAGTTTTAATCCAAACACGCATATCAGGTTAGAAGTTGATGAAATTCAAATGATGAAACAAGCCGTTGAGTCTGGCGTAGGTATTAGTTACATTCCTGATTATATAGCATTGCCTCTTATTGAAGCCGGAAAGCTTAAACACATTCTTCCTGGCTGGCAAAGCGAAGGGCAGCCTTTTTCTATGCTTTATCGCGACAAAAAACAAATCCCTTATCGTGTGCGATTACTTATAGAGCATACACTGCAACACTTTTCTAAAGTGTAGCAGCGTATGCCTTTAGCACTTAAACGGAATTATTTTCAACAACAAAACTTTAAGTTAGCTAAACTTTAAAAACTAAGCCTTAGTACAATTACACCTAAAAATGCCGTTGTTAATCCTATAACTTCTTGGCGTGTAAAAGACTCTTTTAGAACGATGCGCGAGTACAACAAAATAATTAAAATGTTCATCCCCGAAATTGCCGAAACGAGCCCTGTATTACCAATTGCAAACGCCGATATTATTGCCACCATACCTGCTACATTTGTTAAACCAATAAGTAACCCGCACGAAAATGTTTTACTCGCAGACCAATACACTGGATCAGCACCTTGCTCTACTAGCATTTTTTTTCGCTTTACTAACCAACTAACAGCAAAAAGGAAGCTACCAAACCCAAACATAGACGTTAAAGTTGCAAACGTATCAGCTTCAAGGAGCGTTGATTGCTTGCCCATTAAATCATTAAATGCAAAGGATAGTGCAGCGAGTAATCCCCATTGTGCACCTTGTAAGTTATTCAACGAGATATCGCTTGAATAACGAATGATATAAAGCCCACCAAAAATAATGAAAAAGCCAACTAATTGAATTGTTGTTAAGGTCTCCTGCCACAATAAAAAAGCAAACATAAGTACAAATAAAGGCGTTAACCCCGATAGAATACTAATTAAAGATGCTTTCCCAACTGAAAACCCTTTGTGCAAAAACCCATTGGCCGCAAAAGATCCAAAGCCTAAAGCAAGTCCAACCGTAATATCTGCCCAGCCATACCATGTATGTTCAAATACCACAGTACCTAGCGCACTAATAATAAACCCTACAAAAAAAACACCGAATAATAATAAGTTACGGTTAATCTTTTTCTGCGACGTCCATTGGTACATTATTCCTCGTGCACCAAAAAAAACAGTGGCGAGTAATGCAAAAATTATCCACATATAAATGAGACCCTTTATAATTTACTTTGATGAACCCGAATAAGAAGTGGTTATTTAACATTGTTCAATGCAATGACTATTACATAAAGGTTAAGCTATAGAGCACGTGACCACTATAAAAGTGTTACCCAACACCTAATTTTTACTCTATAAAATAAACAGCTTAAGCTTCGCATAATTACACTTTAATAAACAACAGCACCATTATATTTAATCTATAAATATTATAAACAGGCATAAATGATACTATAGATCCCATAAATAGCACTTAATCATTTAGTCGTTTAGCTTCAATTACATAGTGAGAAATTAACACGTAGGCATTACAGCATTTCAGTGAGAAAAAACGAGTTTATAAAAGCATAAAAAATAGCTATTAAACTATTATTTTATCGTCAAAATATTTTTAACCTAAAACTCAATTGACTTTATTTTTTAACTCAATATGATTGATTTAAACAAAGAGGATAATATGTTTACTTTAATCACATACCTGCTAAAAACAAATACCATCTTCGGAATTTAAGCCGAGTGTAACCCTTACACTCGGCAGTTACACTGTACCTTTATATATTTAAATTCGATTTAGTTTTTGTGGGGATTAGTCCGTGCTTTCTTTTCTGTTCGAGCGTAAAAAACCTTTCCTGTCTAAAAATGACTTCACAGATGCAGCGGTACTATTACAACCGTTAAAGCTTGCGTATTTGCTCCAAGAAGTCGAGTATTCACAGCGGTCTTGGTCAAAATTCAATCCGCATGTACAAATTAATAGCACGGTGGTTATTAAAAATATAACCACCGGTTTTAAGCGCCGTATAACTTTAGTTCCTCCAAGCCAACGAAGGCACTTTATTAGTGACGTATCATTTCACTCTCCTCTTGGGGTCGCTCTTTTAGGGCATAAAATAAATCATATTATTGAATATAAAGAAGCTG
>Ga0316197_10000918_pt1 | contig 20938 bp, 19 predicted proteins | sample OudBiesiAoxic_MG_FD_204939 | JGI IMG/M metagenome (GOLD analysis project Ga0316197, IMG submission 204939) | Coastal sediment microbial communities from Oude Bieten Haven, Netherlands - site A oxic | ecosystem: Environmental > Aquatic > Marine > Coastal > Sediment | place: Netherlands... | reverse complement strand
CAACTTTATTGCTTAAAATGATGTCTAATCCAATAAGATTAGGAATTTTGAGGGAGTTATCACTTAGAGATGAAATTTGTGTAGGAAATTTGGAAGAGCTCCTAAATGTCTCCCAGTCCAGTGCTTCCCAACATTTGGCACATCTTAGAAATTCTGGGATAGTATGCGCTAGGAAAAATGGAAAAAAAGTTTGTTATAAGGTTTCAGAGGAAAGTGTAAAAGATATTTTAAAAGCATTGAATATATAGTAGAAAAAATGACTTTCCTTGGAAAGTTATTTTTTTTTGAAAAAGTTTAAATTTTTTCTGAATATCCTTATCTAGATATTCACTTCTAAAAATTAAACTCAAGAATCATCTTAAGTTTAAAAGTGAATGAAAGAAGAGTTGCCCGTTAGATTTTCTGTTGCACTTAGGGAATAATCTATATGTAAGCAATAGAACATCAATTAGGAATGCTGGAGTTAAAAAATTATTGTCTTTTTAATTTCGGAGGTGGGAAAGATGAAAAAATTATTATTATTAACTGCTATATTAGCTATAGGTGCAACTGCATTTGCTAGTGGTAATGGTCATGGTAATGGAGGTGGCGGAGGTCCTTTAGATTTAACTACTGGAGGATACACTATGAGAGCTGAGAATGACTATGCTGAACTTTTTGGTGATGTTAGAGAAGATCTTGGTTTACATAATGGAACTACACCTTATGGTATTACTGATTATGTAAACAATAGTCAACCTAGAGTAAACTTATTTAGAGAAGAAGGAAAAGGTTGGACTGCTGAAGATACAACTAAAGTTCATCTAAAAGTTATTGAAAAAGTTAGTATTAAAGCTGCAAATAAAATGATAAAAGCTATCGCAGTTCAAGATGATGTAATAGCATTAGGTAACATTATGTTCCAAGTAACTGGAGCAGCAGATACATTAGTTAATTTTGAATTTAAAGGTCCTTTATTTAAATTAGAAGGTCATTCTTCCCTTGCAGAAATAGGTGGAATTGAAGCAAAAGAGCAACCAGGATTTGCTGATATGGGAACAGAAATAAAGACAAGATGCGAGGGTTATGAAAAAGAATTTGAAATAGATTTATACTTTGACTTAGCTGATGTAGAACCTGGTCAATATAATGGTAAAATTGTAGCTACAGCTGAATATCAATAAAATTAATGAATAAAATAAGCGGGCTTTTAGCCCGCTTATTTTTTCTTCTAAATATAAAATTGATTATTATTTTAGTTGAAATGATAAAAAAAAGGAAAATTAAAAATAATTAAGTATATTATACATGAATATAATATATTAAATATTTAGGGAGGAAATAGGATGAAAAAGTTGATTTTAATATTTTTTTTGGTAATGAGTGTTAGTTTTTCGTTAGAAATTACTGATATAGATTCACTTGATTTTGGTGTTGTGGTTGCAGGAGACAAAAATGTTTCATTGACTAATGTGGGTGTTTATATAGAGGGGAACCCTGGTAAAGAAGTAGAAATAATAATTCCTGAAACTTATGATTTAAAAGGAAATAGTATGAGTATTAGGATGAGAGAAAATAAAATCATATTAAATGGCGAAGGAAGAGGAAAATTTAGATTGGATATAAAATTAAAGTTAAACAATATAAGTGGAAATGAGACCCTAACAGATAATTTATCCATAAAAGTCAAGTATACGGATAAGCAAAAAAGATAGTTGTTAGAGGAAAATTGATGGCAAGATATTTTTTTCTAGAGGTAGAATCTATAAATTTTTAACTTAATTATGAGGAGGGGAATATGATGAAAGAAAAAAAAATTGTAATTACAATTATATTTTTATTATTTTTATCTATGTTCTCCTTTGGAGAAGAGTTTAAGGGAAGTTATGAGGAAGGATATATAGAAATAGAGGTAAATAAAAAAATCAGTTATTCATTTTTCCCTATATATATGGATTACTCTTTAGAGGAACCCTATGTAGGTATGATGAATATATTTGCTCTAACCATGGCTAGGGGTATGAAAATAGATAGGGAAAAAAAAATGATTTATGGTCGAATGGGAGAAATAGATTATGAGTTTTATTATGGAAATACTAAATATATTGAAGAAGAAGAAGATGTATACATAAGAGGAACAGATCTGTCCCAGGTATTTGAATTAAAGAGTTATGAATGGAGTACAGAAACTTATCTTATGAGGATGAGAACTAAGTTTAAAACTCCCTACGAGATCTATTTGGAACAGGAAGAAAAACTCAGAGGATTGGGTGCTGATGGAGAGGAAGAGGTAGAAGATGAAGATATATATTCTCAGGAGAGAAAATTATTTACCCCAGGGGTATTGAGGCTAAAATACACCAACTCCGATGTAGAAAAAAATAATGGAAATTTTTCGACTAGTTATAATACTCAGATGTTATATGGGGATTTTACTACTACAGGATTTATCTATCCAGATACTTATTTGGGATACACAGCACTAAAATACAATGAGATTTTAGGTGATAAAAGTATCATAGTCGGGGATGCTAATATGCAGACCTATGAATTTTTAGGAGGAAAAAGATTAACAGGACTAGCAATTCAGAATTGGAATGGAGCTGGAGATATAGAGATAGGACAGACTTCCATCAGAGGTTTTGCACCATATAACACAACTGTTGAATTATATAGAAATGGTAACTTATATAAATTTACTAGAGTAGGGGAAGACGGGTCCTATATATTTGAGAATATCAATATTCAAGGTTATAATGATATATATACTATAAAAATATATAATTTTGATGGCTCTATAGAGATAAAACAGGTTTCTATGATGAGTGATAATAAAATCTTAAAAAAAGGAGAAATAGATTATGGTCTTTTAATGGGAACTTACAGGGCGTTCAATGAAGAGAATGAAGAAGAAAAAATTGATATAGAGAAAAAACCTGTAGAAGGAAATATTAAATTTTCCTATGGAATCACTAATAATTTGACTATAGGAGCTGAATATATAAATGGTCTTATAGAAAAGTCACGAGAAGGAGTGACCTATAATTATCCAACTGAATTTGCAGGGTTAAATCTATACTACACAACAGGAGCGGTAAAATATCCCACATATTTTGAATTTTCAGAAATTTATGATGGAAAAGACTATTTTCAGACAGGAAATATAAATACTCATATAGGAAAAATAAGACAAAGATTTGGTGGAAATGTACTTTCTTTGGAAGGATATATGTACAGTGATTTCATAGGCTTTTTAAATGGTTATGAAAATAGATATCTTATTGATTGGAGGGGAAGTATAAATAGTTATTGGGGATATAATTTGAGTTATGATAATATAGATAAATTTGGATTTGTAGAAGAATATGGGAGTGGAGCTATTTATAGGAATAAGGATAATACCTCCCATGAATTAGGAGTAAGTTATCCATTTTCAGAGGATTATGGTACCCCTAATGTGTATTATGATTATTCCAATAGTAATATTAAAATATTTGATACTGTTATGAATTTTATCCTTCAAGTAAATTCTGAATTTGAAAATTTTGAGGATGAAACCAATTTAAAAATAGGACTCAAGACTGCAGAGAATAAAAAAATAAAAGCTGGTATCTATGCCAAGTATGATTCTCAAAATGAATATGAAGTAGGATTGGAACTTAGTTATAAAGTGTTTAACTGGTTAGAAATTATGGGCGATATAGTTCATGATGAAGATAAAACTAATTATAGTATAGGTGTAGACATGGAAAAAACTATTATCTTAGAAAAACCATTTACAAGTAATTCTAATCCATACCCAAGCAGGTCTTGGATGGAAGGAAAAATATTTATGGATAATAATAATAATGGAAAATTTGATGATGGGGAAGCTCTATTAGAGGGGGTAGAAGTAAAGGTTGGAAGAAAAGAAGGAGTAACTGGAGTAGATGGGCTATACTTTATAGATGACATCAATTCCTATGATGTTGAAGAGTTTGAAGTTAATATAGAAACTATTGATCCTATGCTAGAAGTGGCAAATAAGAAAAATTATGTAAAATTATATCCGGCAACTGGAGGGTATATGGATATTCCTATTCAATCTATTTCGGTAATAATGGGGGATTTAAAATTTGGTGGAGAGACAGTGAATGGTGTAAAGCATTTCCCAATAATATCTCAACTTTATATCCAATTAAAGTCTTTAGATGGTAAAGTGAAAATGGAAAAAAGAATCGAACCAGAGGGATTTTTTATGTTGGAAAGGGTTCTACCAGGGGAATATATTTTAGAAATGGATTATAGAGGAGAAGGGACTTTAAACTTTGAGGAAAAAACTAAAAAAATAAATATTAAGTTGGATAAATATGGAAGTTATTATGAAGATTACAATTTTAAAGTTATTTCTTATGAAAAGGAGTAGGTGGTATTAATTATGAAAAAAATTATTATATATATATATTTATTGATGATTTCGGTATTGTATGCTGATTTTGAAGTGGCTCCAAAAATCCAGAAAATTGATTTAGATAGATCTTCAACCAAAAAAATTCACCTAAAAAATCCAACTGATAAATTAAAAAAGCTAAAAATTTATTCTGAAAGACCTAAAGATCAAAAGACAAAAGATTTTTATATGGGCGACTGGATAATAGTGTATCCTAAGATTGTCTATCTTAAGCCTAAAAGCAAAAAAATAATAAGAATGGCTGCCAGACCTCCTAAAGGTCTAGCAGATGGTGAATACAGGAGTCATCTGGTAATAGAAGAACTTCCAGTTCAAGTTTATAATAATGTAGAAGAAAATAAGGGCGAAAAAAGTGTCGAGGTAGAAATTTTTTATAAAATTCTATCTACAATATATGGGTATAAGGGAAAGTTAGAGTACAGTGGGATTTTTGACGGTTTTAAGTTTGTTACAGATAAAAAAAAGACATATTTGGTATCTAAGATAACTAATACCGGGACGACAGCCTTGGAGGTATATTATAAAATAACTTATTATAAGGATATGAAAGAATTAAAAAGTGAAGAATTGAGAGCAGGAAAGGTTATGAGGGAAAATTATTTGGACTCTATTTTAGAATTAAATAATGTTTCTAAGGGTGTCGATAAGATAACATTAGGAATTTATTATAGGGTAAATAAAGATAGCTATGAAGAAGAAGGATATGAAGAATTTAAATTAGGGGAGAAAACTATTCCTATAGAAAAAACAAGTATAGAAGAATTTCTGAAAGAATTGAAGGAAAAAAATAAAAAAGAAATGGGAAAAGAAAAGATAGAGGGAAAAAATAAGGAAGAGAAAAGTGAAGAGGAAAAGGATAGTTAAGAAAAAACTCAAGGATTTCCTTGAGTTTTTTTTAATCTTTTAGTGAATAGATCAATGAACTTAATTGAGAGTCTTTTTGAGACACTCTCCTAATAAATAATCTATTTGTTTATCGTGTGCTTCCCATGGAACACTTTCATATAGTTGAAAGTCATAGTGAGGAGCTACGATAAGACCAGAATAACCTTTTAAAAATTTATCATAGTATCCCTTTCCAAAACCTACACGGTTGCCCTTTAGGTCAAAGGCAACTCCTGGGATAATAATTAGATTAATCTTTCTAATGTCTATATAAATTCCATCTATCTCTTTAATTTTAAATGAATTATCATTATTAAATTTTTTAGAATCATCATAGATAACTCCTATTAATCCGCCATCCTCTAGCATCTTGGGTAGTATTAGGGTTTTTCCACTCTTTAAAATATGATTATTTATAAAGGCTGTGTTAATTTCTCCTCCAAAATTCATATAGGACATGACAACTTCAGCATCTTTATAGATAGGAGAATTTATAAGTATATTAAAAATATCTTCAGAATATTTTTTAATAAATTCCTTGGAGAGAGCTTTTCTTTTTTTTAAGACTTCAGATCTTATTTGTTTTTTATCCATTGATGTTTTCCATATTTTTTTTAATTTCTTCCATATCTTTCCAAGTCAGCCATTTTGGACTGCCTTTTTTCTTATCACTGTTTCTGATCAAAAAATTAGGGTCATAGATAGGATTTACTTTGATACCTCCATCCCAATCATAAGTTTTTCCACGGATTTCAGAGATTTTTAAAGTCTGATCTCTCAGTAAAAATCGACTAACTTCTTGACCTAGAGTAACTATTATTTTAGGGTTTAAAAGAGCAATCTGCATATCTAAAACATCGGCATATATCTTTTTTTCCTCTTTAGAAAGATCTTTTAGTCTCAAATTACACTTTACAATATTAGTAAGGTAAAACTCCTCAGGGGATAATTCGACTAATTCGTATAGATTTTTAAAGAATGCACCGGTACTATTAGGAGATATTCTTAGGTTCTCATCCTCAAAAAGATTAGGATCATCTCCTATAATTAAAAGGTTAGAGTTTCTATTTCCCCCTCCTAATAATACTTTATTATCTTTTTCATTTTTTTTAAAAATTTTACAGGTATTTATCTCAAAATTGAGTTCTTCCCACAAATTATTAATTTTCATATTTTCCTCCTATCTTTTTTTCTCAAATAAAAAATTAAATGATATGACACAGAGCTTCACAGAGATATAGCTTAGAGTTTCACTGAGGTGACTTTTCTTTGGGTTTTAACTAAAATCTAATTTTTCCTCTGAGGACCTCACTTTTTCTCTGGGTATCTCTGTGGCTAAGTTTTTATTTTTGTAGATATTATTCTATATCTTTTGTGTCAGTCGTAGTTTATTTTTTAGATTTATATATTGGCGTAACAGTATTTTGTCTCACAATCTCAAGATCTATATTTATATCATTTTTTATTAGTTCAAATTCCACAGTATTATAAGCTAAATCGTAGCAATTACTATCATTACTCACATGAACCAAATAAACTTTTTCTAAGTTTTCATGATATAATTCAGTCAAAAATTTTGCAGTATCCTCATTACAGAGATGTCCATTTCGTCCCTTAACACGGGATTTAAGGTCCCAAGGGTAGTCACAATTCATAAGCATGTTGTAATCGTAGTTAGCTTCAATGATGGCGATTTGAGAGCCTTTAAACTGCTCTCGTACAATGTTAGTTATATGTCCTATGTCGGTAGCTAAAGTAAGTTTCTTTTCCATATATTCTACAGAAAATCCTATAGTTCTCTCAGCATCATGCATAACATCAAATGGAGTTATTAAAACAGCATCTAAATAAAAATTACCCTCTATAAAATTTAAGTTAGAAGGGTCTATTTTTCCTAATTTATGTTTACAGGCATTGTAACTTTCCTCAGTGATATAGATAGGCAAGTTATATTTTCTAGAAATAATCCCTGCTCCTAAAACATGATCTCCATGTTCATGAGTTATTAGGAGTGCCTTAATATCACTCATATTTTCTCCTATAACCTCTAATTTTTCCTTTATTTTTTTCCCACTAAATCCAGCATCGATTAAAATTTTAACATTATCTATCTCGATAAAAATAGAGTTTCCAGAACTTCCGCTCCCTAGTATTGATACTTTCATAAATTTCCTTTCAAATTAAGTTATTCAACAATTGTTTTATTTTTATTTTTTCAAATTGATAGTTTTATATTCCTTATATTATATCATAAATTTGAAATAAAAAAAGGCGACTTATAGTCGCCAAAAATCTATATAATTATTATTTTACTTATCTGTAATTTAAGATAGAATTAGAGTTGAACGATCTTTCTAAAGATAAAAAAGTTTTATCTAAATCCCTAGTATTAATTTTTATAATTTTATCATTCAGTTCAAAAAGTATTGTATATGTATTGTTAACCCTAGTGATACCACAAACAATAGAGATAGTATCAAACTCAAATACCCATTTATTCTTTCTTGATGAAACTTTCATAAAAACTCCTCCTAGTTATCTTTATTTATATATAGGTATTATAACTTCATAATCTTAATTTGTCAATAAAAACTATCTATAAATTAAGATAAGTTGTTGATGTAAAAAAAGGAGGATATTTATCCTCCTAATTATTATTTTTAGCTAAATTCTTTTTTTATAACTTCAAGCCAATCATAGATCCTGTCAGGAGTCATATCATCTTGATTTTCTTCGTCTAAAACTAATCCCATAAATTTACCTTCAACTATAGCGTCACATTCTTCAAAATGGTATCCATCTGTAGAAGTTAACCCAATAATCTTTCCACCATTTTTAGTGATGATCTTGTATAAAATTTCTAAAGCTCCTACAAAGGATTCTCCAAATGTAGTCTGACTTCCTAAACCTACAAGAGCTAAAGTTTTTCCAGTGAGATCAATTTTTTTAAAATCTTCTATAACTGCTTCCCAATGAGCTTCTAATTCACCAAATCCATAACTAGGTGTAACTAAGATTAGGTTTTCAAATTCTTTTATTTTTTCGATTCCATTAGCTACATCAAATATTTCAACCTCATCTCTCAGGTTAAAATCAAACTCATCAACTATACCAGTAGTTCTTCCTCCGGTAGTTCCATAAAATAATCCTATTTTGTTCATCTATATCAACTCCTATTTAACTTTTTATTAGATCTTTAATTACTTCTCCAGCTATAATAAGTCCTGCTACTGAAGGGACAAAGGAGACGCTTCCTACATTAACAGCTTTTTCCCTTGAATCATTTGGATTCTTAGGTTTTATGGCGATTTCTGTAGAAAAAACTGTTTTAACTTTTTTTATTCTTCTTTTTTTTAGCTCTTTTCTTATAGTACGAGCCAAAGGACAGACACTAGTTTTACTGATATCTGCAATTTGTATAGTTGTCGGGTCCAATTTATTTCCGAATCCCATAGAAGAGATTATAGGGATACTTCTATCTTTACTAATCCCAACTAAAGCTAATTTAGCAGAAACAGTATCTATGGCATCTACAATATAATCATATTTTATATTATCAAATAAAGTTTTTGCATTGTCAGGTGTAACCCTTAGATTATGGATATTAACTGTAGCATTGGGGTTTATATCTAAGATACGATTTTTAAATAATTTTGTTTTTTCTTCTCCAATAGAGCTATGTGTAGCTATAATTTGTCTATTCAAATTAGTAATATCTACAGTATCAAAATCAACTAAAGTTATTGTTCCAATACCTGCACGACTGAGTGATTCCACAGTAAATCCTCCTACACCACCTAATCCAAAGATGATTACCGAAGAATTTATTAATTTTTGTGTATTTTCTCCTCCAATTAGGAGAGATTGTCTATTAAATTGTTCCATTTTATTTCTCCTTTTCAAACCTATTTTTAGTTAGATATAAAAATAAGTATTTAGATTATAAATAATTATATAATATTTGATTTTTTTAATCAAGAATTAAAAAAGAAATATAATTTTTCAAAAAATAAAAAAACCATACTAAAAGTATGGTTTTTTATTTTGAGCTCACCATATACAATAATTTTACTAGGGAAGAAAAATATTGTGTGAGTCAAATAAGAAATAAGATTATTACTAGGGAAAGAATAGTTATTTCTTACAAGTATTATATTAAATTTTTTTAATAATTGCAACTTAAATTTATTTTTTTTTATTTTTTTAGAAAAAAGATTCTTTTAGTTTACTAAGAAAAACTGTCAAAGCCAATAAATCTGCACATCCTCCAGGACTTATACCATTTTTTTCATTGTGAGAATTTAAATTATTAATTTCTGAAATGTTATCTAAATTATTAAAACCTCCTAAATTTATTAAAATTTCAGAGTTCTTTTGTAAATTTAAAAGAGTATCGTAGTCATGCCTGTGAAGGATAGTGGTATCTTTACACTGGCTCATAATACCTAAAAGTGCTTGTACTAAACGATTATTTTGTCCTAATTTCTTAGTAGAATCATAGAGGTCTAAAGCATAGTCAAAAACTATTGGAAATCCCATCTCTGCTTCTCCACGAACACCGCTAATTCCATATTTTAAAAAAATTTTTTCTCCATGGGTAAGGCTGGTTTTAGTACTGAGGTTTTTAAGCTCACTTTCTACTATGCCAACGGTCATATTTTTTATCAGCTTAGAGATATCATTAAAATCTCCGCCATCATATAAAATTTTACTGCTGGCAGTTATTCCCAGACCTAAAATAAAGATCATCCCCTTATGGGTATTAATACCTTTTGTTTTAATAAACATAGCTTTCTCAGCTTTTTCACCGATTTTTCTGACATTGGCAAAAATCTTATCAAGAGGATCTTTGGAATATCCAGCAGAAGCCATCTCTAAAAAATATCTATTTAGGGCAGTGGTACTGTCTATAAAGGTAAAATAATCCATATCTGTATGACTTCCAGAAGATATAGGAGAAACTAAGCCAAAGGAGGGAAAGCAAGAAACTTCATAGATCATAGCTTCAGTAGCAAATTCACCTAATTTAAATATTATGTCATTATACATTTTTTACTCCTTTTATTATTTTAGTTTAGATAGAACACTGTGTTTTATTTTTATTATCTATTTAGATAAATTTCGTTAGAATGCTTATAATCATAAACTTTAAGTTTTATAAATTTCAAAACTTCCTCTAAACTATGTTTTCTACTCCTTACACAGTTATGGGCTAGGTTGGAACAAATAAAGCATTTTCTCGGAAGATATCCTAGTTCTGTTCGGCTCAAAGTATGATTATTTAGATCTAATATATCGATATCTACTAACCTTCCCAAAGGATGGGTGGTTTCTATATCCACTGTCATTTTTTTTAATTCAGTAGGAGACTTATCGATACTTAAAAGATAGATAACTCCCTCAAAGGAATCTATTATTTTTGTATTAGTAGGAGAAATATTAGATAAAATTGTTTTAGATATTATTTCTATAATATATTTAGTTATTTTATTATTTTTATCTATTCCTGGGTAATTAGCACGGATTACAAGGAGAGGTAGATTAAATTTTTTAATTAAATCTTCTTGTAAATAAGCTCGACTTTCTTTAGCGTCTAAAATGTTCATTGGGTTTATCATAATGGTTAATGGGGAGTATTAGAATTTATAATTTTCTTAATTACTTCCTTACCCTCCTCTGATCTTAAATAATTTAGTGTTACTGTTGGAATAAACTCTGATAGGTGACCTAAAGCTTCTCTGCCCTCTTTCTTTATAATATTTCTAACTTTAGAAGCACTTATGTAGTTGTTTGGAGTAGATATCCACTTTCTAGGAATGATCTCTACCCCTACTCCATGATTTTCTAAGATTTCTACTAGTGCTTTATTATAAGTCCTTGTAACAGGGCAATAGGGCTCTTCTCCTAGCATTCTTTTAGTTATATTGAATTGTTTACAAAAATATTTGGAAAAAATAGTAGCATCTAACTTTGTGTATGCACTTAAAACTTTAGTTTCTTCCCTTAAAAAATATGAAGGAAAGGTAGCAGAGGAGATTATATATTTCCCACCAGGAATAACTGTGACATTTTTTAAATCTGCCACTCCTTTTTTTACCATATGATATCTATCTACAAATGGGAAAAGTGATCTATCTTCTTCAACTATAAAGACCAGAACTTCCTTTGATTTTAAACTAGCTTCTTCAATGAGATATCGATGTCCCAGAGTGAAGGGGTTACAATTCATAACAAGTGCTGTTTTAGGAGTAATATTATCAATATTATATAATTTTTTCATGGTAGCCAAGCTTTTTTGGATATCATTAAATCCATATTCTAATAATGTAACCTCTTCTACACTGGCTAGAACCTTGTAACCGAAAGATTTAAAAGTAGTTTCATAGATAGGTTTTGTAAAGATAAAGGAATGAAAAATTCCCTCTTGAAATAATCTGTCTTGGATAGCCTTAATTAGAAGGTTAGTAATGCCTTCACCTTGCACCGAATGATTTACAGCAAATCCCTTTAAAACGTCTTTAGATTTTGAACAGGAAGCAATAATTTTATTATTATCTCTGATGACAACAGTATAATCAATATCCTTTTCGTAGTCTAATTGAAATGTAGATAGAAAAGACCTAACTTCATTTACTTCTTCTACATTGGTTAGATGTAACTTTTCAACAATATAGTTCATAATAAAAAACTCCCTTTTGTTTTATAATTTAATATACCATAGAACAAAAAAAGTGTAAATAAAGGAATAAATGTTTGAAAATAGAATGAAAAAACAAAAAACTAAATTAATTATTTTTAATAAATGGGATTTTAATTGCAAAACTTCGAAATAAAATATATATTTAATAGTAAGAAAAAAATACAGGTGTGATACTCAAGAACTGTAACTTACTAATTATTTAGTAAATAATTTTAAATAAAGGAGACTAGATGAAGATTAAGCAGAATGTAAAAATATTTATACTACTCACAATAGGAATATTCATCTATGGATACTTAGGCTATTCGTATTTGAAAGATAAGGAACTACAAGAAATAAATTCTAATCTTTATAGAGCGGCAAAAAATATACCTTATTATTTAGGAGATGATTACACATTTAAAAATATGGATAGAAATTCCTATACCCATGAAGAAGCCTTAGAAACAACAGAAATTTTAAATGAGATGTCAAGGGCAAACAAAGTCGACTATCTATATACGATAATAGATGAAAAAGGTATGCCTACTTATACAGCAGTTGGAGGAGATGTTAAAGAATACATAGACAAGGTGAAAAATAGAGATCCAACGGAACTTTATTGGATAAATTTTCAAGATTTAGAAGATGATTCTATCGAAGAAACTATAGATGTATTGAGAAATAAAACTATTCATTATATAGATAGCACAGATAAAGGTGGAGGATTTAGGTCTGTATACCTAGTTTTAAAATCTAAAGATGAAAGAAAATATATTGCTGGTGCAGATATAAAGATGAAAAATTTAAATTTAAGAATTTTGGAAAAATTCACCTATATAATATTAAATGGTGTTTTAATAATACTCCTAGTTCTTTTATTGATATCTACTACAAGAAGAATACTTAGTCAGAAAGAAAAAATTACTGAAGAACTCTATATAAAATCTAATTTTGATAACCTTACAGGAGTATTGAAAAGGGAAAAAGGTATGGAAGAATTAAATGAATTGATAAATTATAATAATACTAACAAAATTAATAAAAATATATATTTCGGATTATTTGATATAGTTGATTTAACCTATATTAATAATGAATTTGGTATGGAAATAGGGGATAAGGCAATAATTTCTTTGGTTTGTATATTGAGGGAAACTTTTAGAACTAGTGATAAAATCATAAGATTAAATGGGGATCAGTTTTTAGTAGTAATAGAAAGTTCCCTTGATTCAAAAGAAATAATGAAGTTGGAAAAAAGGTTTTTAGAAAATTTAGAAAAGTTTAATAAAATTAAAGGAAATGAATATAAGATATTTATTTGTAAAGTTTTTAATGAATATAAGAAAAATTTATCTATAAAAACTGCTATGAAAACTTTATTTGATCAGCTTGATTTCGAAAAAACACAGGGAGATGGAGCCTTTTATCTCCTAGGAAATGACATAAAGAAAGGGATAGAAAATGAAGAGTTTAAAATTTATTACCAACCGAAAGTAAATGTGAGGACTAAACAGGTTGAGTTTGAAGCCCTTATGAGATGGTTTCATCCTGAAAAAGGAGAGATCTCTCCAGGGATATTCATACCAATAGCCGAAAAAACTTCTCTAATTATAGATCTTACGGACTTTTTGATAGGACAGGTAAAAAAAGATATAGTGAGGTTAAAAACTTCTGTATCACTTAATATATCTCCTATTCATTTTAATAAAAAGTATTTTTCCAAGGAGATAATTACTAAACACGGGACTTTGAAAGGAATCAATTTTGAACTTACTGAGGGGGCATTTATAGATGATATCGATAAATCTATTGAAAAAATAAATGACTTAAAAAAAATAGGAATCAATTTTTTTATAGATGATTTTGGAACTGGATATTCTTCCCTTTCATATCTATCAAAGTTACCAATAACTACCTTAAAGATCGATCGTTCATTTGTAATTAATATGTTTGAATGTACTGAAAATATGAAAATTATAAAAACTATCATAGAATTAGGGAAGAGTTTGAGTTTAGAGGTCATAGTAGAGGGAACAGAAACGATAGAAGAAATAAATATGTTAAAGGAGATGGGAGTAGAACTTTTCCAAGGATATTATTATGGTAGACCAGAAGAGTTAGAGGAAGTAATAAAAAAAATAGATGAAAAAGAATATATAAAAAAAATCTAAAATAAAAAAATGGGGATTCCCCATTTTTTTGTTTTGGTAACTTATATACATATAAATTAGGAGGGACTTTAATTGGGAAAACATAGATCTGTAAAAATCAAGAGTTTTATATGGACTTTTAGTATAATATTATTTATAGGAACGATAATAATTGCAAATTCATATAAGCATAGCAGAGATTTAGAAGTTGAAGGGGGAATAGTAAAATTAGAGGATAAAGCAAATATAAATACTTTAAAAATCCAGCAAAAGATAGATCATACAGCAGAGATTAATCGAGGATTTTCTGATATTTTAATGTCAATTAGAGACAATGATAGACTAGATAATAAAAGGCAAAATTTTGAAAAAATTATAGAACAAAGTATGGTTAAACGACCGAATATAATTGGTTATAATATTATTATAGAACCAAATATGTTTGATGGAAAAGATTCAGATTATATCAATAATAAAAAATATTCTGAAAGCGGTCAATATATTTCGTATATTACAATAAAAGAAGGAAAAGCTAATATTACCACTATTGATGATCCTTTTAATTATGATTTTTATTTAGACGCGAAAAAATCAAGGGATACAATTATTTCAAAACCTTATAACTTTATTGTGAATGGAGAAAAAAAATTAATAATTACAATAGCAAAACCCCTCTATGATAGGAATAAATTTGTAGGAGTTGTAGGAATAGACATTTCAATGGAATACTTTGAAGAGTTGATCTCTGAGTTTGTTAATACAAATGAAAATTTGGCCTTAGTAGATGATAAAGGAAAGATTATCTCTAATAATTTTAATTCTAATTTAAATGGCAATAATATTTATAAAATTGGGTTAGAAATAACTTCTATTACTGATGAACTAAAGGTAAAAAAAATAATTTCAAGGGAAAACAAAGGTAGGTATGAGGTGATTTCAAAGATAGAAATTCCTCAGGTAAGCACTAATTGGTATATATATTTTTTTACTGATTTAAAAGTATTAACAAATAAAACTGTAAAAACAACACATAAAAATATTATAGCAGGAATAATAATATTAATTATAACATTGGGATTATTATGGATCGCAATTAATAAAATCACTTTGCCAATCATTGGTTTTGTAAAGAAGATGAAAAATTTTGATTTTGATAAATTAGATGTAAAGCTGGATATAGAAGAGAATTCATCTACTGAATTTATTGAATTATCCAATGGGTATGCTTCTCTTATAAATAAATTGAAAGAAAATTTAGAGGAAAGAAAATGTAGAGATTGGGTCCAAAAAGGACAAATGGATATAAATCATATTTCTCAGACAAATACTGATTTACAAAATTTACTCAGTCAGTTAATTTCCTTTGTCACTAAAAAGATCAATGGTCAGGTAGGAGTAGTCTACTTACTAAATGAGGAACTAGACGAAAAAGAATATAAATTGGCTGCTAGTTATGCATTTAAAAGAAGAAAAGGGTTGCTTAGTGGTTTTAAATTAGGTGAAGGTTTAGTAGGGCAGGCTGCTTTAGAAAAAGATATAATAGTAGTTTCAGATATTCCAGAAGATTATATATCAATAAATTCAGGAGTAGGGAGTACTTCTCCTACTAATGTTGTAGTTATACCATGTAACTATCAAAATAAAGTTGTAGCAGTTTTAGAAATTGCTTCAACATCTGAATTTTCTGATCTTGTAATTGAATTTTTAGAATTAGCTAAAATAAGTATAGGGATTGCAATTAATAATATTTTAAATTTTGAAACTGTAGAAAAATTATTAGTTGCCGCAAACGAATATAGTGAAAAACTACAGGTACAACAAGAAGAACTAAGAGTTACAAATGAAGAGCTAGAAACACAGTCAGCAGTGTTGAAAGATTCTCAGGCAGAACTTGAAAGTCAGCAGGAAGAGTTAAGGGTTATAAATGAAGAGTTAGAAGAAAATACAGATATGCTTGAGGTACAAAAGAAAGATCTGGAAAATAAAAATAATGAGCTTAATACTAGTCAGAAGGAATTAGAAAAAAAAGCTAAAGATTTGGTTTTATCAAATAAATATAAATCGGAATTTCTTGCAAATATGAGTCATGAACTTAGAACACCATTAAATAGTATATTGATACTTTCAGAACTGTTAGGGGAAAAAGATTCAAGTTTAAATAAAAAACAGAGGGAGTTTGCAAAGATTATTAATACATCAGGAAGTGATCTATTAAAATTAATCAATGATATTTTAGATCTATCCAAAGTTGAAGCTGGGAAAATGGAAGTAAATATCTCAAAGATGAATATAGAAAATTTTAAAAGTGAAATGTTTGGAATGTTTGAACAAATATCTATTAAGAAAAATCTGGAATTTTCAATTGATATTTCAGAAGGATTCCCTGAAGATATAACGACTGATGAAGTTAAAGTTAAACAAATTGTTAAAAATTTAATATCCAATGCTTTTAAATTTACAAAGTGTGGAAGTATTAATTTAAATATAAGAGAAGATAATAATAAAATTAAATTTGAAATAAATGACACTGGAGTTGGAATTTCAGATGATAATATTAAAAGTATTTTTGATGCATTTCAACAGGAAGATGGGACTATAAGTCGAGAATTTGGAGGAACAGGACTAGGTCTTTCGATCTCTATGGAATATGCTAAATTACTAGGTGGAATATTAGAGGTTGAAAGTATTAAAGAAACAGGGAGTAAATTTATTTTAACTTTACCTATGACATATGACACTTCCCATTCAAAAAAAGAAAAAACAAAGACTATAAAGACTGTATCTTATGAAGTGGTAGAAGAAACTAATAAAGAGGATGGGGAAAAAATATTCAAAACACCGTTTGAAATTCCTTATGTATTAGATGATAGAAATGACATTAATTGTGGTGACAAAGTATTACTGATTATTGATGATGATCCAAATTTTGCAAAAATAATAATGGATATTAGTAGAGCAAAAAACTTTAAAGTGATTGTTGCTGAAACTGGAGAAGTAGGATTATATCTTGCTGATTATTATATGCCTAGAGGAATTATATTAGACATAGGACTCCCAAAAATTGACGGATTAGAAGTACTAGAAAGATTAAAGAATAATAAAAGAACAAAGGATATTCCAGTTAGTATTATTAGTGGTGGAGACTATGAAAAAAGTATGTTTGAAAAAGATGTAGAGTTTTTAAAAAAACCTGTAAGTAAAGCTCAAATTGAAAATATATTAGAGGGTGCAGAATTAGGTGGAAATAAAATTGATAAGATCTTAGTAGTAGAAGATAATAGGATACAAAATGATGCTCTCACAGAATTAATAAAGCACGATTATAAAGATATTGAAATTTTATCAAGTACATCAGGAGAAAATGCATTAGAAATTATGAGTGAAAACAATATAGATTTATTGATATTGGATTTAGGATTGTTAGATTATAATGATTTTGAATTTATAGAAAGATTGAAAGAAGATAGTAATTTTTCAAATATCCCAATAATAGTTTATACAGGTAAAGAAATTTGTATAGACGAAGAAAAAAAATTAAGAAAAAAAGTAGAGAATATTATTATTAAGGGAGATAAATCTAGTCAGAGATTATTAGATGAAATTAAATTATTTGTTCATAATGTAAAAATACATAAGAATGTTGTTACAAGTAATGACGATGAAATATTTAAGGATAAAACAATATTAGTCGTAGATGATGATATGCGGAATGTATTTGCATTATCTAGTATTTTAGAGATGAATGGAATCCATGTAGAAATAGCAAATGATGGAATGGAATCACTAAAAAAACTAAAAGAAATGAAAAAGGTTGATTTAGTTTTAATGGATATTATGATGCCAGTTATGGATGGATACGAAGCTATTAGAGAGATCAGAAAAATGAATGAATTTAAAGGTTTATCTATTATTGCTTTGACGGCAAAAGCTATGAAAGGGGATAGAAATACATGTCTTGAAGCTGGGGCTAATGAATATCTTTCTAAGCCAATTGATAAAAATAAATTATTGTCTTTACTTAGGGTATGGTTATAAATTATGAATGAAATAGAATTATTAGAAATAGAGAATTTAGAATTGAAACTATTAATTGAAGCTATTTATTTGAGGTATGGTTATGATTTTAAAAATTATACAAAGAGTCATTTGAAAAGAAGGATCTTAAGAAGAGTTAAACTAGATAATTTAAAAAATATAACTCAACTAACAGAAAGAATGCTCTACGATAGAGAGGTGTTGAAACAAATATTATTAGATCTATCTATAAATGTAACAGAGATGTTTAGGTTCCCTAAGTTTTTTAAAGATTTACGGGAAGATATTATACCGCTTTTAAAGACATATCCGTCTATAAATATATGGCATGCAGGCTGTTCTACTGGTGAAGAAGTAATTTCCATGGCAATTTTATTAAAAGAAGAAGGGTTACTAAATAGGGTAAATATATATGCAACAGACATAAATAAAAAGGTAATAGATATTGCAAAAGAAGGAATATATGAAATAGAAGATGTAAAAAAATGGACGAGAAACTATCAAGAAGCAGGAGGAAAAAAATCTTTTTCAGACTACTATGTTGCAAAATATGATCATGCTATATTTGATCAAGATCTTTTAAAGAATGTAACGTTTTTGGAGCATAATCTGGTAATTGATAAAACTTTTATTGATGCTAATTTAATTATTTGTAGAAATGTCTTGATATATTTTAATAAAAAATTGCAAAATCAAGTCTTAGAATTATTTGAAGAAAGTTTGATACCCGGTGGGATTATTGGTATTGGGTCTAAAGAAAGTTTGAAATTTACTAGTGTTAATGAAAAATTTAAAAATATTAATTCTACTACAAAAATTTACAAAAAAAAGATAGGGTGTTAATATGAAATATAAAGCTATTGTAATAGGGACTTCTGCAGGTGGAGTAGAAGCACTAAAAATTGTATTGAAAGATATAAAATCGACTATAGAATTACCCATAATTATTGTTATCCACATTAAAGAAAGAACAGATGGATTTTCAAAGGTATATGAAGGATTGAATAAACTTATAATTAAAGAAGCTGAGGATAAAGAAGAGATAAAAAATGGGATTATTTATTTTGCCCCTTCAAATTATCATCTATCTATTGAAGATGATTATACATTTTCTTTATCGCTAGAAGAAAAAGTTAATTATTCAAGACCGTCTATCGATATACTTTTTGAATCGGCAGCAGAGGTATATACTGAGAATTTACTAGGGATAATATTGACTGGAGCTAATTCAGATGGTGCTTTAGGGCTTGAAAAAATAGAAAAATTAGGTGGCCAGTGTATTGTACAAGATCCTGAAGAAGCTTATTTTGATATAATGCCCTTATCAGCATTAAAATGTATTTCGACATGTAAACTTATGAATTTAGATTCAATTAATAGATACATAAAAAAATTAGGAGGAAAGAATTGTGAGTAACTATAGTACTAATATACTTATTGTAGATGACACTAAGGCAAATTTGATTTCATTAGAAGCAATTTTAGAAGGTGACAATCTAAATATACTAACTGCTTCTAATGGGAATGATGCTCTAAAAATATTATTAAAAAGAAAAATTGATATTGTCCTTTTAGATGTTCAAATGCCTGGGATGAACGGTTTTGAAGTTGCAGAATTGATGAGAGCTAATAATAAAACAAAGGATATTCCAATTATTTTTATTACGGCTATCAATAAAGAGGAAGAACATATCTTTAAGGGTTATGAATTAGGAGCAGTTGACTACTTGTACAAACCAATAAGTAACGAAATTTTAAAAAGTAAAGTCAAAGTATTTGTGAAATTAAACGAACAGACTAAAATAATTGAAGAAAAGACAAGAGCATTAGAGGCAAAAATAACACAACTAGAAATAGTAGAAAAAAAACTTAATCATCTTGTAAGAATTGATGAATTAACTGGAGTTTTTAATAGAAGAGCCTTTGAGGAGATATTTGATTTAGAGTGGGAAAGAACCATTAGAAGTAGAGATGATTTTTCAGCTTTGATGATTGATATAGATAATTTTAAAAACTTTAATGATACGTATGGTCATCTTAAAGGAGATGAATGTCTAAAAGATGTTGCAAAAACAATTGAAAAAACTTTAAAAAGAGTAACAGATGAAGTTGCACGATTAGGTGGAGAAGAATTTATAGTATTGTTACCGGAAACTGATTCTGAAGGAGCAAAAATAATCGCAGAAGAAATAAGAGAAAATGTAGAAGGATTACAGATATTCAATAAAGGTGTAAATACATCGGACTTTGTAACTGTAAGTATAGGTGTATCTAGTGTTGTGCCTACAAAATTTATTGAAAAAAAAGAATTTATAGATTATGCTGATAAAGCATTATATATTGCTAAAAAGAATGGGAAAAATATGACTCATCTATACAGATAAAAATTATAAAAAAAAAGAATATGATATTTTAATTTAATAAATTTGGACTGATGAATCTACTAGAATCTCTTAGGAAAAAAAATCTTGTAGAAAGATGTAAAAAATGATAAAATATTTACTGGTTAAAAAATAAGAAAAGTTTAGGAGAAAAAAATGAAGAACAAAGTATTGGATTTGAACTATATAGGTTTGAATAATCTCATGTTAAAATATGAGATGAATACTTGTAACTTTGAAAACATAAAATTTAATCTAAGTGTATACTAATATAACTGTATATACTTAGATTTTTTTAATTTTTAGGAGGTATGAAATGAAATACGATATTATATTTGCTGGTGGTGGACAAGCTAGTGTCTTTGGAGCGTATGAA